>Ga0070707_100000932_pt1 | contig 29042 bp, 24 predicted proteins | sample KBSK5502metaG_FD_65468 | JGI IMG/M metagenome (GOLD analysis project Ga0070707, IMG submission 65468) | Corn, switchgrass and miscanthus rhizosphere microbial communities from Kellogg Biological Station, Michigan, USA - KBS K5-50-2 metaG | ecosystem: Host-associated > Plants > Roots >... | reverse complement strand
GCCGTTGCGGATGCGCCGCTGCCGTTACCATCCACACTCGTGAACTGGACAGTGGGAGCCGCCGTATACCCTGAGCCACCGCTCGTAAGATTCAACACTGATACGGGACCGACAGGCTGGCATCCCGTGCTATATCCGGTCGGTGTAGACATTTGATTCACACCGTTCCAACAGGTCTGCGCCGCGCTCGTCGCATCGCCATTCACGGGAACCGGCGTCATGTTGTTTCCCTTGATCGTGATTCTTGTCCACTTCCAATCGAGCGGATTGGCCAACTTCCAGGCGGTGGATGCGTTGTCGTTGTAAACGGTGTACCAGCCCGTTCCGGATGCCGTTGTGGTGCACGGTACGCCAGGATTCGGCGTCAAACCGAGCACGTTTTCCTGGCACAGCTCGGTATCGAAATATGAATTGCTGGTGTCCCACGGCTTCACTATCGAGGAATCGGAAACAATGTAAATGACATTCGCCACACCTGATGTTGGCAAACCGGCCGGTAAAGTGATGTGCTCCGTCGTATTGCCGTTCAGCCGATCGCGCCCTTCCTGCAGGCCTGCGAGAGCGGCGTAGAACGCGCTCTGCTTGTCGCGGTAGTTGCCGTTGATCGAAGTCTCCATGTTCGTGGAGTACATCATTCCCAATCCAACGACACTCAGGAGCAGCAATGAAAACAGCACAATCAGCATTGCTATTCCACGTTCCTTGTTCCGCACAGAAGAATCCATTTCTTCTCTCCGTTTTACATTCATCATTGGCAGCTCGTTCTTTGCCCCGGCGATGCCTGCGAACAGTTGTTCAACCGGACGGTTGTAACAAGCGTGGTGACCGGCTTCGTGCGAGTCTGAGGATCGACGGTCGAAGACTGCAGGCTGAGGACGGCCTGAACGGTATCGACACCGGCTATCGTAGTCCCGCTGCCAGAAGCGATAGTCACGGGTAGACCGACAGCCGCGCCGCCGGTGTAGGCGGTGAAAATATTCGAGCTCTGAACTCCCTGCACTTCGACCTGGTATTGAAAGTTGGTGTTCGCCAAAGGATCGCCCTGCGCTTTCGCGACCTGGCTGCGTTTGAGACAAGGGCAATTGGTTCCCGTTGTATCGTAGTGATAGCGGACAACGGATACCGTGCCGGTACCATCCACATCTCCCTCGAACCACAAATCGCCGGCGTCTACCTGAACCAGTCCGACAGCAATGCGAGTGTCCTGTCCGATGGAAGGCGCTGTGACTACAGAGGGGTCCATGTTGCGAAGGTTCGGATATCCCGCCTGGCGCAGGTCTCTGGTCATCTGATCCATGAACTCGCGCGCTTCCTGAAACATGTCGACTTTCGTCTGCTCGGCGCTCGTGCGCTGCGTCGTTATGTTGATGGTCTGAAAAATGGCTCCTGCGATCGTTAGAACGATGAGCAGCACGATCATCAACTCCATCAGTGAAAAACCTGAATTGCGATGCTTTCTAACCATGATCAAGACTGTGCTTACGGATTAGCCGACATCACGCGAAGCGTCACCGGCGCGGAGAAGAACTTATTTCCTTCCCCGTGGTTCTTCAGTTTGGCCGCAACCGTGAGCAGATAGGTACTCGTGGCTCCCGTTCCTGCAACGAGGTCAACACGCCAGCGAACATCATACGTGCCCTGGACAGAGCCGGCGCTCGTGCAGGGCGCGCTCACGACGTAGTCCATATGGTAACCAGAAGGCGGGCTGGCCTGGCCGAAATCAATAGTTGCGCCCGAAGCGGTCGACCCTCCCGGCGCCGTGTCGATGCTAAATGTGGTGCCCTTGCAATCGGTCAAACTGGATGTGCCGGTTCCGATCAGCGTCGAGTTGATCTGTTCGAGAATCGAGGTCGCCAGCATGGTCTGTGTGCTGTCGACCTTGTTGCGATTGTTGGTGGCAATCGCGCTAACGATCAAAGTCAGCATGCTGATCGAGCCAATAACAAGGATTGCACCGGCCATCAAGGTCTCGACCATCGTGATGCCGGACTCGGGGTTTCTCACTCTCTCTTTATCGGCTGTTCTTCGTAATCTCATTAGTAATTAATTAGTTAATCGGTCCAGGTGGAGCCGTTCCAAAACCAGCGCTTGATTCGCCCGGCAGGACTGATTGAAATCGCGGCCCACCCTCCAGATCCGGCAATGCGGTTGTCTTTGTAATACTGGACAAAACCGTTATTCGTCGTGCAGGTGCTGCCGCCCCCGTAGGAGCAGGGCAGCCCACGAGAATTGAAGGACGGATCCGTGGTGAGAGGGGACGCCGTAAGACCCATTTGCGCATTGGTGATCGCGGTTGGGGCTCCGGGTCCAGCAGGACTTGCGGAAGGCGTAATAGGCGCCTCCATTTCGACCTGGACGTCTGCAGAAGTAGGCGTCAAACCCGAACAGTCGGTGGCATCCCTGACGAAATACACCAGAGAAAAGGGCACAACCGTCCTGTTGTAGTGGCATGCTGTCTTGGTCTTGTTTTCTTTTACGGCCATCGCCCGGGTATTTTGCAAAAGCCCTGAAACCGACGTCATACTGGCGCGCAGTTTCATATTTGCAATCGCATTGCTCATCGATGGAAGTGCTACTGCTGTAACGATTAAGCCAATCGCAACCACAACCAGCACTTCCTGCAATGAGAATCCGGCCCGGTCCAGCTTGCAGGCGCGTCCTCTCGCCATAGTTCGGACTCCGTAGGATCGTATCCTAATCCCGTGTCGTAACGATGCAAGCAGAAATTGTAAGGAATTTCCTGTTACGGCGTTGTCGTGTATTCGAAAGCGTCGATCCAGATCCAATATCCGCTGGAGACCCCGCTCTTAGTTTGTGTCACAACGACTTTGAGGGTGTGCTGACCCTGCGTAAGTCCGCTCACAGTAAAGAGTTTCTGCTGCGCCTTCGAACTCGCAGAATAGGTGTCGACAGGTTTGGCCAGCACGCCGTCCACATAGACATTTGCGACTCCCGACCACTGATCCTGGTAGCCAATCCAACTGGCGCCGATGCCGGTGAAGGTAAACGTGGCCTGGGTGTCTTTATCCATCGCAAGTGTCGCGCTGCCACCGCTATGAACGGACATCGAGTTGGCAAACCAGCTCCCGGAATACGCGATGGAGGGATTGGTCTGCTCGACACGAGTGGTTGTGGTGGAGGTCGAGGCCGCCATCACATATTTGAATCCATCGACCCAGATCCAGGATCCACCGGACGACGAATTGTGTGTTCCCGTTGCCTCAATCGTCAGAGTGTGAGTGCCCGCGGCAAGCCCTGTGATGCTGTAGAGGCTCTGCTGCGACTTTGACGGTGAAGCGTAGGTGTCGACCTGCGCTTTAAGCACGCCATCGACATAAACATTGGCGATACCGGACCACTGGTCCTGATATCCGATCCAACTCGCACCGACCCCACTAAACTTGAACGTCGCACGCGAGCCCGCGTCCATCGACTGAGTTCCGCTACCGCCGCTCAGGAAGTTGTAGTAAACGGGGAACCATGGTCCGCTGTAGGTGATCGATGCATCGTTTTCCTCAACACTAATCGTTGTGCCCGGAGGTGGCGGCGCGGGGACTCCCGAGCCGGATAAATCGACGATGAACGTATCGATACGAGTGTTGCAACCGAACGAAGTGTCCGGACCGAGCGTTCCGTCCCAGTAACTCGAAAACAGCGCCCACTTTCCATCGTTGGAGATTTGAGCGAACGCCTGACCGTAAAAACACACCAACCCGCCATTGTGATTATGCGCAAATCGCCAAACCTTGTTGGAACCATCCACCGCGGCCGCGTCGATTTCGTCCGACCAGGCAAATTTGCAGGGACTGACGGCGCTGTAACGCGATATCAGGATCGGAGCGTTGGGATTCGTGAGCGAATTGAGCCATGAGCTGTGATCGGCATCGCACCAGCGGTTCAACGTGTCGGGCGGTTGTTCGATGAACGTATAGGCTGAGGAGTTCATCAGATTGTTCGGATCGCGCATCACCATACCGCGCGAATCGCTGCCGTTAACTGAGCCGGAGGAATTCGCGAGTTTGCCGTTGCCCACCGAGAGATGGCCACTCCAGTAGTTATCCGCGTTTGTTATGAGCGACCAGGTGTTCGTGTCCAGGTTGAGAACGGTGTCACCATTTGCGCCCCAGCTTTGTTGATGCAATGTAACCTGCAGCCACGAAGCTCCTGTGCCGCCCGAAATGGCATGGATCCCGAGGACCTGCCCCGCGGCCGGTAGCGGCCAGTTCGGATCCCCTTGAAGCTGGCCATTGATTGTCTGGTTCACGACGTCGATGAATTTGGTGACGGACGGACTGATCGGATTGACGCAGAAGATTTTCGTATACGTGTCCTGAATGCCCGCGCCCGCGGCGGCACAAACCCAGTTGTCCTGACCGATGACGACGGCCATGTACCTGACGGGTTCGCCCGTCGACGGACCGCCGAGGTTTGTCGTCACGCCCGTGGCCTTGTTGTATCTGGCGATCTGATTTCCGTTGAGAAAGTAGATCACGTCCGGGTCGACAGTCGACCATTCCCATGTCGAGCTTGCCGCGCCGAATGGCAGCGGATGCAAAGTGGGACGAGAAGATCCGTCACCGACCTTGAACGTCGACGGGTTGAATTCCAGCCAATACCCGTCACCCTGAGGACCCGTAAGTTTGATGGCCGTCGAGTTTGCATTCCACGCACGAAAGAAACCGGCATCGGTGGAAATGAAAGATTCTCCAGCATTCGTATTCGCATCGGTCACTCGTAAAATGCGTGAACCGAAAGTTGGATCGGTGATCACGGAGTTGGCTGGGCCCAGCGCCGGTGCCGGCGGAATGACTTTCGTGTCCGTGCCACTGTATGCGGAATAGGTGGATGGAGCGGTTTGCGCGTGTAGCGAAGAACAGAACGCTCCAAACAAAATTGCAATCGTAACCGTTAAAGACTTCTTCATCTCGATCGACCCCGTTGTGAGTTTCGCCGGAGAAGAATGGAAGACCTGATGTGGGAACTGCGATTCGTCGGAGGGATGTTAGAGCATTGTCACGTGCACGGGAAGTTGGGAACTTACCCTAGGAGGATCGGTAATTTACCTTAGTGCACTGTGGCTGAGAAGCTGCTATAGTCCCCGGACGCAAAGAGCGGCCGGCGTAAATGGCCGTTTCGGGAATGAATGGAAAATCTGAGGTTGGATCTGCCTAAGTCCAACGATCGGAAACTGTTGAATTCGTCAATTCACAAGCGGCTGCGAATGCGAGCCGCCATCGTCTGATTCATTCCGAAAAACAAACTCGTGGAAATTGTCGATGAAATTGGTTGATACGCACTCTATATTTTTGGTGTGCGAACCATCGTCCTGCTGACAATTTCAAATATCTTCATGACCTTTGCCTGGTACGGGCATCTGCGGTTCAGAGAATCGCCGCTATGGATAGCGATTGTCGTCAGCTGGATGATCGCATTCGTGGAATATTGTTTTCAGGTGCCGGCTAATCGCATCGGGTCGTATCAGTTTTCAACCGCGCAGTTGAAAACGATTCAGGAAGTGATCACGCTGGTCGTGTTTTCCGTGTTTTCGGTAACCTACCTGAAAGATCAGTTCCGCTGGAACTATCTTGTCGCGTTTGCATTCATCGTTTGCGCGGTGTTCTTCATGTTTTACGAATGAATTATGGTCGAACTCCTGGACATCGAAGCAGGGCCTGCAATCGACGACATTCGCGCGCTCTTCCTGGAATACGCTCACTCTCTCGATTTCAGCCTGTGCTTTCAAAGCTTCGACCGGGAGTTGAGCGGCCTGCCCGGCCCCTATGCTCGTCCTGATGGACGGTTGATTCTTTGTCAGGTGGATGCAAGGCCGGCCGCCTGCATCGCGATGAAGAAGCTCGAGCCGGGCGTTTGCGAAATGAAGAGACTGTATGTGCGGCCCGAGTTTCGCGGCCATCAACTGGGATTGAAACTCGCTACGCACCTCATCGAGGAGGCTCGCCGCGCTGGCTACAAACGCATGCGGCTCGATACCGTTCCACGCACGATGGGCTACGCCGTCCAGTTGTATCGCTCGCTCGGGTTCAAGGAAATCCCGCCTTACTACGACAATCCGATTCCTGAAGCGCTCTACATGGAAGTCGATCTTGTTTAACGTTCGCTGCGAAGTTGTTCCTCGAGGCGCGCCGCGTTGAGGCGCGCTTCCACGAGGTCGGGATTGATTCGAAGCGCCGCGGCGTAATGCTCGGCGGCTTCGCGAAGACGTCCTTGCAGCGTCAGCGCGTAGGCCCAGTTGTTCTGCGCTTCCGCCATCTGAGGGTCGAGGCGCGCAGCTTCCGCAAAATGCGCGATGGCCGGCTCGAGTTGATTCTGCTTCATCAGAGCATTGCCGAAGTTGTAATGGGTGCGCGACAGATTCACACGCGCTTCCGCCGAGTTGGGCACGATACGCAGAGTTTCTTCGAAATGAGATTGCGCTTCCTCGAATCGGCCGGAGTTTACGAACACGCGCCCAAGGATGCTGTGCGCGATGTGATTGTCTCTCGTGACAGCGATCGCGTGCTCGAATAAAGCCTGGCTGTCATGCCACACTCTCACCTGCATTGACGTCAGCACCAGCAGGACTGCTAACACTGCGATGCTGCTGGCAACCTCTGCTGCTGCCCACACAACGATTATGAAAATGCCGACCAGAGGCAAATACGTGTAGCGATCTGCCATGGATTGACTGCCCACTTGAACGAGGCCGATTGCCGGGATGAGCATCCCCAAAAACCACAGCCAGCCGACGAGCAGCCACGGATGGCTGCGCGCCAAATAAATCGCGGCGATCGAAATCGCCAGCAACAGCGTGAAGGCGATTGCCGCTTCCCACCAGCGAGGCGCAGAGATGGGGTAGATCACCGCGAGATCCGTCGGAAAAAACGTTTTTCGCAAGTACGTCGCGTATGCGACCACCGCGTTCAGCACACGATGGCGGAATGGAACGGTTTCAAGCGCTGCAACCGCGCCGCCATGCCGCTGCACGGCAAACGTCACAATGCTCGAGGCCGCGCTCAGCGTGAAAAATGGCAGCTTCGCTTTGATTCCAGGGATTCCAGGGATTCCAGGCGGTCGTTTCAATGGCCAGTAGTCGAGTAGCAGAAAAACGAAGGGCAGAGTCACCAGCATGGGCTTGGCCATCAATCCAAGCGCAAAACAAACCAATGCGGCCCACCAATAATTTCGCTTCGCCGATTCGGCATATTCCGCATAGGCCCATAAAGCCATCAATCCGAAGAATGTGCTGAGCACATCCTTGCGCTCGGCAACCCAGGCGACGGACTCGACATGCAGCGGATGCCACGCAAACAGCGCCGCGACCATCGCGGATGGCCAGAGGGCGTGGGTCATTCTTTCCAGCAGAAGAAAGAGAAGCAGGGCATTCGCGATATGAAAGAGCACGTTCACAGCGTGGTGCGCACCGGCATTCATACCGAACAACTGCACATCCGTCATGTGCGACAGCCACGTGAGTGGATGCCAGTTGCCGACGTAACCGGTCGTAAAGGCCCATCTCACGCTGTCGAGAGTCAAACCCCCACGCACATGCGTGTTTTCGACAACGTAGTCCACATCGTCGTAGTTCACGAATTCCGCGCGATGAACAGGCCAGTAGATACCGGCGGTTCCGACAGCCAGCAGGAAACAAACGAGGAACTTTGCGCTCGACATCAAATCATCGCTTCGTCCCAAAACAACTCATTCCTGGCGAAGCGTGAGAAGGATAGTATGGAGGCGTCCGTTGTCTCGAATTTACCGGTTCGCAATAGTTCCGACATCAGCTTTCCGGTCGCCGCCGACATCATCAGGCCATGACCGCTGAACCCGGCCGCGATGAACAGGCCATCAATAGCGGGGATCGCGTCGATAATGCCGTTGTGGTCCGGCGTCATTTCGTATAACCCACCCCAGCCGAAAATCAGCTTCAGGTCGCGGAATTCAGGCAGTCTCCGAACGAGGGCGGGCATGAACTCGCCATGAAATCGTTCGAGATCGCATCCGAACCGGAACCCTGCGGGTTCATCCGGATTCGTCTTCGCGATGACGATCTCGTCGCCGGGTGAGGTGCGCCAATGCACACCATCAGGGTCGATGACCACAGGAAATTCGTACGTCCATGGTCGAGGCAGTGCACACCGAAACAACTGCTGCCGGACTGGGAAAACGGGAACTTCGATGCCCGCCATCTTCGCAACAGTGCCGGAGTATGCGCCCGCCGCAATCACGGTGCGGCCGGCGTTGATACGCCCGCTCTTCGTGCTGTGAACGCATCCGGCTTCAATCTTCTGAACCTCGTCGGAAACGTATGAGGCGCCCAGCTTCTCAGCTCGAGTTCGGAAGGCTCGTAACAGTGCTCGAGGATCGACGTATCCATCTTTCGGACCGAGCAGTCCGCCGGCAAGATCGTCACAACGAAGTTCGGGAACGAGTCGTCGAATGTCGGCAACCGTCAACAATTCGCATTCGGCGCCGAGCGATTTTTGGATTTCGTAACGCCGTTGTAGTTTCTGCCAATTCGATTCGTTGCCAAGAAACAAATAGCCGCGCTGGCGGAACTGGCATTCGGGAAACTGCTCGAGCACGGTCAGGCTGTACTGAACCATCCGTATGTTCACAGCCGACATGAACTGCTGGCGTACTCCACCCATTGCCAGCGCACTCGACGCAAATTGGTAACTGGGATCCCGTTCGATGACGAGGATGCGGCCCTTGAAACCATCCTGAAGCAGGTTGAATGCGACGCTCGATCCAACGACTCCGCCGCCAACGATCACAATATCGGCTGACGTGCTCATTATTTGATCGTTTCCAAAAAGTCCCTTACAACCTGCTTGACGTCTTTATGCTCGCCGTCGACGGCATAGTTCAGGCGTCGCATTTCTTGCTCGGAAATTTTTCCGCCAAGAGCACGCAGCGCTTCCCGGACCTCAGGGTGTTTCATCACAACCGCATCGCGGATGAGCGGCACGGCATCGTATGGAGGGAAGTAGTGTTTGTTGTCCTCCAGCACGACCAGACCGAGCGCATCAATGAGACCATCCGTTGAGTTGCCGGCGATGAAATCCACTTGATGCCCGGCCGCAGCCTTGTACGTCAGGCCAAGCTCCATGACTCGAGGTGCGATGGGAAATTGCAGGTTATATGTCTTCACGAGTCCGGGGTAACCATCCTCCCGCTCGATGAATTCGTAGCCGAAGCCCGCTACCCAGTTTGCTGTGTGCGGCGCGGCATCGGAGATCGTTTTCAGATTGAACTGCTGCGCCTCGGATTTCCGCACGATGATCGCGAATGTATTGTTGAAGCCGAGCGGTTCCGTCCACTCGATGCCGAACCTCGACTTGTACGCGTCCTTCACCTTTTGATACGCAACGCTGGATTCATTCACCGGCGGTTCTTTCAGAATCGCGGTCAGTCCGGTGCCTGTGTATTCGACGTACGTATCGATCTGTCCCGCCGTCATTGCCTCGTGACAGACGAGCGTTCCGCCCAGGTTCAGCTTGCGGTCAACCGGGAGGTGCGTCTTACGCTCGATCTGCTGCGCCAGCATCTCGCCCAGAATGACCTGCTCTGTAAAATTCTTCGAACCGACGACGATTCGATCGGCGCGCGAACACGAAGCAAGACCCGCAACAATCAGCACGAGACACAACAACCGAGAAAACCGTTTTTCGACGGCGCCCAGACCGAAGTCCGCAACCAGCGCGAGCGCGGCGGTCGGAATGGCGCCGGCGAGAATGAGGCGGCTGTCGACCATCGAGACGCCGCGAAAGATAAACATGCCGAGGCCGCCGGCGCCGACAGCCGCCGCGATGGTGGCAACGCCGACTCCAATCACCGTCGCGACGCGAATGCCCGCGAAAATGACACCAAGCGCAAGCGGCACTTCAACTTTCCACAACAACTGGCCGTCTGTCATGCCCATGCCTCGGCCGGCTTCGCGGACGGCCGGATCAACGCCCGAGATTCCCGTGAATGTATTTCGGATGATCGGCAGCAGCGAATAGAGCACTAACGCCACGATCGCCGTCCGCTGGCCGATACCGCCAATGAACGGCAGCGGAATGAGGAATCCAAATAAGGCCAGGCTGGGAATGGTTTGCACGATATTCGCGAACGCCATGATCGGACGGCTGAGGCCGGGTTTGCGCGTCATCAGAATGCCGAGCGGCAGGCCGATTCCGGCGGCAATCAAAATGGATATGGCGACCATGACCAGGTGCTCCAGTGTGAGTTGCGCCACTTCGAGGCGATGACTCCACATGAAATCGAACACGTTCATGCGTAACTCTCCACGAACGCCCTGGCTTCGGGGTGATCCAGTTTGTCGAATTCACCGGCTGCGACTAATGCAACGAGAGCTCCGTCCTTCATCAGTCCGATACGGTCTCCAAGAATGAAGGCCTCACGCACGTCGTGCGTGACGCAGACCGTGGTCTTTCCGAGGCGCCGCTGAAGGGCCCGGAACTCCTTCTGGATTTCCGCGCGGGTGACCGGATCCAGCGCACCGAACGGCTCATCAAGAAGAAGAATGGATGGATCTGCCGCAAGAGCCCGCGCGACACCCACGCGCTGGCGTTGCCCGCCCGAGAGCTCGCGTGGAAGACGCGCTGCGAAACGGTCCGGATGGAGTCCCACGAGCGTGAGCATCTCATGCACTCGTGCGGCGGTTTTCTCCTGCGGCCACGATTCAAGCGAAGGAACGAGCGCCACGTTGCGCTCCACGGAGAAGTGCGGAAACAATCCGACCTCCTGAATGACATAACCGATACGCCGCCGCAGGCGGATGGGATCCCAGTCGGTGGTTTTCTTCCCTTCGACGAAGACTTCGCCGGACGTGGGTTCCAGAAGGCGATTGATCAGTTTGAGCGTCGTTGTCTTGCCCGAGCCGCTCCTGCCAAGGAGTACGACGGTTTCGCCGGGTTCGATGTTGAAGGAAACATTCGCAACGAGCGCGCGGCCGTTGATCGCGTAACCCGCGTCGCGGAACTCGACGATGCTCGTCATGCCGCGAGTGTACCAAAAGAACCGGCTATACTGTTTTTAATGCTGTCCTGGATTGAAATCGATGGAGCAAAGCTGACAGCCAATATCGACGCGCTTCGCAGCGTGACGGCGCCGGGGACCGCGGTGATGGTTGTCGTCAAAGCAAACGCCTACGGCCATGGACTCGAAACCGTTGCCCCGATCGCGGCGGAACGGGCCGAATGGCTCGGCGTGAATGTCATCGATGAAGCGCTGGCGATCACGCGGCTCGGCATTCAAAAGCCCGTTGCCATTCTTGGGCACACCGCTCTCAGCGAATCGGATGCAGTTGTTCAAAATGGTTACCGGCAGGTGCTTTATCGACTGGATCTCGCGAAAGCGCTATCGGCTTCCGCTCAGAAGCTCCGCAAACCGGCGAAGGTTCACCTGAAGATTGAAACGGGAACGAATCGTCAGGGCATCGCACTCAGCGAACTTCAATCATTCGCGGAGGAACTTCGAAAGTTGCCGGGAATCGAAGTCGAAGGCGCCTACACGCACTTCGCCAATATCGAAGACACCCTCGATCCGTCTTTCGCTCAATCCCAGCTTCGACGATTCCAACAGGCACGGGAAACGCTCGCAGGCGCCGGCATACGCGTTGTTCACGAGCATGCGTCCGCAACCGCGGGATCGTTGCTTTATCCCGAAATGGATTTCACGATGGTGCGCATCGGCATCGGAACGTATGGCATCTGGCCTTCCCGCGAAACACAGCTCGCCGCCCGCGAGCGGGGCCGGCGGCTGTTACTCCAGCCGGTCCTTCAATGGAAGACGCGCGTGGCTCAAGTGAAAGACGTCAATGCCGGCGAGTTCGTCGGGTACGGGCTCACCTATCGCGCAAGCCGGCCGATGAAACTCGTGGTCCTTCCGATCGGCTACTACGACGGATACGATCGCAAGCTCTCGAATTCCAGCCGCGCGCTGATCCACGGCCAGCCCGCATCCGTGATTGGACGCATCGCGATGAATATGACGATGCTGGATGTGACCGACATCGGGGCTCAACTGGACGATGAAGTCGTGCTCATCGGACGGCAGGGCAATGCAGAGATCCGGGTGGAGGAATTAGCAGAGAAAATCGGTACGATCCCTTACGAGGTGCTTGCGAGAATTAATCCCCTGATCCCTCGCACGGTCGTTTAACTACGCTTTCAACGTCGGTATTTTCCACGGAAATACAACAGAGGGTGATCGGCCTGCAACACTTCGCCATTCTTCACCAGGCCGAGAAAAATGAGATGGTCCCCACCCTCATAGATCTCGACCGTTTCGCATTCCATGACGGCCAGCGAATTTTTCACCAGCGGCAATCCCAGCTTTCCATCGAAGTAGAGGCTCAAGGGCCGCTCGGAATCTCTGTTCGCAAACAGCCTCGAAATGTCTTCCTGATGCTCGGAAAGCACACTGACGCCAAATTGCTTCGTATCCTTGAAGGCCTGAAGGCTGCTGAGCCTTTTGTCGAAACACACCAGCACCAGAAGCGGATCCAGGGAAACCGATGTAAATGAATTAACGGTCAATCCACACGGCTGGCCCTTGGCGTCGCGGGTCGTGACGACGGTGATTCCAGTAGCGAAATTACCCATCACGAGCCGGAATTGATCGGGACTAATCATATAACGCACTACTATAGCCCAAACCGTAATATAATCCGCCGACCGTTTCGCCCAGGAGGTTGCCGAAAATCCGGATGGGACGCCGGTTTCAGGCTTTTGTATTTTTTGCCGCGCTCATGACTTTGACGGCGGTTCTCGCCGCGCAGGTTCGCGTCGATGTTCGACTGGTGAATGTCATCGCCACCGTCACGGACAATCGCGGACGATACATTTCGAATCTCACGCAAGACGATTTCATTCTCGAAGAAGACGGAAAGCCGCAGCAGATCTCGCATTTCAGCCAGGACCAGAATGTGCCCGTCAGCGTCGGCATTCTTCTCGACACCAGCGGCAGCATGGATCGGAAGATTCGCACGGCTGTGGAGGCGGTGGACCGGTTTATTCGCCGCATTCACAAAGACGATGAAATCTTTCTGATGACATTTTCAGGACAGCCTGTCTTGCGGCAGGACTTCACGGATGATCGCGAAAAGCTGTCGCAGGCGCTGCGACACATCATTCCCACAGGCGGCACCGCTCTCTATGATGCGGTGGCCGATGGCGTTGCGAAGGTTCGCGAAAGCCGTCACGGCAAACGCGCGATCCTCGTGATCACCGATGGCAACGATACGGCGAGCGCCGAAAAGCTCGAGGAAGTGCTCGAGAGCATTCGATCGTCAGACTTGCTCATCTATCCGATCGGCATTTCCCCTCTCACATTCGCGAAAGGTCCCGATCGCAATGCCTGGGGCTGGCCGGTTCCTTCCCTGCTCGCAGGGAAAACAGGTCTCCAGAACAAACGCGATGACGTCGACATGAATGTTCTGCACGCATTCGCGGAAAATAGCGGCGGGCGGGCCTTCCTGCTGGCCGAAAGCCTTATCGGACGCGGCGGCCAGATCGAGAAAATTCTCGACGCGATCGCCGAAGAGCTTCGCAGCCAGTACACACTGGGGTACTACCCTCCCCGGCCCGACGACGGGCGGTATCATTCCATTCGCATTCGCACGCGAACAGGCGATTCCATTCGGGCCCGTCACGGTTACGTGGCGAAATCTTCTTCCTAACCCGCGTTAATATTCCTCAGGAATTCTGCGGACTTTTCGGGAATAGAGGCGTTGATGAACATTCCCGAGCCCAGTTCGAAGCCTGCAGGCTGAGTCACGCGCGGAATGACGGAGATGTACCAGTGGAAGCTGCGGGCGTCGGACGATCGCTCGAGCACAGTACGGACCACCAGGTTGTAATCAGGATCGTCCAATCCGAAATAAACTTTGCGCATGAGACGCCGGATGTGCGAGGAAAGATCAGTGAGTTCCTCGTCGGTCACCATTCCGAAATCGGGAGTATGGCGCAGCGGCATCAACCACATGTGGAACGGCGAGATCGCAGCGAACGGCACGAAGCTGATGAAGTGGTGGCTGCGATGAATAATTCGCGCGCCGCTCTTCTGTTCTTCCCCGATCATTCCGCAAAAGAGGCAGAAACCGTTTTCGTCGTAGAACTGACGCGCGTCCTGTGTGCGATGCCGGACGTCGTTAGGTAATACCGGTGTTGCCATGATTTGCCAGATGGGATGCTCGAGTGCGGCGCCCGCGCTGGCGCCATGATTCTTGTAGATGACGACAAACGAAACGCGCTGGTCTCCGCCGATCTCGATGTAACGGCGTCGCAGCGCTGTCCAAACCCGGGCGACTTCATCTGTCGATTGCTCGTACAGATAGCGATTGTGATCGCGGCTCGAGACCAGAATCTCGTGGTAGCCCACGCCGGCCATTCGACGCGACATCATGTCGCCGTCGACATGATGTTCCAGTTCAGGAACCAGCGCCGGGAATTTGTTTTTCACCAGACGCACAGCCCACTGGCCTTCAGCGGGTTCAGCAAAGATTGTTGCCGCGTGATCCTCGTTACCGACACAAAAAGGACAGGTATCGACGTGAGGCGGCATGTCGCGCCGATTCATTCGAATGATGTAGTCCTCGGGCCGGCGCGCACGCTCCGTCGCGATGATTACCCAGTCACCCGTCACGCGATTGAACCTGAATTCGGACATGGCGGCGGCATTATAATGGTAATTCCACGTCGGACGCATAATTACCGAATTAGGTTTCAGGTCATTCGTGGCTAATTCGGTAATTATGCGTCCGACGTGGAATTACCGGAATTACCACCCGAAAGCCATAGTCCGTGTACTGATACTCCGGCGGGAGGCTGCTGCGGTGCGCGGCGCGGGAGGCCTTGATTTGATGACGCCAGGAACCGCCGCGCGAAACGCGGCGCGTGCCGGACTCAGGTCCGGTTGGATTTCGTTCGGGAGATGAAGCGTAATAGTCTTCGCCGTACCAGTCCATGCACCATTCGTGAACGTTGTCGCCGATATTGAACAGACCGTAGCCGTTCAGCGGCCCCTGTCCGACGGGCCTCGGTCCTTTCCACTCGCCACGAAAATATTCGAGATCCGCCGGCGGCTCGTTTCCCCAGGCGTAATCTGCGTCTTCTATTCCCCCGCGGCACGCTTTCTCCCACTCGGCTTCGGTCGGTAAACGGAATTTTTCGCCCTCTCTCGAGAGCCATTCGCAGTAGGATATGGCCGCGAACCAGCTCACACCGACTACCGGCTGATCGGCGCCGCCAAACGAAGGGTCGTGCCATCCTGCAGGCTCGGGATACGCCGTTTCGCTAAGGAAGCGAGCATACTCACGTCGCGTGACCGGATAACGCGCAATCTCGAAGGCGTCGAGCCAGACACGATGACGCGGGCGTTCCCAGTGGTAATGACGATCAGAACCCATCCAGAACCAGCCTGCCGGAATTAGAACCATGTCTACGTCCATAGCGCGCACTCCACAAAAACAGATTGTCATTCTCGGTGGTGGCTTCGCTGGTGTCTACACCGCCATGTATTTGGAAAAGATTTTCCGCCGTCATCCTGACGTCGAAATCACGCTGATCAATAACGCAAACTACTTCGTGTTTCAACCGATGCTTCCTGAAGTGATTTCCGGCAGCATCGAAATACAGCACGTCATCAATCCGATTCGGCGGCTTTGCCCGCGCACGAATCTGCACATGCGCGAGGTGCAGGCGATCGATCTCGACCGGAAGGTCGTCACGACGAGTCCCGGTTTTCGCCCGACACTGCAGCGGATCGAATACGACCATCTCGTTATCGGGCTCGGCACCGTGATGAATTTTTCGCGAATGCCCGGCCTGCAGCAGCACGCGCTGCAGTTCAAGAATATCGGGGACGCGCTGCACCTGCGCAATCACATCATTCACGTTCTGGAAGAAGCCGATATCGAGAAGGATGAAGACCTGCGCCGGTCGCAGCTCACCTTTATCGTGGCCGGCGGCGGCTTTTCCGGAGTCGAAACAGCGGCTGAGCTGAACGATTTTGTGCGGGCGGCGGCCCGGCATTACCGGCACCTGGATCCGAACGAAGTTCGCGTTGTTCTGCTGCATTCCGGAGACCGGATTTTGCCGGAGCTCAGCTACGACGTCGGTGTGTTCGCCTACCGGCTTCTTCAAAAACGCGGCGTGCACATTCGTTTCAACACACGTCTGGCCGGGGCCACGGCCGAAGGTGCAATTCTCGAAACAGGCGAAAAAATGCCTGCGAAAACACTGGTCGCAACTGTCCCTGCCGGACCGCACCCGCTGATTGCGGGATTGCCATGCCAAAAGGTTCAAGGACGAATTCTTGTAAACGACCGGTTCGAAGTTCCGGACTATCCGGGCGTGTGGGCGCTTGGTGATTGCGCCTGGATTCCGGACTCGTGTGAAGGAGGCAGTTGTCCTCCGACGGCCCAGTATGCGGTTCGCGAAGCAAAGTGTGTGGCACGAAATATCGCGGCCTCGATGAATGGCGGCGAGTTGAAGCGCTTTCGATTCTCGTCGATTGGAATGTCGGCGGCGCTTGGCCATCGTTCCGCCGTTGCGGAAATCCTGGGCGTGAAGATCTGGGGCATTCTCGCCTGGTTCATCTGGCGAACGATCTACTGGGCGAAACTTCCCGGCATCGAGCGAAAGCTCCGCGTGGGGGTGGACTGGTTTCTCGATCTGATCCTTCCGCCCGACATTGTGCAAATCAAAACAGCGCGCTCACGTACTTTGAATCAGGAACATTTCGGGCCTGGCGAGATTGTTTTTCGAGAAGGCGATCACGGTGACCGTGTTTATCTCATCGTCAAGGGCGAGGTCGACGTGGTTCAGGAATCCGGCGGCCGCCCGCAAATCCTGGCAAGACTTTGTGCCGGCGAATGTTTCGGCGAGATGGCACTTCTCACTGATGCTCCCCGCAACGCCACGATCCGGGCCGTCGGCGACGTGGACGTCCTTTCCGTCTATCGCGAAGATTTCCAAACCCTTTTGATGCATCTCCCGGGCCTCCGCCAGATCTTCAACAACCTGATGACGCAGCGAAAACGTGGCGCCGCGGACTGATCGTGTTACTATGCTCGCCATAAAGCAAAGCCTATTTGGGGGTGTCTATGGGTCTCCTGAGAATTACGCGCACGCCGCTCGTGACGGTAAGCGGGCGGGCAAGTGTTCTGGATGCGGTGCAGACCATGCATCGAGAGCACATTGGCGCGATCGCCGTCGTTGACGAAGATCGGCTGATGGGAATCTTCAGCGAACGCGATCTGATGAATCGCGTCGTTCTCGAGCAACTCGACCCGGAGGAACTCCGCGTTGGAGACGTCATGACGTCTCCCGTTATCACGATCCATCGCTCCGCCACAGCTGACGACGCGCTGAAGCTCATGGACGAAAAACATATCCGGCATTTGCCGGTCATCAACACCGATGGGACGCTTGCAGGGATGCTCTCGGTCCGGAGCCTGCTCCACGAAAAAGTCCAGGAACTCACCGATCAACTCGACTCGCTCGAGGCCTACTTCAGTGCCGACGGCGCGGGCGGGTAGATTCGATTAAAAACCTTTAAGTAAATAGTCGATCAGGTCTTCTTTGCGATCGGCGGGTACGTGTGCGCCCCAGCTCATCATGCGGTCGAGCACCCGCATCCAGCCTGCGCGATCCAGCTTGAGGGCTGCGGCCGGTTTCTCGTCGTGGCAATTCAGGCATGAAACCTGAAACACATCCATGCCTTTTCCTTCGGGCAGAGCTTTCGATGACGCGGGACGCGGACGGTTGTTGTTAAACGTCCTCGCAAGAAAAGCGACGAGGGCATCCTTGTCGCTGTCCGCGACGGTGGCACCCCAACCGATCATCTTATTGAGCTCGCGCGTCCACCCGGCGGCATCGAGACGTTGCTGCGCAATCAAACTTGGACCGTGACAGGAGGCGGTACAGGCAAGGGCGGATGACGCCGCCTGCGTCTGCCCGTATGCCTGATGCGACGTCAGAACCAGCAGCGCGAGAACGGCAGCACTAATCTTCAACATTGATGCGAACCTTATCGACAACGTTATAAATGTATCCGGCCGGGTTCCACGACGCTACTACGGGTTGCGTCCGGCCCTGGCTGTCGGTCGCCCGGGATACGGCGACGAACGAACCGTGCCGCGGCGGCTTCCACGAATAGCGAAAGCGGCGCCATGTGTATTTGGCTCTGTCGCTGTCCAACGTGGCAGCAGTCCATGTTCTGCCGAAATCGGTCGAGACATCGACTCGTGTAATGTCGGCTACGCCGGCCCATGCGAAACCGCGAAGCTCGATGGACGCGCCGGTTCTCACTGTGGCGCCTTCAAGCGGGGAAGTAAAAATCGATTTCACATCCAGCGCAGTATACGGAACCATGTCCTTCGGATCGACCGAAGCTCCGGGAGCGACCGGCCGGTTCGGAATCCGATACGCCGTCTGCATGAAAAAGCCGGGCGCTTCCGCCTCGGAGACACGAATATTGGTGAGCCATTTGGTCGACGCTGCCGCCTCCCACCCGGGCACGATCAATCGAATAGGAAAGCCGTGATTGATCGGAATGTTCTCGCCATTCATTCGGTACGCCAGCATCGTGTCCGGATGCGTAGCCTTTTCGATGGGGATGCTGCGAATGAAATCCGGGGTTGTGCGCAGCGGTGTGTCGGCTCCATTGAGGACAACATGCTTCGCAGCCGTCTTCAACTGTGCTTTCGCCAGCACGTCACGCAATAAAACGCCCGTCCAGCGGGCGGTCCCGACGGCTCCCTTTTCCCACTGTATGCCAGGAACCGGTGGATCTGCGAAAGCCCGGCCGTTGCCCGAGCACTCGAGCGTTACGGTCTGGCTCACCTCTCTGAAGCTGCGAATGTCATTCATCGTCAGCTTCAACGGTTGATTGACCTCACCTTCGATCGTGAGATTCCACTCATCCAGTCGAATGGTCGGAGTCGGCAGATGGGCGCGCACGTAGTGCACATCGTTCGGAGTGATCCACGATTTATCAAGCAGCTGGACTGGTGTCTCAAAGTCGGTGGGAGAATCCGATCGGACAATCAAATCGGTTTTGGTCGCCGCAGCCTGAAATAAAAATCCTCCGCCCGCAATAACGAACTGTCGCCTGTTGATCGAGTCAGACATTTTGGCCGACGCGATCTGCAGCAACTTTGATGCGATTTTCCACCGAGGGATGACTGTGGAAAATAAACTCGATGATTTTGTTTGGCGTTTTGTTGGCCAGATTGATCTCGGCCAGCTTTTCCATGCTGGAGACAAAAGCGAGTGCATCGCCGGTAACATCCAGCGCGTATAAATCTGCTTCCGTTTCGAGCTGGCGCGAGAAGTAATTCACAAGGGGGAGCGCAACCAGAGACAGCCCGGTCATCAGCAGCGCGAGCAGCGGGAAATTCGCGACGTCGGCGATTCCATTCAACGCGAACGATCGAGACAACGGGGGCAGCAGGCGGTGAACCGCATAAAGTGCGACGATCGTGAGTCCCGATTGCAAGGCCATGCCGTACCAGATGTGATTCTTCACGTGGTGGCACAACTCGTGAGCCATGATCACTTCAATTTCTTCTCCCGAGAAATTGTTGAGAAGCGTGTCGGAGACAATAATACGCCGTGTATTGCCCCAACCGACAACAGCCGCATTCGCCTTGCGGGTTTTTTCGCTGAGAGCCCACTCGAAGATTCCACAGATATTCGCGCCGGTTTGCCGCGCCAGACGATTGACGCGATATTGAAGATCCGCGTTCTCGACCGGTTTGAACTTAAAAAAGAGCGGCAACAGCAAGACCGGCGCCAGGTTTGCCATCACGAGGACGAATCCGATAAAAGCAAAGCTCGCGTAGATCCACCAGAAGTCCGATTGGGAGCGAAGCAGGAAGTAAACGACTTCAAGGGCACCGATGGCCAGCGGAACGCCTATCGCGATCGCTTTGAACTGATCTTTGATCCAACCGCCAAGGGATTGGCGTGACAATCCAAACCGATGTTCGAGCAGGTATCCGGAGTAAAAGCTCAGGGGCAGATTGATCAGCTTCAAGATGGCGCCGATCACGACGACGTATATTAAAACCCTCAGCCATTGAGGACCTGCAGTCGTTTCAGCGAACGCGCGGATGCGCGCGCTCCAGCCGGACGTCAGAAGGTAGATGAAAACAAGAATATCGATTACGAATTCGGAAACGCCAACGACATGTTTGAGTGACTCGTATCGCTTCGGTTCGTCCATACATCGCGGGCAACAATTCGCGGCCCGATATACAAGGTATACGCAACCAGCTTTTCAAATTCAATCAGGAAGGTTCTTACATCTGCGTGATTTTTCCACCACGCATTCGTATGCAAACCACCATGCGGCGAAGCAACAACTGCCACACGAAACTCGGGGCCAAAAGCGTAACGCGCGGCCATTCTGGTGCGACGCGTGTGGTAATTCGCGGTAACGATGATTAGAGACTTCCAGTTGTGTTTGAGACATGCTTCTCGAACCTGCCGCAATTCATCCAAAGTGTTATCCACTGGTGGATCCACCAAAACAATCTTCTCTTCCGGTACGCCCAGACCGCGAAGCACCCTGACGTAATTGCTGCGACTGTCTACCCATTCAATGCCTCGGTCCAGAAGCTCCTTTTGCTCGTTCTCGGGGCGCTCCTTTGTCACCATGACGTAATCCGCCAGGTTTTGCTGGTAGAGATCCGCAGCACCCCACGCCCGTCCAGGTTCTCCGCCGGAAAGCACCACAATGGCGTCGCTCTTCCGGACCGGATCATCGATCATGATGATCCAGGTGGAGGCCCGCAGCAGCGGCTGGTAACCGAAATAGGTGACCGGGATGATGAACAAGATGAAGTTGAGAAAGTAAATTCCCTTTCCGTATCTGCGCTTCGTCGCAGGCGGTCTTAAGTTTTTCCCCAACCGCCACCCCCCGGGGTGAGTATCGAGAGAACATCACCCGTTTCGAACCATCTGGTGAATTTCGCCGGCAACTGTTCTTGCGTACCGTCTTTGCGGATAATGACGTTCACACCGCGCGCGCCCGCGTCCGCTCCGTTCAGCCCATATGGCGGAAACCTGCGCCGATCCGACAACAATGTCACCTGTGCCTTCGTCAGGAATCGTATTTCGCGGATAACTCCGTCACCACCGCGCCACTTGCCGCGACCGCCGGAATGACGGCGGAGGGAATATCGAAGCAGCCGCACAGGATAGGCATGTTCCAGCGCTTCGATCGGTGTGTTCATGGAATTCGTCATGTGGGTATGCACGCCGGAAAGCCCGTCCATCGTGGGTCTCGCCCCCATCCCTCCGGATACGGTCTCATAGTAAGCCACCGGTTTGTTCGTGCGCGGGTCAATCGCACCGAAGGTCAGATTATTCATCGTGCCCTGGCTGGCGGCGGGAATGCGATCCGGCATCGCCTGCGCGAGACATTTATAAAGAACATCGACAATGCGTTGCGATGTTTCCACGTTGCCGCCGCAGACTGCCGCCGGGGGACGCGCATTCACAACCGTGCCTTCGGGGGCGATGATTCGAAGCGGCCGCATGCCACCCGCGTTGGACGGGATCGAAAAACCGACGAGCGTGCGAAAAACATAAAACACCGCAGAGGCCGTGATCGCATACACGGCATTGATGCTGCCGGCCGCCTGCGGATCGGAGTTGGAAAAATCGATCGTCGCGCTGTTGCCTTTGATCGTGATCTTCACGCGGATGGCGATTGGGTTGTTGTTGACGCCGTCGTCGTCGAGAAAATCTTCGCCTTCGTATTCGCCGTCCGGAATCGTCGAAATTGCCTGACGTGTCATGCGTTCGCTGTAATCGAGAATCGCGATAACGTAGCGGCTCACCTCGCTCCATCCGTACTTCTCGACGATTTCCATCAGCCGGCGCTCGCCCGTGCGATTGGCACCCAACATGGCCGCGAGATCTCCCTCGCGTTCGTCCGGTGTGCGTACATTCGCAAGAACCATGTCCCAGACATCGCGATTGATGTTTCCCTTCGACATCAGTTTGACCGGCGGTATGCGAAGACCTTCCTGATAGATCTCTTCCGCCAGCGGCATCGAGCCCGCCGTCATGCCGCCGATATCCGATTGGTGCGCGCGGCACGCGACGTAGAAGAGTAATTTGCGCTTGGAAAAAATGCCGGAAACCAGCGTCAGATCGGGCAGGTGCGTTCCACCTTTGTATGGATCGTTGAGGATCACCATATCGCCCGGGCCGATGTCGCGATTCTCGATCGCGGCTTTTACCGACAGGGGCATCGAGCCGAGATGCACAGGCATGTGATCGCCCTGCGCGATCATATCGCCGCGATGATCGAAGATTGCGCAGGAATAGTCCCGCCGTTCTTTGATGTTCGGAGAAAATGCCGTTCGCTTCAGCGTTGCACCCATTTCTTCCGCAATCGCGTGAAACAAACTCTTGAAGATCTCCAGCTGAACAGGGTTCGTCATTTCTCCAGCACCAGGTTCAAATAAGCATCCACGACGCATCGGAGCCCTGGAGGCACGAGCGTCGTTGAACTGTACTCGCCGATAATCGCCGGGCCTTTGATGACGTGGCCGTGCGCCAGGGTAGCGCGATCATAAACAGCCGTAAGGACGCGGCGGTGAGCGATCCAGACCATTTGTCTTCCCACTTCTCGGAGTGACTTTCCGGTTTTCGCGGTTTTCGCAAACTTCGGCTTCGGCGTCCGGCCGACGAACGTCGTTCGCACATTGACCAACTCCACATCCCTGTTTCGATTCGCATATCCATAACGCCGCTCATGAGCTTCGTGAAATTTTCCGATGAAATCGGGAGACGCCGGCACCGTTAATTCATACGACTGGCCCCGGTACCGCAAATCTACAAAATCCGTCTGCGTGATTTCATTCTTCTTGAATCCTTCGGCCTGCAACTCTTCCATTCCGATCTTATGCAGCTCCGCGAAAGCCGATTTCAATTTCGCATTGGACTGGTCGGCATCGATCAGCAGGGTTCGCGAATAATCCTTACGCACATCGGCCAGCAGGAGGCCAAGTGCGGAAAGGGCGCCCGGAAATTGTGGAACAACGACCCGTCGCATGCCTAACGCTTCAGCCAGATGGGCTGCGTGTAACCCACCGGCGCCGCCAAAGCAGAAGAGCGTGAAATCCCGCGGATCGTAGCCGCGTTCAACAGAAATCAATCGGATGGCTTGCTCCATGTTGTTGTTCACGACATCGACGACGCCCTGCGCGAGTTCCTCGGAGTTCTTCCATTTCTTCGCCCATTCGAACGCGCGAAGCGCCGGGTCGATGCGATCGACCGAGAGCGGCATTGTTCCGCCGAGGAAAAAACGCGGAAGCAAACGTCCAAGGATCACGTTTGCATCGGTCACCGTAAGCCGATCGCCCTTGCCGTAACAAATCGGACCCGGATCGGCGCCTGCGCTTTCGGGCCCGACTTTCAGGGCACCGCCGGAATCGAGTTCCGCGATCGATCCGCCGCCCGCGCCAACCGTGTGAATGTCCATCATTGGAATTCCAATCGGCATGCTATCGATCTGGCTCTCGTGTGTGACTTTGATTTCATCCTCGCAAAGGGAAACGTCCGTCGAAGTCCCGCCCATATCAAAACTGATAATGCGAGAGTAGCCGCAAGCGCGCGCAACATGGAATGCTCCGACAACACCGCCGGCGGGTCCCGAAAGAATCGTTTTTACCGGCGCCTCCGCAGCGGTATCGGCCCGCACGGTTCCACCATTGGACTGCATCACACGCACCGAACTGTTGTTCAGCGACCCTCTCAGCCGCCGCAGGTAACGACTCATCAATGGTGCGAGGTATGCGTTGATGACAGTGGTAGAGGTTCGTTCGTACTCTCGATATTCAGGCAGAATCTGCGACGAAAGAGAAACGGGAACACCGAGCGGCTCGAGCGCGCCAAGCACGCTCTGCTCATGTTCTTTGTTCGCGAACGAATACAGCAGCGACACGGCAATCGACTCGACGTTTTGAGAACGCAGATATTCGATCAGGCTGTGCAGATGACGATGATCGAGTGGCGTTTCAATCGAGCCGTCGTAGAGTGTGCGCTCGTAGATTCCGAGCCGGAGTCCGGCCGCTACTAATGGCTCAGGCCTCGTAACGAATACGTTGTAAAGTTCGCGCCGCGTCTGCCGGCCAATCACCAGCACGTCCTCAAAACCTCGAGTGGTGAGAAGTGCCGTGCGCGCGCCTTTTCTTTCGAGCAAAGCGTTGGTGGCGACGGTCGATCCGTGGATGACCTCGGCCGCGCGAGACATCGCGCTGCGGGTGATTCCCTTCAGGATCGCGTCTTCGGGATACTGGGGGGTGGAAAGCTCCTTGAACATTTCGATCTTGCCGTCGCGAATGACGACGAAATCTGTAAATGTTCCGCCTGTATCGACGCCGATTCTAGAAATAGACCTGCGCGACATCTTGCACAAATTTCGGAAGAATCGTTTCGATATCCTGGATCGTCCCCTGAGGATCGCGCTCCCATGTGAGAGCCTGGAGGTCCGGGCGCACTGTATCGAATCGATGAACTGCGACTTCGCGCATCCACGCGAAGTCTTTATCGGACGGCCCCTGCTTACCGATGTTTCTCGCCCATTCCACGATCTGCCGACGCCTGCCGGCATCGGCACGGATCTGCAGAGCAGATCCTTCACTCGCGTCGATCCTTAGCTCGACCTCGGGCCACCACCCGGCTTCGATCGCTTTCAATTCGAGCATGGTCTTGAGAACATACACCGCCGGAAGATCACCGCTCGAGACCGGTCCCTTGGGAACGCCGGCTTCGCGGCTGTCGCTGCTGCCTTTGAATGAAGACCAGAGTTCACGCGCCCGGTCCAGCGTACTGGCGGGTGCGAGCACGAGGATGCGATCCGCACGATACTTCTCGAATGACTTCATGATGTCGGCATCAGGCTCGCGATCGTATTTCGTCAAAGCGGCGCCGGAGACAAACACAGCATTGATAGTGCTTGCCGCGAGCGAGACGCCCGATGCGAGCTTCTCTACGACCGCGACATTCTGCGGGGGGTCTTTGTGCGGTAGAAATGGAGATGGTTGAATCAAAGGTTCCGGCTGCGGAGGCGTTGTGGCAGCGCGTGGGCGATCATTGGCCGCCCCAACAGAATTAAGATTTTCCACTTCCACCGTGGTTTGCTGGGGCCTGGGCGCCCACGTCGCGACAACGCGATTCTCCAGCAACAGATCGCGCGCAGCGACGCGCATATCGTCAGCGTTCAAGGACTGCACCCACTGGACTCCCTCTTCCAATCGTTCGGGAATCCCACGGCTCGCAAACCAATCCCGCACCTCTTTGCTGTCCAGATACGCCAGGGCCTGCTGCCGTGCGGCGAGGAGGTGCTGCGGATCGACCCGCGTCAACTGAAGCCGCTGAAGCTCCTGCAGTAAATTCTCTTCGGCCGGTTCGGGAAACTGCCCCGCTGCAAGCGGCAACTCAATGCGGTAGTAATAAGAATGGAGTGAAGGGAGCAGCGTGGTTTTAAGCGGCACGGACAAGGCCTGGTGAATGACTCGGTCGAGCAACAAAAGCACGTACCACTGCCGGTAATAAACACTCGGAACAGGCGAGGCAAAGATGACCGCTCCGGCCGGCAGCTCCGATTTGAATCGTAAGGTGCGCTCAGCCGGTAATCGATTCTGCTCTTCCGATTTCTTTGACAATCCTCGGTGCGGGATAGCCGCCAGAGCTTCGCGTAAATCGGTCGGGATTGGCGCGGAGATGGCGATGAACGCATCGTCGGTGGCGTATTCCACCGGCTGCGCTTCAGCTCCGAGGAGGGCACTGCGAACTTCCTCTTCGACTTTGGCTCGAAAGTCGGTCGCCTCTGAAGATTCGTTTCTCGTTGGGACACCTTTGAATAAAGACGCCAATTGCGGATTCGCAAGCATCGGAAGGGCCCATCGCGGAATCGTAAACCGGACCGCGGTTCGGTCCTGTTCCTGGATGAACTGGATGTCGCCGCCGGCCGCATAGCCATTGAAGATCAGTAGTCGCAGGGCAGGCATCTCCCGGAGTCCCGTGAGTGCAGCCTCGTCGTAGCCCGCAATGATCTCGGCAGAGTCGCCGTTGGCGGGAAGCTCGATAAGACGGATTCCATTCGGCAATGTCGTCGTGGAAACCAGGACGGCGAAAATAGCGGAAATGAGCGCAAACACCCGATGAGTATGGTAGATTTCGAAACTTGGCCTCAACCAAAAATTGCGTCTGAAGGAGTAATTGTGAACGTTTACGAAGGGAAAAACATTCGCAACGTCGGCATCGTCGGACACGGAGGAAGCGGCAAGACGTCGCTGATTTCGGCGATCCTTTTCGACACCGGTGCCACGAATCGGCTTGGGCGCGTCGACGACGGGAATGCCCCGACGGATTACGACGAAGAAGAAATCGAACGGAAAATTACGATCTCCGCAAAACTCGCCTTCTGCGAGTGGAATAAAAACAAAATCAATTTGCTCGATACGCCAGGCTTCGGAAACTTCATACAGGAAGCCCGCGGCGCGCTGCGAGTAGCGGATGCGGCCGTCGTGGTCGTCGATGCGGTCTCAGGTGTGATGGTCCAGACGGAAAAGGGATGGGCCTACGCGGACGAGTTCCAACTGCCGAGATTTGTCGTGATCAATCGCATGGATCGTGACACCGCCAGCTTCGATAGATCGCTTGAATCCGTTCAGCAGACTCTCGGCCGGATGTGCGTTCCCATCCAGGTCCCGATCGGAGAAGAGAAAGGCTTCAAAGGCGTCGCTGATCTGATTTCGCTGAAGGCATATGTGTATCAGACCGACGGCTCGGGCAAATTCACCGAAACCGATATCCCCGCGGATGTGGCCGGACGCGCGAACGAGTATCGGGAAAAGCTCGTCGAGGCCGTCGCAGAGAGCGATGAAAAGCTTATGGAGAAGTTTTTCGACAGCGGTTCGCTGACGAACAACGAAGTGGTCGCCGGTCTGAAGAAGCAGGTTGCCGATGGGAAAATCTATCCGGTTCTGTACACGTCGGCTATCGGCAATATCGGCATCCAACCGTTGCTGAACGCGATCGTGAACTTCCTGCCGGATGCCACGGCGCGAGGAAGCGTGACCGGAAAGGACACGCATGATAAAGACGTGCAGCGGAAGTTGGCAGACAACGAACCGTTTTCCGCGTTTGTGTTCAAAACCTTTTCCGATCCGTTTACAGGCCGCATCTCTCTGTTCCGCGTATATTCCGGAACGCTGACGACGGAGTTGCAGCCTTACAACCCTAGTAAAGGTGCGACAGAGCGATTCGGTTCGATCGTTCTGCTGCAGGGAAAAACTCAGGTTGGCGTCCCCAAACTCCACGCCGGCGATATCGCCGCCGTTGCAAAACTGAAGGAAACGCAAACCGGCGATACACTGTCCGACAAGGCGCATCCCATTACTTATCCGGCCGTGAAGTGGATTGAGCCGGTCATTTCATTTGCTATCGAGCCGAAGTCGCGCGGCGACGAAGAAAAGATCAGCACCGCGATTCATAAATTGATGGATGAAGATCTCTGCCTCCGCTACTCTCGTGAACCGCAAACGAAAGAGTTCCTGCTTTCAGGTCAGGGCCAGGTCCACGTCGAAATAGCGGTAGCACGTTTGAAGAAGCGGTACGGCGTCGAAGTGCTGCTGCATCCGCCGAAGGTTCCCTATCGCGAAACGATCAAGGGCAAAGCGGACGTGCAGGGGAAGCACAAAAAGCAGAGCGGTGGCCACGGTCAGTATGGCGACTGCAAAATCCGGATGGAGCCGCTTCCACGCGGCGGGGACTTCGAATTCGTGAATGAAATTTTCGGCGGCTCGATTCCGAGGAACTTTATTCCTGCGGTTGAAAAGGGAATCCAGGAAGCAAGACAAAAAGGCGTGCTGGCTGGTTTTCCCACTGTAGATTTTCGAGTGGTCCTCTACGACGGTTCGTATCACGATGTGGACTCCTCGGAAATGGCATTCAAGATCGCCGGCTCTCTCGCTTTCAAAAAAGGCATCAAAGAGGCGCGGCCGATCCTGCTCGAGCCTGTCATGAACGTTGAAGTCCATGGACCCGAAGAATTCGCAGGCGATCTCATGGGCGATCTAAACAGCCGCCGCGGCCGCGTTCAGGGCATGGAAGTGCGCGGTCACACGACGATCATTAAAGCTCAGGTGCCGCTCGCAGAGATGCTGAGCTACGCTTCCGATCTCACATCGAAGACCGGCGCGCGCGGCAGCTACACGATGGAGTTCAGCCATTACGATGAAGTGCCGGCGCATCTCTCGGAGAAAGTGATCGCCAACGCGAAGGCAGGCGCCGCAGGCGAAGAGGAAGAAGAAGAGTAGGCGCCGGCTTTAGCCGGCGTTTTTTGGAAATCTTCCACACGGAGGGCGCCCTTTTTTGGAGTGCCCTCCAAATACCATCGCAAACTACTGAAATTCAAACCACGCTTTCGGCACGCGCGGCAGCCTCTGTGCAGGTTCCCCCCTGCGTATGAAATTTACAATTCGAACGCGTCTGCTGATCACTCTTCTATTCACTGCATGCGGTTCCATATCGGTCATCGAAGTTCAGTCATTAATTAAGGAGGACTCACAATGAAATCGAATAAAACCTTGATATCCCTTTTCAGCCTGACACTCGCTCTCGCAGCTGTTCCCGGCTTTGCACAACGCGGCGGTGGTGGCATCGGCGCCGGTCTTGGCGCAGGCGCAGGCCTTGGCGGCCAGACGAGAGATGGTGCTGGAAGCGGCGCAGGCGCCGGTGCTCAGGTTGGGATCGGCGGCGTTGGTGTGGGAGCAGGTACAAATACGGATGTGCACGCGAAGACATCAACGGAACCGAGACGATCCGAAGCGCACAGCGGCGCGGGCATCGCGGCTGGAATCGAGAGCAATCCGGAGCTGGCGGCGAGAGTGCACGGTATGCTGTCTTCGGGCATGTCGATGAGCGACGCTGCCGCCGGGTTCAAGAACCAGGGACAATTCCTTGCCGCCCTTCATGCCTCGCAAAATCTGAACATTCCGTTCGATG
>Ga0070707_100000929_pt1 | contig 29070 bp, 23 predicted proteins | sample KBSK5502metaG_FD_65468 | JGI IMG/M metagenome (GOLD analysis project Ga0070707, IMG submission 65468) | Corn, switchgrass and miscanthus rhizosphere microbial communities from Kellogg Biological Station, Michigan, USA - KBS K5-50-2 metaG | ecosystem: Host-associated > Plants > Roots >... | reverse complement strand
GAGTGAGTCGAAGCACTCACGCTGGACACGGTCGGAGATCTCGGCCCCGAAGCCCGCGATCCGCCACCCTTCCTCCACCACCACGCAGCGGCCCGTCTTCCGGACCGACTCGAAGATGACGTCTTCGTCGAGGGGCCGCAGCGTCCGGGGATCCACGACCTCGGCGTCGATGCCCTCCTCGGCGAGCTTGGTCGCGGCGGCGAGGGCGGTGATGCAGGGCCGGCTCCAGCCGACGATCGTGACGTCGCGGCCGGGACGCTTGACCTCGGCGAGGCCGAGCGGGATGTGGTACTCCTCCTCGGGCACCTCGCCCTTGAGGTTGTAGAGCACCTCGTTCTCCAGGAAGATCACCGGGTTGTCGTCGCGGATGGCGCTCTTCAGCATCCCCTTGGCGTCCTTCGGCGTCGCCGGCATGGCGACCACGAGCCCCGGCACGTAGGCGTAGATGCTCTCGAAGGCCTGCGAGTGCTGGGCGGCCACCTGCGCCGCCGCGCCCGAGGGGCCCCGCATGACCATCGGGCAGCGCACCTGGCCGCCGGACATGTAGCGGTACTTCGCGGCGTGGTTGATGATCATGTCCAGGGCGAGCAGGGAGAAGTTGAACGTCATCATCTCCGCGATGGGCCGCAGGCCGATGAAGGCCGCGCCCACCGCGACGCCGGCGATCGCCTCTTCCGCGATCGGCGTGTCGCGCACCCGCCATTCCCCGAACTGGGCGAGCAGGCCCTGCGTGACCTTGTAGGCCCCCTGGTAGGCGCCCACCTCCTCGCCGAGGATGAAGACGTTGGGGTCGCGGGTCATCTCCTCCCGCATGGCCTGGTTCAAGGCGTCCCGCATGGTGAGGAGGGCCACCTGGCTAGCTCCCCACCTTGGCCGTGGCCGGCACCGCGGCTTCGGTCGGGTTGGCCGCGGCGGGAGCCGCGGCCGGCGCCGTCGGAGCGGCGGCGGACGCCGGAGGGGGCAGCGTCGGCGGCACGCGGTCCTCGCGGATGGCGGCGCGCCATGCCGGATCCTTCTCGGCCGCCTTCATGTTGATGTAGGGCGAACGGACGTAGACGTCCTCGTACATCGATTCGACGGGCGGATCCGGGCTCGACTCGACGAAGGCCACCGTCTCCTCCATCCGGGCCAGGACCTCCTTGTCCACCGCGTCGAGGTCGGCCTGGGTGAAGCGCTCCTGCTCCATGAGACGCTTGCCCCAGAGGAGGACGGGGTCCGACTTCATCATCTCCTCGACCTCTTCCTTCGTCCGGTACTTCCCGGGATCGGACATGGAGTGGCCGCGGTAGCGATACGTCTCGGCCTCGAGGAGCGTCGGTCGCTTCTCGGTCCGCGCCCGCTCGATGGCTTCCGTCACCGCGTTGCGCACGGCGAGGAGGTCCATGCCGTTGATCTCGCGCCGGGGGATCCCGTAGGCCGAGGCCCGCTGGTAGAGGTCCTTCACCGACGAGGCGCGGTCGATCGACGTGCCCATGCCGTAGCGGTTGTTCTCGATGATGTAGACGACCGGCAGGTCCCACAGCGCGCTCACGTTCAGCGCCTCGTGGAACGCTCCCTCGTTGACCGCGCCGTCGCCGAAGAAGCACAGGCAGACCTGGTCGGTGTTGCGGAGCCGGATGCCGTAGCCGATGCCCGCGGCCAGCGGCAGGTGGCCGCCCACGATCCCGTCCCCGCCGAAGTTGCCGCGGGGCACGTCGTAGAAGTGCATGCTGCCGCCCTTGCCGCGGCTGATCCCCGTGAACTTGCCGCACAGCTCGGCGAGCAGCAGTCGGGGGTCCGCTCCCCGCGCGAGGGCATAGCCGTGGTCGCGGTAGTACGCGATGAGGTAGTCGTCGGGCCGCATCACGCTCATGGCCCCGACGCCCACCGCCTCCTGGCCTATGTAGAGGTGGAGGAAGCCGCCGATCCGGCCCTCGACGTAGAGCTGGGCGCACCGCTCCTCGAAGCGGCGGATCAGCAGCATCTGCTTGTACAGCGCGAATGCTTCGTCGCGATTCATGGGTCGACTTTTTTCATATTACCCGAGCCCGGGCCAGCGCGCTAACGCGGCGGCAGGGACGTCGTCGACGCCCGCAGGAAGAAGAGGGTGCCCGCGGCGAGGATCGTCCCGAGGACGACCGTGGCCATGATGAGGCCGGTGAAGGTCAGGTCCGCCGCGTCGGGCCGGGCGGGATCCGCGGCCGGGCCGGGGTCGGAGAAGTGGGCCGCGGTCGTGGGCCTCAACATGTAGGCAAGGACCGCCGCCGAGGCGAGCGTGAACGGACAGAGCAGGAGGCCGAGGGCCGCCACGCCGATCTGGGCGCGGCGGGCCCCGCGGCGTCTCCTCCACAACCCCCACGCCATGCCGGCGCTCACGAGCGCGAGAGCGAGGCCCACGACGACCGCCAGCACCGCCGAGAGGCCGCCGACCGACCGGGCGACCGCCAGACCCACCGCGGGGTAGAGAAGCACGCTCATCGTCCAGAGGATGGCGAGGACGGTGAGGGTGAGCGGGCGCTGCGGCTCGGGCCGCGCCTTCGGCGCGACGACGACCGGACGCAGATGGGGAGGGACCGTCTCCGTGTTTCGCGGCGGCTTGCCGGCGCCGGGGCGGGGCGCCGGGGGCGGCGCGGGGGCCTTTCCCATCTCCTCGGGCCCCATCACGAGGGTGCCGGGCATGTCCTCGGGCAGCACGGTCAGGAGGACGTCCCCCAACCGGAACACGTCGCCTTCGCTCAGAGGGGAGCGGTCCACCTTCTTGCCGTTCAGGAAGACGCCGTTGGCGCTGCCGGTGTCGCGGATGGCCAGGCCCTGGGGTCCCGCCTCCACCACCGCGTGGCGGCGCGAGCACTTGACGTCGTTGAGCACCAGGTCGCAGGTGGGGTCGCGGCCCAGTATGGCGACGGTGCCTTCGAGCTCGACCTCGTGTCCCGACGCGTTCGGATACTGGACGCGGAACTTCACGCCGCGCGATTCTAGCAGTATCATCCAGGTTCTCCATGACGCCGGCGGCGATGAGGAAACGCCGTTGGAGCGCCCGCAGGGCGGCAAGCTCATGATCACGTCCGATCCGCAGGGCCGGGAGAGGCGGCTCGCCGAGATCAAGGAGATCCTGAGCCGCACGGCGCCGCCCGAGGACCGCGAGCTGCTGCTCGGGTTCGCTCCCGTGGTGTTCGCGGAGACCCCCGACCGCGTCGCGCTCGGCCTCTCGCCCGAGGCCCTCGTCGCCCGCATCCGCGACCACTTCCGGTTCGTGGCCCGGGAGATCCCGCCCCCCACGCAGCTCTACAAGGGCGTGCCCGGCATCCACGTCGCCGCGCGCAACCCCGACCCGGCCACCTGGGTATCCAAGGGCGCCGCCGACGGCCTCCCCTCGGAGGTCACGGTGGTGGAGACCCACACCCAGGATGCGCCGTTCATCTTCGAGAGCCTGAAGAACTACTTCCGCAAGGCCGGGCTGCGGTTGTTCTCGAGCGTCCATCCCATCTTCACCGTGCGGCGGCAGTGGGAGCGCATCGTCTGGATCGGCGGTCCCCGGGAGGAAGGCTCGAAGGAGGTGTACTGCCACTTCCAGATCGAGCGCATCGACTCGCGGGAGCGGCTCCGGCACCTCGAGCACGAGGTCTTCTCGGTGCTCAAGAGCGTGTTCATGGCGGTGGACGACTTCGAGGAGATGGTCCACACCGCCCGCGAGCTGGGACCGCGGCTGCGCAGCCGCCGGGGTCAGGAGACCGACGTCACCTCGGCCCGCGCCTTCATCGAGTGGCTCCTCGAGGACAACTACATCTTCCAGGCCACCGTGAAGTACCGGGTGGGCACGGACGGGAAGATGCATCGGGTGCAGGAGACGGCCGCCGGCGTCTTCAAGGATCCGGCGCTCCTGCCGGTGGTGTTCCCCGGGCTCATGGAGGAGGTGGAGGCGCACCTCATGCCCAAGGCCGACGACCACCGGATCGTGGACATCGACTACTCCAACAACGCCTCGTCGATCTATCACATGGAGCCGATCGACGACATCGTGATCCGGGAGTGGGGCGCGGACGGGAAGCTCGTCGAGGCGACGCTGCTCGTGGGGCGGCTGGCCAAGGGCGCCTTCACGCAGAAGGCGGCCGACATCCCCATCCTCAAGGAGAAGCTGGACTGGCTGCTGGAGAACAGCGGCGTGATCCCCAAGTCGTACGCGTATCGGGAGATCCGCGCCACCTTCAACCGATTCCCGACGCGCGAGCTGTTCTACGCGAACGTCCAGGCCCTGAAGGAGATCATCGACCGCATCGTCTTCATGTCGAGCGACGACGAGATCGCGGTCCACGTGCGCAAGGGCGCCGGCTACGTGGCCCTGCAGATCGCCTTCGCGCGCTCCCGCTACTCGTACAAGGTGGAAGAGGACCTGCGCGGGGCGCTGGCCGACACCTTCGGCCCGACCTCCTTCAGCACGTCGGCCGACCTCGGTGCCGTGAGCCTGCTCCTCTTCTATTTCGATTCGTCGCGCCTCGAGCACCCCGTGGAGGCGGGCCAGGTCCGGCAGATCACCGAGTCGCTGGTGATGACGTGGGAGGACCGGGTGGCCAAGGCCCTCGAGGCCGAGTTCGGCGAGCGCGAGGGCCGCCGGCTGCTCCAGCGCTACGTGCGCACCGAGACGCGCAGCGGCCTCTATCGCGAGTCCACGCCGCCCGAGGAGGTGCCGGACGACCTGCGCCACCTGGAGGAGCTGGAGAGCCGGCTCGAGGCGCGCATCCTGCCCCGCGGCCTCGAAAACGCGACCCTGAAGCTCTACTCGGTGCGGCCGCTCGCGCTCACCGAGACCCTGCGCACGCTGCAGAACCTGGGCCTGACGGTCACGGAGGAGCTGCGCATCCCGCTCACGCTCCCCGAGGGGCGCAAGGCGTTCCTGTTCCGCTTCGAGACGGAGGCGCCCGCCGAGCGGATCAAGGCGCTCGTGGACGGCACCGACCGCTTCGTGGAGGCGCTGCGCGCCCTCGACGAGCAGCGGGGCAGCGACGATCCGCTGAACGGCCTCATCCTGCGGGCGGGGCTCGACTGGCGGCAGGTCGAGGTCCTGCGGACGATGCGCAACCACCTCCTCCAGATCCGCACGCACTACAACGTGGAGACCGTCAACGGCGTGCTCCTGCGCAACAGCGCGGTGGCCGCCGCGCTCCTGCGCTCGTTCGCCGCCCGCTTCGACCCCGCGCTGCCCGGCGACCGCGCGGCGGCGATGGCGGAGGGCGACCAGGCGGTGAAGAGCGCGCTCGAAGCGGTGGTGAGCCTGGCCGAGGACGAGGTCCTGCGCGCGCTGCACAACCTGCTCCGCGCGGCGCTGCGCACGAACTTCTACCAGCGGCCGGAGCGGCCGGTGGTCTCGATCAAGGTCGACAGCCGGAAGGTGGACGGCATGCCGTCGCCGCGGCCGATGTTCGAGATCTACGTGCACTCGCCTCTGCTCGAGGGCATCCACCTGCGCGGCGGCAAGGTGGCGCGGGGCGGCATCCGCTGGAGCGACCGGCACGACGACTTCCGGACCGAGATCCTGGGCCTCATGAAGACCCAGATGGTCAAGAACTCGATCATCGTCCCCGTCGGCTCGAAGGGCGGCTTCGTCCTCAAGGGGCACGTCCCGGCCCGCCCCGCGCTCGACGCCTACCTCGTCGACCGCTACCGCGAGTTCGTCTCGGGCCTCCTCGACATCACGGACAACATCGTGGACGGCCAGGTGATCCACCCGCCCGAGGTCGTTCGTCACGACGGCGACGATCCCTACCTGGTGGTGGCGGCCGACAAGGGCACGGCCCACCTCTCCGACACGGCCAACAGCGTCTCCGCGCAATACGGCTTCTGGCTGGGTGACGCCTTCGCCTCCGGCGGGAGCCACGGCTACGACCACAAGAAGGTGGGCATCACCGCCCGCGGCTGTTGGGAGTGCGTCAAGCACCACTTCGCCAACCTGGGCATGAACATCCAGAAGCAGCCCTTCACGATGGCGGGCATCGGCGACATGTCCGGTGATGTCTTCGGCAACGGCGCCCTGCAGAGCCGCACGACCAGGCTGGTGGCCGCCTTCAACCACGTCCACATCTTCATCGACCCCGATCCGGACCCGGAGAAGACGTTCGCCGAGCGCGAGCGCCTGTTCCGCCTGCCGCGCTCCACCTGGCGTGACTACAACACGTCGCTCATCAGCAAGGGCGGGGGGATCTTCGACCGCGCGGCCAAGGCCATTCCGCTGAGCCCGCAGATGAAGGCCCTGCTCGGTGTCGACGGCGAGAGCGCGAGCGGCGAGGAGGTCACCCGCCGCATCCTCACCATGAAGGTCGACCTGCTCTACAACGGCGGGATCGGGACCTACGTCAAGGCGTCCACCGAGGACGACGAGGAGGTCGGGGACCGCGCGAACGATCGCGTGCGCGTGGACGGCAAGAACGTCCAGGCCCGGGTCATCGGCGAGGGAGGCAACCTGGGGCTGACCCAGCGCGGCCGGCTCGAGTACTGGGCGCGGGGCGGGATGCTCAACACCGATGCCGTCGACAACTCGGCCGGCGTCGACATGTCCGACCACGAGGTGAACATCAAGATCCTCCTCGACCCCCTGGTGAAGAAGGTCGTCATCAAGGGGCGAGACGAGCGCAACCGCATCCTGGCCGAAATGACGGAGGAGGTCGCGGCCCTCGTCTTGAAGGACAACGACAACCAGGCGCGCGCCCTCACCCTCGACTCGCTGCGCAGCGCCGCCCGGTACGAGGAGTTCGTGGCCTTCATCGACGACCTGGCCGGGACGGGCGTCCTCGACCGGGCCGACAACGCCGTCCCGACCCGGGACGAGCTGCTCGCCAGCCCCCACCGCAAGCGCGGCCTGCCGCGCCCGCTGCTGGCCGTCCTCCTCGGCCACACCAAGATGTGGGCCTTCCAGACGATCATGGAGACGGGCCTTCCCGACAGCCCGGCCGGCCGCCCGTTCCTCGACGAGTACTTCCCCCGACGGCTCCGGGAGAGCTTCGCCGAGCATTTCGACAGCCACTTCCTGAAGCGCGAGATCGTCGCCACCGCGGCGGTGAACCACCTCGTCAACGAGGCCGGGGTCACGTTCCTGTGGCGGAACATGGCCGCGACCGGGGCCGGGATCGGCGAGGTGCTCACCGCCTACGTCGACGTCGACCGCGAGGCGGAGGCCGAAGCGCTGCGGGACGCCGTGGAAGGCGCGGGCCTCGGCGCGGAGGCCGAGAACGCGCTGCTGCTCCGGATCGAGGAGAAGCTCGAGGCGCTCACCCGCGAGCGTCTCGGTGGAGAGCGGGTGGAGGCGGCGCGGGCGCTGGAGCCCATCCGGGCCGAGCTTGCCGGTCAGGCCGTCGTGCCCGCGCCCGCGGGCAACCGGGCCTGAAGGGTCCCCCATGAAGCTCACCCAGATGGCGGCGGCCGTGGTCGCGGCGGGTCTGGCCCTCTCGGTTCTCGCGGATGAACGCGGCGGCTGGACGCCGGCGATGACGTTCCAGGTCAAGCGGGTCGGGACGGTCCGGGTCTCCCCGGACGGCAACCACGCGGCCTTCGTCGTGGGCACCGCCGTGATGGAGGGCGAGAAGAGCGAGTGGATCTCCCAGATCCACGTCGCGAGCACCGACGGCGGCGGAGCGTTCCAGCTCACCCGGTCCGAGAGATCCTCGACCGCCCCCGCGTGGTCGCCGGACGGCAAGTGGATCGCCTTCGTCTCCGCCCGCGGCGGGAAGGACGCGACGGCCAACCTCTGGCGCATCCGCGTGGATGGGGGCGAGGCGGAGCCCCTGACCGAGGAGAAGGGCGTGGTCAGCGCACCGGCGTGGTCGCCGGACGGGAAGTGGATCGCGTTCCTCATGACCGACCCCAAGAGCGAGGACGAGGAGAAGGGGGACAAGGAGCGCCGCGACGCCCGGGTGGTGGACGAGAAGAGCAGGATGTCCCGGCTATACGTGGTCCCCACCGAGCCGGACGCGGCCGGCAAGCGCACCGTGCGAAAGCTCACCGCGGGCGCGCTCCACGTCCCCGACGATTTCGACTGGTCGCCCGACGGCCGGACGATCGCCTTCACGCACCGGCCCACGCCCGGAGCGGACGATTGGACGCGGTCGGATGTGTCGGCGGTGGACGTGGCCAGCGCCACCGTGCGCCCCCTCGTGACCTCCCCGGCGGCGGAAAGCCAGCCCAGCTATTCGCCCGACGGCCGCTGGATCGCCCTCGCCGTCACCGACGCGCCGCCGACCTGGAGCGGGCGGAGCCGGGTCCACGTCGTCGCGGCGGAGGGGGGAACGCCCCGCGCCCTCGCCCCCACCGCGGACGAGGAGCCCGAGATCGTGGGATGGCTCGCGGACAGCCGCCGCATCCTGGTGGCCGAGACCAGGGGCACCGCCCGCCGGCTGAGCACGCTCGGCGTCGACGGCTCGGCGCCGGTCGATCTCACGCCCGCGGACACGATGGTCGAGGGCGCGAGCCTCAATGCCGCCCGTACGAGGCTCGGCTTCACCTCCCAGGCGCCCGACGCGCCCTCCGAGGCCTTCGTGAGCGAGGTCGAGCCTTTCGCTCCGCGTCGGCTGGCGCGCGTGCAGGAGGTGGCCGGTGTTCCCGCGGGCCGCACGGAAGTCGTGAGCTGGAAGGCGCCCGACGGCAAGACGATCGAGGGCCTGCTCACTTATCCGGCCGGCTACGCGCCCGGGTCCCGGGTGCCGCTGCTGGTGGTGATCCACGGCGGACCCACGGGCGTCTTCGTCCGCTCCTTCATCGGCAACCCCTCGCCCTATCCGGTGGCGGTCTTCTCGAGCCGCGGCTACGCGGTCCTGCGTTGCAACGTCCGTGGCAGCGGCGGCTACGGGGCGGACTTCCGCCGCGCGAACTACCGGGACTGGGGCGGGGGCGACTACCGGGACATTCTCTCCGGCGTGGACGCGCTCGTGGCCAAGGGGGTCGCCGATCCCGACCGCATGGGGGTGATGGGCTGGAGCTACGGCGGGTACATGACCTCCTGGGTCATCACCCAGACCAAGCGCTTCAAGGCCGCCTCGGTGGGCGCGGGGGTCACGAACCTGATGTCCTTCACCGGCACCACCGACATCCCGAGCTTCATCCCCGACTACTTCGGGGGCGAGCACTGGGACGCCTTCGATACGTGGCGGAAGCACTCCGCGCTGTTCAACATCAAGGGAGTCACCACCCCGACCCTCATCCAGCACGGCGAGGCCGACGTCCGGGTGCCGATCTCCCAGGGTTACGAGCTCTACAACGCGCTCAAGCGGCAGGCCGTGCCCGCGAAGATGGTGGTCTACCCGCGGCAGCCCCACGGGATCCAGGAGCCGAAGCTGATGCTGGACGCCATGACGCGCAACGTGGAGTGGTTCGACCGCTGGGTGATGGCGAAGAAGTGACCGCTTCCCTCGACGACATCCTCCGGGACTACGATGCCGCCGCTCCTCTCGACGAAGCGTTCACCATTCCCGCGCCCTGGTACGTGGACCCACGGGTCTACGAGCTGGAGAAGAAGGCCGTCTTCGGCGGCTGGCAGATGGTGGGCCGGCTCGACCAGGTGAGGGAGGCGGGCCAGTTCTTCACCGTCGAGGTGGCCGGCGAGCCGCTCGTGGTCGTGCGGGGACGGGACGGGACGCTGCGCGCGTTCTTCAACGTCTGCCGCCACCACGCGGCGGCGGTGGCCACCGAGGAGCAGGGCCAGGCCTCGTCACTGCGGTGCCCCTACCACGGCTGGACCTATTCGCTCGAGGGAGAGCTGCGGGGGACGCCCGACTTCGACGGCGTGTGCGGGTTCGACCGCAGCAAGAACGGTCTCGTGCCGGCCCGCATGGACACCTGGGAGAGCTTCGTGTTCATCCAGCTCGAGCCGGGTCCGACCCTGCCCGAGTTCCTCGGCCGCCTGCCGGAGCGGATCCGGCCCCTGGGCCTGGACCGCCTCCACTTCGTCGAGCGGCGGCGGTACGAGTTCGACTCCAACTGGAAGGTCTTCGTCGACAACTACCTCGACGGCGGCTACCACATCCCCTTCCTGCACAAGGGCCTGGACAGCGTCCTCGACTACGCCGAGTACACGATCGAGAACGAGGACCGCTTCTGCCTGCAGGCAAGCCCGGTCGTCGACTCCGGCCGGGACGCGCAGACGGCCGCCGTGCGCAAGGGCGACCGTGCCCTCTACTACTGGCTCTACCCGAACTTCATGATCAACTGGTACGAGGGGGTGATGGACACGAACCTGGTCCTGCCCCTCGGGGTGGACCGCACGCTCGTCCTCTTCGACTTCTACTTCACGGACGTGTCTTCGGAAGCGGCCATGGCCCGCAACCGGGCCAGCGTCGAAGTGGGGGAGCGCATCCAGGGCGAGGACACGGGCATCTGCGCTTCCGTGCAGCGGGGGCTGGGCTCGCGAGCGTATCGGGCCGGCCGGCTCTCGGTTCGCCGCGAGGCCGGCGAGCAGCTCTTCCACCGCCTCCTCGCGGAGGATCTGCGCCGAGTAAACGCGGCGCAACGCAGGGCCTGAAAAGCAGCGCTGGCCTTCAATTTGCATCCTGGGTACGGCATGAGTCACGTGCCGGTGCCCGATCCCGCGCCGTATCCGGCGCCCTACCCGGACCCGAGGCCGACGCCCGACCCGGCGCCGAAGCCCGCCCCAAGCCCCCCGCGCGATCCCAGCCCGCGACCGCAGCCGAACCTGCGCCCGTACCGTATGCCGAAGCCCACGCGTGACCCGGTGGGCGCGCCGTCGCCCTACGGCGTGTAGGTTTCTTGGACGCTGCTGACCGCGCTCGTCGCTAGGAGCGCGCGCTCCAGGGTTGCAGTCTTTGCAGCACCGCCGGCGAAACGTCGGGAGCTGCCTCCGGCTCCCAGGCCACGTAGGCCCACCAGCCGACCAGCAGCAGGTAGGCGGCGGGCTCGGCCGATTGGATGAGGGGCAGGATGTCCCAGCCGTAGTGTCGGAGCATCCGCAGAAGCGCCACGAAGACGAGCAGGTAGGGCACGAAGCCGAGGAGGATGGCCTTATGGTACCGGTGCAGCGGCACCCGGTACCAGATCACCAGGAGCGCGACGCCATTCAAGAGCCAGATGGTCCCGAGGAGAACCCTGGGTTCCCATTCGAGGAACCCTGACGGGTAGGAGGGGTCCCGAGGCAGCCCCACGAGCACGGCCGAGGTCAAGACGAGCAGGGCGAAGAGGACGCGGCGAGCCATTGCCTGAGCCCCCGGGAAGGCCCGGAACGCGCGGTAGGTGAGCTCCACCGCGATCACCATCTTGAGGACGTCGTAAAGAGCTTGCTTCAGCGTCCAGAACGAATCGGTGACGAACCGTTCCGGCCAGAAGCTGGCCAGGCTGTTGCACACCAGGATGGCACCGAGATACGCCGTGAAGGACCAGCAGAGACGGGCGCGGTGGCGGACAAGAATCCCGGCTAAGGTCAACAATACCAAGACCTTGACAGCGTGCGCGATCAGGAGCTGCCAGGACGTCACGAAGACGTCCTTGCCGTAGGCAAAAAGCCCATTTGAACGGTTATCGTAGGCGAGGGTCAAGACAAATGCAAAGTCCGGACGTATAGTCCCGACCGCAAAACGAATGTCCAGGCCCATCTGGGCCCAGGAACCTCAAGGGGGGTCTTTATGTCGCGCATGTTCCTCGTGTGGAGTCTGTTCCTCGGGTTGCTGCTCGCGGGCGCCGACTGGTACGTCGAGCGTCGGCAGGCCGGCCCAGCCGTCAGCCCGTCGAACTCCGAAGGACTGGTGACGGCGATGGAGGACGGATGTCCGCCGATAACACCGAAGAAGAACTGAGCCCGGTAGTTTCACCACGCGCACGTCGGGTCGCGCTGAGATGCGGCCCGGCGGTGGCGCTCGCCGTGCTCGCGTGGGCGCCACCCGCGGCGAGCGAGCCGATCATCCTGAGCACGGGCACCCTGCTCGACGGGCGGGGAGCTACCCTCCGGAACGCCCGCATCGTCGTGGAGGGCTCGCGCATCGTGGAGGTCTCGGCGGGGGCGGGGCGGTCGGCCCCGCCCCCGGGAGCGCGCGCGTACGACCTTCGCCGGCTGACCGTCCTTCCCGGCCTCATCGACGTTCACGTCCATCCGGCCTGGTATTTCAACCCGGCGGGCCGGCTCCACACCGACAACGACGGTGACAGCCCCGCTCACGGAACCCTGGCCGCGGCGGGCAACGCCTATGCCACGCTGCTCGCCGGCTTCACCACGGTTCAGAGCCCCGGGGCGCAGGGGGACAAGGAGCTGCGGGATGCCATCGCGCGGGGCGAGATCCCGGGCCCGCGGCTGCTCACCTCGCTCGAGCCCCTGAACGAGGCGACGGGCGGGCCGGAGGAGCTTCGCAAGGCGGTCGCGCAACGCAAGGCTGACGGGGCCGACCTCGTCAAGATCTTCGCATCCAAGAGCATCCGGGAGGGCGGCGCCCAGACCCTCAGCGACGCCCAGCTCGAGGCCGCCTGCGGCGAGGCGCGAGCCCTCGGCCTGCGGACGCTCGTCCACGCCCACAGCCCGGAGAGCATCCGGGCCGCCGTGCTGGCCGGATGCACGCAGGTCGAGCACGGCGTGTTCGCCACCGACGACGTGCTCCGGCTGATGGCGGAGCGGGGGACCTGGTTCGACCCCCAGTGCGGGCTCGTGTTCCACAACTACCTCGACAACCGGCCGAAATACGACGGCATCGGCAACTACAACGAGGAGGGCTTCCGGGCGATGGAGAAGGCGATCCCGCTCGCCGTCGCCGCCCTCCGGCGCGCCCTCGCCACCCCGGGGTTGAAGGTCGTCTATGGGACCGACGCCGTGGCCGGCGCCCACGGCCGCAACGCCGAGGACCTCGTGTGCCGCGTGCAGGAGGCCGGCCAGCCGCCGCTGGCCGCGATCGCCTCCGCGACATCGCTGGCGGCGGAGTCGCTCGGCCTCCAGGACCAGATCGGGAGCATCGCGCCGGGGATGCAGGCCGACCTGATCGCGGTCGAGGGCGACCCCTCGCGCGACATCACCGCCCTGCGGCGCGTGCGCTTCGTGATGAGGGCCGGCCGGGTGTACCGCCACGATTGAGGCGAGTACAATCGGGCCACGACGGCTCTTCGCAGCACCCTCCGACCGCCGTCGATGAGCCGCGCTGCCTTGCCCGACGCCCCGCCCGCCGCCCCATCGGACCCCGGCCAGGACTGGCGCGCGCATCTGATCACGCGCTTCGGCTGGGCCCTGTCCCTGGGGGGCGCGCCCCTCGTCGCATACGCCTTCGTTTCCGAGCGCCTTGTCCCCGCCACGCGAGCCGCGTTCGTCCTTGTCGTTCTGGTCAGTCTGGCCACGGCATTGGCACGACGATTCGACGTCCGGATCCGTGGACTTGTGCTGGTCACGCTGATGCTCGCCGTCGGCACCGAGCTCACCTACAACGCCGGACCTTCGGCGGGCGCGTACCTTTGTCTGGTCCTGGCCGTGGTGTTGGCGACCGTGGTGCTCGGCCGCGGCGCCGGCCGCGTGGCCCTCGCGGTGAGCACCGTGTGCTTCCTGGTTTTCGGCCTGGCTGGACGTCCGCAGACGGCACCGTACTGGGCCGGAGAGCTCCTGCGGACCGACGTCTGGCTCCGCATGGGCGCGACGTACGCGCTCTTCGCCGGGCTCATGGTCTTCCTGGTCTCGACCGCGCTACGCGCGCGCGCCGAGGCGGAGCAGGCGCTGCGGTCGAACGAAGAGCGGCTGCGGCTGGCCCTGGAGGCGGCGCGCATGGGGACGTGGGAATGGGACCTCGCAACGGGGGCCGTAACGCGAGCAGGGCTGACGCGGGTCCTCCTCGGGCTCCCGCCCAGCGCCCATCCGGACACAATCGAAACGTTCAAGGAGGCCGTACATCCCGACGATCGGCCCGCCGTCGAGGAAGCGATCAGCCGAGCACTGTCCGGGGAGCCGGGCAAGCTGGAGGCCGAGTACCGTGTGCGGACGGATCCGCCGCGCTGGCTCGAAGGCAAGGGACAGGTCTATCGCGATACCTCGGGCCGGCCGGTCCTGATGCGGGGCACCGTCGCCGACATCACCGCGCGCAAGCAGGCCGCGGAGGCGCTGCGCGAATCGGAGGCGGAGCTGAGGGCGCTGTTTGCGTCGATAGAGGACCTGATCTTCGTGCTCGACGCCGAGGGCCGCCACCTCCGCGTCGTCCCCACCGACGCCAACCGACTCTACCGGCCGCCGCGGGACATCCTTGGCAAGACGTTGCACGAGGTGTTCCCGGCCGGGCCCGCCGACGCGTTCCTGGGGCAGATCCGCCGGTGCCTCGAAACGAGGCGGACCGTGCGCTTCGAGTACGACCTGCCCATCGGCGGCGCGCGCGCCTGGTTCGCGGCCACCGTGTCGCCGATGACCGACGACAAGGTGGTCTGGGTCGCCCGCGACGTCACCGAGCATCGCCGCGACGAGGAGGCGCTGCGGGAGAGCGAGCAGCGCTGGCGGCGCATCTCGGAAGCCACCTTCGAGGGCGTCGCCTTCTCCCAGGACGGCATCATGTTCGACGTGAACGACCAGCTCGCCGGCATGCTCGGCTATCCGCTAGCGGAGATGATCGGCAAGCCCGTGATGGACTGCGTGGCCCCCGAGGACCGCGCCAAGGTCGCGGAAGCGATCCGCTCGGGCCGCACGGTCGCCTATCAGCATCGCGCGCTGCGCAAGGACGGCTCGACCGTCATGGTCGAAACGCGCGCCCGCGGGCTGACGCTCCGCGGCCAGAACGTGCGGGTCACGGCCATCCGCGACGTCACGGAGCGGCTCCGGCTGGAGTCGGAGCTGCGCCGGCGGGAGACCCTGGCCGCGATGGGGTCCCTCGTCGCGGGCGTGGCCCACGAGGTCCGGACCCCGCTCTTCAGTCTTTCGGCGACGCTCGACACCCTCGAGGCCGGCGTGGGCACGGCCGACCAGCAGCACGAGCTCAAGGACCTGCTGCGCTCCCAGGTCCGGCGCCTCTCCAACCTGATGCAGGATCTCCTGGACTACGGCCGGCCGCCGCGGCTCAAGCTCGCGCGCGGAGGCCTCCGGGAGCCCACCCTGCGGGTCGCCCGCAACTGCGCGTCGCTGGCGGCGCAATCGGACGTGGGGATCGTCCTGGACGTGCCCGACGACCTGCCGGAGATCGAAGCCGACCCGGTCCGTCTGGAGCAGGTCTTCGAGAACCTCGTGAGCAACGCGCTGCAGCACGCGCCTCGGGGCTCCGCGGTCAGGGTAACGGCGCGGGCGGTGGCGGGCCCGCCGCCGGGTATCCTGTGCGCGGTGGAGGACGACGGCCCGGGCCTGCCTCCGGGCGACCTCGAGCGGGTGTTCGAGCCGTTCTTCAGCCGTCGCACGGGCGGAACCGGCATGGGCCTCGCGATCACCGAACGGCTGGTCGAGGCGCACGGCGGGGCGCTGACCGCCGCCAACGGCCCCGGGGGCGGAGCCGTGTTCACGGTGTTCCTGCCCGCGGCGGGTACGCGCCCCGCGGGGGACGCCGTTGTCTGACAGCCGCCTGCTCCTGGTCGACGACGAGCTGGCCGTCCGCCTCCCCGTGGAGCGCTTCTTCACCGGCCGCGGCTTCGAGGTCGGCACCGCCGGCAGCGTGGCCGAAGCCCTGGAGTCGTTTCGGGCCGCGGTCCCCGACGTCGTGCTCCTCGACTACGCGCTGCCCGACGGCGACGGCCTCGAGCTGCTCCGGAAGCTGAAGGCCGTCGACCCCTCGGTGCCGGCGATCCTGCTGACCGCCCACGCGTCCATCGACCTCGCGGTGCAGGCGGTGAAGGACGGGGCCGAGAACTTCCTCACCAAGCCGGTCGAGCTGCCCGCGCTGCTGCTGATGGTCGAACGCCTCGCCGAGAACCGCCGTCTCCGTCACCGCAGCGAGGTGGAACGGCGCCGCGAGGCGAGCCACGCGCCGGACCCGTTCCTCGGCGACAGCCCCGCCATGCGGCGGCTCGCCGACCAGGCCGCGCGGGTGGCGGCGGCGCCCACGCCGCTGCTCATTCGCGGCGAGACCGGCAGCGGCAAGGGCGTCCTCGCGCGCTGGCTTCACGAGCACGGCCCCCGTGCGCCGCAAGCCTTCGTCGACCTCAACTGCGCCGGCCTTTCGCGCGAGCTTCTGGAGAGCGAGCTGTTCGGGCACCTCAAGGGCGCGTTCACCGGGGCGGTGTCCACCAAGCAGGGGCTCATGGAGATGGCGCACCGGGGGACGCTCTTCCTCGACGAGATAGGGGACGTGGACCTGCAGGTCCAGGCGAAGCTGCTGAAGGCGCTTGAGGAGATGCGCTTCCGTCGCCTCGGCGACGTCCAGGACCGGCGCGTCGACGTGCGGCTCGTGGCGGCCACCCACCGCGACCTCGACGCCCTCGTCCAGGAGGGGAAGTTCCGCGAGGACCTCTACTACCGCGTGCGCGGCGTCGAGCTGCGCGTCCCCGCCCTGCGCGAGCGGGGGCGCGACGTGATCCTGCTCGCGCGGCGCTTCCTCGAGCGGATCGCGGCGGACCTCGGGCGGCCCGGCGCGCGGCTCACCCCGGCGGCGGAGGAGACGCTGCTCGCGCATTCGTGGCCCGGCAACGTGCGCGAGCTGCGCAACGTGCTGGAGCACGCGGTACTCCTCAGCCCTCGGGACGCGCTGGCGCCCCAAGACTTCGCCGAGGTCCTGCGCTCGCCGCGCGTCGCGGATCCGGGTGGAGGGGCGACGCTGGACGAGGCCGAGCGCCGGCACGTGGAGCAGGTGCTGCAGCAGCAGGGCTGGGTCGTGCAGCGGGCGGCCGAGGTGCTCGGCATCTCGCGAACGTCGCTCTACGAGCGCATGCGGAAGTACGGCATCAGCCGCGCCCAGCCCAGGGAGCCGTAACCGCTCTTCCGGGCGTGCGGAGTCGCGCACGCGCGTCCGGAATCCCGCCGGCTCAAGCTGGTGCTCCCGGTCACGCCGCCGCCGCGAAGTGCCCCGCGGCCACGGAGTTGAGAGGGGCACCCCCTCCTGGCAACGGCCTTGCTATCTGGCACACCCGTGCCGTGGCAACGCCGTTCAACGCCCGAAGCCGGAGACGCCGACCGCTCTCCGCGCCTGCTGATCCTCGATGACGAGGAGGCCATCCTCCTGCCGCTCTCCGAGTACTTCCGGGAGCGCGGCTACCGGGTCGTCGCCACGCGTGAGCCCGAGGAGGCCGAAGCCCTCCTCGACCACGACCCCTTCGACCTCGTGATCCTGGACCTGGCCCTGACGTACTTCGGACGCGAGGGCCTCGAGGTCTTGAGCGCGATCCGCTCCCGCAGCCCGTGGCTCCCCGTCATCGTCCTCAGCGGCAACGTCTCGCCCGAGGTCGAGGACGAGGCCCGGCGGCTGAAGGCGGATGCGGTCCTGATGAAGCCGCAGCCGCTGGACGTGCTGGCCCACCTCGCGGACGGGCTGCTGGGATGGCGGCGGTGAAGCGCGACTGCCTTCTCGATCGGCTGCTGATGCCCGGGGCCCTCAGCGCCGAGTTCCAGCCCGTCTACAACGTGGCCGGAATGGTCTCGCCCGTCCACTACCTGGAGGGCCTGCTGCGCGGCCCGCGCGGTACGAACGCCGAGCGTCCCGAGGTGCTCTTCAGCTACGCGCGCCGCAAGCATGCGGAGGTCGCCCTCGACCGGGCCGCGCTGCGAACGGTGCTCATGGCCGCCCGGGGCATCCGCAACGTCTCGCTCGGGATCAACGTCCACGCGGCCACGCTCGCGAGCGACCTGGACTTCCTTCCCTTTCTCAGCGAGGCGCTCACCGAGAGCGGGACCGCCCCCGAGCGGCTGGTGCTGGAGCTGGTCGAGCACGGGCACGTGTGGGACCGGCATGCGCTGCGCCTGAACCTCGACGGCCTGCGGCAGATCGGCGTGCGCATGGCCCTGGACGATTTCGGGACGGGCGAGGCGAACTACCTGATGTTCCTGGAGTGCCGCCCCGACTATCTGAAGATCGACCGCTACTTCGTGCACGGCTGCCATCTCGATCCGCGCCGGCAGGCCGTGCTCGACTCCCTCGCCGGGCTCGCGTGCTGCGTGGGCAGCCGGGTCGTGGCCGAGGGGGTGGAGGACCCGGCGGACCTGGCGCGGGTCCGGACCGCGGGCATCGAGCTCGCCCAGGGCTTCCTGCTGGGCCGGCCGGGGCCCGCGGGGTCGTGGCCGCCGTCGCGCCGAATGTGCTCATAACGAGAGGGGTTGGAGTTGGCGAACAAGAAGATCCTGCTGGTCGACGATTCGAACACGATCCTGATGGTCGAGAAGATGATCCTGGCCACCGAGCCCTACAAGCTCGTGACCGCCGGCAACGGCGCCCAGGCCGTCGAGAGGGCCGCCTCCGAGCGGCCCGACCTCATCCTGATGGACGTCGTGATGCCCACGATGGACGGCTTCGCGGCCTGCCGCGCCCTGCGCGCGCGGGAAGAGACGCGCGCCATCCCCGTGATCATGGTGACCACGCGCGGCGAGGCCGGCAACGTGGAGCTCGGCTTCGAGAGCGGTTGCAGCGAGTACATCACCAAGCCCATCAACGGCCCCGAGCTGCTGGCCAAGATCCGCAACCTGCTGGGAGAGTGAGATGAAGAAGCCGGCCGAGGCGGAGCGCAGCTACGTACGGAAGGTGCGGGAGGGCACCCAGAAGTACGCCCGCGACCTCATGAGCGAGAACGAGCGGCTGCGCGTCCTGATCGCCGCTCTCGAGAGCGACCGTGTCCGGCTCGCCGAGCGGGTCCGCTCCGTGGAGCAAGTGGTCCAGGAGCTGGACCTCCTGCGCGGGGCGGTCTCGACCCTCGAGCGGGAGAAGCTGGACGTGCAGGCGCAGCTGTTCTCCGCGCGCGAGGAGCTGGAAAGCCACCGGCGCGAGCGCGCCCGGCTGGAGCAGCAGGTGGCCGAGGTGGAGAAGGAGAGCCGCCGCTTCGCCGAGCAGTACGTGCAGATCGAGGCCCAGAACACCAACCTCGCGAACCTGTACGTGGCGAGCTACCGGCTGTACGGCACGCTGAACCGGCAGGAAGTGCTCGGGGCCATCCAGGAGATCGTCGTCAACCTGATCGGCTCCGAGGAGCTCGGCATCTACGAGCTGGAGCCGGAGGACGCGACGCTGCGCTTGGTCGGCTCCTTCGGGATCGACCCGACCGCGCACGACCGGGTCCCGGTGGGGACGGGCCGGATCGGCCGCGTCGCCGCCACCGGCGAGCCCGACATCGGCGCCGGCGCCGATGTCGCCGAGCGGGCCCCGGAGGCCGACCTCACCGCGTGCGTCCCGTTGAAGCTCGACGGGCGGGTGATCGGCGTGCTGGCCCTCTTCCGGCTGCTGCCGCAGAAGAACGGCTTCGAGAGCATCGACCACGAGCTGTTCGACCTGCTGGGCACGCACGCCGCGACCGCGCTGTATTGCACGCGGCTGCATGAGCGCCTCGAGGCGCGGACGCCGGCATGAGCGCGGCTCCCCGCCCGTCCTCACTGCCTCCGGAAGGGCCCGTGCAGTACGTCCAGCCCGGTCAGATGGTCCTCTCGGCCGAGCCGCGCACGCTGTCGACGATCCTCGGCTCGTGCGTGGCCGTGTGCCTCTGGGACCGCCTGACGGGCGCGGGGGGCATGAACCACTACCTGCTGCCCACCCGGCCCGGCACCGCGCCCTCCTCGCCGCGCTTCGGCGACGTGGCGGTGCCCGACCTCGTCGACAAGCTGCTGGCCTTCGGTGTCCGGAGGGAGTGCGTCGACGCCAAGGTCTTCGGCGGCGCCCGGGTCCTCGACGCGCCCGGAGACGGCGCCGACCACCTGGGCCTGCGCAACGCGGAAACCGCGGTGGAGTTGCTGCGGCGTCAGGGCATACCCGTCATCGGCGGGGACGTCGGCGGCCGGCGGGGCCGGCGCGTCCTCTTCGACCTCCGCACCGGCCAGGCCTGGGTGAGGCTGCTGTGATGGAGGTCGGCCGCGACGCGATCGTCCAGGTCTTCATCGCGGAGGCCGAGGAGCGCCTGGGCCGGATGGAAGAGACGCTGCTGGCCCTCGAGGGCGCTCCGGACGATCCCGATCTGATCGGCGGCATCTTCCGGGACGCCCACACGCTCAAGGGGAATGCGGTCTCCCTGGGCTTCACCGCGATGGCCGACCTCTCCCATGCGCTCGAGGACCTCCTCGACCGCGCGCGCCAGGGACAGGTCACGCTGGGGCCCGACCGGGTGACCGCGCTGCTCCGCGGAGTCGACGAGCTCAGGAAGGCACTGGAGGGAGTGGCCGCCAGCGAGAGCGAGCCGCGTGCCGATCAGCCCCGGCCGGCGGACCGACCCACGCTGCGCGTGGACGTCGCGAAGCTGGACCGCATGATGGACCTCGCGAGCGAGATGGCGATCGCGCGGGGACGCGTGCAACAGCTGCTCGAGGCCGGCGGGTCGGGCGAAGCGCTGGCCGCCCACCGCGACTCGGACCGCTCGTTCCTCGACCTGCAGGAGCTGATCCTCCGGGCGCGCATGGTGCCCGTCGGGCCGGCCTTCCGCGCCTACGCCCGCTCCGTCCGCGACGTGGCCGCCGCTCACGGGAAGCAGGCGCGCCTCGTGGTCGAGGGCGACGACGTCGAGGTGGACACGTCCATCATCGAGCACCTGCGCGACGCGCTCACCCACTTGGTCCGGAACGCTCTCGACCACGGCATCGAGCCGCCGGCGCTGCGCAAGGCCCGCGGCAAGGACCCCTGCGGCACCGTCCGCCTGCGGGCGTTCCGCGAGGCCGGGAACATCGTGATCGAGCTGTCCGACGACGGCGGCGGCCTCGACCGCGCGCGTATCGCCGAGCGGGCCCGCGCCCGCGGCCGCGCCGAGGGGCCGGAGCGCGCGAGCGACGCCGAGATGCACCGGCTCATCTTCGAGCCGGGCTTCTCGACCGCCGACCGGGTGACCGAGCTCTCGGGAAGGGGCGTGGGCATGGACGTCGTCCGGCGCAACGTGGAAGCGCTACGCGGCTCGGTGACGGTCGCCAGCCGCGAAGGCCAGGGCACGACCTTCACCATCCGCCTGCCCCTCACCCTCGCGATCATCGACGGCTTCGGCACCATCGCCGGCGGGGAGACCTACGTGGTGCCGACCGAGGCGGTGATCGAGTGCCTCGAGCTGCCTCGATCCGAGGCCGGCCGGGACGGGCGCGCCGTGATCAACCTGCGGGGCGAGCCGCTGCCGTGCCTTCGCCTGCGCGACCACTTCGCGCTGCCCGGCCGAAGCGTCGGGCGCGAGAACGTGGTCGTCGTGCGGCACGAGGGAGGGCGCGCGGGCCTCGTCGTGGACGGCCTGCTGGGCGAGCGGCAGACGGTCATCAAGCCCCTGGGCCCTCTCTTCCGCGCGCTGCCCGGGATCGCCGGCTCGGCCATCCTCGGCAGCGGGCGGGTGGCATTGATCCTCGACGTGCCGGGCCTGCTGAGGCAGACGCTCGAGCCATCGGGCAAGGAGGCGTGAAGACGATGCGACGGACCCTGTCGGCAGCCGCGTTGACCCTGGGCGTGACCGTGCGGATCGCGGCCGGGGGCGACGGACCCACGGCCAAGTGGGAGGACGGGCGCACCAGCCTGGCGTTCGACGGCGCGGAGATCGGCGTCTCGAACCGCATGCAGATCCGCTTCACCGAGACGGCGCCGGAGGGCGAGGACGGCACCGGCAGCTTCCGCCCGCGGCGGGCCCGCACGCTCGTGGACGGATGGCTCCACTCGAAGACCATCCGGTTCGAGCTGATGGTCGACTGGGTCGATGCACCCATCGTCGAAGACCTCAACCTGAACTGGGACGCGAGCGGAAAGCGATCCTTCCAGGTCAAGGTCGGCCAGTTCAAGGTTCCCTTCGGCCGCCAGGAGCTGACCTCCGACACCGCGCTGCAGTTCGTGGACCGCTCGATCGTGAGCGCCGAGTTCGAAAAAGGGCGCGACGTGGGCGTCCAGCTCTGGGGCCTGGCCGCCGGCGAGAAGCTCGAGTACCGCGCCGGCCTCTTCAACGGGAACGGACGGGGCAAGCCGTCGAACGACGACGGGAAGCTGCAGTACGACGCGCGCGTCACCGTTCATCCGTGGGGCCCCGCGAAGTACTCGGAGGGCGATCCGGACGCGACCCCGAAGCCGCTGCTGTCGGTGGGCGCCAACCTCGAGGGGGACGACACGCGTCCGCGGCCGGGCGCCGTAGTGGCCGCTTCCTCCGACGCCGTCGCGCGCCGCGTCCTCGGCGCCGACGTCAGCTTGAAGTTCCGGGGCTTCTCGGTGATGGCCGAAGCCTTCGACCGGCGCCTGACGCCGGTCGCCGGCCCCTCGTTCAAGTCCAACGGCTTCCACGTGCAGGTGGGCCAGTTCGTGCGGCCGCGGCGGCTCGAGGCGGCGCTGCGCTGGGCCCAGTGGGATCCCTCGAGCCTGAAGGCCAACGACGAACGCCGGGAGCTGGGAGCGGGTCTGAGCTACTACGCGACTCCCAAGACGCTGAAGCTCCAGGCCGATTACCGCCGGCTCCGCGACGCGGCCCGCGGCCGGACCGACGGAGAGGCCCGCGTCCAGGTGCAGTTCATTTTCTAGAGGCCTGTCGGGCCTCGTGAGGTACGGAGAAATGCTGAAGAACCTTCCGATCGGGAAACGCCTCGGGCTGGCCTTCGCCACGCTGCTCGCCCTGATGCTGGGAGTGGCGGTGGCCGGCTACTGGGGCCTCCACGACACGGCGCGGCTGGCGCGCCAGGTGCTGGACGTGGACTCGCCGCTCGTCGAGCACTCGCAGCGCGCGCGCGCCAACACGCTCGGCCTGCGCCGCTTCGAGAAGGACGTCTTCCTCAACATCGCCACGCCGGCGAAGCGCGACGAGTACGTCGACAAGTGGAAGGACCAGCAGCATCGCCTCGAGGAGCGGCTGCAGGAGCTGGACCACCTGCTGGCGGGAAGCGCGGACCGGGAGGTCGTGGCCGTGATGCGCAAGGACATGGCCGCCTACGACGGCGGCTTCGCGAAGGTCCTCGAGCAGATCAAGAAGGGCCAGATCCGCACCCCGGCGAAGGCCAACGCGGCCATCACGCCCTACAAGGACGAGATCCGCCGCCTGGAGGAGACCGCCTACGAGTTCGCGCTCAAGCGCTCGGCGGCCATGCAGGCGCGCCGGGACGACGTCGCGCGGCAGGTGGCGCGGACCACGGGCCTCATGCTGGCCGCCGTCGGCCTGGCCATGGCGCTGTCCGCGGTCGTGGGCCTCGTGATCACTCGCAGCATCACCCGGCCCATCCTCGGGGTCGTCGACGCGGCGGAGCGTCTCGGCCGCGGTGACCTCGACACGGAGCTCGAGACATCGGGCGGAAGCGACGAGACCGCCCGCCTCGTGCAGGCGATGCAGGACATGGTGCGCTCCACCCGGCAGATGACCGACGTGGCGGTGGCCATTTCGGAGGGAAACCTCCTGGTGAAGGTGGCGCCGCGGTCCGAGAAGGACCTCCTCGGCAACGCGCTCGCCGGCATGGTCGCGCGGCTCAAGCAGGTGATGGCCGAGGTCCGGGCCGCGGCCACCGGGCTCGCTTCCGCCGCCGGCCAGGTCTCGGCGTCCTCCCAGGCCTTGTCGACGGGCACCAGCCAGCAGGCGGCCTCGGTCGAGGAGACCACCGCCAGCCTTGAGCAGATGACCGCTTCCATCGGCCAGAACGCGGACAACAGTCGGCAGACGGAGCAGATGGCGCTCAAGGGCGCGCGCGACGCGCAGGAGAGCGGGGGCGCGGTGAGGGAGACGGTGGCGGCGATGAACTCCATCGCCGAGCGCATCTCGATCATCGAGGAGATCGCCTACCAGACCAACCTGCTCGCCCTCAACGCCGCCATCGAAGCCGCCCGCGCGGGCGAGCACGGCAAGGGCTTCGCGGTGGTGGCCACGGAGGTGCGGAAGCTCGCCGAGCGGAGCCAGGCCGCGGCCAAGGAGATCAGCGGCCTGTCCTCGTCGAGCGTGAAGGTCGCGGAGCGGTCCGGGCAGCTCCTCCAGGACCTGGTGCCGTCGATCCAGAAGACGGCCAGCCTCGTGCAGGAGGTGGCGGCCGCGTCGAGCGAGCAGTCGAGCGGCGTGGCCCAGATCGGGAAGGCCATGGCTCAGGTGGACGAGGTGACGCAGCGCAACGCCTCCGCCACCGAGGAGCTGGCCTCGACGGCGGAGGAGATGGCCGCCCAGGCGGAGTCGCTGCAGCAGCTCGTGACCTTCTTCCGGATCGAGAGCGGGCTCGCGGGGGCGGCGGCGCTGCGGCGCGAGCCGGTCCCGGCGCGTCCGTCGTCGGTGCCGTCGGTCGCTGGCCTCCACGCGGTCCGCAGCGCGAAGGCCGCCGGCGCCGAGCACGAGTTCCGGAATTTCTGAGGGAGGGGTTCATGGAATCAGCGCGCGAGCGTGCCGACCAGGAACAGTACCTGACGTTCGTCGTCGGGGGTGACGAGTTCGCGGTGGCCGTCCTGCGCGTGCGGGAGATCATCGAGTACGAGACCGTGACCCACGTGCCCTCGACGCCGGCGTGGATCCGCGGCGTGATCAACCTGCGGGGGAGCGTGGTGCCGGTCGTGGACCTCGGCCTGAAGTTCGGTCTCGCCCCGAGCCCCGTCACGCGGCGGACGTGCATCGTGATGGTGGACACGGAGCTGGACGGCCAGCGGGCCGCGATGGGCGTGGTCGCCGACGCGGTGAGCCAGGTGATCGAGCTGGGCCCGGGCGACATCGAGGCGCCGCCGTCGTTCGGGACGCGGGTCCGCGTCGACTTCCTCCGGGGCATGGGCAAGCTGGACGGCCGCTTCGTCCTCATCCTGGACATCGACCGCGTGCTCTCCGCCCGCGAGCTGCTCCTGGCGTCCGAGGCGAGCGTCGCCGCCGCGGCCCCCGCGTCATGAGCGCGGAAGCGGCGACGGGAGAGCTTCCCCGGCTCAGCGACGGCGAGTTCGGCCTCTTCCAGCGCATGATCCAGCGCGAGGCGGGGATCCATCTCGCCGACATCAAGAAGCCCCTGCTCGTGAGCCGGCTGAGCCGGCGGCTGCGGGAGCTCGGCCTCACCTCGTTCGGCGCGTACTACCGGCGCATCGAAGCGGACGCCGATGAGCGCGCCTGCATGCTCGACCGCGTGACCACGAACAAGACCCAGTTCTTCCGGGAGCCGGCGCAGTTCGAGTTCATCGAGAAGACCGTCCTCCCGGAGTGGGCGGGCTCGGCCGTTCCGCGCCGGCGGGTGCGGGCGTGGAGCGCCGGCTGCTCGACCGGAGAAGAGGCCTATACGCTGGGGGCGGTCCTCCTCGCCCACCTGCCCGCCGATGCGGGCCGCACCCTCGAGATCCTCGGCACCGACATCTCGACCCGCGTTCTGCAGCAGGCACGACTCGGCACGTGGCCGCTTGAGCGATCGGCCGAGATCCCGTCGCACTACCTGCGCTCGTTCTTCCTGAAGGGCTACGGCTCCCAGGACGGGAGCATGAAGGCGGGACCCGATCTCCGCCGCCTCGTCCGGTTCGAGCGCGGCAACCTCGTCGACGAGCGGGATTGGCCCTCCGGGACGTTCGACCTGATCTTCTGCCGCAACGTGCTGATCTACTTCACGCCGGCGACGAAAGCGCGCGTGATCGAGGCCCTCCTCGGCCGCCTCGCGCCGGGCGGGTACCTGTTCCTGGGGCACGCCGAGAGCCTGAACGTGCAGGCGCACCGCGTGCGCAGCGTCGGGCCGACCGTCTACCGGCGCCCGTGACCATTGGAGGTTTGACGACATGTGGAGAAGGGTTTCGTTGGCCGTGGCCGGGCTCGCGCTCGCCGCCGCGGTCGGAGCGCCGGCAACGGAGCCGGCGTCGTTCAAGGTCATCGTGAACGCGAAGGCCGCGGGGCGCACGATCGCGCGTGACGCCGTGGCCCAGGTCTACCTCGGGAAGGCGCAGCGGTGGGGCGACGGCACCGCAATCGTCGCGGTCGACCTCTCGAGCACGTCGACAGTGCGGCAGGCGTTCTCGGAGGCGGTCCTGGCGATGCCCGTCGACGCGGTGAAGAACTACTGGCTCCGGGTGGTGGCGACCGGCAAGCGCCCGCCGATCACCAAGCGATCGGATGAGGACGTCATCTCCTTCGTGGCCGCCGAGGCCGGGGGGATCGGCTACGTCGCCGAGACGACGCCGGTGCCGGCCACGGTCCGCGCGATCGTCGTCCACCCGTGACGGAGCGCGGCATGACCGGGTCACGGGCGGCCCTCGCGGCGCTCTGGCTCCTCCTGCCCGCGAACGGGGCCGGGGCGTTCGACCTGGCCGAGATCCAGAAGCGCGGCACGCTCCGGGTCCTGGCCGTCGTGTCCGGCGCCGCACGTCCACCTGGAGCCGGCTGGTCGTGAAGTACTTCGGCGAGTCCTCGCTCGAGATCCTGAACAAGGCCCGCGGGCGATGAGGGTGCTGGTCGTGGACGACTCCGCGGTCGTGCGCCAGACGCTCGCGGCGGTGCTGTCGGCCGACGAGGGATTCGAGGTCCACACGGCGGCCGACCCGCTGTTCGCCGTCGAGAAAATGGACCGCGCGCGGCCGGACGTCATCGTCCTCGACCTGGAGATGCCGCGCATGGACGGCCTCACGTTCCTCCGTTACATCATGAAGCTCGACGAGCCGCCGCCCGTCGTCGTCTGCTCCGGCCTCGGCGGGGGGCGGACCGCAGTGCAAGCGTTGGAGCAGGGGGCGGTGGCGGTGGTGGAGAAGCCCCGCCTCGACGTGCGGGGCTTCCTCTTCGAGTCGGCGGTCCTCGTCATCGACACCGTGAGGGGCGCGGCCCAGGCGCGCGTCCGGCGGCGCGAGGCTCCTCCTGCTCCTTCGCCGCGCCGGAGCGCCGACGCCGTCCTCCCGGCCCTCCGTCCGCGGGTGGGGTTCTTCACCGACACGGTGGTGGCGGTCGGCGCCTCCACGGGCGGCACCGAGGCCCTGCGCGCGCTGCTGGCGCCGCTGCCCGCGGATGCGCCGGCGATGCTCGTCGTCCAGCACATGCCCGCGGGTTTCACCGGGCCCTTCGCCGAGCGCCTGAACCAGGCGTGCCGGATGGAGGTGCGGGAAGCGGTGGACGGGGACGCGGTCCGCGCCGGCCGCGTGCTCGTCGCGCCCGGCGACCGTCACATGATGCTGAACCGTCGCGGAGAAGAGCTTTTCGTGCGCGTGGTCGAGGGCCCGCTCGTTTCGCGGCACCGGCCGAGCGTCGACGTGCTCTTCCGCTCCGTGGCCCAGACCTCGGGGCCCAACGCCGTGGGCGTGATCCTGACCGGCATGGGAGACGACGGCGCGGCCGGGCTCCTCGAGATGAGGCAGTCAGGCGCCGTCACGCTGGCCCAGGACGAGAAGACCTGCGTGGTCTTCGGCATGCCGCGATCGGCCATCGCGCGCGGCGCGGTGGACGCGGCGCTGCCGATCGATTCCCTGCCCGCCGCCCTCATGAGCCGGCTCCACCGAACGACGTCCTGATCGCGTCATCTCGCGGCCGCCGGCGGTGCGGAGCGATGCCGCGCGTATACTGCCGGCCGTGAGCAGCGGCGCCAGGGAAGACGGACTCCCGCGGGTCATCGGGTTCTGGGGTGGCCTGGCCGTCATCGTGGGCACGACCATCGGCAGCGGCGTCTTCCGCAAGCCGTACACGCTCGCCCGCGACGTCGGGGATCCCGCCGCCATCCTCGCGCTGTGGGTCGTCTTCGGCCTCGTGACCCTCTGCGGCGCCCTCGCGCTCGCGGAGCTGAGCTCGATGCTGCCGAGGACGGGCGGCGTCTACGTCTACCTGCGGGCCGCCTACGGCGACGCGGCCGCCTTCGTCTTCGGCTGGCTCTTCCTGCTCGTGACGACGCCGGCCACCAACGGCGCCCTGGCGACGTTCTTCGGGGAGCTGATCCTGGGGATGACCGGCGTTGAGTTCGGCCCGGCCTCTCCCTGGCGGGTTCCCGCCGTCGGCGCGGTCATCGTCCTGATCCTGACCGTGGTGAACCTCCTGGGCGCGCGCCTGGGCTCCGCGGTCCAGACGCTCCTGACGCTCATCAAGGTCTCGGCGCTGCTGGTGTTGATGGCGGTGTCGTTCACGCTGCCCGGGGGCCGCTTCGCCCACCTCGCCCCCCTTCCCGGCGGCCTGCACGGCCTCGGCATGGGCGCGGCGTCGGTCATCTGGGCCTACGACGGGTGGATCTCGGTCAGCATGATCGCGGGAGAGGTCGTGGCTCCCGAGCGCCTCATGCGCCGCATCATCATCGCGGGGATGCTGACGATCGTGTTCCTCTACGTGGGCGCCAACATCGGTTACTTCTACGCGATGCCGCTGGGCGAGATGGTGCGCCAGCCCGTGGTGCCGCAATGGATCATGGCCCAGCGCCTGGGGCCGGCGGGCGCGACGCTCATCAGCGTCGCGATCCTCTGCAGCGTGTTCGGGGCGCTGAACGGCAACATCCTCTCGCGGCCGCGGGTGCCCTACGCCCTCGCCCGCGACGGGCTCGCGTTCCCGTTCCTCGGCCTCACCCACCCGCGGTGGGCGACCCCGTACACGTCGATCCTGGTCCAGTCCGCGGCGACCGTGATCCTCGTCGCGCTGCTGCGGGACTTCGACCGGCTGACGACCTACTTCGTCGTCGTGGAGTGGTTCGCGCTGCTGTTCGCGGTGGCGGCGGTGATGGTGTTGCGCCGCCGGCGGCCGGACGCGCCCCGTCCCTTCCGGACGCCGCTCTACCCCTGGGTGCCGCTCGTCTTCCTCGCCGGCACGTTCGCCGGCCTGGTGGCGATCGTCCGGGGGGAGATCGATCGGCCCGTGCCCAACTATTCGCCGCTGTGGGGACTGCTGATCGCCGCCGCGGGATTTCCGGTCTACTGGGCGTGGCGGCGTCTGACGCCGCGGGTGGCGGCCGCGATGATCGTCGCGGGGATGGGTGCCGTGCTCGGTCAAGGCTGCGGCGCGCCGCGGCCGGCGAACGGTCCGCCCACGGCGCCCTCGCCCTCGGGGCGCACGCTCGTCTGGAGCGACGAGTTCACCGGGCCCAGCGGCGCCCTCGTCGACGCGAGCCGCTGGGTGGCCGAGACCGGCGGCCACGGCTGGGGGAACAACGAGCTCGAGTTCTACACGGACCGCGGCCGCAACGCGTTCCTCGACGGCGACGGCAACCTCGTGATCCAGGCGCTGCGGGAG
>Ga0070707_100000928_pt1 | contig 29089 bp, 27 predicted proteins | sample KBSK5502metaG_FD_65468 | JGI IMG/M metagenome (GOLD analysis project Ga0070707, IMG submission 65468) | Corn, switchgrass and miscanthus rhizosphere microbial communities from Kellogg Biological Station, Michigan, USA - KBS K5-50-2 metaG | ecosystem: Host-associated > Plants > Roots >... | reverse complement strand
TGTATGTTACTCCGTCCCGGGTTCCAGTAGTTGCCGCAGCAGATATTTCGCACGAGAGATATGACCTTTGACAGTACCGATGGGTTGCTGAAGAACTTCAGCTATCTCAGTGTAGCGAAGCTCTTCAAATAAATAGAGGGTAATTGCCGGACGAAAGTGTTCTGGAAGTGAGGCAATATGCCCCTCAAGCTCATAGCGCCATTCGTGCCAGTACGCCTCCTCGTCGGGCCCGAGAGCTTGATCTGCTATGTCGAGCGCTCTGCCGTTCTCAGGCAGATCCAGCGAGATGACGGGTTGCTCACGTTTGCGCGTATAGTTACGAAAGATATTCAGGGTAATGGTGATCAGCCATTTACGAAGATCCAGAACGCGGACCTTGTGTGTAGGCGTGCCTTTGAGGGCATAATAGGCGCGGAGGAAAGCTTCCTGAACGATGTCTTCAGCATCGTCTGGACGATTTGCCAGGCGTAGGGCAAATAAATAGAGTCGCTGCTGATAGACCTGGGCGAGCTGCCGAAAATGGCCGTCCAGATCAGTAGCCAGCAGAGAGAGCAGTTCCTGATCGCCCTGATCCATGTTTTTCCTTCCGCGCTGTTTTTTTGTTTCAATACAAGAGGACACAAAAAAGGCAGGAAAGGTTACAAAGTAGAACCTTTGGCTCCTGGTAAGGTCGAGACTTCAGCTAGAAAAGGTTCTGATGTCGCATGCTCATTGTAAGCGAGCTTTGTCCCGATGGTTTTTAATCAGCAGGGCTACTGCTATGAATTTCACTTTGGATTTTATTGGTCTGCTGTTTCAGTAGACCAATAACTAAGCTCGGCAGGTATCCAAAAACCGCTGCGAAAGCCAAGTTCTGAGGATACATATTGAAATTGTAGATGTTCTCTACAAACGTAGTAAGATTCTTTGTACCTTGACCTGGTGCGGTCGTTAGTACAATCGATAGCATTGCAGCAAGTAATACGCCAACAAGTGCTGCCAGACCAGAGAGCAAGGGTGTTACAAGGATGCGGGCCGCTGTAAGACCATAGTCATCCATGTGAGCAATGTCTGCATCTTTTGCATTCGATTCATTTAGCATGCGACTAAAGAGTCCGACGATTGCTCCAAGAAGGTAGAAAACGCTTATTTGTTCCAGAGTACTTTTTGGTACGACACCTACGAGAATGGCAAGATCGACCAATATATATGTTAAAACACTTGCCAGCAATGCTGTTCCCATGAGTTGGTTACGAGCACGCACCAGTGCATCCCAGCGTTCATTTGTAAACCTATGCAAGGCGGCTCTCACTTGACGAATGGTGCTTCTCGCCTCTTGTTCTTTATTGTTGGTTGCTGTAGATGAACCTGGTGGCTCAACGGCATGCTTAAGGAGCGCAAACTGGGCCCATGACTGCTTGGAACGATTTGGGTCTGAACTCAATGTACTGATAGCTGTATCTAAATTTTTAATTAAATCCTTATTATTAGGAACCTTAGAATCTGTAAGGCTTAACATGTCATATTTCGCCCCCTCGATGACTTGCTCGGGAGGCAAAATGTCAATCATCGCCTCATCCGCTTTATTTATTCGACTCCACAAGTTGACGTACCCCGTTCGCATCACCCAGGCCAAACCATTGCAGTTGAGCATGTTGTCGATATCTTCGAGATTGCTTTGTATCTCCGCCATTGCGATTTTATCTGGTTCCTTAGGCGGTGTAGATTGAGTGTTATCATGAGCCGCTTGAGATTTCACAGCCGCGAGCTGAGCTTTCAAGACCCTCAGGTCTCCTTGAATAATCTCGTAATCAGACAGCTTTCCACCACTGGCAGTGGCCAGGGGCATGAAAAAGAAAGCAAGTAGAAGCCAAACAATTATCGAGAAAATAAGACCAAGCAAAGGAAGAAAGGTAATAATAGTAGTTGGAGCCGAGAGGGCTGAAAGCGCGAAGTAGCCCAATAACGTAGCAAACGCGCCTAGGATGGGAATTGGAATACCGACACCTACGGCTAGAAGTGCGCCAATGTAACGACTGCTCGTCATTTGCTGCTGATTAACCGCCATGGTCATACCCTCCTTCTACATGATATGTTATCAGGTATGGGCTATCTTGTCATTCACTACTGTTCTGCATTGTCCCCGGTGAGTCGCAATTAAAACGATGAGCATAGGAACATTTAGGACACGGATTTCTGAATGAGCGAGGAAGTAGAGAAGGAGTTTCGCAGGAGAGGATTCTTGCTGCAAGAATCTTCTCCTTTGAGATGGTGTCCACCACACTTACCAGCGGCATAGGTCAGCCAGGGCTCCCACAAGCCTTCTGCCAGTAAACAATGCGTTCCAAGGTTTTTTCATTCGCCAGCCGTATTTTCTGAAAACGGGTTTTCATGTGGAGTGGTGCGCCTGCGACGCATGACGTTTCAGGTACACGCATAAGAAAAAGAATAAGTAAGAGCAGAGAGGTGTACCTCCCTCTCCCATGCGCGTAGTATAACCACATGCAGATATCGTTGGCAAGACAGATAGATGCTAGCGGTCGCCCTCTTCGTCTATGGTAGGGGCGACCCTTGCGGTCGCCCTGAAGCCTGCTGAGCGTGATTTGCACAAATTGCACACCTTTGAACACCGCCTCAGCCGCTTCTACACCTGGCGTCAATAGGCAAAAAAAGGGGAAACCCAAAAAAATACGGCGCAAATGCGCCACAGTTGCGCCATATCTCTCTGCGGAAAGCTTGACATGCCCTCTACATTCCTTTACACTCAGCCCCAAGGACGTATCATAAATTTCTTAGCGGGATCGGGAAACACGTGTGGAAACTCTCTCTCAAAGCGTACGTATCTACCCATCGGGACCACTGAGTGGCACCATTTTACCGCCGTCTTCAAAGTACCATACGCTGCGCCGTATACTGGCAGCGGCCCTGGCAACGGGTGTTAGCAAGGTTTACTACCCGGCTGACAGTGATGACACTACTGTATTGCTGAGAGCTTGCGCGCTGCTGGGAGCAACTATTCAGACCGAGCAGCAAACTGGTGGGCGTCGTATCCTCACTATCCAGGGCAATGGGGGACTGATCAAGACTCTGCCTGGTACAACGCTCGATGTTGGTAATGCCGGTGCAGTGCTGCGTCTGCTCCTGGGAATTGGTGCGCTATCACCTGAGACCATCACCTTCACCACCCCCTATCCTCAATCGCTGGGTCGCCGCCCGAATGCCGATTTATTGCAGGCGCTCGCCCAGCTTGGCGCAACAGTAGAGAGCCAGACTGCCGCCGGTTTACTGCCTATTGCCATCAAGCGCGGTCACATGCGTGGTGGGAAGGTACAGATCTCCGGCAGCGCGAGTTCGCAGTATAGCAGCGCTCTGCTTTTCCTGGGACCATTGCTCGCGGAGGGACTGGAGATTGAAATTACCGGTGGATTGGCATCCGCCTCGTTCATTGACCTGACACTAGGGGTACTGGAGGAAGTCGGAATAACCGTTATCACCAGGCAGCGCTATCAACAGTATGTTGTGCCTGGAGGGCAGCAGTATCAACCTCGAGAATACGTCATTCCAGGCGATTATCCGTCTGCGGCAGCTCTCATGGCGGCCACTGCAGTCGCCGGGGGTGAGATTACGCTTCACAATCTACTCCCGGGTGATGCAGGTGGAGAGGCCATCCTGGAAGTATTTTCCAGGATGGGAATACAGATTACGAGAACAGGGAATAGCGTAACTGTTCAAACGCAAGAAGCGCCTCATGGCATCAGCTTCGATGGTAATAAAGCCATCGATAGCGTGCCGGTGATCGTTGCTGCTGCTTGCTTTGCGAACAGCCCCAGCCGTATTTATAACGTGGCAAACCTGCGCCTGAAAGAAAGTAATCGTATCGATGACCTGGCGGCAGAACTAAAAAAAGCGGGCTGCAGCGTAGTTCCTTCCGCCGGTACAATCGAGGTGCAGCCTGCTACCATAACCGGTGGAGCAAGTCTTGATGCGCATGCTGATCACCGGCTGGTAGAAGCGTTTGCTGCCATCGGCCTGAAGAGCAAGCATCCCATTACCATCTCCGGTGCACAGCATATTGCCAAGAGCTACCCGCATTTTTTTGATGACCTGGCAAAGCTGGGCGCAAAGATAGAGAGACTTGCCTGAGGAGGCTTCAGCACGTGCAGCGAATTTTTTTAACCGGACTTTCTGGCTCAGGAAAATCTACCGTCGGCAGGGAAGTGGCCAGGCTGCTGGGCTGGGATTGCGTTGATACAGATGACCTGCTTGCTGAGCGTACCGGGCTTCCTGCCGGCCAGGCGCTGCTCGAATACGGAGAGCCAGGCTTTCGCCAGCTCGAATCTGAGATACTTATGTCTGCAGCCGGGCCAGAGCGCGTTGTGATCGCTACCGGTGGAGGAACTGTAATCGCGGAAGCCAACCGTAATTTTATGCGCGAGCGCGGGCTGGTAGTCTATCTAAATGTCTCGATCGAAAACGCCTGGCAGCGCATACAGGAGCATATGCACCAGGATGGAATGCCGGTGCTGCGTCCCCTGGTGGCAGGCGCAGATGGGCAGCCGCGTTTGCAGGGCCTGTATGCAGCACGCAAGCAATGGTACGAGCAAGCGACGGTACATATCGATGCAAATGAGTACCCACCCGCGATCATAGCCGGCCAGGTTGTCGCCTGCGCACTCTCACAGGGATACCTCTCATCTGCTTCGTTGCCACGGGAAATCGTTACCATGCATCTCGGTACAATGACCTCGCGGGCGGTGATCGAGTGGGGCGGATTATACAGCTTGCCGCAGACCCTGCAGTCATTAGGATTTTTGCAACGGGTTTTTATTGTTACCGACGCCGAAGTTGGGCGGCTCTACAGCAAGCCGGTGCAGTTCATGCTTGAAGATGCAGGTTTTGTTCCCCATATTTTTACCGTCCCGGCAGGTGAGTCCAGTAAATCATTTCCATATTTCCAGCAGATTCTTGACTGGCTCGTGGAGCATAAAGCCGAGCGCCAGGAGCCAATCATTGCTATGGGAGGCGGCGTTGTTGGCGACCTGGCTGGCTTTGTGGCCGCGTGCTATCATCGCGGTGTGCCGCTGATCCAGGTTCCTACATCGCTGCTTGCCCAGGTTGATTCCGCTATCGGCGGCAAAACAGGCATCAATCATCCGCTGGGCAAGAATCTCGTTGGCGCCTATCACCAGCCCCGGCTGATAATGGTCGATCCGGCAATGCTTTTGACGCTGCCGGAGCGTGTCTATCGCGAAGGATGGGCAGAAATTGTCAAGTATGGTATGGTTCTTGATGCTGAGCTGTTTGAGATACTCGAGGCGCATGCCGGTACTTTGCAGGTTCGCGATGCAACTTTGCTGACTGCAATCGTTGCCCGCTGCATTCGCTTGAAGATGGGTGTGGTTCAGCTTGATGAGCATGACAGCGGGCTGCGTAACATTTTGAACTATGGGCATACATTTGGGCATGCGCTAGAAGCGCTCACGGACTATGGAAACTGGCTGCATGGTGAGGCCGTCTCTATTGGGATGGAGGTGGCGGCTCGCATTGCCACTGCACGCGGCCTGCTCTCGCAGGAAGATGCACTGCGCCAGCAGAAGCTATTGCGTGCGCTAGACCTGCCGCTAGATTGTCCGGGTGTAGATAGCGGAGCAGCGCTGGCAGCGATGCAGCGCGATAAAAAAGTGCAGGCCGGGCGCATGCGCTGGGTTTTAGCAACGCGTGTAGGGCATGGTGAGGTCTATGACGATGTTCCCGAAGCGGTAGTCCGGGATGCGCTGGCGGCAGTATGCAGCACGTACCAGGGGAGAAAAGCATGGTAAAAATACTTGTACTTCATGGCCCCAATCTCAATATGCTGGGAACGAGACAGCCGGAGATCTATGGTACTGTCACGCTGGAACAGATCAACGCTATGCTACAGCGCGAAGCAAGCGAGCTCAAAAGCGAGGTGGTGGTGTTTCAATCGAACTTTGAGGGGGCGCTGATTGATACGCTGCAGCAGACCGGTGCAGCGTGTGATGGCGTGATTATTAATCCAGGCGCGTTGACCCATTACAGCATTGCCCTGCGAGATGCGCTTGCGGGATTGGCGAAGCCGGCGATTGAAGTGCATCTCTCCAATATTTATGCGCGCGAGCCTTTCCGCCACCAGTCGGTGATTGCTCCTGTATGTCGCGGCCAGGTCAGCGGCCTGGGTCGGCAAGGTTATCTGCTGGCCTTGCGAGCGCTGGTCGATTTGCTACGAGAGGGAGAATCAGTGACGTGAAGCAGGTGGGTCTTATCGGGTATCCTGTGTCTCATTCGCTCTCACCGCAAATGCAGCAGGCAGCGTTTGATGCGCTTGGCATCGAGGCGCGCTATGTACTCTGGGAAACACAGCCTGGCACGTTGGCGCAAAGAATAGCCTCGCTCCGCTCTCCTGGGGTTCTGGGTGCGAACGTTACCATTCCCTACAAAGAGGATGTCGTGTCGTTGCTTGACGAATATGATGCGGCCGCTGTTAAAATTGGGGCTGTCAACACGATTGTGAATCGCGATGGCCGCCTGGTGGGCTATAATACGGATGCTGCTGGTTTCATCCGGGCATTGACCGATTTTACGGGGTGCGCATTTGATTGCCACGGGAAGAAGGCGGTGATTCTGGGTACGGGTGGAGCTGCGCGCGCTGCTGCCGTGGCGCTTTTGGAAAATGGAGTAGGGGAACTGGCGCTGCTCGGACGAACACATAGACGGGTTGATGCGCTGGTTAATCATTTACGTGCAATGGATTCTGGTAACAAGCGGGTGTCGGGTGCTTCCCTGGGGGGTGCTGAGGCCAATAGATTTTTGTCTGTGGCGGATTTGCTGGTTAATGCTACTCCGGTGGGCTTGAGGATGGATGATGAGGTGTTGCTGGTTGATATCGACTTGCTGCAAGCCGGCGCGTTTGTGATGGACATGGTGTTTAACTCATCTCAGACGCGACTTTTAGGTGCTGCACATGCGCGTGGATGCCATGTCTTAAATGGGCTTGCGATGTTGCTGTACCAGGGCGCTCTTGCATTTGAATTATGGACGGGTCGTGCTGCGCCTGTCGAACCTATGCGCGCGGCACTTGGACTTATTACAGGGTAGGTAAAGGTATGTTCAGATTTCTTACGTCTGGCGAATCACATGGGCCAGGGCTTACGGCTATTCTCGAAGGCATTCCTGCCGGTCTGAAGCTCTCTGCCGAGGATATTGATATCCATCTGAAGCGCAGGCAGGGAGGATATGGCCGTGGCGGGAGGATGAAGATAGAACAGGACCGGGTGATCTTTCGCTCGGGTGTGCGCCACGGGCTGACACTTGGCTCGCCTATCACGCTCGAAATCGAGAACAGGGATTGGCAAAACTGGCAGGTCAAGATGAGCGTCACTCCGGTAGACGAGCCTGTCGAGGCGGTGACGCTGGTGCGCCCGGGACACGCGGACTTTGCAGGTGTGATCAAATACGGGCATCAAGATATCCGCAATGTGATCGAGCGCTCCAGTGCGCGTGAGACAGCGGCGCGGGTCGCTGTGGGGGCTGTGTGCCAGGCGCTGCTACACGAGTTTGGTATTGAGATACACAGCCATGTGCTTTCTATAGGCCCGGTGGGCAGTAGGGATGCTCACAGCAGTGCGATTGGAAACGCCTTTACAGCAGCTTACTGGGAGCAGGTTGAGCAGTCGCCTGTGCGCTGCGGGAGTCATGAGCTGGAAGTGGAAATGATCAACTATATCCAGCATTGCAAATCGCAGGGAGAGACGTGCGGAGGGGTATTTGAGGTGGTAGCTACGGGGGTGCCGGTCGGCCTGGGAAGTTACAGCCAGTGGGACCGGCGTCTCAATGCAAGGCTGGCGCTGGCGCTGATGAGCATTCCATCGGTCAAGGGCGTTGAGATGGGGGCGGGCTTCGATGCCAGCGCATTGCAGGGGTCGCAGGTGCACGATGTTGTGCAATGGAGTGATGCCGGGGGCTGGCAGCACCTCACGAATAATGCTGGTGGAGTAGAAGGCGGCATCAGTAATGGAGCACCGGTTGTTGCCAGAGTAGCGGTCAAGCCAATCTCCACGCTTGCTCATCCTTTGCCGACGGTGGACGTACGCACGCGTGAGAATGTGGACCAGGGACGCTACGAGCGCAGCGATGTGTGTGTTGTGCCTGCCGCCGGTGTAGTAGGCGAAGCGATGCTGGCTATTGTGCTGGCCGAGGCCTGCTTAGAGAAATTTGGGGGAGATAGTATGGCAGAAACGCTGGCTAATTTTAGAGCATACCTTTCGGGGCTGTGAAGGTGCAACAGCGATAATTTCCATCCTTGCATTTTTTTGAAAGCATGTATACCCGAAAAGCGGGATTACGGGATCATTTCTATATGCGATCTTCCGGGGCCGGTTTCATCCTGTCCACGTGCGCATTAGTCGTATAATGTTCTTGAAAAGAAATGTTGTTGTTTAGCTTTGCGTATAAGCACAGGTCACTTGTGAGGTGCTGAGCGCAAAGACCGAAAAAGGAGTTACAGCTATGATGAACACGGTGGCTCAAACCGCAAATCGCTTCTGGTGGTTAATGATATTACGAGGGGTTCTGGCCATCATTTTTGGTCTCATCGCACTTGTATTCCCTGGGATTGCCCTCCTCGCGATCATCTATGTGTTCGCCGCCTATGCTCTCATCGACGGTATCACAGCAATGGTCGTATCGATACAAACACGTAACTCCTCTAGCCGCTGGTGGGTGCTGCTGTTAGAGGGACTTGTTGGCGTTGTCATCGGCATTCTGGTGTTTGTCTGGCCTGGCGAGACGGCATTGGTTCTGCTCTACCTGGTGGCAATCTGGGCTGTCATCACGGGTGTTATGGAGCTAAGTGGCGCCTTTTTGATACCAGGAGCCGCGGGTTTGCATTGGGGATTGGCAATCGCCGGCATTCTCTCTATTATATTCGGCGTTATTCTGTTCGTTCATCCGGGCGCTGGATTGCTGGCCATTCTCTGGTTAGTGGGGATTTATGCCATTGCGTTCGGTATTTTCCTGATCGTCCATGCCATCCAGATTCGCTCGCGGGTCTGAGCCAGGATCGAGTAGTGCAACTTCGCCAGAGGTAATGGCGGTGATAGAGGTGGTGGAATACCTTTGGCCTCAGTATATCTTCCCTTGGACCTGCTTACCGGCACACGTTCCCTAGAGCAGTATCCAGGTATGCAAACGTTGTCCTTCTTTGCTGACAAGCGTTACAGACTGTCGGCCCGCATCATCTATATCCAGGAGGTACTGCGAGACATCAGTACCTCCTGTCTCTGCCCACAACTTGTAGACCCGCAATACCTTTTCCCACGTTTGAGGTTGTCCTTTGATCTCGACCATCCACTCGTTTTTTTGATCTGTTGGACGGAAAACAAGCATCGTGTCTGATTCACTATCGATCAAACAGGGTGACATGGGATTGAAGCCAATTGAGGTAAAGTACATATGTGGAAAGGACAGTTGCAGCAGAAACTCCAACCGGTGATCCCAGAGCAGCGATGGATCAAATTTGGCCTGAGAGCATGGCATCTGTGCGGTCACAGAGCGGCCAAGATACTGAGAAAAGAGGTCAGTGACTTTGCACGAAGGAGTATCCGTGTCTTGTAACTCCATGAAATCTGAACCCGTGAGAAAGGTCCCATAAGCTGCCCGCTGAGGACCCACTTTCACTACCTTGAGAAAAGTGCCTGCACCAAGATGCCCACGCAGATTCATCAAGATGATGCCCCCTATCTGTAGCTGATCGAGCCAGGCAAGCGGAACCTTGTGGTAGCTCCCTGTGGCGATAATACGATCATAGGGCGCTCCCGGTGCATACCCATGCAGCCCATTGCCAGCATACACGGTAATCCCCTCGCCCACTACCTGGTCAAGCCTTTGTTGGGCACGTTGGGCCAGGGCAGGGTCGATCTCTACCGTAAATACATGATGGGGGTCACCAACGATGTGAGTCAGCAGCGCCGCGTTATAGCCCGTTCCCGTCCCTATTTCCAGTACGCGCAGTCCCGGATGCAGTTGCGATGCCTCCAGCATCAACGCCATCGCATCGGGGGATGAGCTGGAACTGGTCGGGATATTGTACTCGTCATATGCCGTAATAACGGGCCGGTTGGTATAAATCGCCCGCAGCCAGGCGCTGGAAATAGATTTCTGCGGGGAAGACGTGATTTCCTATGACCGTAATGCGCAGTTCCAACTTCTTGGGAACCAGTTCCTGAAAGAGGCAGGCGGTATGCCGCACGCGCTGGCTTTCATTGAGCAGGTCATCCAGCGTCACACGACTGGTGTAAATGCTGACGACATCGCCACTCTCTGAAACAATCATCCCCCCGCTCAATGTTTTGTAGATCATCTGTCCGTGACAGTGCTCAAAGAAGCCAATGACTGTATCGGGATCGTTGGTGATGAGCGAGGCTGGAATCTCCAGTCCGCAATCGCCTGCTACCTTCAGTTGGACCGGCTTGTAATCAGCCGTTACCATTTTCTCCGGATGGTTGACCCACAGGCAGTCTATACTCCTCAAGATCCCTTCAATCGCCATACGGGCTTCGGCGCTCGCGAACTGTTGTCCGGCAGGCGTCAAGGTTGGGTCAAGCTCGAATGGTGTTGGGCGACGATACCAGATGCTGCTGAGCTGATCGAAATGGATAGACCGGTCCTGCAATGCGATGGTTCCATCCCACGAGCCCGAGCGACTGCGCGCGATAAGCGTGGAGCGCTGGGGAAAGTCCGAGGTATCGAAACGCACAAGGTTGACACCGCGCCGATTGAGTTCATGAATGACCAGATCGGCATGAAAATCAAGCTGCTGGGTGAGAACCAGCACTGTTTTCTTTGACACCATGCGGCCCGTATTCCTTAATCGAGGCTAGCAGCGTGTCGGAGAGAACGGAGCAGCGGTCGCGTCGGCTGCTTCGTCAGCGCGTGCATCCTTCACGGCACGGGCGGAAGCGACTCAATGGAACATGGTCGCCGACAGAAAACGGTCGGTGATCGTGAGCGAGCGGGCTGCACGCATGTCGTTGCTCCTGCGTTACACTCCAGATAAGGTATGGAAGCGCTTGAGATTGAAGGCCAAACAGACCAGGCACCACTCGAAAGCCTCGGCCAGTTCACCGCGCAAGGAGAACTGGCGGAAGCCCAGCACCTCCTTGATGATGCCGATCACCGGTTCGACGGTGCATTTGCGTGCCCCGTAGATCGCTTTGCCCAGCGCGATCTTGAGCTTGTACGCCATCTTGACCTGGGAACTCGCGTCCTGGGGTGGTGGATCGAGCAGTGGCGCGAACCGCTGCTGCCAGCTGGGATGATGGGGATCACGGCCCGTCGCGATGTACGGCTCGATGCCACGCTTCTCACACGCCAGCAGGGTGGCGGGGCCAAAATACCCAGCATCCAGTGCCGCCGCCTCAGGCATGCCAATCGCCGAGGGAATAGCAGCGAGGGTAGGTTCGGCTTCCTGAGAGTCGTTGGGATGATTGGAGAGGGCCCATCCTACGATGAGCAGACTCTCCTGATCCACGGCCACCTGGGCTTTGTAATCTTGCTCAAAGCCCGCATCTGTCGGATTTTTCTGTCTGGCGCGACGGACGTCGTCGGTAAAGTTGTACTGGTCGCTGTCACGGGGTCCTGGCACAGGCGGACTCGGTGGGCGGCCACCTGAGCGATGCCCCACCGTGCGCTCTCGCTCCGCACGCTGCGCCAACTTGGCCTCATAGTCCGCCTGCTCGGCTGCCGCGCGCTCCTGGGCACGAACTTCCAGCACCGCTTTGGCCACAGCCCTCCGCGCCAGGCGATCCTCCCGCCGTGCGATCTCCTCGCGCACCACCAGCCCATCGGGGATTTCTCGCTGATCGAGTTGTTCGCTCAGCACGAAGAGCTCCTCGACCTCGGCTCGCAGCTGCGTCTCCAACTCCAGCAGACGCTTGTAGCTGATCGCGTTGTGCCTGGAGGCATCGGCATGGAGCTTGGTCCCGTCCAGGCTGATCGTGCCGACTTTCAGCACGCCCGCCCGCCTTTGCGAGCAGCAACACCTGCACGAAGAGCTCCTTCAGTTCGGGCAGGAACACGCGCCGAAAGGTGGCCAGCGTATCGTGGTCGGGATGCCGGTTGCCTGCGATGAAACGGAACGGCACCGCCTCATACGTCGCACGCTCAATCTTACGCGAGCTGAACACCCCGGTCGCATAGCCATAGAGCAGCAAGCCCAACAGCACTTCGGGGGCATACGGTTCCCCACCGCGCAGCCCATAATGGGCGTACAGGGCCGAGAGGTCAAGCTGGGCCACACTATCCACCACAAAGCGCGCCAAATGGTTGGGCGGCAGGCAATCGCCCAGCCGCACCGTCAGATCGAGCGCCCGGTCGTAGTCTACGGTTTTAAATGGTGTACTCATGAGGAATTTCTCTCCCCTTATCCAGGTAATCCAGGCATCCAGCCACCGGTTGATCGCTTCCAGCATAGTGCCCGAACGGTGCAGAGCCACTTCTTCACCATGGATGTGGCGAAGCGACGGGATGGCGAGTAGCTCATTGCCGAACTGGGCGATGAGCAGGTGGTGGGTCATCTGCCCACCTTCGCTCGCGCGGCTTCCTCATGACCCCTGATCGAGTAGTTCGATCACACGAGCGAAGCGCTCAAGGCCCGCGACGCCTGAGGGCGAGACGACAATCAGGTGTTTGACGCCGACGTTGGCAAACTCGTGTAGCATCTCGGCTGTCTCTTCTGGTGTCCCGGTGACTTCGGGCGTGTCTGCTGTTCGCTGTTCGCCGGGCGAGAGCAGGTGTGCCTCCACCGAAGCAGTCAGTTCAATCGTGGCCGGGTCGCGCCCTACTTTCTGGCACGCCTCCAGCAACTTGGGATATTCGGCTTCGATACGTTCAGCACGAAAGCCCTTAGCGGTGCAGTTCCAAGCATCGGCATAGCGTGCGGTCAGTTCCAGCATGCGCGGGCGGCTCGCGCCAATCCAGATCGGCGGGCCAGATGTGGAGGGGCCACGCGGACGCAGGACCGCCTCGCGTGTTTGATAGTAGTTTCCCTCGAAATCGACGTGTCCCTCGCGCAGCAAGGGCACGATGATCTGTAACGCCTCTTCAAAGCGGCTGGCGCGATGATCGAAGGGATAGCCGAAGGCGCGATACTCCGGCTCGTGCCCACCCGCGCCCAGGCCCAGGATGAAGCGGCCATTGCTGATCTCATCAATGCTATCGGCCATTCTGGCGAGCAGGGCCGGACTGCGAAACGAGGTGCAGGCCACCAGCGGGCCAAGCTGAATACGCGAGGTGACGGCAGCCAGTCCGCTCAGGAAGGTGAAAGCCTCCCAGAAGCCCCTTTCGTCTTTCCCAGGGAAACGAGAGATCAGATGATCAGGCATCCAGAGCGAGTCAAAACCAACCTGCTCGGCGAGCTGCGCCAGGTCCCGCAGTTCACGGAAGCACAACGTCTGACCGTTCACCGCCGCCTCATCATTGGGAAGGATCAGACCAAGCTTCATTGCTCGCCCTGTAATGCTTTGAGTCATAGGGTTCCCTTTCTCGCGTCTTTAATAAATGAGAAGCAATAGGCCATCAGATGAACAAACCGCTGTACCAGGAGGAGGTCCAATACTACGTAAGCTGTTTCGCCATTCACGTGAACGTCGAAGAATGCCTGATCACCTGGATAATGGGAAAGAAATCCCTCACTGAATTCGGAAATTTACCTATGTGCTCCAGTATACCATGACAGACGAGGGGTACCTACTTCTCTCCGACACGCTGCTAGGAGCGATCTTTGTCTATCAACCGGCCTTACTGTACCGCTTTGAGCACAACATCGAATTGTAGGTTGGTCTCAAAGCCTTTCTCAAATCGGCCTGAGCATGTATGACCAAGCCTCGATAATAGACCTATGGTAGAGTAGGAGGCACCACGGCCCTACTACTTTGTAGGCAAACAGAACGTATAGTATGTGAGGTATGGATTTACCTCCACATGTGTAATAGAAAGCAGCAGATAAACTATGGCGAGAGTAGTTCTGCAAGAACAGCAGCGCGAGCTATTACGACAAGAGCGGCAGATAGCCAGCGAATTGCAAGCGTGCCTCTTCGGTTTTGAGGGCGCGGATGCTTATGCCACGACATTGCGGCAGGTGACAGATACGCTCGATGAGATGTTCCTCCTGGTGGTTGTGGGCGAGTTCAACGCGGGCAAGTCGGCCTGCATCAACGCGCTCCTGCACGAAAATGTGCTGGAAGAGGGCGTGGTTCCGACAACATCGCAGATCATCATCATGCGCTACGGAGAGAAAAGCGAGCAGAGTCAGCGCGAACGCGCCCTGCTCGAACTGCACTACCCTGCCGACTTCCTGCAAGACATCAGCATCGTCGATACGCCGGGCACAAACGCTATCGAACGCGAACAAGAGCGGCTCACCGAAGAGTTCATCCCGCGCAGCGACCTGATCCTGTTCATCACCTCCGTTGATCGCCCTTTCACCGAGAGCGAGCGCGCCTTCATGGAGCGCATCCGTACCTGGGGGAAAAAAGTCATCATCGTCCTGAACAAAATCGACATTCTGCAGACTGCGGAAGGGCTGGTAGAAGTCGAGTCTTTCGTGCGCGAAAACTGCGGGCACCTGCTCGGGTTCCAGCCGGAGATCTTTCCCGTGTCGGCGTTGCAGGCGCAGCAGGCTCGCACCGCCATCGGGCACAGGGCCGTCGAGCTGTGGGAGAGCAGTCGTTTCGGGCCGCTCGAAGACTACCTCTTTCGCACACTGGACGAAAAGGAGCGCATCCGTCTGAAGCTGCTCAGCCCACTCGGTGTGATGCAGCGCCTGCTCGCCGAGGCGCAGCGCTCGGTTGGGCAACGCGCCGGCCTGCTCGCTGAGGACGCGCGCACCGTCTCCACCATCGATGAGCAGCTGCAACTGTATGCACAGGATATGGAGCAGAACTTCACGCACCGGCTCGGCGAGATTGAGAATATCGTGCTGGAGATGCGCGAGCGCGGCGACCGCTTCTTCGATAACACCATCCGCCTCGGTCGCATTTTCGACCTGCTGCAAGCCCAGCGCATCCGCGAGGAATTCGAGCGGGAGGTCACTGGCGACAGCTCGGCGCATATCGATGAGGCCGTTCAGGGGCTGATCGACTGGCTCGTGGAGCACGAACACCGCCTCTGGCAGGATGTCATGGAGTACCTGGACCGCCGGAGCCAGGTGAGCGCGCGGCGCGATAGCGAGATGGTCGGCTCGGTCAGCAGGCGATTCGACTACAACCGGCGCACCCTGTTGCAATCGGTCGCGCGTACTGCCGCCAACGTCGTGCTGACCTACGACCGCCAGGCGGAAGCGCAGCAGCTCTCCACAGACCTGCGCACAGCGGTAGCGCAGACCGCGCTTGCCGGAGCGGGTGGCATCGGCCTGGGCGCGGTCATCGTGGCTGTGGCAGGGGCAGCCGCCGCAGCAGATATCACCGGCATCATCGCGGGCGTCACGCTGGTTAGCCTTGGACTCTACATCCTCCCATCGCGGCGCAACCGCGCGAAACGCAACTTCAACGGCAAAATGCAGGAACTGCGCACCAGGCTGCACAATGCCATGAACGAGCAGTTCCACAAAGAACTCAACAACTCGCTCAACCGCGTGCGGGATGCCATCGCGCCCTACACCCGTTTTGTGCGTGCGGAACAGCAGAAAACAGCCGAGGTGCAGGCGCGCCTCGCGCGCCTGAACAACGACGTAACGAAGCTGAGGGAGACGATCGAGCGATAAACCCCAATACTAGTACACTACGGCTGAAATCTTTTTGTGGTTAGATAGTCGAAGCTTTTCCTTTATACGTCCACTTGAAAGGTTACGCCGTTTGATTGTAATAGCCAATGAAAGCCAACACTTTTGCCTCTAACTCCTCAATGGAGGCAAAAGATCCCCGTTTGAGCAATTTCCGTACCAGAATACTCAGCCAGATTTCGATCTGGTTCAGCAATGACTGATGGGACGTTCTTTCGGCTGCTCACAGACCAACGCCACGATCTGGCTGCGTTGCTCTCCGGTTATCTCTGCTGGCTTTCCAGGCCGCGGAATGTCCGAGAGTCGTTCACTGATGGATAGTTCGGTGAGCGGGATGCTTTGCAAACTGCTCCAGCGCCCACGCCAGGTGCGAACAGTATCCACACTCACTTTCTCTTCGCTGGCAATCTCCGCGTTCCTTTTTCCTTTCGCCTGCTGCTAGTACGATTCTTCCCCAGAGGATGTTGAAAGTACTGTTGCTGCCCGCGTGCGCGTGATCTGCCTGGTGCGGAGATATTCCGCGATATCCTGGGTGCGCGGGTCGGGTGTGCGTTCTTCCTGCGCCAGCGCCTCCTGTGTGCGTTGGTAGACCTCTAATGCCTCCTGGTAGCGTTCCTGCTCCCCTAACAATTCCATGAAAGGCCGTAGTCCATCTTCGTCCAGCAGCTCTCGTACAAGGTGTTCCCGCAGCACCCGTTCGGCTTCGGCTCGCGCGCCTCGCTGCCGGTATAACCGCGTCACTTCATGCACGCATTGCCGGTAGTGTCCTGCCAGCACTGCACGCCGTCCTTTGACCCAGTTGCTGTATAGTTCATCTGCCAGGAACGCACCGCGAGATGCCAGGCGGTAGGCTTCTTCCCATAACGGCAGTGGATCGTCGCCAAAGCGTTCCAGGCGGCATGCCTGCGCCACGTACCACTCGAAGGCGTCGGCATCGATCCAGATCAATGGGTAGGGGGCCAGGTGGTAGCTGTTACCGCTGTCCCGGTTGCCATGCCGGTACTCCAGCCGAGCGCCCGCCATATGGGGGGTGTATTCTGGCCATAACAGTTCCATCAGCAGGTCACGCGGCGCGTGGCGTTGAGGCTGGCACGGCAACACTTTCAGCAAGGTAAACGCTGAGTACGTAGAATTACTTACTGATCGCTGTATAAAGATGTAAATTCTCTGACTGCGCCTGCTGCCTCGATGCATAATGTGATATGCAGAGAAGTAAAAGTAAAAGGGGAAACCGACTTTGTGACGGACCTCAACATTGACAAACGCTGAAACAGCCCATAGAATAGATTAAAACTTATGCGTCTTTTTTGCTCAAGAGGAGGGATAGGATGGACCTTGCTGCATTGACCAGCCTGATCATGGGCATCATCACCCCGTTCGTCCCGCTCATAGGCGCTACCGTCGCGACCAAGCTCAGTGAAGATGCCTACGGAAAGGCCAAGGAGCAGGCCAAACGTCTCTACGAGGCCATTCACAAGCGCTTCTCCCACGAGAAAGATGGCGGCAACGCCAGTCAGGCCCTTCAGGCTTTCGCAGGTGGAGATACTGACTATGAGATTGTCATTGAGAAGAAGCTCTTCAACATCCTACAAGTCGACCCAGACTTTGCGCGTGAATTGGCCCAGATTGTCCAGAGCGGCCCACGTCAGGTCCTCACCATTGCTGAGGAAGCCAAGGCTTCGCGCATTCGCATGAGCAACTCACTCGGACGTGGGCACCAGGAGATCACCGCGGGCAAAAGCTCCATCATCGACGACGTACAGTTTACTATTGGTAACGATAAGCCATAGAAGCGAGTACAGAGGGAGAGAGGCAGCATGTCGCAGGCTCCTCCAATCCAGGATCCATTTGTCGGGCGTGAGATCGAGCAGCAGCGCTACCAGCAGTTTCTCACGAAGGTCAGCCCGTGGGTCATGAACATTATCGGGCAAGGGGGCATCGGCAAGAGCACACTGCTCAGGCACCTCAGTGAGCTTACACCGCCGGAGGCCCTTGTGGGCTCCCTCAACTTCGCTGCTGTCTCACTGCGCACCGATCCCCTGATGATCCTAGAAGAATTATCCTGGCAGCTCGCCCCCCATTGTCACCAACAGCAGGTCGAAGCCTTTGAACAGGCCCTTCGTACCGGAAACGAGAGGCTCTCGCAGTCGAGGGGCGATATGAAGCAAGAGATTCACCTGGGAGACAACACCGTCTTCCATGGTGAGGGAATGCAACTCAATATCAACAATGCGCTCCAGGAACTGCGCAGGGAGATACGCAAACAGGTCACTAGCGCCTTCTATGCTCTCATATTGACGCTTGAACGCGAACAGCTCGTACTCGTGTTCGATACGTCTGAATGGTTGAATGAGCCGGAAGGTCGTGAGGTCGGACAATGGCTGCTTGATGAACTGCTGCCAGAACTACACAACCGCATGCAGCGTAACCGGCAACGCTGCTCAGTGGTCATCGCCAGTCGGGAGCGCCTGCCCATGACCGCGATTCAGCGGCAGGATCAGTACTTTCTCCCTCTGCCCATGCTTGACAGGGCCGCCGTGGACGACTACCTGTCCCGATTGGGCATGAACGAGCCCGAGATCAGGCAGCAGGTCTACGAGATCACTCATGGCCACTCTCTCTGCGTCTCCATTATCGGAACATTATGGCAAGAGCGCGGCGAGCAACATTTCACGCTTGCTGATCTCCCCCGATTGCAGGAGCAGTTCAACGAGCGTGCTCTGCTCGAATTCATCCAGGAACGCCTTGATCAGCGTCTCAGATCGCCCTTCCGTGAGTTGACGCGCTACGGTGTATTACTCCCTAGTTTTAGTCTCCCCGCATTACGCGCGGTTTTTCCCGAACTGCTTCCTGAGCAAGAGGCGCTTGACCGTTTTCATCAACTCATCCGCTATCCCTATGTTGAGACCAGAGGAGATCAGCACTACGCTTTTCATGATCTGCTGCGTGAGCTTCAAGCGGTACATGTGCGTGAACAAGAGCCAGAGGCATGGCGACATTATCACAAGCGCGCGCTGGACTACCGGGCGAAGATATCGCCTAGTTCGCCAGAGAGGTACTATCACGCCGTCGCTTACGATGAGGAACAGGGCATAGCAGCGTGGTGGCAGGCGGTGCAGGATGCGCAGGTACGGGGAGAGCGTGAGAATGTCGGTACACTGTTACAGACCGTCCTTGATAAGACTCTGCGTCTGATGCCACTCACGCAGGCGGCGTGCGACTTTCAACAGGGTCGCTACTACTACTATATCCGCCAGATGGATGCCGCGTTCCAGAGCTATGAGCGCTCCCTTGCGCTCTATCTTGATCTAGGAGAGCGTCTGGGCGAAGCCAATGTGCGCAAGGCCATCGGTGATGTCCAGCGCTTCCGTCGCGAACTGGATGCTGCAATGGAGAACTATCGCCAGTCCCTTGCACTACATCGACAGGTAGGGGACCGCCTGGGCGAGGCCAATGATCTCAAAGCAACCGGCGACATTTTCGCTTTGCAGGAAGAGCGGGAGGCAGCGCTAGAACACTACCGGCAGGCTCTTGCCCTCTATCGCCAGATCAAGAACGTCGTGGGCGAGGCCAATGTCTTGCGCGTCATCGCCGACACCTACCAGTCTCAGAATGAGTTGCCTACCGCACTGGAGACGTATAACCAATCCCTGGCACTCTACCAGCAAATCGATTCGAAGCTGGGCGCGGCCAATATACTCGAATCCATGCACAAGGTGTTCCAGGCTCTCGGTAAGGCGGACGAGGCCGCACAGTGCTACCGGCAGGCCCTCGCTCTCTATCACCAGATGCATGTGAATGTACACGAGAGCAGAGACGAGACACGCCTGGCGGCCGGGACGATGGTGGTGGACTCGGCCTTGCCTAGGGGAGCAGCAGCTGCACCACAAGCAGCAACACTACCACGAGATGAGCACCTGGCAGAGGGCAAGGTTGAGGGACATGCAATCACGTCCCCTGAAGGGCATATGGAGGAACCCTGGCTGCCTGCTACGCTTCCACCGTGGATGCAACCACCACCCGATACTCCGACTCATTCGCCATACCCATACTGGTACCAACAGCCACAACAAGCTACACTCCCTCAGGGGAATATGGTTCCACCCGTCTCACCACCACAACAAGCTACGTTCCCCCGGAGGAAACCGAGTCCACCCGTCTCTTATCCAACTGATAATACTTTCCCGCGAGGAAATAATGCTCCCTCGCTGCTCAAGTTGGGGAAGGGCCTGCTGCAAAAACTTGCCGAACGTTTCAAACTCCGGAGACGCCCTTGACCCAGTTCCCTGGCTCACAGACGTTGGCCTTCTTTCCAGTCTTGTGGTTCTTGTTCTTTCTTCATGCCTCCATTCTAGGGTGTTTAGCAACCCATGCTTTCGTCAGTAAACTCAGATTCTTGTCAGAGAAAAACACGAGAAACGATGATAGTGCAACCGCCAGTTGTCTTGTCCGTATAGTTTGTAGTATGAGAGTTTTCATGAAATGTGCAGCGAAAATAAATGCACTGTGTGAGAGCGTGCAATGTGCATCGCCTCACCGTTTAGGAAGGAGTAATCACAAATGGGGAATAGATATCGACCGTACCGGAGGGGGATCCGATTTTTCCCTCATATCGTCCCAATAGCGTTTCCGCTGATCTTCCCATTGGGCTTTATCGTTGCCTCCTGGTTGTTCCACGCGATATTCACTCTGCTCGCAATCCTGCTCGTCGTCGCCCTGGCCGTTTTTATCATCCGGGCGATTACGCTGGGGAGTCCTGAGGCAGCATTGGATTCGATGAAGAATATGGGCAATCAGTGGCAGCAGCGGTTCACCTCACAGAACCAGCAGCCGCCCCAATACCAGCAACAGCAGCCACCCTACTACCAGCCACAACAGCCCTACTACCAGCCAGGGCAAGAGGAGCCACAACAGCCGTATGGACAGGGCTACCAGCCACAACAGCCGTACTACCAGCCAGGGCAGCCCAATGACCCCGATCAGTCCCGTACGCAGTATCCGGAGCAGATGCCACCGATGCAGCAGTAAGGTAACCGTTGCATGCAGCGACGAGTTGTTATCACGGGCCTCGGAGTGGTGGCTCCGAATGGCATAGGAAAAGAGGACTTCTGGCATGCCTGTATCTCTGGCCGCTCAGGCATCCGGCACGTTACTCGCTTCGATGCTAGCCCGCTGCCGACACGCATCGCCGGGGAGGTAGCAGACTTCGAACCGGCAGCTTTTGGCATCACATCAGAAGAGGCTCTCCGCAGCGAGCGCAATGTACAATTTGCGCTCGCTGCGGCGCATCTTGCTTTGCAGGACGCGGGACTTGCCGCCGCATTGAGCGAGGCAGATAGCACTCGTGCAGGGGTGTATATGGGCACGGCGATGGCCTCGATCGCGGCAGGGGAGCAGCTCTGGTGTCAACTCACGTATCGCGGTGCGCATCCCCTCCGTGAGAGCATAGACACCTTCATTCCTGCGACCCTGCTGCTGAACCACGCACCCGCCGCTGCTATTGCTGCTCGTCACCACCTGCATGGGCCAAGCCTGGTCATTGCGACAGGGTGTTCTGCCGGGGCGGATGCGATTGGAGAGGCTTTCTGGGCCATCCAGGATGGACAGGCTGATTGCATGCTGGCGGGAGGGACCGATTCGGCGATATGCTATGGAGGGTTCGCCGCCTTCTGCGTGCTGAGGGCGATGAGCACATCCAATGAAGAACCAGAGCGGGCATCGCGCCCATATGACAAGAGGCGAGATGGTTTTGTCATGGCCGAAGGAGCAGGCGTGGTAGTGCTGGAGGAGCGAGAGCGGGCACTGGCCCGCAACGCGCACATCTACGCGGAGATGCTCGCTTTCGTCTCAAACAGCAACTCCTATCATATGACCGCTCTTCCCCCAGATGGGATGCCGCTGCAGCAACTCATCAGGCAGGCGCTGGACGAAGCAGAAATCAGCCCTGCACAGTTCGGCTATATCAATGCCCACGGCAGCTCAACACCTATCAACGAGGTGGCAGAGACCGCGGCTTATAAAGCTGTCTTTGGTGAACGGGCCTACCATATTCCCATTAGCGCCACAAAATCTATGATCGGTCACACACAGGGTGCGGCCAGCGCTATTGAAACTGTTGTCACCGCCCTGGTATTGGAACACCAGGTGATCCCGCCGACGATTAACCAGGAGTATCCCGATCCACTCTGCGATCTCGACTACGTGCCAAACGTCGCCCGGCGGGCGGCAGTCGATGTGGCGCTCACGCACTCCAGCGGTTTTGGCGGCGTGAATAATTTGCTCGTTCTCGCACGCGCTGATTGGCGCGAGAAACAATCGTGAGTCAGCGGTAAGGAAAACGACTGTGGGACATCGACGTGTGGTCATTACGGGACTGGGGGTCGTGGCACCCAATGGTATTGGCAAGGAGGCGTTCTGGTATGCGACCCACAGCGGGATCTCCGGCATCAAGCCCCTTCAACGCTACCCAACTGCTGATTTGCCGATTTCGGTTGCCGGGGAAATCACCGATTTTGTGGCGCATGACTACATTGAACGCAAGCTGGCAAATCGTACCGATCGCATGACCCATTTCGCCCTGGCCGCCGCACAGGAGGCCCTGCAGGATGCAAACATCGTACTGGAGCGTGAGAATCCACAACGTGTGGGAGCAGTAGTCGCCAATACACTGGGCGGCGTAGAGTATGTCTTGGAGCAAACACAACCATTATATACACGTGGACCACGCTACCTGAGCGTCTACACGGCCATAGCATGGCTGCAGGTAGCAAATGCCGGTCAGCTATCCATCCGTCACGGTATTCAAGGGTACTGCAAGACGCCGGTCAATGACACGGCCGGCGGCTTGAATGCGCTGGGAATGGCATACAGGGCCATTCGCCGGAACGCAGCGGATGTCATTCTAGCGGGAGGGTGTGAGGCCCCCCTCTATCCTCTCGTCCTCTTAGTGCTGGGCCGTAGTGACTATGTTGCCCTGGGTGACGATCCGCGCGCCTATCGCCCATTTGACCGGCGCGCTGCCGGTTTGCTCCTGGCAGAGGGAGCAGGAATATGCATTCTGGAGGAGTACGAGCACGCGCAAAGGCGAGGTGCCTCCATCTATGGCGAAATTGTTGGCTATGGGCAGACCAATGATGCACATGGATTGGGAAATCCATCCTCAGACGGCAGCCTGTATGCTCGTGCCATACAGCTTGCGATGGAGGAAGGGGACGTATGCCAGGAGGACATTGCCTACTTCAGCCTGGACGGGCGAGCCGTTCCATCTTCCGACCGGGGCGAGGCAGAGGCGCTGCATATGGTCTTTGGCTCGAATCTTGAACGGCTTCCTGTAAGTGTTCCGCGTACCATGCTGGGTCACAGTTATGCTGCCGCGGGAACGCTCGATGCGATTACAGCATTGCTTGCACTTCGGCACGGCTTGATTCCACCGGCGATCAATTGCGAGGAGCTGGATGCGCGCTATGGACTGAACCTGGTGCGCAAGGTGGCGCTTCCCCTATCCGGGCGCGCGGTGCTGATTGGTGGGCGTGGCATGGGTGGCATCAATGTTGCATTGGCGCTACAAAAGATGAACGAGTAGCGTTGTTGTTATAGCCAGATCATCATTTGCTTCCATTATAATTATATACCATCTACCCGAAAAATACATCGTCCAAACGACCGGTGTATTTTTCCTCGTTTTCGGGTATGCTCTCAACACAATCCTCATACTTAGGCAATTTTTGCATGTCGTCTTCTAAACTTTGCCTCAAAGGAGACTTCCAGCTATGGAAACAACCTTGAAAACCGTTGCCCTCTCTGAGCGCGTCTCGTTTGCCCGTATGCCGGGTATTCTCCCCATGCCGGGCCTCATTCAGGTCCAGCTCGACTCTTTCGAGTGGTTTAAGCAAGAAGGCCTGCGCGCAGTCTTCGCAGAAATTTCGCCCATCGAGGACTTCACCGGAAAAAATCTCAGCCTCGAGCTGATCGTGCCTCCCGAACCATTTGGCATGCCCAGGTATAGTAAGGATGAGTGCCGTGACCGCGATGCCACCTACGCTGCCCCATTAACCGTGAAGGCACGCCTCACTAACAAAGAAACCGGCGAGATCATCGAGAGAGATGTCTTCATGGGCGATTTCCCGTTGATGACGAAGGACGGCACATTCATCATCAACGGCACAGAGCGTGTCGTGGTGAGTCAATTGGTGCGCTCCCCCGGCGTCTACTTTACCGCGGAAGAGCACGCCGCCACCGGCAAGAATCTCTTTGCTGCCAAGCTGATCCCCAATCGAGGCGCGTGGTTAGAGTTCGAGACCAGCAACAAGTCCCTGCTCACCGTGCGCATCGACCGCAAGCGCAAGCTCCCCGTCACAACTTTGCTGCGAGCCATCGCCAGCCTTGCGCGCGATCATTTCCATACCGAGGACCTGGACTTGTTCATAGACCAGGGCATCCTCGATGCCTTCGCCAACGTTGATAACGACCCCAACGTGCGCTACATCCAGGCAACGCTGGATCGGGACCCGGTGAAAACCGAGAACGAGGCGCTCCTCGAAGTCTACAGAAAGCTGCGCCCCGGTGATCCCGCCACCCTCGAAAATGCGCGCTCCCTCGTCAATAGCCTTTTCTTCAACGGGCGCCGCTACGATCTCGGCAGAGTTGGCCGCTACAAGCTCAACAGGAAACTCGACCTCTCCGTCCCATTGACTCACCACATCCTGACCCTTGATGACATCGTCACTATCGTTCGCCGCCTCATTGCCTTGAATAACGGGCATGGACGCCCAGATGACATCGACCACCTGGGCAATCGCCGCGTGCGCTGCGTTGGGGAACTGATCCAGGCGCAGTTCCGCGTCGGCCTGCTGCGTATGGAGCGCGTTGTCAAAGAGCGCATGAGCATTGCGGAAGCGGGACAGGCGACACCCAACGCGCTGATCAACATTCGTCCCATCGTGGCGGCCATGCGGGAGTTCTTTGGCGGCAGTCAGCTCTCCCAGTTCATGGAACAGACGAATGCCCTGGCCGAGATCGGTCTCAAACGTCGTCTCTCGGCACTTGGTCCTGGTGGGCTCTCCCGCGACCGTGCGGGCTTCGAAGTCCGCGACGTACACCAATCCCACTACGGTCGTATCTGCCCGATTGAGACGCCCGATGGCCAAAACATCGGCCTGATCGGGAACCTGGCAACCTACGCGACCATCAATCCATACGGCTTCATCGAGACACCCTATCGCAAGGTCTACAAGCGCTTGCCCGCGAATGACCGCCGCCTGATCGGGCGCGAGTTCCGGGGGATCTTTGGGCGGGAAAACGAAGATATTCAGACGCCCAGTGGCGAACTTCTTGTCCAGGGACGTACGCGCGTCCGCGTCGATGAAGCGCTCTTCAATAAGCTCTCCTCGGTATTGGGGAGCACCGAGGTCGCGGTAAGGCCCTTTGTGAGTGGCGAGGTGGAATATTATGCCGCCGACGATGAGGAGCACTTCTGGATCGCCCAGGCCAACGCGAAACTCTCGGACATTCACGAATTTGTAGAGGAGCGTGTGCTGGCTCGTTACCAGGGCGAATTCTTCCTGGAGAGTTCAGACATCCTGGACTACATGGACGTGTCGCCGCAGCAAACGGTGGGCGTTGCAAGCACGCTGATCCCTTTCCTGGAGCATGACGACGCAAACCGCGCGCTGATGGGAGCGGGCATGCAGCGCCAGGCGGTGCCCTTGCTGCGTCCCCACTCGCCCATTTGCGGTACAGGCATGGAGCGGCAGGTAGCTGTCGACTCTGGCCACGTCGTCGTTAGTCCTGTCAGCGGCGAGGTGCTCTCAGTAACGTCGCGCAGGATTGAGGTACTACCTTTCACCTCTCCTGAGACGCAGTCTAGCCGCGAGAGCGGCGTTGGAGAGGTGTCTTCCAGGGAACTACCTTTCACCTCTCCTGAGACGGAGTCTAGCCGCGCCAGCGGCGTTGGAGAGGTGGCTTCCAGACGCGGAGATGACCAGTGTGAGGTACACATCCACCATCTGAGTAAGTTTGTGCGCTCAAATGCCGGCACCTGTATCAACCAGCGGCCAATCGTGCGCAAGGGCCAATACGTTGAGGCCGGGCAGGTCATCGCCGATAGCTCATCGACCGAGCAAGGCGAGCTGGCACTGGGCCAAAATGTGCTGGTAGCCTTCATGAGTTGGGAAGGCGGCAACTTCGAGGACGCCATTGTGATCAGTGAGCGCCTCGTTCGCGAAGACCTCTTCACCTCCATCCACATCGAGAAATATGAAACGGAGGCTCGTGATACGAAGCTCGGGCCCGAAGAGATCACGCGCGATATTCCCAATGTCGGTGAGGAGGGGCTGCGCTACCTCGACGAGTACGGCATCATCTACGTCGGCGCCGAGGTCGGCCCGCAGGATATCCTCGTGGGCAAGATCACTCCCAAAGGTGAGACCGAGCTAACCGCCGAAGAAAAGCTGCTGCGAGCCATCTTCGGTGAAAAGGCGCGCGAGGTGAAAGACTCCTCGCTGCGCGTTCCACATGGCGAGCGCGGCAAGGTCATCGAGGTCAAAGTGTTCTCGCGAGATGCCGGCGACGAGTTGCCCCCAGGCGTGAACTATCGCGTCCGTGTCAGCATCGCGCAAAAGCGCAAGATCGGCGTGGGCGACAAACTGGCAGGCCGTCACGGGAACAAGGGGGTCATCTCGCGCATACTCCCCGTTGAGGATATGCCGTTCCTCCCGGATGGCACTCCGGTTGACCTCATCTTGAACCCCTTAAGCGTCCCCCACCGCATGAACATAGGGCAGATTATGGAGACGCACCTTGGTTGGGCTGCCAGCGCGCTGGGCCTGAAAATCGCCACGCCCGTCTTTGACGGGGCCACGGAAGAGGACATCCAAAGGCTCCTGCGCCGTGCTAACCTGCCGGAGACAGGCAAGGTGCAGCTCTTCGACGGGCGCACAGGTGAGCCGTTTGATCAACCCGTGACTGTCGGGTATTCTTACATATTGAAGCTCATCCACCTGGTTGAAGACAAGATCCACGCCCGTTCAACCGGCCCATACAGCATGATCACACAGCAGCCGCTGGGCGGCAGGGCGCAGTTCGGCGGCCAGCGCTTCGGCGAAATGGAAGTCTGGGCACTCGAGGCGTACGGCGCAGGCCACACCCTGCAAGAAATCCTCACCGTGAAGTCTGACGACGAGGTTGGCCGCGTCAAGACGTACGAGGCCATCGTGAAGGGCGAGGACATGCTGGAGCCAGGGGTTCCGGCTGCCTTCAAAGTGCTGGTCAAAGAAATGCAAGCACTCGGCATCAACGTTGAAGTCCTCAATGAAGACGAACAAATGATACAGTTCGTCGAGGACGCATCAAACGATGCAACGCCCCAGTTGGGCATCAACCTTTCCGGCTTCGAGGAGTAGAGGGAGGCAGGATCTCAACTAAGCTGGAAGGCTCAAATGAAGTCCCAGAAAAGGGAGGGGCTGGAGGTGAAATGGGAGCGGCGACTTGGGCTGGAGGAGGGGGAATTCCTCCAACTTCTCCTGGCCTCTGGAGTCGTGGGGCCGGCCAATGCTGGCACGATCGAAGAAGAGGAACTGTGGAGGCAGCTCGGGAGAGCCTACCACCTGGATAACGAGCAGCTGCGCGAATTTCGCGATGATAACTAGGCCATGTAAACACACAACCTGGAACTGATCTCCTTTCTGCAACACCTGCGGCCACGCTACAAGCTGGCCACGCTCAGTAACGATTGGCTAGGAGCTCGCGAACAGCAGAATCGCTTGTTCCAGTTGGAGGACATGCTGGGGGTAAATGTGATGCTCTCCTCCTATGAGGAGGGGCTGCAGAAACCGGAGCCGGACTTTTACTTGCCCGCCTGCCAGCGCCTGGGTGTTCAGCCGGAAGAAGTGGTCTTTATTGATGATCGTGAGCAGTGCGTCGAGGGAGCGCGCCAAGTCGGGATGCACGCCATCCTCTTCCAGGATACCGATCAGGTCATTGCCGAGCTACAAGCTTGCCTGGACGCTTACTCAAGCGTCCAGGCAAGCAGGAGCTGAACGCCTGCCCGTAGGTGTATACTCGCGATACTTGCTCCAACGAAAGAGGGGTCCCGCCTCCCTAAAAGCAAAGTGAACTGACCATTAGTGGTCAGTCCGTTTAGCTTTTAGGGATGTGGTATACTTACTCAAAACGAAGGATGATTATGCCACAGCAGCCAGTCGTGACCTTGACTAATGAAGAGCGTGCGACTCTGGAAACCTTTGTTCATCGGGGCAAAGCCAACGCCCGCACCCTCACCCGCGCTCGCATCCTGCTCAAATCAGCGGACGGATGGAGTACAGCCGCCCTTGCCGCCACCTTCGATGTGTGTCAGGCGACGGTCACGAATGTGCGAGGGCGGTTCGCCCAAGGGGGACTGGAAGCCGTTTTGCACGATAAAGCGCAGCAGCACCGTCGCAGCGCCCTTTCTGGCTTACAGACCGCGCACCTGATTGCCGTGGCGTCCCGATAGCCATGACCACTGGACGGTGCGCTTACTGGCGCAGCAAGCGGTCGCATTGGGGTTTGTGACCAGCATTTCACCGAATACCATCCACGAGTCGCTGAAAAAACCGAACTCAAACCCTGGCAGCACGAACTGTCATTTATCAGGTAAAATTTATTGTTTATCAGATAACTTGCCACGCTGCCAAGCGCTTTCAACGAAACAGTTCTCTCACATAATTTCGTTCTCCCGCAGCCTCGCTGATTCTGGGATGGGGTTCAATCAGTAGTACTCTTTCGTTTTCTTTCTTATCGTTTGCTTGCGTTCCTCTCCTGAACCAGCAGATCTCCTGCTTGCAGTTGTTCAGGAGCAATCCCGGAAACCGTAATCAGCCAATCACCAGCTTGCCAAATCCCAGTCCGGAGAGCCTCATGTGTAGGACTCACGGAATGGCTTCCCTCGATACACACCGCATAGCTGTTTCCTGCTTGAGTCCATACGATGGCTTCTTTTGTTATGTCGATCTTCCCTGGAAGAACAGGACGCAGGTGCAAATCAACCCACGCCTCCACGCCCTCTATAGTGCGCAATGCAGGTATCTTTTTCGCAATGAAACCGACGGGGAAAAAACGCGTAATTTCATAAACGGCAGCATCTGCCGTCCAGGGTTTACTTCTCTCATCCTGATCCATGAATCATTCCTCCCATACGCTCCTTTACTGTACCACAGTTCGCATCAGCGAGCCTGCGGAAGAACGTGCGATTCGTTTCCTCGAAACAGGTGGCAACACCTGGGGATGAGGAGGAAGGAGAAATTCTTCACAACTTGAGAACCGATGCTGGGCGAAATTCCC
>Ga0070707_100000927_pt1 | contig 29103 bp, 23 predicted proteins | sample KBSK5502metaG_FD_65468 | JGI IMG/M metagenome (GOLD analysis project Ga0070707, IMG submission 65468) | Corn, switchgrass and miscanthus rhizosphere microbial communities from Kellogg Biological Station, Michigan, USA - KBS K5-50-2 metaG | ecosystem: Host-associated > Plants > Roots >... | reverse complement strand
ACTTCGACGGCTTCTTGCTACGGTCCAGCGATTTAAGGAAGAAACTATAGTCCTCGGAATCAAGCGTCACGGTATCGTGTCGCTCCAGAATTTCGTTGGCTCTTTCGCTGAGCGCAGAGATGGCGAAATCGGTTAGCCCCTGGCCAGTGATGGCTGCAGCCCTAGCCACCCGCGCCTTAATGTCGGGACTTAGACGAAAATGCATCGAGTTCAAGTCAACTTGAGTCGAAGAGAAGCTCTACCTTCTAGCCGCGTCGCAGCCGCTAAAAGACATAGCGACGATGATGCTTGAAACCGGAATGAGGCCGGACGAAGTTTGCCGCATTCGGCGCGAGAACGTTCATCTCGATCAGGGCTATCTCTTGAACCCGTTCGGCAAGACAAAGGCAGCCAGGCGCAAAGTCGCGCTCACCGAGAAGGCTCGTGCGGTTTTGGCTAGACGGCTTGAGAAAGTGAAAGGCGATTTTGTTTTTCCCGGTCGCGCGAAGAAGCCGGGTCTTGTCAACGCGATCTTTCTGAACGACTAAACAAGCGCTTGCTGCCAGCCGAGTCTAAAATAAATTTGCTGCTAGACAGATCTATTTCTTATTAGGGTACGGCCGAGAACTTATTAGAGGGGCTTATCTTCGATACCGTACCGACGCTGGAACTGGCAGCCCAAATGTTAGTCCCGTCGAAGACCACGCCGAAGGGCCCACGGCCCACGGCAAATGTCCCGACGACCGTCCCAGCGCCGGGTTCGAGTTTGGAGACAGTGTTACTGCCATTGTTAGCAACCCAGAGATAGCCGCCCGCGAAAGTTACGCCGCTGGGTCCATCACCCACAGTGATCTTGTTAACAACGCTGCCGTTGGTCGCTAACTCCATTACTGACTTGCTGAAAAAGTTAGCGACCCAGATGTTGGCGCCGTCAAAGGCCACGCCGAATGGTCCATTTCCTACAGCGTATGTGCCGAGCACGCTGCCGTCGCTCGCTTGAAGCTCGGTCACAGTGTCGCTCTTATTATTAGTCACCCAAATGTGGGCGCCATCAAATGCCAGTGCGAGCGGGCGAGTGCCCACTGTGAAGGTGCCCAGCTTGAGACCATTGCTCGCTTGCAGCTTCGTCACGTTATTGCTGTTTCGGTTCGCAACCCAGATGTTTGTCTTGTCGAACACCAGTCCTCCAGGCCCATCTCCCACGGCGTAGGTTCCGATGGTCAAGCCATCACTGGCGCGCAGCTTGGTTACGCTATCGCTCAGGTAGTTCGCCACCCAAATGTTGGCGCCGTCGAAAGCAAGCGCCAAAGGGCGCTTGCCTACGGCATACGTGCCGAGGATGGCTCCGTCGCTGACCCGAATCTTAACCACATTGCTGCTGAACTGGTTGGCCACCCAGATGTTGACTCCATCAAAGACCACAGCTTCCGGGCCTTCGCCAACAGGAAACGAATTTGTCTGGGAAGTGATGGCTGTGGCAGCGGACACGTCAGTGGTTGTCGTCGCTGTTTGAGCGCACACGAGCTGGGTCAGAAAAACCAGTCCTACGACGATGAGCAAACTTCTGACGGGAACATTTGTCTTCATTACCGTTCTCCTTTCTGACCCGGGCGGGCGGCGGCTGGTCCGGTCTTTGGCCAATCCACGAACGAGACTGACTCGACGATCCAGCTTGCATGAGCCATGCCCGGACAGGCTGCCCACAGTTGCAGCCGCTCGTTTCCGTATCGGACCATCCCGATGTGCTGAGACTTATCCGCATCAAGTTTCGGGTCCGGATTAGTGAATCCGAGTTTCCGGCGCAGCGATTCGATCTCTGCGGGGACGCCGGTCAGGAACAACCAACCCGGTCCCACACCATGCATCTCAGCGTATTCCTTGAGGGCATTCGGCGAGTCCTCGTCGGGCTTGAGGGTGATTGAATAAAAGAAGATATCCTGGCCCACGCGGTCGCCCAGCAATTTCTGCACCTTCCTGAGATTCGCGGTGATAGGCATGCAGATCCCTTCGCACTTCGCATACATCATGTTGATGAGCACGATCTTATCTTTGATCAAGTCGTCGTAAAACCGGACTTTTTTGCCCTCATGCGTGGTCAGGATGAGATTAGGGAAGTAGCGCTGCCTGATCATCTCACGGGAGGAGATGTTGTTCGAGCTTAAGACTTGACCGGACGCCTGCGTCAGAAGCCCACTGGCAACTGGAGCCACGCCAATCAACCCAAGCATCTTTCTCCTATTCAAGCTCTTCATGGTTCGGCATCTCCTTTCACATGTCTTGCGACCTGCAAACGCTCGGGGAGCGGTGCGGACGCGGGGTCAACTATGGGTTTTGGTTCGTGTCTCCTACGGTTGCGAGGTCCCACCTCAGCATCATCGCGTGGTCTTCGTGTACGACGTTGTGACAGTGCATCGGATATCGCCCCAGAAAGTCGCGGAAGCGGAAGAAGAGTTTGACTTCCGTATTATGTTCCAACCTGATCACGTCCTTCCGGCCTGTCTGGACCAGGGGACTATTCGTTGGCGGCAACCCGTTGATCAGCAGGGTCTGGAACTCTTCAAAGTGAATGTGTATGGGATGCTCCCAACCGCCGGAGCTGTTCTGTAGGATCCACTGCTCAATGGTGTTCTGCTGAACGGCGAAACGGACCTGATTGCAATCCATGAATTGTCCGTTGATCTGCCACTGCCCGTTGCCGCGCTCGAACTTGAACGTCCGCGTTACCCTCGGCGTCCCGGCCGTACTTGGCAGAGTGTAGTACTGAGGATTAGTCGCGGGGTTAACGCTGTTATCTGGCACAGACGGAAGATCCACGACAATCCGCATCACGCTGTTCCCTTGGCCTGCGGCCAGAACATTGCCGGTTGGCCCGCGCCCGTCGGTCTGCTCCAGCCGATTCTCGAGATAGAGTGTCTTGCCTGCAAGCGGGGCGAAATCGACGATCACATCAGCTCGTTCGGCCACACCCAGCCGCACGCTTTCGACCTGTACCGGGTTTGGCAGAAGGTTTCCATCGTTGGAAATCTGCCAAAACAAGTTATGCGCATTCAGATTGTTCAGATCGGTGACGTAGAACTCGTAAAAGCGAGAAGGCCCGCTGTTCAGCCACCGGAAACGGTACCTGCGCGGGTTGACGTGAAGGACCGGTTGAATCTTTCCGTTCACAAGGAATTTGTCTCCGAGGATTCCGTCAAAATTGAATAGATCGAAGAAAAGTATTCCATTGTTATCGAAGCATCTGTCCGCAAACATCATGTTAACGTCAAAATCAGGGACGCCGGTCGTTGGATTCGGAACTCCGGGAAGACGGAACCCTGTCGTCTCGTCGCCGGTGTCGAAATTATTGTAGAGGTTGTACATTCCGGCAAGTCCCTTGTAGACGTTCTGTGATGTGAAGTCTACGCGGTGATCGTGATACCAAAGCGTGCTCATCGATTCGTTAATGTCGCCGTTTGGCGGATTAGTCGAAGCGAAGCCCGCTAGTACGTTCGGATAGTACTGATCATAAAAAGTCGCATTGGCAATTGCCGGAACTGCCGGGTTGGGAAAATAGTCGCAGGGAAAACCGTCACTCTCCGACGGCGTATGGCCGTTGTGCAAGTGAGTGCTTACCTGGTTTATTCCGAAGCCGCCGTTGTTGGATGGCAAAGTATTCACGTTGCGAACAATGATCGGCTCGCCGTATCTGGCGACGTAAAGAGGTCCGGGACTTTTCCCGTCGAAAGTCCAAAGAGTTTGCAGCGGGAGTTGCTGGTGCACGCTGAGCGCTGCCGCCTGTTGGACTATCCGGTACTGCTTCGTTGGCGGAAACGGACTGGTCACCACCTGATGATTCCGCGTGCGTCCTTCTCCCGCGGCGTTATTAGGAGCAACCGTCGGCGTCGGAGTGAGCGGTGTCGTTTCCGGTCGCTTGACCGCCATTGGCGTGAACGCCTCGGTGAAAGCTGACGTGGCCGGACTAGTGCAGATGTTGTCGGGCATTATGAAGCCTGAACGCGTCAGCGGATGGGCACTGAGGCCTTTTTTGGGAATGAGAAATCCGGCGCCGGTGAGAAGCCCCATCTGCATCATCTCTCGTCGGCTCAGTTGTGCGGCGACAATCTCTCGCCGGTTCTTCTGAGCTTGTTGCGCTTCTCTCTCTCGCCTTCTGTTCCTCTTCGATATGTAAGCCATGACCGGTCCTCCGGAGTTGAAGGTTAGAAGTTAGTCTCGCTCAAGGCAGTTCTACTTTTGAGCATCGTGTAAGAACTGTACCTAGATCCCTAGATCCGTTGGGGAAAACCTAAAAGCTTGTGGTCGGCGCCGACATCGAGGTCGTGTTGTCATCCCCGGACAAACGCGGCCTGGAAGAACAGTCGGGAACTTGGTAAACACCCACATCCTGAGGCCATGAAATGTGAAATGTGGGCGCACTGTAGTACGGTTTTGTGCAAGCGTCAAGAAAGATTTATAACAGAATAGGTAAAGGGTCATCCGGCAGGGATAACTAGCAAAATGATGGGCGCTGGACTATTCGATCAACTCGGCCACTCCCTCCGGTTTTGATCGGTGACGCTGGCAAAAATTGGCCGCCGTTATCTTAGCCAGGTTCCGTCAACGCTCGCGTCGAGTTAAGCGATGAGGTCGAAGCATCGGGTAGTCTTTAACCGCTCGCTGCTTTCATTTCAGGTTAGACATGAACATCTTCCTGCACGAAGATGTGATTAACACTTCACCCAAAATCAAGAGCCAACTGCGCTTCGCCCCTTCTTGCAAGTGTACCCAAGGACTAGACTGGGCGTCTGGGCTCACAGTCAAGATCGCTGCCTCTTTAGATTTAAGCTCTACTGCTGCTTCTTCCGCGAGCGTTTCTCCTTCAAGCGGCTCGCGACATTGAATCTGCTTACCGTATCAAGCTGGCGAAGGATGGCGCTCCGAAAGGACATTCAACCTCAAATGTTTTCCGCGGGCCGCCGCCGTTCATCTTTAACAGTGAGGGTGAGAGGTAAGCTGTGAGAAGTAAGCAATAACCGAGCAAGGCCTTCAAGTCTCCGAGCGCGGAAGATGATCCCGACTCCGCAGACAATATCAATCGTTTCCTATCGACCACGCCCAGGCGGGCGCCCGAGCCTCTGGACAGTCGGAAGCTACGTCGGAAGGTTCTTCTACAAACCTCAATTTCGTCAAACACCCCCCACAAAAGTCCCCGCAGTGAGAATTTACTTAAGGTTGGTGACTGACGGTAAGTTATTGAAGGATTTGGAGGCGGCGATCGGAATCGAACCGATGAATAAAGGTTTTGCAGTCTTGGCGAAGCTCTTCGCGCAAGTTCAGCGGTGTGTTCTTGTGTTCATTTTTCCTAGGGGTTTCGGCATTTCGAGTTGGCGTGTGATCCCCCAAATTCGGCTCTGTTTTGCAGAGTAGTGATACCATAGTGATACCGGAAAATTCATAAGGGGCGATCGGTCTTGCCGAGAGGATGACCAAGCAAAACCTTTCAAAGAACCGCCAAACGAATGTGGTTATCTAACTGATCAAGAGTTGAGATCAAGTTACCCTTACTCCGTGACGTTTCTAACTCCGATTTCTCTGACTGGCTAAAGTGAATTTACTTGCGTTACTATGCCCGGGTGCCCGATGAGGTGCCCATCATAATCTACGACGACTTCGCTGCTGACTGGCATAGACTTGGGAGTGAAGCTCAGACCCAAGTTAAGGAATTGCTTCGTACGCTACAAGTCAATCCCTATGAACCCAATGTACAGCGAAAGTGTGTACTCCATGGCGAACGCTTTGAATATCCATTAGATGGTGGGTATTCGATTTTTTGGAAGGTGCATCATACTGGTATCTTGAAGATGGAAGTTCTATTGCTGGCGATTGAGCCGCGCCAAGGTTGAATCAGGACCAATCCGCCAAAGGAACGCCTGGGGGAGAAACATCGACTTGGGAGAGATCTAGAGATGGAAACCACGGGGCAGGTTTTTATCTCGCCATCTCTTTCCTTCGATGAGTCCTCTCCCGATCGCTTGTTGAAGGCGCAATAGCCGTCATTCCGTCAGCTTTCTCGAAAGCCTCTTCAACTGAAAGGCCTTTGCCTTGCATTAATCGATCCTCACGCTTCTTGATTTTGGATAAGAGATCATCCGTCATGAGAGCCGTAGGGACCGCTTTGCAGGGATAGACGTCAACTATTTGGCCATCAGCCACTTCAAGTTGTATCTCATCGCCCTCAGAAAGACTAAGTGCGTCCAGAAGTCTCTGCGGCGCAGTCAATTGGCGCTTAGAAGCGATTTTCAAACGGAAAAGCTCGTTCATAGCCTAACTCCTTCTCAATCCGTCGGATTATCGGAATCTCCGACAATCGGATATTAGTCCAAACGAGCCTCTAATGTCAAGGGCGGAGTGACGCGTGCTCGCTTACACGTCCAATTAGCTCAATAACTCGGGTAGCCAAGAGGAAAACAAAACCTAGCGTAAGGATTGCAGCACCCCAGAGAGCCCGCCGAACGGACTGGCGAATAAATACAAGTTCAACAGCTTTGTCGTTGAGAAGGACAATGCCGTTTTGGGTAAGCTTGATGCCATCGAGAGATTCGACCGCGTTCTTCAACTCCTTCGTTCTGCGGAATTCAGTTTCTCGGCGGAGTGCGTCCAACGCCAGGATCAGCCCACCAGTGAATGTAAGAGCATCGCCAATTAAGCCCAAAATAGTTGTAAGAGACATGATAGTTTTTACCTAGCCAACACTCAGTTCCCAGATGATCCGAATTTCCACGCCAATATAAGACAGTTTCGCCTTGTATTTCACCTCTGGAATATCAAACCGCTTAACAATTCCTTTCGCCTCCCGGCATGATGCCGAGTATTACGAGTCGATCGCAAGTTCCATTTCCTCACCGGCTCGTTCGTTACCAGCGCGGTCTTCGCGAGAATTGTCCTGCTCGAAGCTTTGTTCCGTGCTCACTTGATTCGCGGGACTGACGAAGCTTTCTGTTTCTTGTCGAGACAGAGAGTTTTGATCTCGACTTTGGCGAAGCGCCTCTATCGCCATCTCCTTATCAACACTTCTATCAAGTGAAGCTCGGAGTTGATCCGCCGAGTTGGTAAATAGAAGAACATCCTCGCGCGCACGCGAGATCGCAACATATCCCATGCGCTGATTGAGCAAGAGATCTGATTCGTTGGCATCTGCGTTGACGAGAACTCGATCAACCGTGTGTCCCTGGGATGAGTAGCTGGTCACAGCGTAGCCATGATCGATGTGGCGAAACTTTTCAGTTTCAAAACCAATCTCGCGACCGCTGTCGAGCGTCACGATGAATTCTTCATCTTTGATTTCTTTGATTGTTCCAAGCTCGCCATTAGCGACGTGGTGCTCGGCAAGCGGCGCGCGAAACTGAATCCGATCTCCTTCCGAGAAATTTCTGTCTCTTTCCTGGTAGACATTCACTCCCGAAAGGCGCGCGGGATTATAAGTAACGTCACGTCCATCATCCGTCTTCACCGTAATCTCATTCTTGAAGTGGTTCGTCGCTGTGACTCTTGCGTAGTCTCCAACCTGGAATCCATAGACCTTACTGACGCGGTTATATCTGATGATGTCTTCATCGGCCACGTATGCGTTAGCGAATGTCCGCTCCGTGCCCGTCATATCCTGACGATTGACGTAGATTGTCATCTGGGTATCTGCTCGGCTGACTCTGCCTTCTTGTTGTAGCTGACGGTGAATCAGGGTGTTGAGAAGTCCTCTTTCTTTATTGGCCGGTGAGATCACCAGCGTATTCTCCGGACTCTTGCAATAGGCGTCGGCAATTCTAAGTAAGCGTTTGGCGTCGTCCGATATCTCAACCACACGGCCTTGCTTATGCAGGTTGTCAACCGCATCTTTCACCTGGCTGGCTGAAAGTTTCTTGACGACTTGCCGCAATTTTGCGTCTCGTTGTCTCACGATCCTATTGAGCTTCGCCGTCTCCATTCCGTGCTTTTGAAATTGCTCAAATGGACTCCCGGCTTCGACCGCTTGGTGCTGCTTGATGTCTCCAACCAACAGCACTTTGTCCTGAGTTTCAAGGCGCGCAAAGAAAGTATGGATGTTCTTGGTGCTGGCGAGTGAACTCTCGTCCAGCACGAAGAGCCTACTATGGTACTCGGGTGGTCCTTCTCGCCGGCGCAAGAACTTTTGGAGTGTCTCAGTCTGGATACCGCTCTCCGAAAGTTGTTGCGCGGCTTGTGTCGTTGGTGCAAAACCGCGAACTTCATAGCCCTGACTTTCAGCGGCTTGTCTAAACACAGACAGCGCGGTCGTTTTGCCTGTCCCGGCGCCGCCCTGCAATCCGATAATCTGATCGTGACTTGTCAATAATTGTTCAACTGCTGCTCGTTGGTTTTCATTGAGTTTGATTTCCTGCTGAGCTGAAATTCGTTCGATGGTCTGTTGAGCGTGCTCGCGAGCAATAATTGGCGGATATTGCCCGCGTCCGTCGAGCATCACCTGGATGTTGGACTGCTCCATCTCAAGCATATGTCGCGTGGTCGTCTCTGGCGTTTGTTTCTCGCGGACGATGCCGATGAATTCACCTTGCCGTTGGCGCTTTGCCAACTCCGTGGCGACAGCCTGATAAGTGGTCAATCCCAGATTCCGTCTAAGGGCATCAATCTTCACTTTGCGAATTTCGACAACGGCTTCTCTTTCCATCGCGTTATCACGAGCAAAAGTAACTGCTTCCTGGGCGCGTTTAGCGATTTCATCGGCGGACAGTTTGAAATGGCCGTTCTGCAACGCGCGTTCTACGGATCGCTCGGCCTGCTTGTCGTATTTTGCGTCCATCTCCAAAGCTCGCTCTCTCATCTCGGCATGGTCGTATTGTTTGCTCGCTCGATCGGTACGCGCGGCGGCTTGATTCAATCCTGCACCCTCTTTAACGGTTATGCCCTGGCTCTCAAGACGCTCTTTCATTTCCTGCGCTTCTTTGCGGACTTCTTCGCGACGCGGGCTGCTGTCGCGCAAGTACTCTTTACTGAAACCCTTGATCTCAGGCGCGCCCGTACGAGCATCAATCTCAATATCATAACCAAGTCCTTGCAGCTTTTCTGCGAGGTTCATTCGATAGATGGCCGTCGCGTACTGCTGGCTTCGGTAGAGTTCAAGGGGCTGAACCGATCTGATCTTTCCATCCGCAGTCTCGGTCATGTTGAAGATTACAACGTGCGTATGGAGCTGAGGCGCGGCATATCCCGTCTGATGGTCGGGCCGCGCGGCCGTGTGCTCGAATTGCGCTGCTATCATCTTCCCGGTTGTAATTGCGGGCTTATTACCGCCGCCGCGCGCCTGCATGTATTGCTCTAACTCCTTCAGCGCTTCGTCAACACTCTCACGATGTGCAGTCCTGATTCGTTCATCGTTGCCGACTAATGCGGCTAGTGAAACCGACTTCGGAGCGCTGAAAGTTGCGTCCCAGCCTGCACGATGTTCGTTCACGGTGATTTCATCGCCATACTTATTGACTTGCTCTTTCGATCTGGAGGCGCGAATCAATTGCTCGCCCGTGTGTGGGTGTTGGCCTGCGACGAGACGCTCGTATTGCTCGCTTGAAACTTCTCCCTGAAGGTTCCATTCCTCTGCGAGTCGACCACTCCATCGTCCGTTCACCTCGCCGCGCTCGCTGTAATAGTTTTCTCTCGCGCTTGTGTATTCCTTTTGGTAATAGTCCTTGGCCTGGCCGGAGGAAAGCGCTTTACTCAGAGTCATCATCGCGGCAACTGTTCCTTAGTAATCGAGGTTCGCGTCAACGCTTTCGAGTTCATGTGGGGATTCGATAGCGTCTTGGTCTTGCTCGTAGGAGTGAGTCGGTTGGGTGACTTCGTGTGTTGGCAGCTCTAGTTGCCGTGCAGCGGGTGGTTCAAAAGGTGCCGCTTCTTCCGATGGCATCGAGTGCGCCATTCGTCGTATGAATGTCGGTGCAACCATTGGCCGGTCCGCAGGCTTGATCCGAAACGGCACGACTACATCTGAGTATTTCCAATAGCCGTGAAGATTCGGCAGTGCCATGATCTGTTCTTTGCTGACTACCAGACGACGTTCTGTGATTGTCGAGTAGTTGATCGAATCGCGTCCGTTCGCTTGAACTGTTGCGGTCGTTCCAATCCTCGGTCTTTCCTTTTCTTCTTCACCGATCATCTCGGCTACCCAACGAGCAGACTCAGGTTCGTTGCAACGGAATAGAATCTTCACATGTGGTGCTGAGAGCATCGTCGCGGCGCCACGTCCATAGTGTTCCTCAAACTGAGCCTTGTTCTGAGTTCCGAGAACCATCTTTAGACCAAACTTTCGCCCCTCTACCATTGTTGTTGAGAGCGCAGGCAGCCGCTTTAAGGAGTGAACCTCATCAACTACGACCCAGCACGGCTGCTCTCGCGCCAATTGAGGCTGGATCGCAAGTAATCGCTTCATCAAGATGTTTATCCATGCTGCATGAAGCGTTCTGAGGGCGTCTCTTGTGTCTTGGGTTGAGGTTATGAATATCCAACCGCGTCGTCGCTTTGCCCACTCGGTTATGCTTAACTCACCAGCACACTGATCAGGCGATGGCAAGAGCTTCAGCGCCTCACCTATCTCGGAAAGTGTTGCCAAGACTCCGCCTCGCTGGCCCTTTGCTCCTTCGTCTATAAGGTGAGCGTGTTCCGTGCCGGCCACGATCTCATCAATCAGCTTCTCGTCCTTCAGGAACTCAACGATCTGTTCAGCGGTCGGCTTAAGCTCCAACATTCTGCCGAAGATGCTGCGGGCTGCCTTGACAAAGAACTGCGTTGTGGTCGCGCCGTGCTCGCGATCCGGGAAAAAGCTTTCAGCGACAAGATGGCGGTCTGTGGCGCTGGTCGATGAAGTGTCGTAGTTCACTTCTATCGCAGGTGACCAGTAGAGCGATCGCGCATCCAGAGGGTTGAGGACAACATCAGCGGAAGGATCGAAGTGGCTGGCGATAAACTCGCCTGCGGGGTCGTAACAGACAACGGCTTCGGGTGGTCGGCGGAGAGCGATCTGTTCAAGGAGCTGGTGAATAATTTGACTCTTGCCAGTTCCAGGATCGCCGAGTAAGAGCAGTCCTTCGGTTTCCTCAGTACGAGGAACTCTTAGCATGTACGAGCGCTCATCCAGTCCAACAAGTGTTCTTAATCTCTCAATCATCCTTGCCTCCACGAACGTAAACTCTGATCCCGTAGCTGTTCGCGCTTCGATGTTGACGCTCATAGTGTTTCGGGGAGAGTTGGCGTGTGCCTCTGATCGCTTCGCCCTTCAAATAGAGTCTTTGGGCAAACACGTCGAGCGTAGTTAGTCCAGTTGTTCCCATGAAAAGAATTAGAAGGCCGCCAAGCCACGCGGGACGCCAGATACCAGGAATGCTTTGACCTTCATAGATCGTGTCGCGGAACCATTGATACGCAATCGCATCCGGGCTGATGCTTTCCTGCCATGCGTATTGCTTATGCTCAATGCCGGACTTGAGCATGATTATTGGATAGTGCTTCTTGTCGAACTTAATGCGTCCGGTTTCATCGAGCTGCGGTTCAACCTCTTCATCGCGAACGGCTACAGAAATATCCTTTCCCGTTCGCGGATCTCGCATAACTCGCGCCAGAGTCGTGTAATGCGATTTGGATTTGGGCAGAAAGCTTCGATAGCTGCTTTTCAGGTACTGCTTGAAATAGATTCGTTGAAGCGTGGTGAGGCTTGCCGCGACCCAATACTTGTGGATGGCGTATGCACCTGCTCCGGCAACGAGCAACATCACTACGAGATAGGCGCTAATGCGTCGTGCCGCGTTCTTTGATCTGGTGCGACCTTCCTCCGTGAGGAAGCCTAATGCGGTTTTCAATCGATCCTTTGCCTCACTGAAACCTCAGTTACTCGCCCTATCACGAGTTCATTAGGCTCAGTGCATCGAGTGTGCCAGAGGAATCGGGAAGGCTAGGACAATCTTATTTGCCGCCGTTCGAGGATTTCCGCAGGGATTTCAGAGTTATGGGATAGCGACTCAAGGAATGGGTCTCCGGTGCGAGTTCTCAGTTGAGGGTAAAAGTTGTGTTCTACATACAGTTGGTCTCAGGTGACCATCGCGATGATCAGTTGCCGCTACTAGCTAGGATGGAAGTCTTGGCCGACAGTCTGCGGCTGCCGATCGACGCCCGTCTTAGTAGAGCGCGCATCCGTGCGGTCGTCAGTACCGAAGAGCATCCCAAAGGTTGCTTCCATCAGATATCGCACTCGCGCTATGTCCTTGTGACAGAGATGCTCCCTTGGGGGCAATCCTTGGCCTTCGCGTGCCTCCATTATCGTAAGGCGACGGCACCAATTGTTCGGGGCTTCACCCTCGGCAAGTGCTACTCTTTCGATCTGCCAGTACTCGTCTTCCGTCACCCGAAAGCTGATGGTTCTGGTTTTATTCCGCCGGCGCGAAACGCCGTTGACCGGATTGTCGATACCTGGCATTGAATACTGTTGGACAGCTTGCATAGTAATCTGGGCAATTCAAGTCCCGTGCCAGAATTCGGATCGGCGTTGGCGGACCTTGAAGTCATGGTTGCCTTCTGGAAAGCAGGTCGTCCGTGATGACTCCGGAATGCTTGTCTATATCGTTTCTCAGCTTCTTCCAGACTTCGGGCGATCCCTTGGATTCAAAGAGCAATCTAAAGCCATGCCCTAGGAGATAACGGGACCGCGCGATCTCCTGGTAAAACAGCCGCTCGGTCTTGGTAAGCCCAAAGCCTTCGCGGGATTCAGTGACGATAATATTCCGGCACCAATTGTTGGGATCATCGCCATGTGCCAAGGCACTTCTTTCGATCTGCGCATACTCATCGTCTGTTACGCGAAAGGCGATGAGTTTGCTCTTTCCTGTCTTTCGATTCTCGCTCATTTTTGTCTCTCACTCCTCATCTACAAATCTGTAACGGCGGTTAACCGACCCGTAACGAGGGTTAATCGCCGACGCCTAAGTCCGGCATAACCTGGTCTTAACAAGACGCGTGCCGCGTTAATGAACGCAACGCGTCAGCCCCGAATTTTCAGGGGGTGACGTGTCAAAAAATCTCAGGTGCGAAGCACCTACTTGGCTACATTCAAGATGCGATTAACGAGGGACTCCACGTTACCGAGGCGATTGGGCTGCGAGGATTCTACGGTTACGACAGCGCTGGCCCGACGAGTTCGATGGGTCTCCAATTACACGATGCCGGGCGTACATTAAAGGTATGTTTTCGAGAGCGTGATTATTTCGTCTCGAAGCTTTTCGCACGTTTCAATAATTTCCCGATTGAGCTTTGAAGCGCTGCTACAAATCAAGTCCCGATTTGTTGTGCGCCGCCGCGAAAATACAGAATAAGTTAGGCCAGATCACTGACCAACCTGAAGTGCAACTCTGTGTGGTGGCTCACGACCACTAGCGTGTGTCGCCGCGCGGTAGCGCCAACCCTAATTTACAAAAAGCTTCATGCGAAACACGCTATCGCGGCTCGCGTCCAACGATTTATAGGTTAGCAAGCGCGCCGGCTCTAACTCTCCAACGCCTCTATTCGACTCTGGAGAGAGTGCGCAGTCTCAATTGTGGCGTCGCTGAGGGCTCTGTATTCAGATGCCAAACTACCGACAATCTGCCGGACTTCATCAGAAGGTCTCTCAGGCAACGCTTTGAGGACCTCAAGGATTCGCTCTCTGCTTTGAAACTGTTCGTGAAGCGCCACAAGGTTTTTGAGTTCATAGGGCAATTCATCTTGGAGTTTAGTACTGAGGACGTAGGACAGTGTAGCAAGGTGAACAGCCACTTGAGCAATGTCGAGTTTAATCATGCTGAGGTCCGTGGTGTTCCCGCGCGAGTACTGTTCCATGAATCTGATGATTGGCCCCTGGTGCATTCGGAGCATAAACAGCGATTCGAAAACTTCTCGCCACCGCTGAAGCTTGTCACGTTTGTTGTGACCGGCTGCTGCCCCGAAAATGGTCTTAGATAGTGAACTCGATCCATCCGCAATCTCGCGAGTAAAACTTGATTGCGGCCGAGAGACTTGAGGCGATGACATGCAGAAGTGCGAATAAGTCCATGGAGCGATTCCCGCATACTAGCCTATGCGCGCAGGCCAATTCCGTCAACGGACACTTAGTTCGCTACAACAGCGTCGAAGTGCGTGTCGGTGCGCGAGACTACGGCCGGCGGCGCGTTCGGAATCGGACGGTTTTTGCGAACGTCCCTTGGAGCAAGTTTCAGGTCAGATCGATCAATAAGAATTTCGACGAATTCTCAGCCCAGCTAACGAGAATTAGACGAATGTTCGTCTTTCAAAAGCGAAGAATTTTACGCCTATTTCGGGGGCCATGAGTAAGAATGTACAATTTCTGGTCAGGCATTCGACAAGCGAATGCGCCGGCACGAGGGCTCAGGGCAAACGAGCGTCCTACGGATAGATCTGCACTTCCGGGTCCGATTGCGAACACCACACCAGCCTGCCGCGCTCGAACTGGTTGTACCGTCCGCGCTCTCCGTGCGGGCATCCGGAGAAGTCCTGTTCGTCGCTCGTCGGCACGCCGAGCCGTCCTGCGCTCTCGTAGCCCATCTGCTTGTACTGCTCTCCGATGAGGCCATGCACCTCGAACGCTTCAGGGCCGCCCTTCCAGAGGATGGATCCGTGCTCGAAGTCGGTGCGGCGCACGCCGGAAACAGTGCCGGCGTGCTCGCTAGAAAGGGGGTCTCCAAGCGCCCCGCGAGTTCCGTTCATTTTGTAGTACTTCTCGCAGATAGCGCCGTACACCACGAAGAGCGGCTGACCATTGGCAAATTGCACGTGGTTACAGTCGCGCGGATCCGGCGTGAAGACCGCCTGAAGCCAGCGGTTCATTGCGCCCGGATCCGTTCCGTCAGTGCCGTTCTCGAGGGTTGGCATGCCCGCCCATCCTTCGGTGTAGCCATTCCACGCGGTGAACATGAGTCCACTGATATGCCCCGAGCGAAGCTGGCTCTGGTCGTTCCGCCACAGGTCGCTGTGTCCGTATATGAATTTGGCGTCCGGGAAGAATATGATGCGGCCATCGTAACCAGCGCTTACGTCGGCGATGACGGGCATCCCCGCGCTCAGCCAATCGTCAATGAACTGGCGTTTGTGGGCAATCATGGGCCCGTACTGGTTGTCACCGTCGCCCGACACCGTGATCTCGCTGCGATAGGCCTGGACCGCCACCACCTCTTTCAGACTGGCAAGCTTCTCCCTCGCCTCTGGCGTGTTCGGAACGTACGTGCTCTTTGCAGGAACCTGCCCGCACGCGTCAGGCTTCGTCGTCGGATCAGGAATAAACATGGTCTCGCGGGGATCGATCGTGAACCCAACATCAACACCCGTCTTGGCCTTCACCGCTTGTGCGAGTCTCACGAAGCCGTCCGCAAAGCTCTGGGGTGTCACCGGTGGCTGCGTCTGTGTGGACGACACGTCCTTTAGATAGATGACATAGCGGCGCGTGCCCTCGCAGTCGTACATGCGTGCGAAGTGCGCGGGCCACTCGGCATTCTGCGGGTGCGTGATGAAGCGAGTCACCAGGTCTACGATCCATCCGAGGAGAGGACTCACAGGCCTGCCGTTGCTGACACGTTCGACTCCGTTCGGGAACTCATCTGCAAGCCTGAATCTTGGAGAGACGCCACCGCTGCACCACGTCGGGTCGCTATCTTCGATCGACGGCATGATGACAAGGTTCTGGCCGAGCACCGCGTCGAAGAGCTCCTCGTGCGCCCTCGGCGCGTCCTGCATCGGGGCCCAGAACATCCAGTTGTCGGTGCCTTGAGGCCCCCAGTAGGACATTACGATGACGTTCGCGTGCGTCGCAGCGATGTCGGCTACGGCCTGTGTGCGCGCCGCGGCCGACTCGGAGAAACCGAGGTGGTAGGCCTCCGCCGGGTGCAGCGTGTACTTCAATTCGTTGCCGTCCAGAAAGGGATAGCGACCGTAGAATTCGGCAGTCGGGCGCGTGGGGGTCCCCTTCCTCTCCCAGTTGCCCGGAAAATAAAAGACGCCGCGCATCGGCTGCTGGTCGAGGCCCGGATTCGCGAGCATCGCACGGTGTGGGTTGTTGCAGCACCCGCCCATCATCACGAGCGGTACGGCAAGACCAAGCATACCGGCCCAGAGGATTGTGCGCGGGAATGTCGGAAAACGTATACGATCTAACCTCCAAGTTGACCGGGCGCGGCGATCAGCACCCAACCTTGAAAGCAAATTACAAGTTAAAGAACGAAGTGCCTGCGCTCCGGTCCAACGAGTTCGGCGCGTGCGAGCCACTACGGATCGATGAGTCGTTCTTCGGTGAAACCACACAATGAACATTGGTATGTTCGTCTTATGACCCCCAATCCCCGAACACTCCGTCCGGTTCGCTCTTTTCAATATATCATCCTCTTTTCGACATTTAGGACAAGGGTCACCGTCGACACTTTTAAGTTCTCTAATGGTGTTGTGAAGGTCGGCATTTTCCCCAATCAGAGCGGCCATTTTCATTTTGGCTTCGGCCAATTCAAGGCTCAAATCCGCCAGGAGATTTGTGAATTCTGCCTCGCGAACATTCTCGCTGATTTTCTTGAGACGCGAAACGAGAGAAATTGCATTCGAGATAGAGGAAACAATTTCAACCATACAATCTCCTTTGCGAGCATGAGAGCATTCGTACGATCAACCAGCGCCGAACTGAGTATTAGACCACAGCGCGGTCTAAGTCCGCTCTGGGGTGTCTTATACCTCCGAGAGAACAGCAGTGCAAGATTTATCAACCTAGGAAAGTCGCGCAATAGTGACCTCGATCTCTCTACATGAAGGGCGACTTCCCCGCCTTCGCCTGAAAGGGATGCGGCGCAAGGCTGCTGAAGCCGACAAACCCGACAGGAACCTGTCGGGTTTGTCGTTTTATGACGGGTTGTGTCTATCTCTCAACCAAAACTGAAAGCTAATTGCGTTTGCTCGCTTTGCCTGAAGTGAGTCCATGAAACTGCGGCTTCTGGTGTCAACGTGAAGCGTGGTTCTTCATCCGTGGCGGCTTCCGGTTCTGCAGCGTCAACTTGCCGCTCACTTTCGTCAGCCGCTTGCTGTTCTGAATTCGCCTTGTCAACGGCCACTATCCATTGGTCGAGGTCAACGATTTCCGTCGCTCTGATTTCAGCCTGGGGCGCTATCTCGGTTGCACTTGCTTCTCCGTCGCTCGCCTCATCCTCGGTTAGGATTACCGGATAGCGTTCGAATAACGAGTGGAGAATTTCGATCCCGCTAGTCTCATCGCTCGGAACAAAGAAACGTTGCTTCCAATTGATTTGCTCGTTGATAAGGCCCAACTCGCGAAGCTCGGCAAACTTGTACGGATCGGCACCGCACAACTCAATGGCTGGCTCTTTGTGAATCAATCCTCGGCGCAGTTTGAGATTTGAAACGAGCGAGACTTCTTCGCCTTCGTCGAGTACCGCATAAAAGATTTCGTCCGGCTCTCGTAGATCGCGCGAATCTCCGAGCGATCGCAGTACTGCGCCGACTCGATCACGCGGGATTTGAATACCTACAATCCGTTGGCCGTCCTCGGTCGTCACTCTGACCACGCGCAAGCGGGTGTCCTCTTGCGTTTTGAATCGCTGCCAGAGTGGAATGATTGCCCCGCCTATGATGTGAGTCTCGACCGTTTCAATCGCTGGCACGGTAGCGTGTTTCTCTGTCCACCAGTCGCGGGCCCGCTCCGGCGCGACGGCCTTATATTTCTCGTTCAGCTCGTCGTCGTGAATGTAGTTAGCGTGTGGTGCTTCCGGTTTCCAAAGGGCAAAGGTGCGATAGCTGTTGCCGGTTGCCGGATCGGTATGGCGTCCTGATTCGATTGCTAGAACAAAGTGACCGTTCTTCTTGTGTCGCATAAAAGCGCCGCCTCTGCGCTGACGTGCTTCGTCGGCATCCTCAAAACTGACGGCCTTCGATGGCAAGTCAATCTCTAGCCTGTAATGGGTCGTCTGTGCGCCGGTGATTTCGTCGGTGTAAACGATGCGCGGACTCTCCGCAATCCGAATTGCGAGGGCTTTAATGTCGGTCACTCCCTCGTCAAATGTTCCGTTCGCTTTCGCATATCGCACAGTCTGATCGAACAAGTCGGCGAAGTAATCAAAGAGAGCGTTCTGTTGCTCAACCTCTAACGCGAGCACTCGGTTAAGGAACCTCGGCACGTTGTACTCATCCTCTTTGCGTATGCACTCGATTCCGTCACGGTTAGCTACCAGCAAGCCAATATCGCGCAAGGTCTGTCTCGGGTTGTCGAGTCCTGGGACTTTTTCGCCTTTCATGATCCGGCGTAGCGTCAGACTCAACGCCGCTCTGCCTTCTTCGGTTTCAAAGTTGTACTTGGCGAGGTCGCCGTTGTCGGCTGCGCCTCGGTCGCCTTTGGTTAATGCGCCAAGACTGCCAAGTCTGCGGGCAATGGTGGAGCTAAACCGCTTCTCCCCGCCTAGCTCGGTTGAAAGCAAGACATATTCGGGCGGTACTGCTTGATCTGATCGGTGCGTCCGGCCAAAGGTCTGCATCTGTTTGTCCGCACTCCAACCAAGTTCAAGCGTGACGTGTACGCGGCGCTGGCGGTTTTCCTCACGGTTTGAAGCGTGAAGCGATATTCCGGTGGAGGCCGCATCGCTGATAATCGCGATCCGTTTCTTGCCGGATTGAAACTGTTCCATTTCATAAACGTTGGTTCTGTCCATTGCCACGCCTTCGGGATTGCGCTTCTTGTATTGCACCTGACCATTTCGTGAATCGCGGATTAGTCGGCGAGTTCTGCCGGTGAGTTCGGCAACATTCCTTTCTCCGAAATGATTGACAAGTTGGTCAAGCGGGTTTTCGGGAAGTTCTAACGCGGAAAGCCCGTCAATCAAACCCTGCTTCATGCGCAAAGCCTCTTTACTCTCTACGGTGTTGCCCTGCGCATCTGTCACTGGCACTTGTATGGTCTTGCCGGTGCCTGGGTCTGTGACGTCTTGATAGAGTGTCGTCGGGAAAGCACGATCTACCATTGCGGCGATGACTTCACGGGGCGAGAAGTCCAAGTCCTCAAGCATTGCGCCGTTGGCCGTAGCCTTTGCTACTTGCTCGCGCGTCCTGGCTTCGCCGGTTCCTACAAGCGAGATCACAACTGACTTGGCTTCATTCAATGCCGCTTCGGTTTCCGCAATCACGCTCGGCACTTTGAAAGCGCAGATCACTTGTCGGAAAAACCTCTGATGATCTCCCCAAAACCTATTGAGCGCGGTTGCGCGGGCGCGGCGTCCACCGTTCGTGATTAGCAAAGCCTCATCGATGTTACGAAGCACTACTTGCCAAGCTGCTGCGGCGCGGTCATACATTTCGCGCTGCTGCGGTGTCAGTTCGTGAATACGCTCTCGATACTCAACGGATTTGCCGCTCTCAGGACAGACGCCAAACGAGATCGATCCTGATAAGTACATGCCAAGGGCTTTCATATCGCGGCTGACCATTTCCATAGCGCCAACGCCGCCTGATTCAATCTCCTGCATGAACTCTTGAAAGCCGCCGGGGAAACTTGCTCCGACTCCCCACAAGCCAAGCCGAACCATATAGGCCATGTTGCGAACGTCGGTCGCTCCGGTCGCCGATGAATAGACCACTCGATAGTCGGGATTGCGTTCCGGGTCTTGTAGATCAATGACTGCCTGTCCGGTCAGGGTCGGTTCGCCAAAGCCGCTAGCAAGCGCATTCTTGGCCTTGTGCGCCTCGTCAAATATGACTACCGCGTCACTGCCTAACCATCGCTGAATCTGCTCGATTCTTCGCTCTCCGGTCTTGGCTGCGGCTATAAGGGATGAATAAGAGCTAAAGAGTACGCCACGCGGTAGAGTGATTTCTTCTTTGGGTGAATAGTCATTGATTCGCGCAAGGGGGATGCTCTCAAGTCCTAAGTCGGTGAGATCGCGGCGGGTCGCCTCTAACAGATCGTTATTAACTGAGAGCCAAAGCGCCCGCTCACGTCCCTGATTGAAGTTGTCCGCGATGATGCCGGCGAGAATGCGTCCTTTGCCGACTCCGGTTCCGTCGCCAACAAAAAAACCCGCTCGCGATCCGTCTGGTAGTCTTTGCTCGTGTCGTTGTCCGGCATAGATAACGCGCTCAAGCTGTATGTCTGACAATCGACCTTCGCTGACTATCTCCGGCGCGAGGTGTGGTCTGTAAGTAATATCGGGCGGTACGACTGCGGCCATTGATGATGATTCAACAATTACGGCCGGATGCGGTTTGCCGCCTTTCAACTTCGACGGTGCGTAAGAGACGAATAGTGTTTCGTGATCTTCTTCTGTGGTCTTTTGGGCGCTGTCCTGATCCGTCGCTTCGGGTCGTTCGGCAATGTCACATAAGGCCGTCCATGCTTCCTCGATACTCGCGGCCTCACTCCAAACGATGTTCTCAAGCTGCTCTTTCCAGTTGTTGCCGGGCGTCTGTCCGGTCTTGTCAATGACCAGGATTTGCAGATCGAAAGTCGTTCCGTACTTTCCATATTCGTTGCCGTTCAAGTGAAGATTGGCGCGGACGTTGTAGCGCTTTGCGATGCGTTGCCACCATTCGCTAAAGGCGCTCACTTGAAAGCGCATTCCTTCGCTGGTGATGGCGACTAAGCGCCCGCCTTTCTGCAATCGTCGAAGGGCGCTCTCGATATGCCGCGCTCCGTATTGTGCTGAATGCTTCGCTACTCTCCCGCCGGTCGCGCTGAACGGTGGATTCATCAAGATTGCCGTTGGCTGAATCTCGGCTCGTAAAAGGTCGTCGATGAATTCCGCGTCAACCTGTAGCGTCTCAAAGTTAAGAACGCAGCCAAGCAAGGCGTTTCGGCGTGGGTGTATCTCGTTGCAGATAACTCGTGCGCCAATTGAGCGAGGCCAGATCGCGAGGCTGCCCGTTCCCGCTGATGGCTCTAGAACTATGTCAGCGGGTTTTGGATTTAGAAGCCGCGCGGCGAGGTAAGCCAGCGTCGGCGGTGTCGAGAATTGCTGTAACTCGCTTTGCTCTAAGGTGCGGTCGCATTGTCGCGGTAATCGCTTCATTAGTGGACGCAAGACAGAAGCAAGCGCCGCGCTCACGTCCATCTGCATAAGTTCGCGAGCATGTTTCTCTAATAGGTAGTTGTTGACGGCAATCTCTATCGCGTCGTAGGCCTCGCGCGGCGTGTATTTGCCTTGTGCGCGTGTTCCGTCGAACACGCAATCGGCGGCTCTGGTTAGCTTGGGATTGTCAAACGGCTCACCGTCCTCGATACGTTCTTCAAGTTCGGTGATCAGTTCGTGGATATTGCAGACAAGCGCGTTTGTCCTGGCCGCGCATACAGTTGTAGTCTTATTCGGCATCTGGCTTTCTCCTTGAAGATGGGCAAAGTCACGGTGTAAGCGGCGCGGGTGGTAGTGACACTCGCGCCGCTATCTTTCTTGTTGTCGCGTCAGTATTCGCTCGGTAAAAGGATCGTTGTGGCGCTGCGGTCGGCTTCGGTGATGATCCAAAGCTTCTGGCCTTTGGCCGTGCGATAAGCGCTCAACAAACGAAAGCCTTCTCTTAATGAAAGCTCGTTCTCTCGCACGTCCTCGTCGGATAGGTCGCCCCAGTCATTCGACATGTGACGGCGTAAGAATTCGATCCCTGTTTGTCCGGCGATCATGAGTGCTTCTTCTGCTCCGGGCGTGACGTAGGTTTGTCCAAGCGCAAAGCGCGTGATGCTCGGTTGTCGGTTTGTGTTAGTGTTTGGTCGCATCAATCTTTCTCCTGTCACGGTTGAAAAGTTGGTGTGGTGGGTCAGGCAGCGTTCGCGCGCATACCTGACCCTTTTCCTTTGTCGTGGTTGTCTAGTTCGCGTATTCGGCTGATCGCTCTTTTGTCGGTCGTCCGGCTCGCAGGATTTGATCGGCTGCGCGGAAAATCTTCTGTGCGCTCTTTTCGGGGATCGCGTCGGCGTCGTAGCCGATTCCCTCGTACAACCAATGCTGAATGTAGCCGCGCGCGTAGTCCGCTCCTTCGAGGTTCAATGCTTCACAGCACAACAAAGCGACTGACTCCGCTTCGACTTCCCGAAGATTTCTCGGCGTCTGTTCTGTGTCTGTGAAATCGCCTTCGGATGTATGCAAAAGCACGTGGGCCATTTCGTGAAAGAGTGTCTTATGCGGAAGTTGCGCTACTGGATTGATCGCGATTTGGCTACCACGCGCGAACCCTTGACAGTTGCCGTCCGTTTTGTCGAACGTGATCCGCTCAATGCAAAGCGTCTTAAGCGCTCGCTCGGCGTCCCACTCAGGGATCGTCACTGGCCCAAGCTCGCTGCCGTAGGTTTGACTGACTACAAACCATCGGGCACGGTGAACAAAGGTCGTGAAGGTCTGATCTTCGCTCGGTGCGTCGCTGTCTTTTGACTCGTCGTCGCGGCGCTTGCGGGTTAGTGGCATGCAAAGCGTCAAAGCCTTTTCGCCGCGTTTGACGACTCGGCCTAACGTCTGCCATTTCGGAAAGGTATTGATCGGGCCTGGCTGTATGCCGCGCAGTTGGCATTGAATGAGCGCGAGGATTTGATTTCCAACGCTGTAATTCCAAAACGCGCTGTATGCGTCCATGATCAGGCCGGGCTTGTTGACAGCTTCCACGAGTAAAGCTGACCACTTCGGAATGTCCGGCTTCTGCGTTGCTGTTTGGGTTTGGTTCTGCATTTTCTTTGCTCCTTTGGTTTTGTGTTTTGGTCTTTAAGAGAGAGTGTTTCCCCCTCGTAGTGACGTTGGCTGCGTCTGGCGCCGCAAAGCACACCCGCAGGGCCGCAACGCAGAGTAGGAGTCGCAGACTTGTGCTTTGTGGCTGGCGCGGACAATAGGCACGGAGAGGGGGAAACTAATCGAAAGAAATCTCGGCTGGAATGGAACGAAGAGGAATGGAAGGCGAGCCCGACTCAGTTCATAGATCTTTAAGACTTGACAATAGAGGAAGACTAGCGCATCAAGGCCTCGGTTTTGAGTAAAAGCTGCAACGCGACCCCTCACTGCCAAATGAGTGAGAAACTCGGAGACGTCGTCTGCGCTAGATGGCGCGGATGATTGGTATCGTCCGATGTGCCCACGCGCTCACAAATCATTCAGACTTCAAAAAGGAGATTCCAATGAAGACGACAAGGCGAGGAAAGAAGAGCATGAGAACACAGGCAGTCACCATACTCATGATGTTCGTCATCGTGGGCTTTGGTGCAACAAAGCAGCAGACCGACTCGACAAAGGCGGTGCAAGCTTTAGCTGATAAGTGCGCCAAACTTGAAGCCGACAAAGCTGCTCTGATGAAAGAGAAGAACGGACTTCTTGCCGAGGAGAAAGGGCTGCAGCAGGAAGACAGCGATCTCAAACGGGAAGTAACAAGACTAAGAAACGCGAAGCTGGAGTTCAAGATGGATGCCGATGAGCTGCAGCAGGACATCAATATAACGGCGAATGTGGAGGCTCCCACACCAGGAGCGTCCATGAGAGTCTCAGGCCGAAGTGCGAGCCCTGGGGGTCGAGAATCGATACCAAGAACGCGGACCTCGACAAGAAAGCAGGCGAACTGACTGCAGCTCAGAACAAGGTCGATAGCCGTTAGGTAAACCTAAGTAGAAACACCTTCAATTTGACGCAGAGGAGAAAGGACAATGACGCCAAGATATCTGATTTAAGTGCAAAATTGGACGAAGCACAGTCGAAAGCCATCGCTCAGGCGCTGAAAGACCTCCGCATGCGAAAGGACGCAGGCGATGCCTGCAAGGCGATCAAAAACCTGGAACAACTGAGTTGTTGCAACTCGGTGGTCTGGGATGGAACCGATCCCCATCGTTGCGGAGTGGAAAACGTTTATCAAGTTTTCAAAAAGGGAGGGGTGTTTGGAACTCCTGTTGTTGTGCCGGGAAAACGGCCCACATGACCGCTCGATGGTTTAAGAAACCTCTCCAGCAATCAACATTTCTGCGACCGCCGCCGTTAACGGCAAGCCCGTGCGTCCTTCGATCCAACCGAATTGGCCGGTGGGATTATTTTCGAGGAATATATATCGGCCATCCGGGGCTAGGATCATATCGATCGCACCGAATACCAAGCCGAAGTGATCCAAGAACTTCAAGCAGAGATTCTTAATTTGCTCCGGCAGCTCGTGCTCGCAATGACGCATGTCTTCAATGTTACCCGCCCTCCAATCCTGTGCAGATCGCTCATGCTCTTGGGAGTGGATCTCGACGGCAAAAACTGTGCTCCCGATAACGGTAATTCTCAAGTCAAGTTGCTTATGAATGTTTTCCTGAAAAATGCCCGCGGACGTCTGGATGAGGTGAATGTTATCCAGGTGTTCCTTCGAAACAGGGGAAGTCAGACATACCTTCTCCCCCATGGGAACAAATCCGGACGCGAAAGCCTTGTAAACTATTTGACCATCACATTCTGCGAAGAATCCGCGGACCCTATCAGGATCATTGCTTATAAGCGTCTTTGGAACCAAAAACCCGAGCTCTTGAGCAACTTTTAGCTGTGATGCCTTACAGGAGGCGATCCGAGTCTTATCTGGGTGGTTTACCCAAAAGCAGTCGACAAGACGCAGGAGACCGGAAAACGCGGAATTCGACTCCGATTCAGCAAACTTCTTTTCGTTTGGAGATAGGACGGACGAGACGCCAAAGGGGTGGCCCTGACGGTACCATACGGATCGAATCTCCGAGAGCGGGACGGTTTGCCCGTGAATTTCAATTGAGCCATCGACATCGCCATCGGCGATTTTGACTGACAGCGATGACTTTAGAGGGAAGAATGTCGTAGGCCATCGAATGCACTCGATTCCCACATGCTGAAACAAGGCCACCAAGCAATCCGCTGTTGGATCGAATTCGTTACTAATGATTAGGATCTTATTCTGCGAATCACGAGGCATGGATTGCCTTGCCGCTAAAGAAGTGTCGGTAAGCCAGCACCAAATAGGCCATTACAGCAAAGATAAGAGTCGCGACTATGACGCGCGGGGCGTTAGGGAGTGTCGTCACACACTCTGTCGGGAGTCGAATCAGTGATAATCGGACAACAACCACAAGTTGACAACGACGTCAGAGTGCTCATTGTGCACTGAGGCCCAAAAGCTCGCAGCTTTTCAAGTGCCATCACGTCGATAAACCCTCCGCCTCCCAAAAGGTCCGACAGTGCTTTGTCCGACAGGCGTGTCTTCGCGGCAGACTTTTCAGATGTCGCGGCAACCCCAACTACTTCGTTATCCGGCGTGAAGATGGGTTTGTGAGTCTTAGCGTCAACATATCTTTGAGTCTGAGGGTCGTAATAGCCCAGCGGAACTTGAACCGAGTTGCCCTCCTGTAAGAACAGGCTTGCGAATACACCGCCTTCAGCGCCAGGTGTGGACGCTCTCACAACATGCCAACCGACCAACCCTAAGAAAGTCGCGCCTAGTTGCTTCAAAGCGCGCCTACGACTCTTGTTCTTGTCTCTTTTCACGGATCACCTCCTTCAACCAGGAAGACCGAGTTTTAAACGACATGCTAACCATCAAGTATGGGTCGATCGCAAACTCGAAGTTAGCACCTACAAGAAGTTGCTCCCACAATATGCTGCCGGCCTCATCAAAAAGTCAATAGTTGTGGGTTCGTCTTTGAGGTTAGGCCCAGTAACCCAAAACTGGGCGCAAAATCAGAGAAGGTCCCGCCTATTATTTAGTTCAAGATCTGCTTCAAATGAGAACTCTTGATCGGCGAGCTGCTTCTTCAAGTCGGTGCGCTGTTTGAAAGTGAAGCCGGTCCCAACGCGGCCCGCGTAAACGAGCTTCCCTTTCTGGTAAACACCTAAGACGAGAGAACCGAATCCGGGAAGACCTTTTGACGAAGGCGTGTAACCCGCGATGACAAACTCCTGTTGCTTCGCACACTTGACCTTCAGCCAGTTTCGATTGCGCGTTGATTCGTAATGTGAGTTGGCGAGCTTTGAAACAATTCCTTCAATTCCATACTCGCACGCGTGTTTGAAAAACTCGTCTCCGATGCCGCTGATGTGTTCGCTATAGCGAATGACGCCATGTGAATTCGATCCCACCAGATTCTTCACAAGTTCCTTGCGATGCTTGAGTGGAGTCTGAGTGAGGCTGAAGCCGTCGAGACAAATGAGATCGAAGACCTCGTAAGCAAAGCCAGTCGTCGTGGCTTTGCCCATTGCGCGCTGTAGCTTCTGAAAACTCGATCGGCCTTGTGCATCAACGATCACGATTTCGCCATCGAGCATTGCACTAGTTGCCTTTAAGGACTTAACGGCTTCGACGACGTTCTGAAATTTCTCCGTCCAATCTTTTCCGTTTCGACTCCAGACGGTCACGCGACCGCGATCGATGCGGCAGAGCATACGATAGCCGTCGAATTTCAATTCGTGCAGCCACTCATCACCGGACGGCGGCTCTTTTACAAGGGTAGCGAGTTGTGGTGGGATGAAGCCGGGCAGTTTAGCTTTTCGCGCGCCTGGCAGATTCTTAACTGAAGGTCGCGTCATCGCCGTCTGTGAAACAAGGATTTCCGTCTGATGCCTTTGTATTTCACATTGCCGGGGAGCTTCGCTGGAAGGTCCAATTCATCATCGACGATATCTTCCAAATGAACGCCGGCGATACGAGCGTACCGCAAGAGCGTTGTAAGCGGTGGTTCGTTTCGGCCAAGCTCATACTTCGAGATATTCGTGTACTCCACTTCGTCCTCAAGCCCTAATTGCCGATGCATTTCAGGTTGAGACAGCCGAAGCGCAATGCGGATGTCCCGAAGCTTTTCAGCTAGTCGTTCCGGCTTGGGTCGCGAGCCCTTCCCCATCAGGAGTTACCTCCTGAAAGGAACTGGCGCACTACCTTGACTCTATGTATGAATATACATAGACTAGCTTCGCGTAATCGATTCGCCGTGAGTTGGAACCTTCCATGCTCAACGGCGATGCTCATCACTCGGACGGACGGGATGGTGAGCTACGCATTTGGCCGTTGTTCGTGTTGTCAAAGACAAGAACGAGCGAAGCATAACAGAACGCGGCGGTTTTGATCATCAGTTTTTCGGGGTTTTGTTCTATGCCTCACTGTTCCGAGCCAAGTCATCGTTTTTCTGAGGGGGAGTACCGCGTACTGTATGTGGGAAGTGACCTCGGTCTGCTGAAATCTCTCAGGACCACATTCGATAAACCGAAGTATCACATCGTGTCTTGTCCAGATCGTGATTCCGCAGAAATGTTCATCAAGAGTGAGATTCAATGTCACCTCTTCATTTTCGACCATGAGATGCGAGACCGGGCTGCATTCGACTTAGCGGGTCTGCTGAGGTCGCTGGATCACCGTCAGAAGCTGCCGGTCATTGTCGTCGGTGCAGAAGTGGAAAGCGCCCTTCGGGAGTTCACCCGCGCGTCCGGCGGCAATGATTATGTCGTAAAGGCAGATCATTTCTCGGCAGTTCTTAGAGTAGTCAAGCGCTTGCTCAAAGTTTCCGTGAGCAACTCCGCGAGAAGCGGGTCTGGCACGGCCTCCCGCCCAGACACGGGGAGTTGACCAGTGCCGACGGGCCGTCGCGAAGCGGGGTGGGACGCGACGGCCCAGCTCTTGGTAACTTCATTCGTCTAATTTGCGGCAAAGGTTGACGGTTGTAACGAGAGGATTATTTTTCATGAGTCAGACTCGGCTCTGAAGCCGAGCTGGGAGAGAGCGAGGCAAAGGTCCTTGGAGACTTGCCGCTAGGCATTTCCCCGACCGCGCCTCGCTCTCAGTTTATTACTGCCTGGTGGTTGCGCGATCAGAAGTCTTTACGTATCGTTTTGATCGCATGTGTGGCCGCTTTACGCTTCGATCTCGAGACAGAATACGGCTCAAAGGGTTCCGCAATTCTGATCTTCCTTTCGAGCGGCGTTACAACATCGCTCCTACTCAGAACGTCTTAGCCGTCGGCGACTTCGGAAGCGGACTTGAAACCGCCCACATCACTTGGGGACTGATTCCTTCGTGGAGCGCAGAGGCGAAAGCCTTCATCAATGCTCGCGCGGAAACGCTCGAAGACAAGCCAAGTTTCAGCGACTCCTTTCGATTGCGCCGATGTTTAATTCCGGCGGATGGTTTCTTTGAATGGGAGCGAGTCGGAAGATCAAAGCGACCGTTTTATTTTCAGCTGCAGAACGAATCGCAATTCGCGTTCGCAGGCATTTGGGATGAGCGGAGAAGCGGCGAGCAATCAATCAAGTCGTGTGCAATTATCACTACACCAGCGAACGAGCTGATTGAGCCGCTTCACGATCGTATGCCGGCAATCCTGCGACGAGAGTCCTATGAGGTCTGGCTTGATCCGAAAACTGATCCCGGTGTTTTGAAGAGAATGCTCGCGCCATTTCCGTCATCGAAAATGAAGAGTCATCCCGTCAGCAGCGCTGTGAATTATCCTGAGAACGATAGCGCCGCGCTGCTCATGCGGGTTGATGCCGAAGTAGGAACAACTCCGAGCCTCTTTTAGATCGCGCCTGCGAGGCAGTCAAAAGTCTATGTCATTGGCCTGCCTCATTCGGAAAAACGATTTCTAGGTCAAATCTGCGCGCGATTTTTTGCCGAAATTTGCGAAACTCTCATTTCCGGCGGCGGTGCGCAGTTAAGCGATCCAAATAGTCAGGTGCGGTTCGCGCGCTTTGACAATTCGCTCTGGCGCGATCTAAAGTGCGCGGCACATTGGGCGTAGTGATCGTGGGGTGAGGACACGAATCACGCTGAGGCTGAAAGTCTCCGCCCCGCAACCTATCATTGGTTGTGATTAAGAAAGGCCGGCTTGTGGGAGGGCCGGCCTTTCTTTTGTGTGCCGAGCATGTTCGACAGTTTGGAGGTGAAAGTCCTCTACTCAACCTGATGGAGGTGAAGAGTTAGCAAAGCGCAAGGGCGTCGTCGCGAGGCGGGGTCTGAAGGAAGCGTGGAGCAAAGATGCGAGCCGATGAACAAGAACCGGATAAGAGGCATACGGCGTCGGGCGAGTTGGCAACTGACAACGAAGCCCATATCCATCAAGGACGCTGGTTGTAAATTCGGCGGTTGTGCACCGAAGGCGGTCGAGCTTACCTC
>Ga0070707_100000923_pt1 | contig 29141 bp, 34 predicted proteins | sample KBSK5502metaG_FD_65468 | JGI IMG/M metagenome (GOLD analysis project Ga0070707, IMG submission 65468) | Corn, switchgrass and miscanthus rhizosphere microbial communities from Kellogg Biological Station, Michigan, USA - KBS K5-50-2 metaG | ecosystem: Host-associated > Plants > Roots >... | reverse complement strand
CGCGATCGAACAACTGGAAACATTCCCGTCAGCGGCAGAAGCAACCCCGGTTATTCGGCGATTTTCACCGAGCCGAACCGGCAGCGCGCAGCAAGACTGTCGAGCAATTTTACAGGTGCGAACCATTCCCGCGGGCCGGGGGCCGCGCGCGGTCGACAGCGTTGACACGCATCATAGGTGGCGGTAAAGTCGGCCGCCGACCTACCCATCGCGTCGGGTTCCGGTTTGGCTCTCGGAGGCGACCCTGACCATGGGCCAACGCGCGGTAAAACACGTACGGACCTTCCTGGGGCAGCGGGTGCGGGCGCTCCGCAAACAGCGGGCACTGAGCCAGGAGCGGCTGGGTGATCGTGCCGGCCTGTCGGGCAAGTTCATCGGCGAGGTTGAGCGCGGCGAGAAATCGATCTCGATCGACAGCTTGTATCGGGTCTCGGTCGCGCTCGAGATCCCGCTGCGAGAGCTGACGGACGTGCGGGCCGACAAGCGGTCGGCGGTGCCGAGCGAGGAGGCTGAAAAGATCTTCGCGCTCGTCTCTGGCCGGCGACGGCCCGAGGACATCCGGAAGGCGTACCGAATCCTCCGGGCGATCTTCGAGAAGGCGTCCTGAGTCGAACCCGTGAACCTCGATGTACTCGCGTCCTCAATTCCATCGCTAACGCGACGACCGGCCTGATGCGATCCTCTTGGATATCAATCTCCCCGATGCATCAGGAACGTCGACGCTCGATCGCCTGCGCCAGGTACGGGCCGATGTCCCGATCATCATCCCTTCGCTCTCCGCCAGCCCGACCGTGAACGCCTGAGGGTGTTCGCCATTAGGACAACTGCGGGCGGGGTGAAGGGAGAGGATTTTTCTGCGGTCACTCCGGGCGGAGCGGCGAGAAGACCTCGGTGATCATCCCACACGCCCGGCATCGGCCGGTGCCACGCTTCAAGGTGATGACGTGCGCGACGCGGCGAAGGTACGACTCCACCTCATCGGCCGCGAGTCCCGACTTGTCCGAAACACACGGCAGGCAGAGGGGCCGGTCGGTGACGAGCACGGCTATGAGTGCTGCGTTCTCGGACATCGCGGCGGCTCCGCTGTATGAGCCGGTCATTGTAGGTGACGCCACACGCTGAACGTCAGCCGTCCGCCGTGGATGATCCACTCTAGTGACAACTCGAACGGGCGGTATTAGACCTTGGTCCACTGGTGGCGCTTGGCGATTGGCCGATACTAGGCGCCGTGGAACAACCCATCTGCGCATCGTGCGGCAAGCCGATCCAGCCAACTGACAGCAAGGTAACCATCCAGGGCATAACGCAGCACATGCTCTGCTGGGACGGAGCGGTGTACGGCGCGTCGGCGTGGATGAACGGTCAGACGGTTCGGCTGTCGACTGGCTTGCGTGCCCGGCGTGCGGAGTGAAGATCGTCAGGGAGACGTGATACCGAGTCTCGCTAGTCCTTGGCTCGACCGCTGGAACGTCGGCGTGCCCGTCTGTGGACGGCGCTGATCCCCGCGCAACCTACCGATGATGATTGGAAGCGCGCCGCTTCTCTTCGAGGAGGCCACCAACGCAGACGGAGTCTGGAGGCTTGTCGTCCGGTCGAGTGACGGCGTCGTCGGCCATATCTTCCGCACCGTTGGTGAGTACGGCTACTTCGTGGGCCGCTTCAACGCTTTTACCGCAACCTTCAGGGACGCGAATCTAGAGCGCCTCAAGGAGCGGATCGTCACCAGCAAGCGGTGACGCCGTAGTAGGCGGATGGACGCCCGACGCCGGGATGGCCCGGTCGCCAAGCGGCGCGCACGATGATTCTCCCCAGAGCCGCGGCGGAATCGTCGTGGGGGCCTCGGGCGCGGTCTCCGTCCATCCGTTCCTCTAGCACACGGCGACGAAACTGGCGAGAGGACAACATCATGAAAAAGACGCTCCTGCTTCTCGGTGTCGGTCTTGCCGGTGTCGTTGTTGGCGCTTTTGGCGCGACCTACGTCGGCGCTCAGGGCGCTGCTCAGGTCACTCGGACCGAGCTGCTGCGGAAGCCCATCTCCGGTGTCGAGGGCAAGGAAGTTATCGTGTTCGTCGCCGATGTTCCCCCGGGCGCCGTCGCCACCCGGCACGCTCATCCAGGTGACGAAGCGATCTACATGCTGCAGGGAGCGCTGACGTTCGAGCCGGACGGCGGGCAGCCGTTCGAGCTGAAGGCCGGCCAGATCACTTTCAATCCCGCCAAGCACGTCCACATGGCCAGGAACGTGAGCTCGTCCGAACCGGCGAAGGTCCTCAACTGCATGCTCGCGGAGAAGAACCAGCCGCTGACTCTGCCTGCGCACTGACACTCTAGGGGCGGTTTAGGAACTCCAGGATCGCCTCACGATGCTCCGCGACCAGCTTCGTGGCGGCAGCGACGAGAAGCTGACGGTCGCATTCCGAGGGCAACTCTAGGGCTGTCGGGATGCTACCCTTGTCGTCCCGGTCCCTTGCGCCTGGGGCGTATGTAGGTGACGAGTCCCCAGATGATGATGACAGCGGCGCCGGCGCCGAACCACGGCAACAGGGCCCTCGGGTTGCCTCCCGGTTCCACGTACGTGGCGATCCACGCGGCAGCGAATGCCAGGGCTAGGATTATCAGTGCCGCGACCACCAGGGTCCCGTGTTCGGGGGGCTCGGAGTCGGCCATGGGACGAGTTGACGCCGCTATCGGCGGCGATGTCAATCGGCGCTTCCCATGCTGTCCTACGCTGGCCGTGGGCTCGGAGTAAACCAACCTGCCCAGAGGTGACGCCAGAGAGATGACAGAGAGACGCCAGAGAATCGCAGAGACCCACGGGGCGAAGTAAGGAAACAAGTGAGCGGTCGAGTAGAGACGGCTCGGATTTCCTCGTCAGAGCAAATCGGCTTGGCGCAAGGACGAGACGGACGGCCCCCTTGACTAGGGACCAGCCGAAATAGGCGCGATGCCAACTCGCAGCCACTAAAAATCACGGCTTCACCCCGCCGCCGTCGCGTCAGATCAAGATCGTTGCGGATTCGCGCAGGAGCCCGGCGCCGGGGTGTTCGGTCGGTGGCACTCGGCATGCACCCCCAATGGGCGATGGCGAAGAAGCATCACGGTGTAACGTGCGGCCATTGCCACCTTCCCATCGAGCCTGGCGAGATCATCGTCGAGTTCGACAACGGCGCGACCATCCACCTCCGCTGCTGGCGAGTCGATGAGTCGAAGATGCTGCGCGAAGCAAGCGACCTCGTGCAGCGCTCGCAGACATTGATCGGAGACTCCCGCCGCGGAATCGACCAGACGAATAGCTGCTCCCCCAGCAGGGACGCGGCCCGCTTGAGTCGCTCCCGCAAGGCGTCGTAGACCGTCATCATCGGTTCGCCGCGCGCTTCCAGAGCGCGATCAGCGTGTCGCGTAACTCGTTCTCTGGATACTAACGGCCGCTTCAGGCTAGTTCCACCAGCCCTGTCGCGCAAGACGCGCGCGGATCCGCTCCGCACGGCGCAACTCGTCGATCGCAACACCACGCGCCGCGGGATCGGCGCGCCGCACGCGAAGACGCTTCATGTAGAGGCCGAGGCGCACCGGGGGCAGGGCCACGCGAAGAAGGAAGCGCTTGAGTTGATCGTCCGACATCGAAGCTCGAATCTAGGCGCGCCACGGGGCCCAAGTCTCCTGGACCTTGGTCCAATAACGACCGCCGACAACCTTGCCCGCAGCATCGTCGGGGAGCTAGCATCGCGCACAGCCATGAAGCGTCGTGCTTTCTTGGTCCCTCCCCATCGGGTACGGCGCCTCACCTCGTTCATGCGTTCCGGCAAGGGCTCGGCGAGGTGGGCTACGTCGAGGGAAAGAACTATGAGCGATATCGCCTCCTGGCGGCAGAGCTGGTAGGGCTTCGGGTCGATGTCCTCGTGACATCGATCGCGCCGGCGGCCCTCGCGGCAAAGAAGGCGACGACAACGATTCCGATCGTCATAGTGAACAAGGACGCCAACGGCCTCCAGCGGGAATACTGCTGCTTCACCCGCAACCTGAACGCGAACGATGCCCGCATGCAAGACCGCTTCGAGACGTCCGTCCGCCGACCGGGGCTGGAGAATCTCGATGCCTCGAAGCCGGCTTCGAAGTCGAGCGTATAGACGGCCGATCGTGCGGGCGCTGCGACGCTGTCAGGTTGCCACGGGCTAACGACGGGCCGGCCGATGGTCCGAGGGCCGCAGCCTAGGCGCCCGCTCGGCGGTTTGACCGGCCGGCCCGGCCGCGTCATTCCGTCGACTTGCCGGTCGAGCAGCCCACGACGTTCGAGTTCGTCATCAACATGAAGACCGCGAAGGCACTCGGGCGGACGAAGTCATCGAATGACGCTGGGATAACCACCGCGTTATCATGGCGCCCGATGGCTCAAGAGAAGACGGCCCGCCGACGCCTCCTCGTGGTCGATGACGAGACAGAGGTCGTCGACGTTCTGCGGGAACACTTCGAGGAGACCTACGACGTCGATACCGCCCCCGATGGCAAGCGGGCGCTGAAGCTGATCCGCACGCGCCGGCCGGACGTCATCCTTCTCGATATCCACATGCCGGGATTGAACGGCATCGAGGTGCTGAAGCACATCCAGACGGTCGATCCGAAGCCGGTCGTGATCGTCGTCACGGCCAGCGAGGACACCGACGTGGCGGCGCAGGCCATGAGCCAGGGCGCGTTCAGCTATGTGCCCAAGCCGTTCGACTTCCAGTACCTCGATCATCTCGTCGCGGTCGCGCTGGGGTAAGCTGACGGCCTCGACCTTTTCGCCGCGCGAGCGGCGCGTGCTCGCTGCCCTGCGCACGCCGGCCGGCGTGCAGCACGCGCTCGACGCGATGCCCTATCATCTCGCCTCCACAGCCTGGTCACCGCGTCGGGTGTGGCAGGAACGCACGGCGCATTGCCTGGAGGGTGCGATCTTCGCCGCGGCCGCGCTGCGCGTCCTCGGCTATCCGCCGTTGCTGCTCGACCTCGAGGCCGTGCAGGACACCGACCACGTGCTGGCCATCTATCGCGAGCGGGGCCACTGGGGAGCGATCGGGAAATCCAACTTCTCCGGGCTGCGCTTCCGCGCACCGGTCTATCGCACGCTGCGCGAGCTGGCGCTGTCGTACTTCGAGGATTACGTCAACCTGCGCGGCGAGCGCACCTTGCGCGCGTATTCGCGTCCCGTGAACCTTGCGCGGTTCGATCGCACGCGGCCCGGTTGGGAGACGTCCGACGGTGATCTCTGGTTCGTCGCCGCGCACCTCGCGGAGCTTCCGCATACGCGACTCTTACCGCGAGGGCTCGAGCGGCGTCTGGGCCGAGTCGATCAGCGCTCACTCGCCGCCGGTCTCGTCGGGTTTCGTCAACAGTGAAGGTGCTCGCGCTCGACTTCGACGGCGTGCTCTGCGACGGCCGCCCGGAATACTTCGAGGCCGCGCGGCGCGCGTATCGCCAGACCTGGCCCGCCGCCCGCACCGTTCCCGACGACGCGGCCGTCGCGTTCGGCGCCTACCGGCCGCTGGTCGAGAGCGGGTGGGAGATGCCGGTCCTGCTCCACGCCATCGTCGCCGGCGAGCCGGCGGCGGCGCTGATCGACCGCGCCGCCTGGCTCCCAACCGCGCGGCGGCTCCTCGACCGCGCCGGCCTGGCCGCCGCGACGCTCGGCCGCGCGCTCAACCACGTACGCGACGAGTGGTTCGCGCGGGATCCCGGGGACTGGCTCCGCCACAATGTGTTCTACCCTGGCGTCGTCGCGCGGCTCGTCCAGACCGTGGCCGAGGGCACCGCGGTCGCAGTCGTCACGACGAAGGCCGAGCGGTTCGCGCGCGCGCTGCTGACCGCGCAGGACTCGCAGCTGGGGCAGCTGCCGATCGTCGGACGCGAGCCGGGCGGGGCCATACCCAAGCCGGAGTCACTCGTTCGGCTGGCGGCTGCGCACGGGTTGCAACGCGATGCGGAGGGGCTCTGGTTCGTCGAGGATCTCCTCGAGACGCTCGAGGCTGTGCACGCCACGCCCGGGCTGGCGGCGGCGCGTCTGTTTCTGGCGGATTGGGGCTATAACACGCTGGAGCAACGCGCCTCGGTGGGATGGAAGCGTCATGTGCGCCTGCTGTCGCTGGGGGCCTGGACCGCGCCCTTTTCGTCCTGGCCGCAGTGAGAGTCCCCGGCACTCGCCTTGCTCTCCAAGGCCCGGGAAGACATCCCAACGGAGGGCATTGTGATCAAGAGCCTACTGATCGGAGCGATCGCCGGCGGCGCCGTGATGTGGGTCTACGGGGACCGGATCCGGGACTACATCGACGACGTGACGATGAACGTGCGTGAGCGCGCGGCGGCCGGCCTCGAGGGCGTGGCCGAGCGCCTGCAGACCGTCGCGGATACCGTCGAAGACGGACTGAGCGGAGCGGCGCGGCGCGCGAGCTGACGTGCCTCGTGCGGCGGGCGCCTCGGTCCGTGACTGGATCGCTCGGAGCTTCACCCACGTCGAAGACGTCCTCTACGTGGCGCTCGGCGTGCTCCTCTCGGCCGGGGCGCTTGTTCTCCTCGGCGACGCGGCGCTGACGTTCGTCCACCACCTGATCGCCGGCACCCTGCCGTCGCGCATCATCGGGCTGCTCGATCGCGTGCTCCTCGTGCTCATGTTTGCGGAGATTCTGTACACGGTTCAGGTCTCGTTCCGCGAGCACGCGCTCGTGCCGGAGCCGTTCCTCGTCGTCGGCCTCATCGCGGCCATCCGGCGCGTCCTCGTCATCACGGCCGAGTTCGCGGACGTCAAGGACGCGGCCAGCCGCGCGTTTCAGGCCACAATGGTGGAGCTCGGGCTGCTGACCGTGCTCAGCCTCGTGCTTGTCGTCTCGCTCGTGCTCCTGCGGCGCCGGCCGACGATGCCCGCCGCCGAGCGCTAGCCTGGGCGCCGCGCGCGTCGGGACGATCGGCGACGGCGCCGTATACGTCTTCTGAGGGGGCGCCCTGATCGAGCCACGCGCCGAACTCCGGAAGGCTTGCGGCCAGACGCCACTCGGCGAGCACCTCCAGCGCCATGGCTCGCGTCGCACCGGTCTCGCCGCCCGCGGACAAACAACGCTCGAGCAGCCAGCCCTCGAATGCCGCCGGCGCGGGATCGTCGGCGACGGCGCGTTCCAGCAGGGCGCGCTTGATGCCGAGGCCGATCGCGTCGGGGGTCGTGTCACGCTTGCGCCGGCGCCGCCGACCCTCCGAAGCCTCGAGCGCGGCCAGCAGCTCGCGGCAGATGGTGGCGGGCCGCGCGCTCATCGTGGCCACCAGCGGCGCGTCCCAGCTCTGGTAGCGCGTGCACGGGCGACGACGCGGACGTCGATCGGCGCGCCGAGACCGGTGGGGCGCCTCCAGCCGCGCTGGAGCGCGGCGACGTCGAGGTGCACCGTCGCAAGGTCGAGCAGTCGCAGCTCGCCGACTGCAGACGCGCCGAGCGTCGTGATCGTCTTCACCCACGCGCCGCACACCGCGCAGCCGTCGGCGCGTCGCGACGCGCCCGTCGCGGCGCCGACGAGCCCGCGCAGGCGGGTATGCTCATCCGTGCCGCAGAACGGGCAGCGCAGCCACTGCGCGCGCCAGTCGCCGCCGCAGCGCCCGCAGCGCAGGCGGCGCGCGCCCTCGAGGCCGCGTGCCTCGGCCAGCGTCGCCCACGCGCCGCAGATCGGACACCAGCCCTGCGCGTGATCGTCGCCGACGCCGCCGGCCAGCCGCCCGCCACAGCGCTCGAGCCACGGATAGGCGAGCAGCGGCAGAACGGCGCGCATCGGTTCGCGCGGCACGCGCGCATCATCGGCGAGCCGGTCGATACGCGCGGTGTCGAGGGCGATGGCGGCCTCGAGCGCCGCCAGACCGTCGAGCCGTTCGCCGGCGCCGGCGAGCGCCGGCGCCGAGCCGGCGGCGAGGTCGACGAGCCGGCGCAGCCACGCCGTCGCGATGTTCGGGTCGATCGCGAGTGTGGCACCGGCGAGTCGCGGAACGCCGGCGGCCGCGCTCTCGGGCACGGCGTCGGCCCACACGGAGCCGGCCGCCTCCTCGCCCACGGCCGCGAGCAGCGTCAGCCAGCCGCGAAACTCCGGATGCTCATGCGCGAGCGCCTGAGCCGTCGGCGCCGCGAGCGTCATCACGCTCACCGCTCGCGGGGCGATGCGGCGACCACGGCGCTTTCCGCCTGAGGAAGCACGAGCGGCGTGTTCGCGTACGGATCTGCGCCGGCGTGCAGCTCGATGCCACCTCGGTTGCCGACATCCGCGCCGGGGCCGCCGCCGCGCTGCCGGGTTGCTTCGGGACTGCTGCAGCCCGCGAGCGCGGCGAGCGCGAGCAGGACGATCGCGCGACGCATCGTCAGATTGTCTCCGATGAGAGCACGATGACGACGCGCAGCAGGAAGCCGCCCACCAGCACCAGCAGTGCCGCCGCGCGCGCCGCGGCCGACACGGGTGTGTGCGAGCGCGCGTGCAGCACGAGCGGCACGACGATGCCGAGGCCGACGACCCCCAGTACCAGGAGCGCGCCCCAGGCGTTCAGCCAGACGCCCGCGAGCGAGCCGAGGGAGACGATGAGCGCGGCGATCATGATGAGCTCGAGCACGAGCACGATCCGGTCGAAGCGCGCCAGCGCGTGAAGCCCGCCGCCGAGGAGCGCGCGGCGCGAGCCGAGCAGCAGCAGCAGCGCAATCGACGTCGAGGCGCTGGAGACGACGAACAAGGCGCCGAGCAGCGATGTGTCCGACCAGATCGGGCGGTTGGTCACCGCGAGCAGCACGCCGGTGTAGGAGGCGAGGAACAAACCGGCCAGCCCGCCGAGCACGCTGATGATCGTTCCGAGGAGCGCTGGCGGACGCAGGAGTGCGAGGCGGTGTCGGCGCTCGTCCCGGCCGAAGGCGCCGAGAAACGACAGAAACGCGAAGCCGCCGAAGACCAGCACCCCCCACGCCCCGAAGGACATCGGCGAGTATGTCTTGAGCATCGGCCGCCACGTCGCGGACTGCAGCAGCATGTGCCAGAAGCGCTCCGGCCGCCCGAGATCCGCAATGAGGAGCAGCCCGCAGATCACGACCGCGGGAAACGCGATCAGATAGCCGAGCCGCGCGAGGGGCCGATCGGCCGGCCGGCCGACGAGGTCGATCATGGAGGCGACGAAGTAGCAGCCGCCGGCCAGGCCGCCGATGAAGAAATAGAGGATGATCAGCCAGCGCCAGTGCGGAGACTCGGTGAAGAACGTGCTAGGCATCGCCCGTCCTTCGCGTGCGCAGCGACAGCAGGCCGGCGATGCCGATGGCCACGGCGCCGATCGCCGACCACACGGAGCCCCGCTCGAGATTGCGTGACGGGAGCTTCGGATCGGGCGGCAGCCCGTAGATCTCTGGCTTGTCCACCAGCAGGTAGAACGAGTTCAGGCCGCCGAGCATCGTGTCGTCGGCGCCATAGAGGTACGCGCCACGCTCGCCACGGCCATGCAGCTGCTCCACGCGCGCTTGTGCCGTCTGCTTCAGCTCGCGGATGGTGCCGAAGTTGATCGAGGCCGTCGGGCAGGCCTGCGCGCAGGCCGGCGTCATGCCCGCCCGCATCCGGTCATAGCAGAGCGTGCACTTCTGTGCGGTGCCCGAGACCGGGTTCACGTCGATCACACCGAAGGGGCACGCGCCGATGCAGTCGCGGCAGCCGTTGCAGACGTCGGACTGGATGACGACGGTATCGAACTCCGTGCGAATGATCGCGCCGGTCGGGCAGACCTCCAGGCATCCGGCGCGCACGCAATGCTTGCACACGTCGGACATCATGAGCCAGCGGCCCTGGCGCCGGTCGGCGTCGAACTGCTCGATGAACTTCACGTGCCGCCAGTGGATGCCGTCGAGCCGCCGGGTGTTGTCGTAGGAGTCGCCCGACAGCGTGCTGCGGCCGCCGTTCGTGGCCGGCAGCTGATTCCACTCCTTGCAGGCGACCTCGCAGGCCTTGCAGCCGATGCACACCGTGGTGTCGGTGTAGAACCCCATCGGCTCGGCCATCACGCCATTCCTTTCCGAGCGCGGGCTTTGCCCGCGCAATCCTGGGGGGAGGTTTCGGAAGGGGGGCGAAGCCCCCCTCCGAGTTTCAACCCCATCGGCTCGGCCATCACGCCTTCTCCACGTTGCACACGAAGGCCTTCCCCTCGTGGATCGACACGTTGGGGTCGCCGACGAGCGCCGTGAGCTCGTTCACCACGTCGCCGGTGACGATCCCCTCGTAGCCCCAGTGCCACGGCATGCCGACCTGATGGATGGTGCGGCCCTCGATCGTGAACGGACGCAGCCGGCGCGTCACCAGCGCCTTAGCGCGCACGCTGGACCGCGGCGTGGTCACGCGCACCCAGTCGAGATTGGCGATGCGCTTCTCGGCGGCCAGCTCGGGGCTCAGCTCGATGAACAGCTCGGGCTGCAGCTCGGTCAGCCAGGGGTTGAAGCGGCTCATTGCGCCGGCGAGGTAGTGCTCGGTGAGCCGGTACGTCGTGATGACGATCGGAAAGCGGCTGTCGCCCGGCGCTACCAGCGCGTTGTCGTCGCGCTTCCAGTACTTGTAGACGGGGCTCGCCTGCTGCTTGTAGAAGGCGTTGCGCACGGGCGACTCGGCCGGCTCGTAGTGCGTGGGCAGCGGGCCGTCCACGAGACCGGTGGGCACGAACAGCCAACCACGCCCGTCCGTCTTCATGATGAACGGGTCGGTGCCCGCGAGGGCGTCGAGGCCGATGGCGTTTGGGTTGGCCCTCGCCGAGGGCGGCTTCGTCGCTGCGAAGTCCGGTACGTCGAGGCCGACCCATTTCTTCTGCGCCTCGTCCCACCACACCCACTTCTTCTGCTCGCTCCACGGCCGCCCGCTCGGGTCCGCGGACGCGCGATTGTACATGATGCGACGGTTCGCCGGCCACGCGTAGCCCCAGCCGAGCTGCGCGCCGGGCGTGTCGGGCGGGTCGGCTTTGCGGCTCGCCGAGCGATTCTGGCCGGGTGCGGGGAAGACCCCGCAATAGATCCACGACGCGCATGTCGTGGAGCCGTCGTCCTTGAGGTCGCCGAAGCCGGCGACGTGCTTCGTCGGATCGTCGGAGTCGTAGCCGTTGATCTCACGCAGGATCTTGAGCCCGTCGGGATCGCCCGGCGTCGGCGCCACCTCGCCGGGATCGTGGCCCACGCTCGGGTCGGGATCGAAATCCCACGTCAACGCGTTGATGCCGGCATCGCGCGGCGCCGTGGAGTCCGCGTACATCTTCTTCAGGCGCTTGGCGAGCTGGTGGGTGAACCACAGGTCCGAGCGACAGTCGGCCGGCGCCTCGGCGGCCTTGTAGTGCCACTGCAGCATGCGCTGCGTGTTGGTGAAGGAGCCGTCGTACTCGGCAACCTGCGCGGATGGGAAGAAGAAGACCTCGGTCTTGATGTCGGCGGCCTTGACCTGGCCGCCCTTGACCTCGGGCGACGACTTCCAGAAGGTGGCCGTCTCGGTGATCCAGTTGTCCTTCACGACGAGCCACTCGAGCTTGGCGAGGCCCCGGCGCTCGACGAGCGCGTTGAGCGACGTCGCGGGATTCTGCCCGATGGCAAACATGCCCTTCACGCGCCCCTCGTTCATGGCCACGAACATCGGCAGATGCGAGTGGTCGCCGAGGATCTTGGGGTGCCAGTCGTAGCCGAAGTCGTTGTCCTTCGTGGCCGCGGCGCCGTAGACGGACTTGAGATACGACACCATGAACTTCGGCGTATTGGCCCAGTACCCGCGCGCGTTGGTTTCCGTCGCCAGCCACTCGGCCAGCGTTCCGTGCTTCTTGAGCGCGGAGGGATGCGACATGTAGCCGTGGATCGAGTGGTAGAGCGTGGGGACGTCGGTCGAGCCCTGGATCGAAGCGTGGCCGCGCAGCGCCATGATGCCGCCGCCGGGCCGGCCGACGTTGCCGAGCAGGAGCTGCAGCAGCGCGCAGCAGCCGATCGTCTGCGGTCCATGCGTGCTTTGCGTCCACGCCACCGCGTACGCGAACGACACGGTCCGATCGGGGCCCGAGGCGTTCAGAATCGCCTCGGCCACCTTCATGAAGGTGTCGCGCGGACAGCCCGTGACGCGCTCGACCATCTCCGGCGTGTAGCGCGCGAAGTGGCGCTTGACGATCTGGAACACGCAGCGGGGATCTTGCAGCGTTTCGTCGCGCGGTGTGGCCGGCTGCAGAAGGCTCTTCACGAGCGGCTCGAACGGCGGCCCGGCCGGCAGCGGCGGCTGCGTCTGCGCGGAGCTGCCACCGTGCTTGTCGACGGCGGCCGTCTCGCCCGACTGCTGCGTGTTGGCTTTCCAGCCCGCGCCGGGCTCGCTGCTTTTGCCCGCGTACTGCCACGACTTGTTGTCGTACTCGCCGAGGAAACCGTTGAGCGGCCACGCTCCGAGCTTCTCGGTGTAGTCCTTCAGCCCGGAGAAGACGCCGTCGAGGTCCTCGGTGTCCTTGTAGTCAGGCGACACGAGCATGGCCGCGTTCGTATACGTGGTGACGAATGTTTTGAAGAACGGCGTCGTGTTCCAGCGCTGGCTGTCGATGACATAGTTGATGAGGCCGCCCAGGAAGGCGACGTCGGAGCCCGCGCGCAGCGGCGCGTAGATGTCGGCCATCGCACTGGTGCGCGTGAAGCGGGGATCGACGTGGATGATCTTGGCGCCGCGCGACTTTGCCAGCATCGGCCAGCGAAAGGCCACGGGGTGGCACTCCGCCATGTTCGAGCCCATCACGACGACGCAGTCGGAGTCCGCCATGCTCCGCGGATAGAGCGTCGCTGCTCCCCGTCCGAACCGTGTCCCCAGCCCGGGGACGCTGGAGGAGTGTCAGATCCTGGCCTGGTTCTCGATCGCGACGACACCGAGACCGCGCATGAGCTTCTGCTGGATGTGGTTCCACTCGTTGTCGAGCGTGGCGCCTCCCAGCGAGAAGATGGCGGGCGTCATGTTGACGAGGCGGCCGTCCGAGAGGCGCTCGATGAACGTCTCGTCGCGTGTTTTCTTCGTCAGCTCGGCGACGCGGGCCATCGCGCGCTCGAGATCCCAGACCTCCCAGTCGGTGGCACCAGGAGCACGGTGCAAAACTTTCGTCGGCCGGTTCGGATTGACGTGTAGCTGGTAGATGGCGGCGCCCTTGGGGCAGAGGGTGCCTTCGTTGTGCGGGCTCCGTGGATCGCCCTCGATATTGGTGATCTTGCCGTCCACCGTGTGCACGAGCGTGGCGCAGCCGACCGAGCAGTAAGGGCAGATGCTCGGGTGAGTCTTGGCGTCCTTGATGCGGAGCTCGGCGGCGGCCGCCAGCGTCGGCGCCAGATCGGCGCCGAGGCCTGCCAGGCCCCCGAGGGCGGCGGCGCCGCCGGCGCCGGCCGAGACGCGGAGGAAATCGCGTCGGGAGACGTCCATCTGTGACACCGCGTGTGCCAAATTCGCAAACGCCATGCCGTCGAGACATCGAGCGCCGTGTGCAAACCCTTTCCAAGGTCATATCGTGAGGCGATACAATCGGAACGACACGATCGTATGGTGCGACGCGTCCGGACCCAACCGGTGAATTACGCGACGCTCGCCGAGTGGCGCTACCAGCTGCGCCTTCTCCTCGGCCGGCGCGAGACCGCGGCGCGGGCCGCGGGAGTCGAGCCCCAGCAATACGTGCTGCTCCTCCAGATCAAGGGGCTGGAGGCGCGCGGCGCGGTGACCATCGGCATGCTCGCTGAGCGGCTTCAGATTCGGCATCACAGCGCAGTCGAGCTGGTGGACCGTTTGGTGAAGCGCGGGATGGTGTCCCGGCGGCGCCACGATGGCGACCGCCGACAGGTGGTGGTGAAACTCAGAGCGGCCGGCGAGGCCGTGCTTCGTCGGCTCGCTCTTCACTCACTCGCCGAATTGCGCGCGGAGGCGCCGGCCCTGGTGGCCACACTGCGACGGCTCATCCGCGAAGCGAACGGGCGGCGGCGATGAACGACAACATCGGGAGGGACAGATGCGCATGCGGACCACAGCGCTGGTAGTGCAGGGGATCCTGCTCACGAGCCTCGCGGCGGGATGTGCCATGACGCCGGCAACCTCGACCACGGCGGCCCCGTCGCCGTCGGGGACGGCGATGACGACTCCGGACGGGTCACGGTCGTCGTCTCAGAGCGGGGGCGGCACGCGTCAGGCCTCCTCGGTTGGCTCCACCACGCGGCCGCGAATCGAGGGGTTCCGCGTCGCCGACAGCCTCAGTGACGTCCACTTCGATTTCGACAAGTACGAGCTGACGGCTGACGCCACGAAGACCCTCGACGCGCACGCCGAGTGGCTCAAGGCCAATCCCAAGCACCTCGTGCTGATCGAGGGCCATTGCGACGAGCGCGGCACCGACGCGTACAACGTCGCGCTCGGCGAGCGTCGTGCGAAGGCCACTCAGAACTACCTCGCGGCGCACGGCGTGCGAACGGCGCGCATCACGATCATCTCGTACGGTGAGGAGCGGCCGCAGTGCTCCGATCACTCCGAGGAGTGCTGGGCGAAGAACCGCCGCGCGCATTTCATGGTGAAGGCGCAGTAACCCGCGCCCGGTAACACGCGCAGGTTCGGCGTTCGCGCTTTCCTTTTAGATGGGGGGACCCTCTTGGGTCCCCCCATACCCCCTCCGATTCACGCGTGGGCTGACACCACCCCTACCGCTTCCCCCAACCCCCCTTTTGAAGTTGGGGGACCCCTACGGCTTCCCCCAAACCCCCTCATTCACGTGAGGGCGGACACCGTTCGGAGCTATCGTCCGCTCGAGCCGAAGCCGCCGGCGCCGCGGGGACTGTCGGGCAGCGTCGTCACTTCCACCAGCTCGATGTGCTCCACGCGCTGAACGACGAGCTGGGCGATGCGGTCACCGCGCCCGAGCGTAACCGGCGTGGCCGGGTCGTGGTTGACCAGGATCACGCGGATCTCGCCGCGGTAGCCGGCGTCGATGAGGCCCGGGGTGTTGACGAGGCTCAGCCCGTGGCGCAGCGCGAGGCCGGAGCGCGGCACGACGAAGCCCGCGTACCCCGGCGGCAGCGCGATCGCGACCCCGGTGTCGACGGCGGCGCGCGCGCCCGGCGCCAGCGTCACTGAGGCGCGCGCGTAGAGATCGAGTCCCGCGTCATCCGCGCGCGCGTAGGAGGGCAGCGGGAGATCGCGGTCGAGACGCTGGACCAGGACGCGGACGGGGGCGCTCAGCGGTTGGACAGCGCGCGCTCGCGGTCGGTCTTGACGACCATGTCGGAGAGCCGCCGCACCAGTTCCTTGGTGAGCTGGGGACGGTTGCGGATGAGCCAGTCGAGGCGATCGTTGTTGATGACGATCAGCTCGACGTCGGTGGCGGCGACGGCGTCGGCCGAGCGCGGCGCCTCGCGGAAGAGCGCCATGTCGCCGAACAGCTCACCCTCGCCGAGCGTCGACAGCGTTTTCTCCACGCCGTCGAACGTCCGCTTGATCTGCACGGTGCCGGCGTGGACGAGGAACGCCTCGCCCTTGGCGTCCGCGCCCTCCTTGACGATGATCTCGCCCGCCCTGAACGTGCGGCGCTCGAGGTCGCCGAGCGTGAGGTTCTTGTAGATCTCCAGCCCGATCGAGGGCATGTGCGACTTGGACTCCACCGGCAGCCGCGCGTTCGTCCAGCCGCCGAGCCCGCCCTTGAGGATCCGCACGCTCTTGAAGCCGCGCGTGCGCAGCGCGGCCGCGACCTTCTCGGCCGTCGCCTCGGCGGGGCTCGTGTCATAGACGACGACGAGCTGCTCGCGTTCCACGTTCGGCTCCGACTCGGGGCGCCCCGCCAGCACCGCTTCGGGATCGAGCCGCACCGCGCCAGGCAGCCGCAGCGGGCTCGTCTCGAAGTCGGTCTTCGTGCGCGCGTCCACCAGCTGCGGGTTGCGTCCGCTCTCGATGGCGGCGATCACTTGCGCGGGCAGGATGCGGTAGCGGTTCTTCCACCAGCGCCGCCCGAACATGCCGCCGTAGATCCCGGCGCTCAGCAGCGTGACGCCGAGCGTGGCCCAGGCCCACGGGAAGGGCTGCGGCGGCGGGTTCTTGAGCTTGCGCTCCGCCTCGGCGAGCGCGTGCTTGACGTCGGTGAGGTCCGGCTGCATCTGGTTGGCTTCCTTCAGGCGCGCCACCGCCGTCGAATAACGGTCGGCGAACAGCGCGTCCAGGCCCGCCAGCCATGCGACATTGAATCGACTCTCGCCCGTGCGCACCGGCGTGCCCTCGAGGAACTTGCGCACGTCGCGCGCGGGAATGACGAAATTGAAGCCCTGCACGATGGAGCCGCTGGAGCCCGACAGCGTCGTGGCCGTCAGCACGCCGACGAGCCTCGCGTCGTCGGCGACGGCCGGCCCGCCCGAGTTGCCGTGCGCGGCCGCCGCGTCCGTCTGGATGAAGTCCTGGCCGATCGCGTCCTGCTTGAAGCCGGAGACGGCGCCGTTGGTGACCGACGCGTCCAGCGTCGCGGACTTGTTCAGCAGCTCGTGCGAGACCACGACACCCGGGAATCCGATGATGTGGATGGGATCGCCGATCCGCGCATCGCTGTCGCTCAGCCGGATGGCGGGATAGTCGCCCTCCTTCACGCGCAGCAGGGCGAGATCGCGGCCCGAGTCGGCCGCCGGCTTGCCGTTGATGTCGAAGCCCAGCGGCGGGCTGAACTTCACGACCTCCGCCTTGAGAATGACGCCGCTCGAGAGCAGGATCGACAGCTGCGGCATCGGCGTCACCTGCGCCGAGCTCATCGCGCGCGCCGTCGCGTCGCGCCGGATCAACTCCTCGATCTCCGGTCGCTGCCCCCGCATCAGGCCCTGCGCGCGGAGGGCGGGATCGACACACGCCTGATCGATCGCGTTCTTCCTCAACTCGTGCGTCACCCACGGAGGAAGCCGGTACGTCGGATCGACCACGTGAGCATTGGTGATGAGATAGCCCCGGCCGTCGACGAACCAGCCGGTTCCCGCCTCGACGAACGGCGTCGGGCGCACCGTCTTCGTCCCGCCCCCGCAATTCAGCGTGACCTCGGCGCGCACCTCCGCCGTCACGAGCGCGACGGCGGGCTTCGCGATCAACAGGGCCTCCTGGACGGTGATCGCGGACGTCGCCGCCGGCGCCAGGATCGCCAAGGCCACGAGTACGAAGGTGAGGGCCGCTCTCATCGTCTCGTGAACCTAACACGGGAGCCGGCCGGGGCACAAAGCAGGCGCCCCGAGTACAATGCGCGCATGCCGTCGAGCCGCACGGACGCGAACCTCCAGGTCGCGCTCGCCGGCGAGGCCGACGCCAACCGTCGCTATCTCGCCTACGGGATCCGGGCGCTTGCGGAAGGCCGCGCGGACGTCGCGCAGCTGTTCTTCGAGGCGGCCGGCGCCGAGACGATCCACGCGCTCGAGCACCTGCGTGCGATGGGCGCCGTGGGGTCCACGCGCGAGAACCTCGTCGTCGCCGCCACCGGCGAGATGCAGGAGATCGATGTCATCCTCCCGCGGATGATCCGTGAGGCGGAGGAGGACGGCCGCCCCGACGCCGCGGCCTCCTTCCGGCTGGCCCTCGAGCGCGAGCGGCATCATCGCGACATGTTCCGTCACGCGCTGGCGACGCTCGACGGCGGGGCCGCCACGTCAGCCTCGACGGTCGCATCGTCGATTGCCGCCCCGGCCGCGGCGCCGACCGGGGCCGCCGCTGTCCCGCTCGGATCGGCGGGCCAGCCCGCGCCGACCAGCGGTCCGCGCGCGCCCAGCGTGACGGCGCGCAGCGGCGGCGTGACGGCGGCCACCATGCGTCGCATGGATGGCCGCGCTCACATGTCGGAGCTCGACACCGAGCCCAGACGGATCGAGCGCCTCGCGTCCATTCGCGAGGTCGTCTTCGGCGCGCAGGACGGTCTCGTGTCCACGTTCGCGGTCGTCGCGGGGCTCGCGGCCGCCGGCGTCGGTCCGCTCGTCGTGCTCCTCGGCGGCGCCGTCTCGGCGATGGCGGGCGTGCTCTCGATGTCCATCGGCACCTTTCTCTCGTCGCGCGCGCAGCGGCAGCTCTACGAGCGGGAGCTCGACCGCGAGCGTCGCGAGATCCGCGACCACGCGGGTGAGGAAATCGCCGAGTTGATCGCCGCGCTCGCCGCGCGGGGGATGGCGCGAACGGACGCCGCCGAGGTGGCGCGCCGCGTTGGCCGTCATCCGGACATCTTGTTGTCCGCGCTCTCCATCTTCGAGCTCGGTCTCGCGCCGCAGCGGCTGGGCGCGCCCATCCGCGACGCGCTCGTCATGGCGGTGGCATTCGGCGTCGCCGCGGTCGTTCCGCTGCTGCCCTTCCTGTTCATGCAGGGACTGCCGGCGCTCGGAGTGTCGGCCGCGCTCACACTGATCGCATTGTTCTGCGTCGGCGTGCTGAAGGCGCGCGTGGCCGGCGTGTCCGCGCTGCGCTCGGGATTCGAGGTAGCCATGCTGGCCGCGGCCTCCGGGCTCATCAGCTTCGGCCTTGGCCGCCTTGCCTCGGTCGTGCTCGGCGTGGATATTCGCGGGTGAGTTTCGCGCTGCGCCTGGCGGAGGATCGGTTGGGCACGGGCGCGCGGCTGGCGTTGCCGGGAGCGCCGCGTGTGCTCTACGCGCGTGACGCCAACGGAGCCCTGACCCTCGCGAGCCGGCCACCCACGGTGCACGCCGACCACGCGGCCCCCGCGACAACTAAAATCGCGGCGGGCACGGCGTGGCACGGCGCCGCCGACGTCGTGCTCGTTGCCGACGCGCCGGCGGTCGTGTTGCGCTTCGAGCTCGTTCGCGCCGGCGCGATAGACGGCGCCGAGGTGGGGAGCCATGACTCGCGCCGGCTGCTGGAGCACGCGATCGATCTGGATCCGGCGCGGCCGTGGCTGATGCGCTGCGACCGCGTCGACTTCGCGCCGGGCGGCATCGCGCTACCGCATGGGCACAAGGGCGGTGGCATCCGTTGCCTGCTCGCCGGCACGCTCGAGGTCAGCGTGGGCGATCACCCACCGCGGCTGATGCATCCCGGCGACGCGTGGTTCGAGAGCGGCCGCGAGCCGGTCCTGGCCAAGGCCTCGCCAGACATCGCCACGGCGTTCGTGCGCGTCTCGATCCTGCCGCGCGAGATCCGTGGTCAGTCGTCGATCGTGTACGTCGATCCCGCCGATGCCGGCCGCGGCCGCGCGCGACAGTACACCGTCTACGTCGACGAGCCGCTTGTCCTCCCGTCGTAGGAACGGTCGCGCGGCTGGCTAGTGGCCGGTCGCCCAGCGCGCCTCGTGATAGGCGCGGCGCTGCGCTTCCGTCAGCAGCTCACGCGTTTTTAGGTGAGCGAGCAGGTGGACGAGGCGTACGTCGGCGCGCGCACGCTCGACGTCGGCCGTGGCTGCGCGCACGGTCGCTTCGTCGGCGCCGCCGCCGGCGAAGAGCGCGCGAAGCCGCTTCTCGGCGTCGAGCAGGCGCGCGCTCTTCGGCCGGGACTCGGCGAACATCGCGTGCAGCAGCGCGCGCACGCGCGCCTCTTGCTCCGCGGTGAGCGCGAGACGGTCCTTCAGCTCGAGCACGTGCATCGGGCCCGGATAGCCCTGCTGGTCGGCCGCGAACGCCATCCCGAAGCCGCGCCCCTCAGCCACGACGGCATCGAACTCGTCGAGACACGCCTGCGCTCTGACGTGACCCGCGGAGGGCGTGCCGGGCGTGTGCTCGTGTCCCGCGTGCTGCGCTGCCGCGGTCGCGGGAACGAGCGCGAAGCTGAGCACCAGCAGAAGCGACACGCGCATGGGGTCCTCCGCGGCTCAGGCGAACTTCGAGAGATAGGCGTGCAGCGCCACGGCCTCGCGCTGGCGCAACACCACCGCGACGTGCAGCTGCTCGAGATACTGGGCGAGCACCTTGCCCCCGAACTGCGGCGTCTTCTCGGCGAAGAAGCGCGTCACGTCGCCCTCGAGCGCCGGGGTCGTGAGACCGGTCACGCCCTCGGCCAGCCGTCGCATGCCGTGCTTGGGGTACAGACGATCCATCGTGTCCCATTGACGCTTGACGAAGTCCCAGGCGAGCTCCCGCGTGTCCACGTTCATGAGCATGCCGCGCACGACGAACGGCGCGTCCTGGGTCCGGATCTCGCCATTCACGGCGCGCTCGAGCGTCTGGTGGGTGAGCTCGGGATCCCGGAAGCCTGCCAGCGCATACAGGTAGCGCTGCTCCTCTTGCGGCGTGCTCGCCGCGCGGAACCGCCGGAGAAAATCGTCGTAGCGCGCGGCGTCGCCGACGTGCGCGAGCACGGCGATGACGGCCGGCAGCACGTTGGGGTCGACGGCCGCCGGCGCGGCGAGATACTCCCGGTAGACCTCGGCCGCGTGCGCCTGCACACCGCCGTCGTTGCCCAGCACGCCGAGCGCACGTATGAGATCGCCCCGCAGCTGGCGCGTCAGCTCGTCCTCGCCGGGTCGCGGCGTCCAGCCGAGCGCCGTGAAGGCGGGCGTCACGCGATCGCGCACGAGCGCCTCGAGCCGGGGCCGGTCGCCGGGCTCCACGATGCGGTTGAGCGTATTGAACGATCCCACGAGCACCGACCAGACGTTGCGGTCGCGCTCGCCGCGGAACCGCGCGGTGAGGTCGAGGTAGGCGGTGAGCGGCATGAGCCCCGCCACCGCGAGTGCCCAGGCGTCGTTGACCAGATTGAAGCGCTCGATCGGCGCCAGCACGTCCAGCCGTCGCAGCAGCGCCTCGAGCAGATCGGGCGCATAGCGCACGCGATAGAAGCCGTGACCGCCGGCGTTGGCGACGACGACGTCCGTGGTGGCGCCGAGGCGCAGCCGCGCCTCGCGCTCCGCGAGCAGCACGCGCTCCTCGCTCACCGGACCGCCGCCGTACGCGCGCAGCTGAATCGGCACCTGCCACGGCTGCTCGGGCTCGGCCGCCGCCGGCGGCAGCGGCTCCCGGAGGTAATTGAAGCGCTGCTGCGAGAGCACGAGATGACCACCCGGGTCGCGGCTCACCGTGACCACGGGATAGCCGGGCCGGAAGATCCAGCCGTCCATGACGGCCGGAATCGGCTGCTGGGCGGACCGGCCCAGGGCGGCCCAGAGGTCCCCGGTGTCGGCGTTGGCGAACTTGTGCGCCCTGAGGTATTCGCGCACGCCCTCGCGGAAGACCACCGCGCCGAGATATTGCTCGAGCATGCGGAGCACGGACGCGCCCTTCTCGTACGTGAGCACGTCGAACATCGCGTCAGCATCACGCGGCGACGTTACCGGGAACTCGATCGGCCGAGTGCTGTGCAGACCGTCGAGCGAGAGCGCGGCCGCCCGCGACACGCCGAAGGTGGTCCAGCGCTGCCACTCGGGCTTCCAGGCGTCGACGGCGAGCATCTCCATGAACGTCGCGAACGCCTCGTTGAGCCAGATGCCGTTCCACCACGTCATGGTTACGAGATCGCCGAACCACATGTGAGCGTTCTCGTGCGCCACCACGTCGGCCACGCGCTCGAGCTCCGCGTGCGAGGCGGCCGTCTCGTCGACCAGCAGCGCCGTCTCGCGGAACGTGATGGCGCCGAGGTTCTCCATGGCGCCGGCGGCGAAGTCGGGGATCGCGAGCAGATCGAGCTTGTCGCCGGGGTAGGGCAGCCCGTAATAGTCCTCGAAGAACGCGAGCGAGGCGGCGCCGATGTCCTGGCCGAAGCGCGCGAGGCGCTTCTTGCCCGGCACGCACCAGACTTTCAGCGGCGTCTGACCGACCGGCACCGCATCCGTCGCTTCGAGCTCGCCGACGACGAACGCCACCAGGTAGGTCGACATGACGATGCTGTCGGCGAACCGAACGACCTTGCGGCCGTTCTCCGACGTCTCCGAGACGACCGCGGTGTTCGACACCGCGGTGAGCGCCGGGTCGATGGCCAGCGTCACGGCAAACACCGCCTTGAACGACGGCTCGTCCCAGCAAGGAAACGCACGGCGCGCGTCGGTGGCCTCGAACTGCGTGGCGGCCATCGTGCGCGACACGCCGCTCGGATCCTTGTAGACGGAGCGATAGAAGCCGCGCAGCTTGTCGTTCAGCGTGCCGCGAAAGCTCAGGCGCAGCCGCCACCGGCCGCGCGCGGCCGGCGAGGCGAGCGCGAGCCGGCACCGCTCGGTGGTCTCCTCCATCGTTGCCGTCGCGCGGATCGTCTCGCCACGGTCGTTCTCGAGGCTCGCCGAGTCGATCGCGAGCTCGATCGCGTTGAGGACGACCTCAGAGATCGGCTCCGCGACGTCGAGAGCCACGGTCTCCTGGCCGCGGAACGTCAGCGTGGTGAAGTCGGGCTCGAGCCGTATGTCGTAGCGGGACGGCACCGCCGTCCGGGGCAAGCGATAGGGATCCAAGGGTGCCTCCGCGCTAGGATGGCGCTGCTGCCCCGCTACTGTACCGCGACCCGGCTACGCCGCCAAACCTCCTTGCTCGTCGCTACACGTCCGTTGTCGTCAGGCGCGTGCGCCGGCGACGAAGCCCGCGAGGAGGTCCCAGCCTGAAGAGTGCCCGAGACGGACGAGTTGGCCGGCCGCGTCGAGCGCGATCGAGTCGTCGCCGCGCGCCAGGCCGGCCGCGAGGTCGTGCAGCGGTGCCCAGCCTTCCCCCGCCAGTAAATCACCCAGCAGCGCCGCGCCGATGCGATGCGTGAGCCGCGTCGCCGCGGTCCTGACGTCCGATGCGGCGACGCCCCACGCGCCGGCGTCGATCACGCCGGCGCGCGCGAGCAGCGCGCGAGCGAAAAACGCCCCGCCGCTGAAGTCGTCACCGGCGGGCGTCAGGCCGGGGCCCAGGCCGACGAGCGCCGTCGCGGCGTCTGCGGCGCGCGCCGGATCGTCGGCGACGCACGCGGCCGCCAGCGCATCGGCGCGTGCGCCGGCGCCATCGAGCGGAAATGCCAGCGGCATGCCGAGGAGCCAGGCGCCGAAACCGCGCGGCTCGCCAAGCGCCTTCGCGAGCGCCGAAAGCCGGGCGGCGCCGTCGCGCATCGCGCCGGCAGTCGCGGCCGTCGCCGGAATGTCGAGTGGGCGCCAGGGGGGAAGCCCGTTCGATTTCGGCAGGCGCAGGCAGTCGCCGGGCTTCACGCTCGCGGCGCACGCGGAGGCTTCGTCGACGTGGATGGCGCGCGCGTGTGACATGCCGTCGGGCGCGCCGATCCAGAGGAGCTCGTCGCCGCTCTCGACGTAGACCGACGTGCTGAGCGCGGCCAGTACGCGCGCCTCACCGTCGCTCGCACGCAGCGCGACGTCCGCCCGCCAGCCGAGGCCGCAGATCCGCATGGGCGGCATTCTATGATGTGTTCCATGCGATCGCGCGTGTGGGCGGCGTGCGCCCTCCTCGTGGCCGGCTGCGCGGGCGGGGCCCTGAGCGTGCGCCCCGAATCCGTCGAGACGTTCGTCGCACGCCACTGGCGAATGCCGCTGGCGCCGCAAGGGCCGCCGCCGGCGCGCTACACACCGCTCGAGGCATCGCTTTCGCCCGAAGCCTGTGGCACCTGCCATCCCGCGCAGCTCGCCGACTGGCGCACGAGCACGCACGCGGCCGCGATGGGGCCGGGCGTCGCCGGTCAGCTCGTCGAGGTGCTCGCGCGCGAGCCGGCGACGGCGCTCACCTGCCAGCATTGCCACGCACCGCTCGCCGAGCAGGCGCCACTCGTCGCCCAGACTCTTGCCCCCAATCCCGCGTTCGATGCGGCGCTCCGCGCGCGGGGAATTCCGTGCGCCGCGTGCCACGTGCGGGAACACGCGCGCTTCGGGCCGCCGCGTCGCGACGGCTCGCTCGATAGCGCGGCGCCGCGCGACACGCTGCCGCACGGCGGCGTCACGCGCACACCCGCGTACCTGGCCTCGGAGTTCTGTCGGGGCTGTCATCAATTCGAGCCGGACGGCTACGCGCTGAACGGCAAGCTGCTCGAAGACACGTACGCGGAGTGGAAGGCGAGCCGCTTCGCGGCCGCCGGCGTGCAATGCCAGAACTGCCACATGCCGGACCGCCGCCACCTCTGGCGCGGCATTCACGACCCGGACATGGTGAGCAGCGGTCTGACGATCACGGTCGTCGAGGACGAGCGCGCGGCGGGCACCGTGGCGTCACGGCTCGTCGTCGAGAACACCGGCGTCGGCCATCGATTCCCGACCTACGTCACCCCGCTCGTGGTGTTGCGCGCCGAGCTCATCGACGCGGCCGGGCGCCCGGTGTCGGGCAGCCGCGTGGAGCGACGCATCGGACGCGAAGTCACACTGGATCTCGAGCGGGAAGTCTCGGACACACGGCTGGCACCGGGAGAACGGGTGGAGCTGGCGTACGTGCACGCGTTCGAGGGAGGCGCGGTGGCCGCGCGCTTCAGCGTGCTCGTCTATCCGGACGCCTTCTACACGGCGTTCTTCGAGGCGCTGCTGCGCCAGGGCGCCGGCCGCGGCGAGGACGACATCCGCCGCGCGCTCGACGACAGCCGCCGCTCGGCCTTCGTCGTGTTCGAGAAAGTCGTCCGGTCGAAGGCCGGGCTCAATCGTCCGCCATGAGCATGATCAATCCGTCGTCGCCGACCTGGTGGGCGGCGATGCGCAGCCCCGCCTCGGCGACTTCGGATTCGATCTCGCCGGGCACGAACTGGTGCTCGAAGTGCAGGCCGCCGTGCTCGAACATGATCACGTCCGTCGGTAGTGGCGTCCAGTCGGCGCCCGTGAGGCGACCGACGCCCTCGGCGACGGCGCGCGGCAGGAAGCGCGTCACCGGCTCGGTGACGGTGTAGCTGAGGATGATGCGCCCGTTCGGCGCCAGGTGACGACTCGCGGCGCGCAGCGCGCCGACGCGCGTCGCGCGATCGCAGATGTAGCTGTAGCAGTACCAGGAGAAGATGAACACGTCGTACTTCTCGGGAATCTCCGCCGCCTCGATCCAACCGATGTGGAAATCCGCCTGGACGCCCGCCTTCTCGCACATGGTGCGCGCCAGCGTCACCGCGGTCTCCGACGGCTCGAGCCCGTCGACGCGATAGCCGGCGCGGCGCAGGCCGATGAGGTCGCGACCCGAGCCGGCGCCGACGATGAGGACGTGATCGTCCGGCTTGAGGAAGCGGAAGTAGAAATTTTCCTCCCAGGTGAAAAGCCCCGACATCACGTAGGTCTCGTCGATCCCGAAGTCGCTCCAGCGTCCCGCCGACGCGTGCCCCAGCTCTTTGCGCGTGAGCACGCCGGCCGTCGCGTACGCGAGGAGGCGCGCGGCGCGAATCAGGCCGCGGCCCACGTAGTACGAGACCTTGAACACACCCCACCGCCACGCGGACATAGTCACCAGCCTTTCGCCGCGCCGTCGGCGCGGGGGTCGGAGCCCGCGCGCAGCCCGTCGGCGTCGAGCGCGACGACCTGCGCGTGGCCCATGAGATCGCTCCATGGCTCCACGACCTGCACCTGATGGCCGCGCTCGCGCAGGCGGGCGGCCATCGTCTCCGGAAAGCGTGACTCGAGGCGCAGCGCCTTCGTCGGCTCGCCCCACGTGCGCCCGAACAACCACCGCGGCGCCTCCACCGCGGCCTGTGGACCGAGACCGCGATCGACCAGGCGCGTGACGAGCGCCGCCTGCGTCTGCGGCTGGCCCTCGCCGCCCATCGTGCCGTACACGAAGCGCGGGCGGCCGCCGGCGAGGTACATCGACGGGATGAGCGTGGTCGCCGTCCGCTTGCGCGGCGCCAGATGGTTGGGATGCGCCGGATCCAGCGAGAAGAACGCGCCGCGGTTCTGCAGCAGCACGCCGGTGTCGCCGGCGACGACGCCGGCGCCGAACTCGTGATAGAGGCTCTGAATCACCGAGACGGCGTTGCCGTCGCTGTCGGCGGTCACCACCGCGATTGTGTCGCCGCCGGCCGGCGCGCCGTCGATCGGCCGCGCGGCGCGGCGGGAGATCAGGCGGCGCCGCGTCGCGAGCCGGTCCCGGTCGAGGGCGAGGGCGACCGGGACGTCCACGACGTCCGGATCCGCCAGCCAGCGGTCGCGGTCCTCGAAGGCGAGCTTCGTCGCCTCGACGGTGAGATGCACAAGGTCCGTATCGTCGAGCGAGGCGACGTCGAAGCCTTCGAGGAGTCCCAGGATCGCGAGCACCGCGAAGCCCTGCGCCGGGGGCGGAAAGCTCGCCAGCTCGCCGCCGCGATACGGCAGGCGCACCGGCTCCGTCCAGTTGGCCTCATGCTTCGCGAGATCCTCGACGGCGAGCGGGCTGCCCACGGCGGCCGCGCCGGCGGCGAGCCGCTGCGCGAGCGGGCCGCGGTAGAACTCTTCCGCGCCGCCGCGCGCGATGGCGCTCAGCGTGGCGGCCAGCGCCGATTGCGTCAGCCGTCCTTCGGCGAGGCGCTCGGGATGATAGAGCGGCCAGAGCGTGCGCCGTACCTCATCGGCGACCCCCGCGGCGAAGAGGGCGGGCGTGGCCGCCGTCACGCGGCGCTGGCCGGCCGAGACCTCGATGCCTTCACGCGCGTGCGCGATGGCGCGCTCGAGCAGATTCGCCCACGCGATCGGCGACTTCATCGCCTCGCGGCTGTAGCGATGCGCCTCCCACCATCCCGACACGGCGCCGGGCACGGTGAGGGCGGCGGCGCCGCCGCGCGTGGGAATGGCGGCGCCGAAGCGCTCCCGATACGTTTCGAGGTCGGCCGTGCGCGCCGCGCGGCCGGTGCCGTTGAGCGCGCGCAGGCGCTGTCGCCCGGCGTCGTACACGAGCCAGACGTTGTCGCCGCCCACGCCGTTCATGTGCGGGTAGACGACGGCCAGCGTGGCGACGGCGGCGATGGCAGCGTCGAGCGCATTGCCGCCGTCGCGTAAGGTTGCGAGGCCGGCGTCGGAAGCGAGGGCGTGAGGGGTGGCGACGATTCCGTGCCGGGCGCGTGTCTCGGGCCACCGGGTCGCTTCGCTCACGCGCTCCGATCATACGATGAAGTCAGGCCGAAGCGTGACGGTTATCCCTCGGCAGCGAGGATGGCAAGCCCTTGTGCTAGGCTCCCGCCATGCCCGGCGCGCGGGACGCCGCCATCCGGATCAGAAAGGACGTGGTCTTCCGCGATCTCGAGGGCGAGCTGGTGCTCCTCAACCTCGCGACGGGCGTCTACTTCGGCCTCGATCCCGTCGGCACGCGTATCTGGGCGCTCATCGACGACGGCCGCACCACCGGCGAGATCGTCAGCGCGATCACGGCCGAGTACGAGGTCGATGCCGAAGCGTGCCGCACGGATCTCGCGCGTTTCCTCGCGACGCTGCGGGACAACGCTCTTGTCGATCTGGACGATGCGCTGTGAGGCGCCGGCTCGCTGAGCTGAGCCGCCTCACGGCGGCGGAGCGGCGCGTGCTGCTTGTCGCCTGGATGCTGCTGCTACTGGCGCCGGCGCTTCTCAGGCTCCGCCCGTTGCCTCGGCTGCTCTGCTCGACGCGCGCCGGGTGCAACGCCGCCGTCGATCCCGGACGCCTCGCCTGGCTCGTCGACGTGGCCGCACGCTATGCACCCGGCGCGCGCTGCCTTCCGGTGGCGCTGGTGACCGGCTGGATGCTCGCCCGGCAGGGCACGCCAGCCACGTTGCGCGTCGGTGTCGCCCGTCATGCCGGCCGTCTCACGGCGCACGCGTGGCTCGAGTGCGGCGGCCGTCCGTTGCGCGACGCGGCCGGAGGTGACGGCTACGCGCCGATCCTCGCCGTCGCGGTGGCGGCGCAGCCTCTGAGCAGCCCTCGATGAGCGGGATCGCCGGCGTCTTCCATGCCGACGGTCGCCCCGCCGACGCCGGACTCGTCGAGCGCATGGCCCGCGCGCTGGCGCACCGGGGTCCCGACGGCGAGACTCGGCGGGTCGCGGGCTCGGTGGGGCTCGCGCACCGGCGCCTCGCGTCGCTGTCGGCCGAGGACAAGCCGCCGCTGACCGACGCCGACGGCCGCGCGGTGGTCGTCGATGGCCGGCTCGACGATCCGTTGGAGCGATTGCGCCGGCGGGGCTCCGGGTTCGTCGACGACGCGGTCGGGGAGTTTGCGGTTGCTGCATGGGACGCGCCGGCGCGGACGCTCCTCTGCGCGCGCGACACCTTCGGCGTCAAGCCGCTCTACGTCCACTGGGACGGCCGCCGCCTGCTCTTTGCGTCCGAAGTCGGCGCTCTCTTCCAGGACGCGTCCGTCCCGCGGCGTCCCAACGCGGCGACGATCGCCGACTACCTGCTGATGGATTTCCGCGATCCGGGCGCCACGTTCTTCGAGGGCATTCGTCGTGTGCCGCCGGGCCATGTGCTCAGCGTCGGGCCGCGCGGGCTCTCGTCGCGGCGCGCCTGGACACCCGACGGCGCGACGCGCACCGGCAGCGCCCAAGACCATGCGCGCGACTTCGCCGCGCGATTTCGCACGGCCGTGAGCGAGCGGCTCGTCGATGCGCCTGCGGCAGGCGTGCTCCTGAGCGGGGGTATCGACTCGACGCTGGTCGCGGCGGTCGCGGGCGCCGTGCGTGGCCACGATCGGTCCGTGAATGCCCTGACGTATCTGCATGACGGATTCCTCGTCGAGGACTGGGAGGCGATCGTCGCCCTCGTGGCCGCCGGCGCAATTGCGCCCTCGCGCACGCGCGTGGGATTGCCGCTGCTCGACATGCTGCTCGCCTCTGCGGAGCCGCCGAACGACGAGGCGCATCCCGTCCTGGATGCGCTTCTCGATCCCGGCGCCACGGGAGACTTTCGGCTTCTGCTGACCGGCATCGGCGGCGACCAGCTCTCGAGCGCCGCCGAGCGCGGCGCACTCGCCGACCGTTTGCGCTCCGGGCGCGTCGGCCGAGCCTGGCGAGAGGCGGCGGCGCTGGCCTGCGCGTACGGCGGCGACGGACGGGCGGCGACCGCGGACGTCATCTGGTCGGCGCTGTCGCCGCGGTTGCGGCGCACGGCGCGCGGCCTCGCCGGTCGGGACACACCGCCGTGGCTCCGGCCAAGCGTCGCGCGCTTGCGCCGCCCGGCGCCCGCGGATTCCGCGCGCTTCGAGACGCGCATGGCCGCAGCGATCTGGCGGGCGCTCACCGCGCCGACGCTCGCCTTCGCGCTCGAGAAGCTCGACGCCGAAGCGGCGCGGCTCGACATCGAGCCGCGGCATCCGTACCTCGATCGCGGCGTCGTCGAATGCGTGCTGGCGGTGCCTCC
>Ga0070707_100000921_pt1 | contig 29187 bp, 28 predicted proteins | sample KBSK5502metaG_FD_65468 | JGI IMG/M metagenome (GOLD analysis project Ga0070707, IMG submission 65468) | Corn, switchgrass and miscanthus rhizosphere microbial communities from Kellogg Biological Station, Michigan, USA - KBS K5-50-2 metaG | ecosystem: Host-associated > Plants > Roots >... | reverse complement strand
TCCTTGAGGTTGTCCTTGCAGGTGGTGACCGCCTGGGTCACCGTTTCACCCCAAACGCCGGGGTCGGTGCTGCCGGTGGCGGCGGCGGCGGCGACGGCGCCACCGATCACCGCCAGGGCGGCCGCGGCCAGGCCGGCCACAGCCCTGTGCTTCCAGGTCATCTTGTTTCCTCCAGCCGCGAACGCGTGGTAGGCGGACTGGCTTACCGCGGGGTTGGGGCCCCGCAGGCCGCCGACCTGGCTCCGGAGCTCACGCTCCAGCTGGTCGTCCAGATCGAATTCGCCACCGGCGTTCGGGTTCATTCGATAGGAGGGACGCGCAGGAGGTGCGAACTATCCGAAATTGGGCCCAAACCAGGGCTCAGGCGGGCGCGCAGTGTTCGCTTGGCCTCCATCAGGCGGGAGGCGATGGTGCTCTCGGGCACGCCCAGGGCGGCCGCGATCTCCCGATTGCTGTACCCGTGCAGGTGGCGCAGCACAAGGGCCGCGGACTGCTTGATGGGCAGGCGCCGCAGCTCCCGCAGTAGGTCCCCGCTGAGGACTTCGTCTTCAGGGTTCGGAGCCGCCGGCCGGCCCAGGCGCCGGACCAGCTCGCCGACCTCGCGCAGCTTCTGCTTACGCCGGTACGAGATGGCCGTGTTGATCGCGATCCGGTGCAGCCATGCCTCAGCCGGGGCGTCCACTTTCCACCGCGGCCAGGCCTTGAAAGCCTGGAGGAAAGCGTCCTGCGCGCAGTCCTCGGCCGCGGCCGGGTCGCCGGTGACCGAGACCAGCGTCCGGAAGATGCGGTCGTAGGTCCCGCGGTACAGGCGGTCGAAGTCATCCCGGCTGCCCGGCCGATAGGCGTCGGAAGCCACAGCTCTATTAACGACCGAGCCCCTGATTTCTGTAGGCAGGGCACAAGCGCGCGGCGGCCGCCTCGCCATCGCCGGTTCGGTGCCGGGCGCCTGTGCTGCCCGTCCCTGATTTCCCGGCAAACCCCGAGTCGGGCGCGCGAAACGGCCCGGATTTCCCGGCAAATCAGGAAAATTTTTGAGGCGTCAGGCCAGCTGCAGCGAGGCCTCGGCGGCCGATCGCAGGTGGGCGGCGAAGTCCTCCACGTCGGGCACGATCGCGGGATCGGCCGTGAGCCCGAAGAACAGCCCTCCGTCGTAGGACACCAGAGCCACCCCCAGCCCCATCGACGGGTAGAGCGGCGCAAATGGCCACACCTCCAGCAGCCGGGCGCCGCCGGTGTAGAGCGGGAACTGCGGCCCGGGCACGTTGGTCACGTTCAGGTGGGCGCCCGCCTGGGGATTGGACATCAAGCGCCCGGCCAGCACCAGCATGCTGGGCGGCGCCCAGTCCGCCAGCCCGCTCAAATGGTGCGCGGCCACCGCCTGGTGCGAGCGCTTGAGGTCGCCCAGCGTGACCGTGACCTTATGGATCCGGTCCTCCAGCGGCAGCGCCCCCGTGGGCAGCTCCACGATCATCCCGCTGAGCCGGTTGCCGCCCGTCTCGCCGGGCCGCCGGACCGAAACCGGGATGAAGACCCGCACCCGCTCCGGCACCTTCTCGCCGCGCGCCGCCAGCCACCGATGCAGGCCCTCGGCCACGATCGCGAGCACGGCGTCGTTGACCGTGCAGCCGAGCCGGTTCTTCAACGCCTTGACCTCGTCCAGCGGGACGCGCAGCCCGCGCCCGGTGCGCCGGGGTCCGATCGCGCGGTTGAAGAAGAGGCCCCGGCGCGGGATCGCCAGCTGGCGGCCCAAAGACGGCAGGCCGCGGGCCGCGGCCAGCCAGCTCAGGGCGCGGTCCTTGAGCGGCGAGGGCCGCTCCGCGCCGCCCGGCAGCGGGTTCCAGAGCTCGCGGCGCAGGAGCGCCCAGGTTGAGGGCGCCGGCCGCGGCGTCCAGGGCGGCGCCGGCTCCACCGGCCGGCCCTCGGGCGTGGTGTCGAAGAGCAGGGTCATGATGTCGAGGTTCCCCAGGCCGTCGACCATGGCGTGGTGAACGCGGCTGACCACCACGATGCGATCGCCGCGGAGCCCGTGGACCATGGTCATCTCCCACAGCGGCCGCCGCTTGTCGAGCGGTCGCTCCAGCAGCCGCACCACAAGCCGGCGCATCGCCGCGCCGTCCGCCGGGGCTGGCAAAAGCTCGTGACGCAAGTGGTAGCTGAGGTCGAAGTTGGGATCGTCGATCCAGACGGGGTGGCCGAGGTAGAAGGCGACCCGGCGGATCTTCTGCCGGTAGCGCGGCACCAGGTGCAGGCGCTCGGCGATGGCCGCCTCCAGGCCCTCGGCGCCCCGGCCGCCCGGCACCTGGGAGCCGCCCTCGAAGACGTAGACCGTGCCGATGTCGAGGGGGGTCTGCGGCCGCTCGGCGTAGAGAAACCAGGCGTCCTTGGCGGCCAGTGGCTCGAAGAACGCGCGGGTCATCGAGCGCTGAGGGTAATTCGATGACCGCGTTTTGATCGCGATTTGCCGGTGGGGTGGCAACCGGGCGTCCCCACGCTACGCCCTGATAGCCGCATGAGCGACTCCCGGATCCTCCTCGTGGAGGACGACGCGCCGATCAAGAAGATGATCGGAAAGTACCTGCAGGCGCAGGGCTACCACGTGGGCTTTGCCAGCGACGGCGTGGAAGCGCTGACGCTGGTCGGCGAGCACTTGCCCGACCTGGTCCTGACCGACGTCAACATGCCGCGCATGAACGGGCTGGAGCTGACCCGGCGCCTGCGTTCCCACCACCGGACGGCCCAGGTGCCGATCATCATGCTGTCGGCCCTGCGCGAGTCCGGCGACGTCCTCAAGGGGTACGCCGAGGGCGCCGACGAGTACGTACCCAAGCCGATCGAGCTCTCGGTGCTGGCGGTCAAGATCGAGAGCCTGCTCCGGCGCCGCGCGCCGGCCGTCTCTGCCGCCAAGCCCGCCGGCCGCCTGACCGCGTTTCTGCACGGCAAGGGCGGGGTCGGCACCACCACCCTGGCCGCCAACGCCGGGGTGGCGATGGCCGGCGTGCCGATGAGCGGCGCGGCGCTGCTCGACCTCGATCTCGACTACGGGGACGCGGCCGTGCTGCTCAACCTCAAGCCCGAGCGCACCCTGGCCGAGATGGCCGCATTCGGCGACCGCCCTCTCGACGCGGAGCTGCTGGAGATGTTCGTATCTAGGCACCCGTCCGGCCTGGCGCTGGTCCAGGGCTGCGACCGGCCCGAGCGCGCCGAGCTGGTGACGGTGCCCGCCGTCCAGCGCACGATCGAGCAGATGCGGGCGACCTTCGACCAGATCCTGGTCGACCTGCCGGCCAACTTCTCGGAGCAGACGCTGGCGGCCATCGACGCCTCGGACCGCGCCTGCCTGGTGGTCGCGCCGACCATCCCTGGCCTGCGGGCGTCCCTGCACTGCCTGGAGGTCCTGGAGCAGATCAACTACCCGGCCCGCAAGACGGCGGTGATCCTCAACCGCGCCCGACCGGGCGGCCTGGGCATGGACCAGGTCAGCCAGTTCCTGAGCCGAGACCCCGAGGTCGCGGTCATGTACTCGGAGTCGCTCGAGGAGTGCGCGACGCTGGGGGTGCCGGTGGTCCAGGCGCAGCCGGCGGGCGCCGCCGCCCGCGAGATCCGAGCCCTCGCGGACTACCTCTCCGGCGCCCGGGTGGCCGCATAAACAGCCCCGAGCGGGCCGCCCTCGGCCTGGCCCTTGGGGCCCGCGCCTTCGAGGTGCGCGAGCGCACCGTGGCGCTCCTCGCCGCCCGGGTCAAGGAGGGTCCTCAGCCCAGCGCCGCCTACGAGGAGCACAGGCACGCCCGTACCGTCCTCGGCACCCTCCTGGTCGCCCGCTGGTTGGTGACCGGCGAGGGCGCCGACGAGGAGGAGGCGGCCTGGATCAGCCGGGGCGGCGAGCTCGGCGCGGCCGAGGGCATCCCCATGAGCGTGAGCACGCGCGGCTATTTCTTCTGGCGCGACGCGGTGATCGACATCCTGCGCGAGGAGGCGGCGCGGCTCAAGTCGCCGCCCGGGCTCCTGGAACTGGCGCTTGAGGTGAGTCGCGCCAGCTGCGACGCCAGCCTGATCCGGATCACGCGCGCCTACGACCGCCAGCTGCGCGCCATCAACAGCCAGCTGCGCGAGGCCAGCGAGTTCAAGTCCGAGTTCCTCGCCCGCATGAGCCACGAGCTGCGGACGCCGCTCTCGGCGATCATCGGCTTCGGCGAGATCCTGCTCGAGGGCATCGACGGCGAGCTCAACGGCGCCCAGCGCGAGGACGTGCAGCAGATGCACGAGGGCGGCCGGGCGCTGCTCAAGCTGATCAACGACATACTCGACCTGTCCAAGATCGAGGCCGGCCAGATGGTGGTGGCCTCGGAACCGGTCGATCTTGCCGCGGTCATCCAGGGCGTCATTCAGACCCTGAAGCCGCTGGCCCAGGACAAGGGCCTGCGCATGAGCTCCGAGGTTGCCGTGGGCTCGGCATGGGTGATGGCCGACGAGCTGCGGATCAAGCAGGTGATCACCAACCTGCTCGCCAACGCCCTCAAGTTCACACGCAAAGGGAGCGTGCGGGTCGCCGCCGATGGGGCCGGCAGGCACCTGCGGGTGAGCGTGGTGGACACCGGCATCGGCATCCGGCCGGAGGGCCAGGCTTTCATCTTCGACGAGTTCCGGCAGGCCGAGAAGGGCACCACCCGGGAGTTCGGAGGCTCCGGGCTGGGCCTCGCCATCGCCCGCCGCCTGGTCGAGCTGCAGGGCGGCGCCATCGGGGTCGAGTCGGAGCTCGGCGTGGGCAGCCGGTTCTGGTTCACCCTGCCCAAAGCCCCCGTAGGGGCGGGGCTCGCCCCGCCCACGGAGGTCGGGTCAAGACCCGCCCCTACACGCCTCCCCGGCCTGACTACCGACCTGGTCCTGGTCATCGAGGACGACGAGGCGCTGCGGCAGCTGATGGTGCGCCGCCTGCGCGAGGCCGGTTTCGACACCGCCCAGGCCGGCAGCGCCGGCGAGGGCCTGGCCGCCGCGCGCGAGCAGCACCCGGCTGCGGTCACGCTCGACATCGTCCTGCCCGACGCCAGCGGCTGGGCCGTGCTCGCCGACCTCAAGGCGGACCACCTGACCCGCGACATCCCCGTGGTTGTCGTGAGCATCCTCGACGGCCGCGAGACCGCCCTCGATCTGGGCGCGGTGGCCTACGTCGAAAAGCCGATCCGCCCGGCCGAGCTGGTGAGCGCCGTCGAGGACGTGCTCCCCCGCCTGCGCGACGCCAGGATTCTGTGCATCGACGACGAGCCCGAGACCATCTCGCCGGTCCGCCGGACGCTGGAGGCCGCAGGCGCCGAAGTCACGGTGGTCACTTCCGGTGAGGCGGGCCTGGCCGAGGTCGAGCAGACGGTCCCGGACGTGATCTTCGTCGACCTCATGATGGCGGGGATGAGCGGCTTCGAGCTGGTGATGCGCCTGCGTACTCAGCCGCGGCTGGAGGCGGTCCCCCTGATCGTGCTCAGCGGGCGCTCGCTGGACACCGGCGACCACCGGACCCTGACCGCGCACGCCGACCGGGTGATCTCCAAGGGCGAGCTCCGGCTGGCCGACCTCAACGCCACGGTGCGCCAGGCGCTGGCCCACCGGCGGGCCGTCCAGGTGAGGGCCTGATGGCGCGGGTCTTGGTCGTGGAGGACAACCCCCGCCTGAACACCCTGGCGCTGAAGGTGCTGGGCGCCCAGGGCCACCAGGTGGAGTACGCGGGCGACGGGATCACCGGCGTGGAGCGGGCGCTGGCCACCCACCCCGACGTGGTCCTGATGGACATCTCGCTGCCCCGGCTGGACGGGCTCGAGGCCACGCGCCGCATCAAGCAGGCGCTCCCCGACCTGCCGGTCGCGGCTCTCACCGCCCACGCCATGCTGGTCGACCGCGAGCGGGCGCTCGCGGCCGGCTGCGACATCGTGATCACCAAGCCGTACGCGATCGGCGACCTGGTGGCCGCGGTCGAGGCGCTGGCGGCCCGGAGCCGGCGCGCCCGCACCCCCAGCGTCTGATATCCCGGGACATCAGGCATTGTTCGGCCCGTGAATCCCTGATATCCCGGGATATCAGGGCATTGGCAGGCGGCGCCCGGCCCGGCGCGGGCCTAGTGGCGGCGGCGGCCCGGCCGCCCCACGACGGAGCCACCCAGCACGGGGCCGCGCGCCGACCAGAGCACCCGCCGCGTGGCGCGGGCCAGCGCGGCGTCCGCCTCCTCATCCGCCCACACCCGCATCCGCCTGAACCAGGGCAGCGAGCGCACGGAGAAGCGCAGCGCGGGCGCGAAGCCGGCCGCGGGCAGCGTGTGTGCGCCCAGCTCGCCCAGGCTCCCGATCCACAGCCGGCCAAGCCCTTCGGCCCGGGCGGCCGCGGCCATGCTGAGCACGATCTCGCGGAAGCGCCCCTGGCGGCGGTGGGGCTCCAGGGTCAGGCAGTTCCAGATGTAGGCCTCCCCGGCCTCAGGACGAATCTCCAGACCGAGCTCGCCGATCCATTCGGGCCCGGCCGAGAGCCAGCCGAAGGCGACCACCTGGTCGGACACGCAGGAGGCGAAAGCGCGGCAGCCACGGGCCCGGCGGCCGGGCACCAGGTCGCCGTCGTGGCCCATGGCTGCGGTCAGCGCGGCGTCGGCGGCCGGAGGCAGCTCAGCGGCCGAACCCGGGGCGGGCGGCGGACACCGGGCCGGGTCCGCCGCCCAGATGGTGGCTAGAACCGGAAGAAGAGCCCGCGAACCGCCTTGATGACGTCGGGGTCGCCGGTCGCGCTGCCGCCCTCGAAGCGCCCGAAGACGGTGAGCACGAAGTCGGACGGCGTGAACTTGAAGACGGCGTCGCAGCCCTTGAAGTCGTCCTTCTCCTCCTGCGCCGACCACTGCCCGTCCTTGACGGTGGCGCGCCAGCGGCCGCCCCAGTCACCCGAAACCTCGAACCCGTAGACGCAGTCGACGCCCTTCGCGGTTTCCTGGTCGACCGTGTACTGCATGATGATGTGGCAGTAGGGGATCAGCACCCCCGCGGTGGCCTCGTCGAGCTCGGCCAGCTTGTCGCCCAGCCCGTACTCGATGTCGTACGGGTGGATGCCGTAGTCCATGATGTGGAAGGCCGGGTAGAAGCCGGCGGGCACGGGGCCCATGTAGGGGTGGGTCACCAGGAAGCTGGTCCACTCCTCGGGCGTCAGCGCGTCGAAGATCGACATCATCTTGTCCCGGTCGGCCTTCAGCCGGCCGAGCGCCTCGTTGCGCGAGAGCTTGCGGAAGTCGAGGGCGTGGTCGTTCAGCGTCTCCCCCATCACGACCAGGCCCAATGCGCTCGCCGTGTCGCCCCGCTTGGCGATGTCCCAGCGGCTCAGGTAGCCCTCGGTGACGTCGATCATGTGGCCGACCAGGTCGCGCACCTCCCAGTCGGTGCAGCGGGTCTGCACATTCCAGTTCTTGGGATCCTCGACCAGCCGGTAGAACTTGTCCTGGTCGCGGCGGAGCACGGCCATGACCGTGTCCTTGGCCTCCGCGGCCATGGGGTTGACCGGCCGGATCGGCGTCATCGTGCTCATACAGCTCCTCCAGAGGTCAGTTTCTCGACCGTCGGGACGACGATCGGCGGCAGGTTGAACTTCAGGTTCGCGCGGCGGTCCTCGTACTGCGGCGGCAGCTGGAGGGCCGAGCCCAACGCCTCGGGCGGCTCGTCGACGGTGAAGCCGGGATGGTCGGTGGCGATCTCGAACAGGATCCCGCCCGGCTCCCGGAAGTAGATCGAGTGGAAGTACTTGCGGTCGATCACGGGCGTCACGCTGCGCCCGGCCGCGACCAGGGTCTCGCGCCAATCCAGCTCGTGCGCGTCGTCGCGCGCCCGCCAGGCGACGTGGTGCACGGTGCCGGTCGTCTCCTCGCCGCGCCGGCCGTTGGGCGATTCCAGCACGTCGACCAGGGCGCTGGGCCCGCCGGGCCCGGTGCGATACCGCGTGCGCGGGCCCTCGCGGGCCGCCTCGCTGAAACCGAATGTCTCGGTCAAGAAGCGGGCGCTCGGCTCGGCCTCGCGGACGTTCAGGGTGACCGAGTGAAAACCGCGGATCTGCTCCTCCTCGGGCACCGGGCTGTCCGGCCAGGGCGCCCAGCGCCCGTCATCGGCGTCGCCCACCAGCGCCAGCTCGATCTGGTCGGGGTCGCGAAGGATCAAGGATTCCAGGCCGAAGCGCGTCACGCGCTCGGCGTCCACACCCGACCGCCGCAGCCGCTGCGCCCACGCCGCCAGCGCCCGCTCGGGCACGGCGAAGGCCACCGTCAGCACCTGGCCCGCGCCCTGCGCACCCCAGGGCAGGTGCGGCCAGCCGAAGAAGGTCATGGCGCTGCCCGGCGTGCCCAGGTAGTCGGCGAAATACAGGTGGTAGGTGTCGGGGACGTCGAAGTTGACGGTCTTCTTGATGAAGCGGAGCCCCAGCACCCCGACGTAGAAGTCGACGTTCTTCTGTACGTCGCCGGTGATGCAGGTGACGTGATGGATACCCGGCGGGCTCTCGGGCATGGCCGGTTCCGATCTTATTCCCGTTTCGAAACCTCCTCGTCCACCCGAGTCCAGATCTCGCTCGCCAGGGGCTCTTCGATCTCCTCCTGGAGGTGGCCGACAAGACCGACGGCCCGCGCGATCACGGCCAGGCCGCGGCTGACCCGCCAGGGGATGTCGAGCTCGCTGGCCAGGGCGCCGATGGCCCCCGTGGCGTTGACCGGCAGCGGCTTGCCGAGGACCTGGGTGGCCGCTTCGGAAACCTGGTTCATCAGCACCACGAAGCGCCCCGAGAAGCCGTTGGCCGCGGCGACCTCGAAGAGCCGCGGGACCCGCGGGTCGATCGGCTTGTGGATGGGATGCCCGAGCCCCGGAACGGCCAGTTTGCGCGCCCGGTAGGCGGCCACGATCACCTCGGCGCTGCCGCCCTCCTGGAGCATCCGCGCGGCGTCCTCGACCGTGCCCCCGAAGCGGCCGCCCAGCCCGAGCAGCCCGGCGGCCACCGCCGCCTGCACCGACTCGGGCGCTCCCAGGTACGTCATCCGGGTGGCGATGGCGCTGGGAGTCATGCCGTGCTCGACCAGCGCGACCAGGATGGCCTCGAAGACCGCCAGCTCCTGGTCCGAGGGCAGCCGGCCCTTGAGCTCCAGGAAGGCCATGGCGCCCAGGCCGACGCTGCCGATCAGCGCGTTGAGGTCTTGGCCGCGCACCACGATGCGGTCGGCGGTGCTCGATCCCATCTCCGAGCGCAGCCGCTTGGTCACCTGCGCACGCTGAGCCGCGTCTTGTAGCCGGCATCCCCGAACTCGGGCTCGGGCACCAGTCGAACCGCGGCGCGGAACGTCAGCCGGGCGCGGATCGCTTGCTCCAGCTCGGGCACCAGCTGCGCGTCGCCGTACCGCGCGACCTCGACCTCGACCGGCACCGGCGGCTCCACGCTCACGCCGTCGCCATCCCTCACCACCCGCGCCCGCCCGGTGACGCGGGGCTTGAAGCCGCCGACCACCGCCAGGATGGCCGAGGGATAGACGTTCACCCCGCGCACGATGAACATGTCGTCGCGGCGGCCGAGGCAGCGCATCCGGAACGAGCCGCGCCCGCACTCGCAGGCTGTGCCCTCGATGCGCACGATGTCGCCGCCCAGGAAGCGCACCACCGGCATCGCCTGCCGCGTGAGGTGGGTGTAGACCAGCTCGCCGGCGGCGCCGCTCTCGATCTCCATCGGCTCCCGGCTGTCGGGGTCGACCAGCTCCGGCCAGACGTGCCCGGCCCCGCTGAAGTGCATGCCCTGCTGCTGCCGGCACTCGCCGAACAGGGAGGGTGAGACGTCGCCGATGCCCATGATCTCGTTCACGAAGGCGCCCAACCGCGCCTGGATGTGGTCGCGGACCTCGGGGATGCCGCCCCCCGGCTCGCCGCCGACCACGACGTGGGCGACCTGGGGCGGGTCGGCCCGGTTGGCCAGGTGCTGGGCAAAGGAGGGTGTCGCCAGCAGCGTGTCGGCCAGCCCGGCCCGCAGCGCGAAGAGGACCCGCTCGGTGTCACCCGGCCCGACCGGCACCACCCGCGCGCCGAGGCGCAGGAGCACGAAGTGGGTGTGGCCCGCCACGAAGGGCCCGGCGCCGAAGGTGCTCAGGACCGAGTTCTCGGCGCCGATTCCGGTGGCGGAGTAGGTGCGGGCGCCGATCTCGGTCCAGGCGCCGGCATCGGCAAGGGTGAGCGCGATCACGCTGGGGGTGCCCGCGGAGCCGCTGGTCTGGTAGACCCGCTTGACCTCGGCCTCGGGGACGCACAGGTTGGTGCCGAAGGGCGGCCGCTCGTCGATGGCCCGCTTGAGGTCGTCCTTGGTCGTGAAGGGCAGGCTCCCGAGATCGGCCAGGCGCAGCGAGCCCGAGCCCAATCTGGTCGCGTAGAAGGCGGAGCGCTCGCGCAGGTGGGCAAGCTGGGCCTGCCACGCGGTCTCCGCCTCGGGATCCCGGATCATGAGGGCCGTGCAGCAGCATATCGGGCGCCTCCTGACGACCGTGGTCGGCAGCTACCCGCAGCCGGACTGGCTGATCGACCGCGAGCGCCTGGGCGGCCGGCTGCCACCCCGGGTGCGCGCCACCGAGCTCTGGCGGGTGGCGCCAGAGCTCCTGGAGCAGGCGCAGGACGACGCCACCCTGCTGGCGGTGCGCGACATGGAGCGCGCGGGCATCGACATCGTCACGGACGGCGAGATCCGCCGCGAGAGCTACTCCAACCGGTTCGCGACCGCGCTCGAGGGCATGGACCTGGAGCATCCCGGCACGGCGCTCGACCGCACCGGCCACCCCAACCCCGTGCCGCGGGTGGTGGGTCGGGTGCGGCGCACGCGCCCGGTGCAGGTGCGCGACGTGCAGTTCCTGCGCGCCAGCACCGACCGCGCCATCAAGGCCACGCTGCCGGGACCGTTCACGATGTCGCAGCAGGCGCAGGACGACCACTACCACGACGAGGAGGCGCTGGCCATGGACCTGGCCGTGGCCGTCAACGAGGAGCTGCACGACCTCTTCGCCGCGGGCGCCGACATCGTGCAGCTGGACGAGCCCTACCTGCAGGCGCGCGCCGAGAAGGCCCGTCGCTTCGCGGTGTCGGCCATCAATCGCGCCGTGCGAGGCGCCCCCGGGACCACCGCGCTGCACACCTGCTTCGGGTACGCGCACATCGTGCACGAGCGCCCGAACGGCTACCCCTTCCTGGCCGAGCTGGCCGCAACCCACGTCGACCAGATCTCGATGGAGTCGGCGCAGCAGAAGGTCGATCTGGGGATCCTGCGCGAGCTGCCCGGCAAGACCCTGATCGTGGGGGTGCTCGACCTGGCCGACGAGAGCCCGGTCGAGGACGTGGCGACCGTGGCCGCGCGCATCCGGCGCGCGCTCGACATCGTGCCGCCCGAGCGCTTGGTGCTGGCGCCCGACTGCGGGATGAAGTACCTGCCGCGCGAGAAGGCCTTCGCCAAGCTGCAGGCGCTGGCGCAGGCCGCCGCGGAAATTCGCTAAGGGACGGCGGCCAGCCCCCAGACCTCGCGCGCCACCTTGCCCACGAGCTCGAGCTTGGCGGCCTGGTCTTCGAGCGTGACATGGTTGCCCTCGAGGGTCGACGCGAAACCGCACTGCGGGCTCAGCGCGAGGCGCTCCATCGGCACGTAGCGCGACGCCTCCTCGATGCGCTGCTTCAGTTCGTCTTCGCTCTCGAGGCGCGGCTTCTTGGTGGTGACCAGGCCGAGCACCGCGACGCGGTCTTCGGGCAGATGCTTGAGCGGCGCAAAGCCGCCGGACCGCTGGTCGTCGTACTCCAGCAGAAAGCGCGCGAACAGCGTCTTCTCGAAGATGCGCGCGATCGGCTCGTAGTCGCCCTCCGCGTAGTACTTGCTCTGGTTGTTGCCGCGGCAGATGTGCAGCCCGAACGTGATCCCCGGATGGCCCTGGATGATGGCGTTGTCGAGCTCGATGCAGAGGTCGATGATCTTCTCGGGATCGCTGCCGCGCTGCCGGTAGCCCTCGCGCATCTTGGCGTCCAGCAAAGCGCCGTACTGCGGCCCGTCGATCTGCACGTACGTGCAGCCGAGGCGGATCAGCTCCTCGATCTCGCGGCGCGACACGTCCACGATGTCGGCCAGAAACGCGTCACGGGTCGGATAAGCGCCGGTCGACTGCTGGGGGTCGTAGTAGGCGGCGGCCTGCTGGGCGCTGATCATGGTGACCTTGCCCGGCTTGGCGGCGACGGCGCGCAGGAACGCCCACTCCTCCGCGCACATGTTGCGGCGCCAGCGCAGCTTCTCCACCACCACCGGGCGCTTGTAGACGAGCTCTTCGCCGCTCTCGTCGTGGAAGGGGATCGCCCAGCCGCCCTCCTTGTCGAAGCCGTCGAACGAGTCCACGAGGTGCCCGAAGAAGGCGTAGCGCCGCAGCTCGCCGTCGGTGATCACGTCGATCCCCGCCTCCTCCTGCAGCCGCACCGCCGCCCGCACCTGGTCGTCCTCGAGGCGCTTGAAGTCGGCCGGCGGCAGCCGTCCCGACTCCACCTGCCGCCGGGCCTCCTTGAGCGCGGGTGGGCGCAGCAGGCTGCCGACCACCTCGGCCCGGATCTCAGATCTCGAAGAAGACTGTCTCATCGTCCCCCTGCAAGCGGATGTCGAACCGGAGCCCGCCCTGCTCGGCGCGTGCGATCAAGGTCTCCCGGCGCGCTCCGGCCAGGCCCAGCACAGGGTCCGCGGCGTTGGCCGCGTCCTCATCCGGAAAGTACATGCGCGTCGCCAGCTGGCGCAGGAGGCCGCGCGCGAACACGGTCACCTCCATGTGCGGCGCCTCGCCTGGCGGCGGCGCCGGCTTGCGCACCACGAAGTGGAAAGCGCCCTCGGGGTCCGTGCCGCAGCGCGCGAAATCACTGTCGTGGCTGACCTCGAGCAGGGCGTCCGGCACCGGCTCGCCGGCGCCGTCCAGGACCTGACCTTCCACGCGCAGGCCGCCGGACGCGGCCTGGGGGCCGCCCGGGAAGGGCAGGGCGAAGCCGAAGAACGGCCCCACCGTCTGGGACGGCGTCGGGCCCTGCACCTCTAAGCCTCGCGGGGCGTGGCCTGGCGGCCGCGCAGGACGATGTCCCAGGTGTAGCCGAGGGCCCATTCCGGCTCGGTCACGCCGGTGTCGAAGGCGGCGACCAGGCGCGCCCGGCCCCGCGCGTCGGGCACTGACTGGAAGATCGGGTCGTGGTCCTGCAGCGGGTCGCCGGGGAAGTACATCTGGGTCACCAGCCGGCCGGCCAGGGCAGGGCCGAAGATCGAGAAGTGGATGTGCGCCGGGCGCCAGGCATTGTGGTGGTTGCGCCACGGGTATGCCCCGGGCTTCACCGAGATGAACCGGTAGCGGCCGTCGGCGTCGGTCAAGCAGCGGCCGGCGCCCGTGAAGTTGGGGTCCAGCGGCGCCGGATGCTGGTCGGCGGGGTCGACGTAGCGGCCGGCCGCGTTGGCCTGCCAGACCTCCACCAGTGTGTGGCGAACGGGCGCGCCGTCGGAGTCGAGTACGCGGCCGGTGACGATGATGCGTTCGCCGAGCGGCTCGCCGGCGTGCTGGCGGGTGAGGTCGGCGTCCTCCGGCTTCACCGGGATGCGCCCGAACGCCGGGCCCGGCGTGGTCTCGAACCATTCCTCAGGGAGGCGCACCGGCGGCCGCTGGGGCGCCCGCAGGACGGTCGACCGGTACTCGGGGTAGAGGTACGGCGGCTCGAACTCCACCACTAGAGGTGCTGCACCTCTAGGCCAGAATAGCCGCGATGGCTGAGCTGGGTGGACTGCACCACGTCACCGCGATCACCGGCGACGCGCCGGGCAACGTCGACTTCTACACGCGCGTGCTCGGCATGCGCCTGGTCAAGAAGACGGTCAACCAGGACGACGTCTCCGCCTATCACCTCTTCTATGCCGACCGCACCGGGAGCCCGGGCACCGACATGACCTTTTTCGACTGGCCCTTCGCGGTCCCCAACCAGCCCGGCGTGCCCGAGATCGCGCCGGTGACGCTGCGCGTGCCCGAGGGCACGCTCGACTGGTGGGCGGCCCGGCTGGCCGAGCACAGGGTGGCGGCCGAGCTGGTCGCTGGGCGGCTCGCGTTCACCGACCCCGAAGGCCAGCGCCTGGAGCTCGCCGGGCACGCCGGCGCCGTCCGCTTCGAGCCCTGGCCCGAGAGCCCGGTGCCCGAGCCCTACCAGGTGCGCGGGCTGCACGCGGTGCGCCTGGCGAGCGTCAACCCGCAGGCCACGGCCGACCTGCTGCGGCAGGTCATGGGGTTCAGCCCGACCGCCGAGGAGGAGCTGGAGGGCGGCGACCGGCTCTACACGTTCGAGCTCTCCGGCCGCGACTCGGGATCCGAGGTCGGCCTGCTCCTGCCCAAGGAGCCCCGGCGCTCGCGCCAGGGCCGGGGCGGCGTCCACCACGTCGCCTTTCGCGCCGGCGATGAGCTGGAGCAAGAGGTCTGGCGGGCCCGCGTGGTCGAGGCCGGCCTGCAGCCGACCCCCGTCATCGACCGCTTCTACTTCAAGTCGGTCTACTTCCGCGAGCCCGGCGGCAACCTCTTCGAGCTGGCCACCGACGGCCCCGGCTTCACCGCGGACGAGGAGGCCGCGGACCTGGGCCACGGGCTGGCGCTCCCACCCTTCCTGGAGCCGCGCCGGCACGAGATCGAGGCCGGCCTGACGCCCCTGCCGACCTAGCCTTTCGTTCGGGGTTTGCCAGCGGGCGGCCAGGTTGTTAAACCTAGCCGGACGGCCTGTGGGAGGCCGGCACGCGAGCGGGGGTGTTGATGATGCGAAGCCGTCTGATTGCCTTTGCGGCGGCGGTCTTCTTGCTGGGGGTGGCCGATGCGCAGGGCACCGCCAGCACCGCGGGGGTGCCCGACCAGTTCAACGAGTTCACCGTGGCCCAGCTCCAGGCGCTGCTGAGCACCGGCGGCCTCAGCGCGGTGAACCTGACCAACTACTACGTCAAGCGGATCCAGGGTTTGGACCAGTCGGGGCCGGGCGTCAACGCGGTCATCGAGCTGAATCCTGACGCGACCGCCCAGGCCCAGGCCTCCGACAACCGGCATTCCGGGGGGAAGACGCTCGGTCCGCTGGACGGGATCCCGGTCCTCCTGAAGGACAACATCGACACCGGCGACCGCATGCAGACCACCGCCGGCTCGCTGGCACTGGCCGGCACACCGGCGGGGCGCGACTCCACGGTGGCCGCCAACCTGCGGGCGGGCGGCGCCGTGATCCTGGGCAAGACCAACCTCTCGGAGTGGGCCAACTTCCGATCCTTCGAGTCCACCAGCGGCTGGTCCGGCCGGGGCGGCCAGACCAACAACCCCTACGGGATCGCCCGCAACCCGTGCGGCTCCAGCTCCGGCTCGGGCGCCGCGGCCTCGGCCAACTTCGCGGCCGTGTCCCTGGGCACCGAGACCGACGGCAGCGTGGTCTGTCCGGGCAACGCCAACGGCGTGGTCGGCCTCAAGCCGAGCATCGGCCTGACCAGCCGGGCCGGGGTGGTGCCCATCTCACACGTCCAGGACACAGTCGGCGTCCATGCCCGCACCGTGGCCGACGCGGCGGCGACGCTGGGCGTGATCCAGAGCCCGACCTTCGACGGCCGTGACGCCGCCACCGGGGGCGTGCCACTGGGCTGGCAGGGCACGGGCCGGACCCGGCCCAAGGTGCCTTCCGATTACACGAAGTTCGTGGATGCCGGCGGACTCAAAGGCGCGCGCATAGGCCTCACCCGCGCCGGGCTGAACGGGTTCGACCCGCTGGCGCCGACGCCGCAGCCGGTGCTGAGCGCGGTCGAGGCTTCATTTGCGGCGCTGACCGCGGCCGGGGCGACGGTGGTCGATCTGGACGCGGCGGGCTTCACGTTCGGCGGCGGCCAGGGCGAGTTCCTGGTGCTGCTCTTCGACTTCCGGAGCGACGTCCAGAAGTACCTGGCGACCCGCACCGCCGTGCCCGCGGCTGGGGGCACCCTGCAGACGCTGATCGATTTCGACAACGCCAACGCCGCGACCGAGATGCCCTTCTTCAACCAGGACATCTTCGATCTCGCCGAAAGCCTGGCTCCGGGTCCCGACGACCCGCAGCCTGTCTTTGGCGGGCTGACCTACAACCAGGCCCTCGTTCAGGACCAGGCCGCGGGCCCGCAAGGCATCGATGCGGCGCTCAGCCAGTTCCACCTGGACGCCGTGGCTACGGCCACCGACAACCCGGCCTGGCCGACCGACCTGCTGTTCGCGGATCGCTTCTTCTTCGGGTCGTCCAGCCTGGCGGCCCCGGAGGGCTACCCGATCATCCAGGTCCCCGCGGGCATTGTGGACGGGCTGCCGTTCGGGATCAGCTTCTTCGGCACCGCCTTCAGCGAGCCGACGCTGATCAAGCTGGCGTCGGGCTACGAGGCGGCGACCAAGGTGCGCGCCAAGAACCTGCCGACCTTCGCGGCCACGGCTCCGTTCACGAACCTGCAGGGGACCACGCTCACCAAGCCGACGGGCCATGCCATGCCGCCGGCCAACAACGCGCAGCGCAAGATGCCGCACAACCTCTAAGACCGCAATAACCCTGATGTCCCGGGATATCAGCCATTGGGGCGCCCAAATATCGCCGATGTCCCGGGATATCTGCCCTGGAAGCGTGCCCTCAGCGCGGGCACGACTCCCTCCGGCAGCAGGAGCATGACCCCGATCAGAACCAGCCCGTAGACGGCGTAGTTCAGCTCCGCGGGCGCGTGCAGCGGCATCCCAGGCTGGGAGCCGATCGTCTGCAGCACCTGCGCCAGCAGGAATATCAATACGGACCCCAGCACCGGCCCCCAGACCACGGCCACCCCGCCCACCGCGGCCATGACCAGGAACTGGATCGAGAGCAGGATCGGGAACGACCCGGGGGCGATGTAAGAGAGGAAGAAGGCGTAGATCCCGCCCGCCAGCCCGGCGAAGGCGGCGGCCAGCGCGAACACCTGCAGCTTGTAGCGGCCGACCGGCACCCCCGAACCCCGCGCCGCCGCCTCTGACGTGGCCAGGGCCCGCAGGCCGCGGCCGGGGCGGCTGGCGACCAGGTTGTGCACCAGCAGCAGCACCAGCGCGGTCACCACCCAGGTCAGGTAGGCGTAGCCGAAGGCCCGCCGCTCGAGCGGGAATCCCAAGCCGGCCACGGTCAGGTCGGGGATGCCGGTCAGGCCGGTGTCGCCGCCCGTCAGCTCGCGGGCCTGCCCCGCCAGCGAGAGCACGATCAGCTGGAAGGCCAGCGTGGCGAAGGCCAGGTAGTGGCCGCGCAGGCGGAGGACAGGTAGGCCGACGACGGCGGCGACCAGCGCCGTGACCACTGGCGCCAGCAGGAGCGCCGCCAGCGGGGGCACGCCCCGCCGGGCCAGGATGCCGGCGCAGTAGGCGCCGATCGCGTAGAAGGCGCCCTGGCCCAGGGAGACCTGGCCCGCAAACCCGTACAGCAAGTTCAGGCCGGCGACCACGATGATCGAGAGCCCGATGAAGACATAGATCGTGAGCTCTGCGTCATAGAGCAGCAGCGGCAGCAGCAGCGAGCCCGCCGCCGCCGCCACACCGAGCCAGAACCTGAGCCTCACTCGGCGCCCTCGGGGCGGCGCGACGCCTGGTAGACCATGATCCCGAGGATCAGGACCAGCGCCACCCCGCTCTGCAGGGAGGCGAACCCGGAGTAGCCGGAGACCAGCGCCTCGGCCACGCCTAGGACCAGTCCGCCCACGAGGGCGGTGCCCGGGCGCAGCAGGCCCCCGAAGATGGCGGCCGCGAAGCCATTGATGGCGATGCCGACGTCGGAGTCGAACTCCACCGGCTGGAGCGGCGTCAGCAGCACGCCGGCCAGCCCGCCCAGGCCGCCTCCGATCGCGAACGCGAGCAGGCCCATCCGGCGCACATCGATGCCCACCAGGCGGGCGGCGTGGGGATTGCTGTAGCAGGCGGTCAGCGCCTTGCCGATGTAGGTCAGGTTGAAGAAGAGCAGCAGCGCGCCGAAGGTGACCGCGGTCGCGGCCACGATCAGCACGTACTGCCAGAGCATGGTCACGCCGCCAACGTCCAGCTGCCCTTGCAGCATCGAGAACGAGAGCGGCCCGTCGCCCCACAAGAAGATGACGACCGCGTAGGAGAGCACGCCGACGCCGAGCGTGATGATCAGCGAGGCCAGCGGCGGTGTGCCCCGCCGCCCGATCGCGACCAGGCCCACCAGGAAGCCCGCGCCGATGGCGCCCACGATCGCCACCGCCTCGGCCAGGAAGTGCGGGACGGCGTGCGCCAGGAGCGTCGCGCAGAGCATTCCGGCCAGCACCGAGAAGACGCCCTGCGCGAAGTTGACGACGCGCGTCACGCGGTGGATGACCACGAAACCGGTCGCCACCAGCGCAAAGGCCGCGCCGGTGGCGACGCCGGAGGACACGACGCCTAAGAAGAAGGTCAAGAGGCCACCGTCCCGCCCAGGTAGGCGGCCTGGACGGCGGGGCTGCGCCGCAGGTCCGCGCTGGGGCCGGACATCGCCACCCGCCCTGCCTCCAGCACGTAGGCCCGCGCGCAGAGGTCGAAGGCCAGGCGCGCGTTCTGCTCCACCAGCAGCACCGCCATTCCCGACTCGCGGTTCAGCCGCCGAACGTGCTCGGCCAGGTCCTGGACGACCAGCGGAGCCAGCCCCAGCGACAGCTCATCGACCGCCAGCAGCTGAGGGCGCCCCATCAGCGCCCGGCCGACGGCGACCATCTGCTGCTCCCCGCCGGAGAGCGTGTAGGCCCGCCGCCGGCGCATCTCGGCGAGCGGCGGGAAGAGCTCGTAGATGCGCGCCACCTCGCGATCGCGCACCTGCCAGGCGCCCAGGCGGAGGTTGTCCTCCACGGTCATGTCGCCGAAGAGCTGCCGGCCCTCGGGCACCTGGACGACGCGCCCGCCGGTGCGGTATGTCCCCGACGCCGCCCGGATGAGGCCCGAGATGGTGTTCAGGAGCGTGGTCTTGCCCGCGCCGTTGGGCCCGACCAGCGCCACCATCTCGCCCTCCCCCACTTCCAGGCTGACCCCGTCCAGGGCCGTGGCCTGGCCGTAGCGGACGACCAGCTCACGGACCTCGAGGATCACGAGAGGCACGGCCGGTCGGGCGGCCGAGAGATGCGGTGGCCAGGTGCTGTGGATGCAAGGAGCCGCCGAGCAACGGAGCGAGCGCAGCCGTAGCTGCGTGAGTGAGTAGCGCAGAAGGCGACGCCGCAGACGCGGCGCATGGGCGCCGAAGATCCGGCTGCCTGGCCGGCCGGGCCTCTCATGCGGACTCGGCCTCCTGGCCCAAATAAGCCGCGATCACCGCGGGGTCGCGGCGGATCGCGGCCGGCGGGCCCTCGGCGATGACCCGGCCCCGGTCGAGGACGGTGATGACCGAGCCCAGATGCGTGACGAAGGCGACGTCGTGCTCGACCAGCAGCATGGTCAGCCCCTCCCCTCTCAGGGCCGCCAGCAGCTCCGACAGCTGCTGGCGCTCGAATCCGCGCAGGCCGGAGGCGGGCTCGTCCAGGAGCAGCAGGCGGGGCCGGCCGCACAGGGCGCGCGCCACCTGGACCGCCCGCTGCTGGCCCAAGGGCAGCGATTCGGCGGCCCGGCCGGCCATCGCTGTCAGGCCCACCCGCTCGAGGGCGAGCTCGGCCGACGCCCGGATCTCGCGCTCCTCCCGGCGGTGGCGCCCCAGCCGCAGCGCGGCTTCGGCGAAGCTGACCTGGGTGCGGGCGTGGGCGCCCACCATCACGTTCTCGAGCACGCTCATGCCCCGGAACAGCCGCACCGCCTGAAAGGCGATTGCGATGCCCAGCCGGGCACGGCGATGGGCGGGCAGGCCGCTGATGCTCCGGCCGTCGAGCAGGACCTCGCCCGCCGTCGGCTTGAGGTGCCCGGTGATGAGGTGGAAGAGCGTGGACTTGCCCGCCCCGTTGGGCCCGATCACGCCGTGCAGCTCACCCTCGGCCACCCGTACCGAGACCTGGCTGACCGCGACCACGCCGCCGAAGCGGCGGGTCAGGCCCTGGGTCTCGAGCAGCTCAGCCCTGGGTGCTGGGTCCGGTGCCCGCCGCGCCCAGCGCGCCCTGCGTCTCCGGCGTGGGCACGAACCCCTTGTTCTGCACGACCGCCATCAGGTTCGAGGAGTCGGGCATCCCGAAGTGCTTGTCCTTGCCGTACGTGTAGTGGCCCTGCGGCGTGTCCAGGTTGATGGTCTCCAGACCGGCCTGGATCTGGTCGGGCTGGGTTCCCTTGCGCTTGATGGCGTCGAAGATGAAGGTCATCGCCAGCATCGAGTCCCAGGCGAACTGCGGCGGCCAGGTCCCGTTGGCGGTTTGGAAGGGGCCGGCGAAGTCGTCGATCTGCTTCTTGAACTTGTTGGAGGCGGGCACGTTCTGGCCGAGCACGCCCAGCGTGGCCTGCACGTAGACGCCCTCGACCTCGGGTTCGGCGGGGTTGACGTAGAGCGGCGAGGCCTCGGCGGCGGTCATCATGAGCGGGATCCCGGTCTTCGCCTGGCCCCACTGCTTGGTGATGATCACCGGCGGTGCGCCCGTCGCCCAGACCAGCAGGATGTCCGGCTTGGCCGCCACCACCTTGGCGATCTGCGTCGCGAAGTTGGTCTGCGAAGTCTCGAACGTCTCGTCGTCGACGAGCGTGATCCCGTACTGGCCCACGGCGCTCTTGGCGACGTCGTGGCCCTTGATGGCATAGGCGTTCTTGACGTCGGTCAGCATCGCCAGCTTCGTGAACTTGAGCGCCTGGATCTGCTTCAGGCAGGCCTTGACCACCTGCGACGCTAGCGGCGTGGTCTGGAACATGTAGGGCTCGACCGGGATCACCTGGTCGTCGCTGGCGCCGACCGACACGTCGGGGATCTTCTTCTGCCCCACGATCGGCTTGAGCGCCAGCTCGGCGGTCGACTGCGGTGGGCCCTCGATGGCGACCACGCCCTGGTCGATCAGCTTGTTGTAGGAGATGATGGTCTGGCTCGGCATCGACTGGTCGTCCTCGATCAGGAGGTCTATGTGGTGGCCGGCCACGCCGCCCTTGGCGTTGACGGCGTCGACCATCTGCTGTGCGGCCAGCTTGTCGTTGGTGCCCAGCGGCGCGTAGTTGCCGGTCAGCGAGGTGAGCAGCCCGATCTTGATGGGGGCGCCAGGGCTGCTCGGAGCCTGGGGCGCGCTGCCGCCCGCGCAGGCCGCGCTGACCACAGCCGTGATGAGCAGGGCGAACTTTCGCATGGGTACCCCCTCTCTTCCGTCCGCCGGTGAGTGGCAATTGATATACAGCATCAGCCGGCTCACGAGCTAAATATGGGCGATGGCAAAGCGCGTCCTGATCGTCGACGACGACCCGGGGCAGCGCCTCCTGGCCACCAGCATCTGCCAGCTCGAGGGCTATGTGGTGCACGAGGCCGCGACCGGCGCCGAGGGCCTCGAGCGGGCCCTCGAGGAGGCGCCTGACGCCATCCTCCTGGACTGGGAGCTGCCCGACACCGCGGGCCCGGACCTGTGCCGCGAGATGCGCAGCATGGGCGTGACCTGCCCCATCCTGATGCTGACCGCACGCTCGGCCAAGGCCGACGTGGTCATCGGCCTGGAGGTGGGCGCCGACGACTACATCGTCAAGCCGGTGGACAACAAGGAGCTGGCGGCCCGCCTGGCCGCGCAGATCCGCCGCTCCGGCATCGTCCACCAGCCGGCCACGCGCGACCTGGCCGCCTTCCTGGAGGTGCTCCAGAGCACGGCCATCTTCTTCGCCGTGCCGACCGCGACGCTGCGCAGGCTCGCGACGCAGGCCCGCTCGGTCAAGGTCAAGCGGGACGATTTCGCGCTCCGCCAGGGCGCACCCAACTCACAGCTGTGCATCGTGCGCAGCGGCCTCTTCCGGGTCGAGGTGGAAGCCCACCCCGGCCACACGCTGCCGGTGACCGTGATCGGGCCGGGCGACTTCTTCGGCGCGGAGTCGCTCTTCTCGGGGGGGCCGGCGCTGGCCAGCGTCCGGGCCGTCGAGAACAGCGAGATGATGGTGCTCGAACGCCACGACCTGCACGGGGCTCTGCCCCCTGCCTCCCAGCCGCTGAGCGACCTCCGAAACGTCGCCGTCCAGCGCCAGGGCAAGCTCCGGGGCCTCGCCGGCCGCGACGCAGAGGACGTGCCCCGGGGAACGGCGAGGACGCTCACCGTCTACTCGCCGAAGGGCGGCAGCGGGAAGTCGACCCTGGCCGTCAACCTGGCGGCCTTCCTGAGCCGCCAGGCTCCCGGACGGGTCCTGCTGCTGGACCTGGCCCTGCCCTACAACGACTGCGCGCTGCTCACGCGGCTCACCCCCACCACCTGCCTGGCCCGCTTCGCGGACGCCGGCGAGGAGTTCGGCGAGCTGCTCAGCAGCGGGGTGCTGAGCCACCCCCAGTCGACGCTGAACGTGCTCTCGGCGGCCATCCGGCCCGAGGAGGCCGACCTGGTCAGCCCGCAGCTGGTGACCCGCGCGCTGGAGGCGCTCCGCCTGGAGTTCGAGTTCGTGGTCGTGGACCTGGGCGTGACCCTCTCGGAGAGCGCGCTGACCGTGATCGAGCAGTCCGACGACCTGCTGGTGGTGCTCACGCCCGAGCTGTCCTCGCTCAAGGCCTTCACCCAGCTGGCCAAGATCCTGCAGGACGTACTCCAGGTGGCCGCCGGCCAGATCCACCTGGTGGTCAACCACCGCACGCCGCACTCCACGATGAACCGGCAGCAGATCGAAGAGGTGGTCGAGCAGAAGGTGGCGGTCGAGATCCGCTATCAGGGGGCGCGACTGGAGCAGTCGGCGCTGGAGGGCAAGCTGCCGGCTTACGAGGACCCCAACGGCCAACTCGGCCAGGCGATGGCGATGCTCGTCCACGAGCTGGCGCGTTAGCAGAGCAAGAAACCTGCCCACGCTTCGTCGATCTGTAAGACCATCTGTGGCCGAAACGCGGCCCCAGACAGGAGGAAATCGATGTCCAGCGTGGTAGCCGAGCTGATGCTGGCCCAGGGCGCTCTGCTCAACGGCAGCTGGTGGGTTTCCCGCTACCTGCGGGCGGGCGACGGGCGCCGCTGGACCTGGCTGATCTGGGCCGCCCTCGGCCTGGCCGTGGTCGGCGTCGGCGTCGACCTCGCCGTGGGGGCGCTCCGCCCGCCTTTCGTGGGCGCCGTGGCCGTCGCGGCGGCCGCGGCCCTGGACGGTCTCTTCCTGCTCCTGATCGTGGCTCGGGCCGCTCGCTCACTGCCGGCCCGCGGACAGCTCGCCCGCGCCCGCCACGCCCGCGAGTCGGGCGACCCCGGCGCGGCCGCCGAGGCTTACCGCAAGGCCGCTTCCGGCCTGGGCAGCGCCTGGCTGCGCCGGCCCGAGCTGGACGCCATCGCGGACGAAGGCCGGATGCGCCTGGAAGCCGGCCAGGCCGCCCAGGCGGCCGAGTGCTTCGCCCGCCTGGCCAACAAGGCCGACGACTGCGGCGAGCCTCGCGTCAAGGCGCGCGCGCTGCGCTGGTCGGGCGACGCCGCCTTCGAGCTGGGCGACCGGCAGCGCGCCCGCGAGTTCTACTGGTCGGCCGCCAACGCGGGCCAGGCACTGGGGAGCCCGGTCCTGGTCGGCCGGGCTCTCAACCGCCTGGGCTGGATGGAGCACATCGCCGGCGATCCCGAGCTGGCCCGCGACTACTTCGCCTGGGCCGCCAACCTCGACGTCGGCGAAGCCGACATCCGGCTGACGGCCTCGCTGATGCTGCTGGCGGCCTGCTTCCGGCTGGCCGAGGGCCGCCTGGAGACCGCCCGGCCCGCGGCCGAGGACTCGACCCGCCTTTCGGCGCAGGCCCACGACGCCGGCCAGGAGACGGCCGGCCGCTTCCTGCTGGGCTGCGTGCAGTACCTCGAGGGCCTCTACGAGAGCGGCGGCCAGATCATCGAGGAGCAGGCCGGCGGCAAGCTGCCCGTTCAGTCCCGGCGCCTGGCCGGCGTGCTGGCCGCCGGCATGAGCTTTGCCGCGCGCCGCCTGAACCGGCCCGCGGACGCCAACGGCTTCGCCGCCCTGGCCACCCGGCTGCTGGCCGGGCACCCCATCCTCTCGACGGTGGCGGCCCACGCCTCCGACCCCAACGCGCAGCCGGCCTACGAGGACCTGCACGTCGAATCCCTGGTCCACCCGATGGCGGGCACCGGCGAGCCCTCGACGGCGGCGGTTTGAGCACTCCCGGGGGCGTGGTCGAAAGGTGGGCCGCTGAATTTCGCGATCCCGACGCTCCGAGGCGCCAGCCGGCGCCGAGCAGCGCAGGGAGCGCAGTGGCAACCGCGTGACCGAGCAGCGCAGAAGCCGGCGTACGCATCGGACGTCTGGGCGCGAAAGGCACGGCATCACTTTTCGGCCCGCCCCCAGGTGGCTCTGACAGTTCTCTGACAACTCTCCCAGGGAGGCGCCCTGAGAATGGGGCGTGCCCCCGGTCGTAAGGGCGGCCGCGCGCCCCTCCTCGCTGATGCTCGCGGCCACCCTGGTCTACATCGCTCTCATCGCCGGCGGCATGCTCTGGCAGGGCCTCGTGGCCACGCCCGACTACCTCCTATTGCTGCTCGCGCCAATCGCGCTGCTGGCGGGGCGCATCCGGGCCTGGCTCAAGGACTGGGTGCCCTTCATCGCACTCCTCCTGCTCTGGGAAGGCATGCGCAGCGTGGCCTACCGCGTGGCGGCGACCGGTGTGCACTGGGGGAACCTGCGCCCCGAGCTGGCCCTCTTCCGCGGCCACCTGCCGGGCATCGCCCTCCAACAGCTGGCGGCGGCGGCGCACGTCAGCGGCCTGGCCGACCGGCTGGCCGCCGGCGTCGACCTGCTCCACTTCCCGGCCACCCTGACCCTGGCGCTGCTGATCTGGTTGAGCAGCCGCGGGCAGTTCCTGCGCTATTCCGCGGCCTTCTTCGCGACCGCGGTGGCGGCCCTAGTCGTCTTCGTTCTGCTGCCCACCGCCCCGCCCTGGTATGCGGCCGACCACGGGCTGATCCATGGGCTGCGACACGTGATGATCCAGGTCATGCCCGTGCGCTGGAGCGCCTACTACGGCTCGCTCGATCCCAACCCGGTGGCCGCCGACCCCTCTCTTCACAGCGCCCTCCCCTTTCTCGGGTTCCTGGCGCTGCGGGCCCTCCGCCCTCGCCTGGGCTGGCTGGCCCTGGCCTGGTGCGCCCTGGTCTGGCTGAGCGTGGTCTACCTGGGCGAGCACTATGTGCTGGACGTGGTCACCGGTGTCGGCCTGGCCTTACTGGCCTGGGGTGCGGTCTCGCTCCTGGCCAGGCCCGTCCCGATGGAGGCCCCAGCTTCCGCCTAGCTGTCGCGCGGCTGGCTCCGGCCGCCCTGGCCGCGATCCTCGCCGCCTGGAACCTGGGCTTCGGCCTGCCCTACCTGTTCCGCCCGGACGAGGACGTGATGGTCGGCCGGGCGGTCCGCATGGCCGCCGAGCAGAGCCTCGACCCCCTCTTCTATGTCTATCCGCCGCTGGTCTTCGACCTCTTCGCGGCCGCTGAGGCGGTGCTCTCGGCGCTGCCCGGCCAGCACCTCGGCGCGGCGACCGAGATCTCGCCGGGGGCGGAGATCCTGGCCGCTCGGCTGGTCTCCGCGGCCGCGGGCGTGCTCACGGTGCTCCTTGCGTTCGCGGTCGCCCGCCGCGCGTACGGGCTGGGAGCCGCCTTCCTGGCCGCCTGCGCCCTGGCCGTGGCGCCCCTGGCCGTGCGCGAGGCGCACTTCGCCACCACCGATGCCGTCGCCACGGCGCTCGCGATGGCGTCGATCTGGGCCGGCCAGCGCGCCGGGTCACGGCGCGCCTATCTCCTGGCGGGCGCGCTGGCGGGCCTGGCCGCGACCTCCAAGTACACGGCCGGCGCGGCCCTGGTCTACGTCCTGGCGCGGGCCGTCTCCGGCTCCGACCGCCGCTCAGCCATCGTCAGCTCGGGCCTTGGCTTCCTGCTCGCGGTGGTGCTGGTGCTGGCGCCCGTGGGCCACTTCGGCGCCTACTGGGACGGCCTCGGCTTCCTTCTCGGCCGCTCCCGTGAGTTTGCCGGGATGCCGCCCGGCTGGTCGTACCACGCGACCAGGAGCCTGCCCTTCGGGCTGGGCGTGGGCGCCCTGGCCCTGGCCCTGGCCGGCCTGGCGGCCGCCGGCTGGCGGCATCGCCGCGAGGACCTCTGCCTGTTCGCCTACCTGGTCGCGGGCGCGCTGCCGCTGGCCTTCAGCCACGAGGTCTTCTTCCGGTATGTGCTGCCGCTGCTGCCGGCGCTGTGCATCCTCGGCGGCGGCCTGGTCGAGCGCGTGCCCGCCGGTCGGGCGCGCCGGCTGGTGCTGGCGGCCGGACTGCTCCTCCTGCTGCCCTCGGCCTACAACTCGGCGCGGGGCGACCTTCTCCTCGGCGCCACCGACACGCGCCGGCAGGCGGCGGCGTGGCTCGACGCCAACGCGCCCGCCGGCGCCGATCTCCGCATCCACTCCTACTGGAGCCAGCCCTTCTATGACGCGCGCGAGCTGGGGGGCAACCCGCTGCACCCGCTCTACGCAACCGGCGAACCCGTCGCCGACAGCTTCCAGCAGGGCCTCTACACGACCCGCTTCAGCGTCAACTCCGGGGGCACGCCGTGCTACGACGTGGTGGCGTCGGGCCCGCCCTGGCAGACGGCCGCGAGCGCTCAGTTCTCACCCGGCCGGCCGGCGCCCGACGCGGTCTACGACGAGCTGGACGCCTTCTACCTTCCGCTCTGGAACCTGGACGGTGTGGACCGGCCCGGGCCGGCGATCACGATCGCGGCGGACTGTTAGGGCCGCCCCTTAGGCGGAGCGCCCGCCCTCGGCGAACGGACGCTGCCGATCCCAAAAGTCGCGGCGCTGCTCGAAATGGTTCAGCCGCCGCCGCAGGGCTTGCCGGTCGAGCGTCTCGGCCACGTCGTCCTCGGCCAGCACCGACTGGCAGAACGCCACCAGCTGCGAGTAGACGTTCGCCCAATGGGCAGCATCGAGCGAGCCACTCTCGGTCTCGCCCTCGAGGAGTGGGAACGCCGGGCGGCTGGCCGGTCCCATAAGTGTGACTCCGGCGCTGTGATATGCCTGCTGAGGCCCGACGTCAAGCTACTTTTTGTCGCCCGATCGCCAGTTGATAGTGGTGCTATATCGCAATGTGATGGTAAGCTTGCGGCATGGGCGAGCATGACAAGGAGGAGCAAGTCCGGGAGCAGGTGCGCGAGAAGCTGCGCAAGTCCATGGACAAGCTCATCGGCGACAACGCCAAGCCGCTGGAGGAACAGCGGCCGAAGCCGGGGGAGCAGGAGGAGATCCCTCCCGCCCCGATCACGAAGTCAGGCTAGGGGCGCGGCTGAAAGGTGGGCCGCTGAATTTCGCGATCCCGACGCTCTGAGGCGCCAGCCGGCGCCGAGCAGCGCAGGGAGCGCAGTTGTAACTGCGTGACCGAGCAGCGCCGAAGCCGGCGTACGCATCGGACGTCTGGTTGCGAAAGGCACGGCATCACTTTTCGGCCACGCCCCTAGGGACGACCAAGACCGGCCGCCGGCTCAGGTGCAGCACCGCCTCCGCGATGCTGCCCATCAGCCACTGCCCGAGGTCGAGCTTCCCCGAGGAGCCGATCACGATGACGTCCGCGTCCACGCGGTCGGCGGTCTGCGCCAGCTCGCCCGCCAGGCCCGCGTAGTTCGGCACCACCAGGCCTTCGACGCGCACGCCCTGGCGCCCCAGCTCGCCTGCCGCCTGGGCGACCATGACCTGGCTGGGGTGGGGGTCAGCTGGATGCAGGAGGGTGGCCACGGGATCCTCCTCGCGGGATCCCACGTGGACGACCTTCACCTCCGCGCCGAGGGCCTTGGCCAGGTGCAGGGCGTGCTGCAGCACGCGCGCTGAGTAAGCCGCGTCGGCCATCGCCGCCAGCACCGTGCGGCGCCCGCGCTTGCGCAGGCCGGCCTGGCCGGGGTGTACGACCAGCACCGGGAGGCGCCGGGCTTCCAGCACCTCGTGGGCCGGGCTGTCCAGGAAGCGGCTGATGAAGGGATCGAGGCCTTCGGTGCCGATCACGATCAGGTCGCAACCCTGGCGGTCGGCGGCCTCCAGGACGGCCTGGGCCAGGTGCGGCTGAGGTGCGGCGTCAAACCTGGTGACCCCGCCGCCGTAGGCCCGGGCCAGCTGGCCGGCGAACTCCAGGTGGTGCGGCGAGGACGCGTCGGACGCCTCGACCGCGACCAGGACGTTCATCCGAACGCGGACGCCGGGAGCGCGTAGAAAACCACGGCCGCCATGGCGTAGAGCGCGAGCAGCTGGGCCCCCTCCAGCCAGTTCGACTCTCCATCCTGCGCCGTGTAAGTGAAGATCAGCATCAGCAGCCCCAGGATGCCGATCTCGATCGGGCTGAAGACCAGGTTCATGGGGTGGGCGAAGAGGCTGTAGAGCACGATCACAGGCGCCACGAAAGCCGCGATCTGGATGGAGGACGCCGAGGCGATGCCGAGCGCCAGGTCGAGGCCCGAGTCCCCGTGGGCGCCGACCCCCGGCGAGCCCGGCCGGGCGATCGCGAACCTGATCGCCGCGTATGCCTCGGCCACGTTGCCGGCATTGCCTACGATCACCATGCCGACGAAGACCTCGGTCAGGCCAAGGGCCTGCGTGACCGGGGCCACGCTGTCGGTGAGGATGTTGATGACCGGGATCAGCAGCAGCGTCGACACCGCCAGCACCGCTACCGCCAGCCAGACCGGCCAGGGCGGGCGCTTCTCGGGCACGGGCTCCTCGGTGAGAAAGTGCGTCTCGCGCGGCTCGGTCGCTTTGCCGAAGGCCTCGAAGCCGAGCACGCCGTAGAGCAGGTAGGCGGCGTAAGCCAGCAGGAGCACCCCCGCGATGCCGACGCTGATGCCGAGGATCGGCGACGGCGCGCTACCCGTGAAAGACCCTAGCGAGGGGAAGAGCACCGCCGCCACGGTCAGCATCATCAGCACGCTGTGATGGCCGGCCTCGTGCCGGTTGAACCGGGCCCGCCGGTACTTCAGCCCGGCGACCACGTAGCAGAGCCCCATGATCAGGGCGGAGTTGCTGATGAGCGCGCCGACCAGAGTCGCCTTGACCAGCGGGATCAGCCCCTTCTGCACACCGATGATCCCCACCAGGAGGTCGGGCGA
>Ga0070707_100000918_pt1 | contig 29211 bp, 21 predicted proteins | sample KBSK5502metaG_FD_65468 | JGI IMG/M metagenome (GOLD analysis project Ga0070707, IMG submission 65468) | Corn, switchgrass and miscanthus rhizosphere microbial communities from Kellogg Biological Station, Michigan, USA - KBS K5-50-2 metaG | ecosystem: Host-associated > Plants > Roots >... | reverse complement strand
CCTCGATATGCACATGGCGATCGGATCCGCGCTGGGCATGTACGAGAACCGCCTGCGTCCTTTCTTCACCGAAGGCGCGCCTCTGTCCAGCCTTGGTGGCCGGAGGTGACCGAAGACGGCAACGTTCGTGTAGTCGAGGGCGGCGTTTTCGGCACCCGAGCGGAGGGTCGGAGCCCTATGACTGCCCATTCGAGTGCCGCGCGTCGCTTCGTCGTCACGCGTCTGGACCTACCTCCGCTCGCCAGTGCGAAGGCACCAGCCGACATCCGGCAGATCTGCGTCGATGGCGGCATGCTTCCGATCGACCTCTACGGCTTCAACCGGTCGAGTCGCAGGTCGAGGCTCTTGGCGCTTCTGCGATCGGCTGGACAGCTACTTCGTTGGGCACCCGCGTTGTCGACGGCGACGTCTCTGGTCGTGCAATATCCTGTCGGTCGGCTGAACGAGTATCTCGTGACGCGGATACTCGGTCGAGGACGCACTGTCTGCCTGCTGCACGACTTGGAACTGCTGCGGAGGCCGGCGCTGGCCCGTCGCGAAGCCGACACCCTGTCGCGCTTCGATGTGATAGTCGTGCACAGTCAGGCAATGGCCCGCCGATTGAAGGCGGAGCAGATGGGCGTACCGACAGTGGTGCTGGGCGCGTTCGACTTTCTGATGCAGTCGCCTCCGGCGATCCCCGCAGGCGAAAGGCCGCGGGCGCTGTATATCTTCGGCAACCTGAGCCCTGAGAAGGCGTCGTACGTATACGCGGTCGACCCATCTCACACGCAGGTGTCCGTCGAGGCCTACGGCCCTAACTGCGACGTCACTCGTCTGCACCCGCGAGTCAGTTGGAAGGGAGTACTCGATCCAGAACGCCCAGCCCTGTCGTGCGTCGACGGCTTTGGGCTGGTGTGGGACGGAGACTCATCGGCGGGCCTCGCTGGACCATGTGGCGAATACCTTAGATTCAACGCGCCACACAAATTCAGTCTGTACCTGGCCCTCGGTCTACCGGTCGTAGTTCCCGCCGCCTCGGCCATCGCTGCCTTCGTGGCGGAGCATGGACTGGGCCTGTGCGTTGACTCCATAGATCGCGCGCTACGCGAGATCCAAGACTGCGGCGACGCGGACTGGCAGAGGATGGTCGCGGCGGTGCAGAAGGTGCAGGAGCACGTCGTGCGCGGCGCGTTCGCGACTGAGGCGCTCGAGAAGGCCGGGGCATTTGGGTCCCCTGTTTTCGACCGATGCGAGGCTTGATGAGCGTTCACTCACGCTTGTTTGGCCTAGCCCCAGGCCTAGCCCTGGCTATTCACGCTAGCCGGAGCGGCCCAGCCGACATGAAAATGTGCTCCGGAAATGGGGCGATAAGGATAGTCGAGGTGCGGATCAGCCCATTTCGAGGAGCACGTTTTCATGGTGCTCGCTGGCCTTCCCATCGTGGCTGGGAATAGCGGAGGCTTCGCTGAGTTCTGTGACGATGGCGCCAGCCGCGGTAGGCAGACAAGGTGCCCACCTCGGCGAGGCGCTGCCACCATGTCTGAGCTTTGCGGCAGGAGGCTGCGGGAAGGACGAACGGCTGCAGATAAGGCATCGCACGCGATCCGATGCATTTACGCCACTGCAGCGTGCGGTAGATTGGCAGACTGTTGGCTTCCGGCCAGCACTCAAACGCAAATGCCACCAACTCATCTACGGGAATTTGCTGGGTGTGTCCCTGGTCGTAGGCCCGTGCGGCTGCTACCAGCGCCTCCCTGGCCAACTTACGGTGTACGAGGTCAGACAGGCGCGCTGAGTCTGACAATTTCTCGCCGCAGCGGTCAAGCACCGTCTCGAAGGCCAGTCGATACTGGCGCAGAGTCATCAGCGGGCCATAGGCCGCCGACATGTTCTGCCCGTGCCTACGGTAGTACGCCTGGTCAACCCCGCGTAGATAGCCAACATCAGCATTCGCCGCGAGACGTAGCCACATCTCTGTGTCTCCCAGGTGGGGCAGCCGCGCGTCATATCCGCCGACACGCTTCTGTAGTGAGGTACGCACGACCACTTCCGGCGACCAAATGCCAGTCTGTGCCTGACGGAATCGGCGCTCGAGCCACAACTGCCCAGGCCACTCCGACCAGCCCTTCGCTCTGGTCCGAGCCGTCGGCAGCGGCGCGCCATCCATGAACCACAGCACATTTCCGTAAACAAATCCGACGGCGGGGTGAGCATTAAGAAAATCTGTAGCACGCTGTAGAGCTCCCCGGGTGAGCCGGTCGTCCGCCGACATTAGAACGGAATAGTCACCGTCGGCCCATTCAAGCAAACCCTCGTTGTAGGTCGCGATGTGCCCCCTGTTGGCTGAGTGAACGGCCACTTCTACACGAGAATCGCGAGTTGCGATCTCCCTGGCCACTTCGGCGCTGCCATCAGGTGAGGCGTCGTCGATGATCAGAACCCGTACATCGACCCCCTTCTGATTATCGAGCACGCTGGAGACGGCGTCGCCAAGCAAGTGGCCATAGTTATAACAAGGGATAATGACGCTGACTGACGTCATAGCGCGCTCTCAGATACGCGCGACCATGCGGCCCGTCGCGGCTGCTCTGCCATCATTTGGAGTCCGGTCTTGTGAGCGTCCGCCGGCAGCCAGTCACTTGCGGCTCATCCTTCCCCTCGCAGATGCTCGATCCGTCTCTTATTAGAGCATCAGGGCCGCGCTAAGATACTGCGGATGTTTGGTGCGTGCCCCAACGCGCGGCGTGGTCAGTAGCCGTGCCGAGCAGCCGTTCGGTACGCTCAGCAACACATCGCAACTTCCGGGTCGCTGCGCCACGCTGCTGCGCGACGGCTATCAGGTGTGTTGGACGGCCGCCACGAGGACGGACACTACGCGCTCTTGCTGGGAGGGCGTGATCTCCGGGAAAAGCGGCAGGCTCAGCAATTCACGCGCGACCCGTTCTGCCACCGGGAACGCACCCTCCTCGTACCCCAGCCCCACGTAGGCGGGCGTGAGGTGGATAGGCACTGGATAATGGATCCCAGCGCCGATATCTGCCGCATGCAGTTCCTTGATCACCCGATCCCGGTCCGGTACGCAGACCACGTACAGATGCCACACATGTTCATTGCCGTCCAGGATGCGCGGCCTGATGATGTTCTCCGCGTGGGATAGGAGCCGGTCATAGCGCTCGGCCGCGGCCAGGCGGGCCGCATTCCATTCGGCCAGCCGACGCAGTTTCGCCGACAGCACCACAGCCTGCAAGGTGTCCAGCCTGCTGTTGAAGCCGATGACCTCGTGTTCGTACTTGCGCTGCGAACCGTGATCCCGGATCAGCCGCATCCGTGCCGCCAAGTCATTGGAATCAGTCAGTACCGCGCCGGCGTCGCCGTATGCTCCGAGGTTCTTTCCCGGGTAGAAGCTGGTAGCAGCGACGTGACCCAGCGCTCCTGCGGCCGTGGCCCCTCGTCGGGCACCCTGCGACTGCGCCGCGTCCTCTACAACCCAGACGCCGGCCTTATCGGCCAGCGGAAGCAGGCGCTCTACCGGTGCTGCCTGGCCATACAGATGCACGGGGATTACCGCCCGCGTCCGAGCTGTCAGCGCGGCTTCGACAGCATCGGTGTCTATCAGGTACGTCCGATCATCTGCGCAGTCGACCAGCACAGGCGTGGCACCCACCCTGGAGACAGCCTCAGCTGTCGCGATGAATGTGTTGGTCGGCAGGATGCACTCATCGCCCGCGCCGACTCCTAGTGCACGCAGCGCGATCTCGATCGCGTCGGTTCCGTTCGCCGTCCCGATGCAGTGTCGCGACCCGATGAACGCAGCGTACTCGGACTCGAACGCGGCGGCCTGCGGCCCGGCGACGAACGAGGTACTGGCCAGCACGTCCCGCCAGCCCTCCGCGACGTCCTCGGCCACAGCTGCGTGCTGCGCTGTCAGATCGACAAGCGGAATCGAGGTCACTTCCTCACCCTCCGGGCCAGTTCAGTTGCCTGCACCGAGTGACGCCGTCGCAGCATCCGCTTTCCTGATGTGCCGTGCCGGAACGCCTGCCCAGACCTCGCCGGGCGGGATATCTCGCGTCACAACGGCTCCCATGCCTACCAGCGCCCCGGAGCCGATGCTGCACTGCTCGCGCAGGAGGGCGCCCGCGCCGATGTAGACGCAACGTCCGACGAGGACGTTACCGCCCAGGCACACTCCGGACGCGATCGTGGCGAAGTCGCCAATGACGTCGTCATGAGTCAGGATCACGTGCGGCATGATCGCGACGTGCGATCCGACAACCACTGCGGCGGTCAGGACTGTCTGGGCTAGGAGGACGCTGCCTGGCCCGACCCGCGAAGTACAGGACACCGATGCTGAGGGATGGATGATCGTCGCATAGCGCTCTGGCGGAAGGCCGAGCCTTTCGACGATCCCGGGACGGCTGACGTAGTTGTCGGGTCGGCCCGTGCAGACGACGACGGAGACGTCCGGCATGTTGTCGAGTTCGTCGATGGCGCCGAGTACTGGCACACCATCGATCACGGTCCCATGATGGGCCGGCTCGTCGTCCAGGTATCCAGCAAGCCGCCACCGCTCGCCAGTGGCATTTAGCGCCCGGACCGCCTCTGCGGTTTCCCGCCCGAATCCGCCCGCCCCGACAAGAACGAGTTCGCGTTCAGCTGTGACCGTCATGGGACGGACACTCCGGCCGCCGAGTTGGTCAGCGCCGACTTCACGACAGATGCCACATGGTCCTGCTGCGACTGCCTCATCTCGTGGAACATCGGGAGGATCAGCGAGCGCTTGGTCAGCAGCTCGGTCACCGGGAGACATGGCCTGGCGTCCGCGTAAGCGGGCTCCAGATGGGCTGCCATGATGCCCCGTCGCGCTGAAATGCCTGCCTCGGCGAGCAGGCGCATGAGATCGTCGCGACCGACCGCAGAGTCCTCGGGGAGCAACACCCAGAAAGACTGGTAGTTGGTTTCGCCATACGGCGGGTCATCGGCCATCAGCAAGCCAGGGATACTGGACAGCAGTTGCTGGTATTTGCGGGCGAGAACGCGACGCCGCGCGACCATCTCCGCGAGCTTGCCGAGCTGCACTAGGCCGATGGCTGCCTGGATGTCGGTCATCCGGAAATTGAAGCCGACCTCGGTGTAACGCTCGATGACCGGCTGCTGGCTTCGGTGCCGGTCAGCCGCGCTGACGTCCACGCCGTGCTCGCGAAGCCGACGGAGCCTGGCTGCAATCGACCCGTCCGTTGTGGTCAGCATCCCTCCTTCGCCCGTGGTGAGGAGCTTGCGCGGGTGAAACGAAAACGCCGCCAGCGCGGCACCGGAGCCCGCTGGACGAGCTTGGTAGGTAGTTCCAGCGGCGCAGGCGGCGTCCTCGATCACGACGACGTCGCGTGGATCGCACAACGCCTGCATCGCATCCAGGTCCGCAGGCACTCCTGCCTGGTCGACCAGGATGACGGCGCGCGTCCGGCTGGTCAGGTGCGGTTCCACGGTCTTCGGAACGAGATTCTGCGTGGCGAGGTCGACATCAGCGAAAACGGGTTGAGCGCCGACGTAGCGTACGGCATTGGCCGTGGCTATGAACGAAAGCGACGGGACTATGACTTCGTCCCCCGGTCCGATCCCGGTGGCGATGAGCGCCAAGTGGAGCGCAGCCGTGCACGAGGAGACGGCGACCGCGTGCGGCGTGCCGGCAGCCGCGGCAAATGCTTCCTCGAATTCGCGGACCCGTGGTCCCTGGGCGATCCAGCCGGATGCCACAGCCTCGGCGGCTGCCTCGGCCTCCTCGCTGCCGAGCCACGGCCTCATCACCGGGATCATCGGCCGTCAGCCTCACTGACGGCGGCTCGCTCAGCGCGCCACCAGGCGACAAGCCGCTGTAGGCCTTCCTCTAGCTCGACCTCAGGCTTCCAGCCCAGGCACTGGCGCGCGCGGGTGATGTCGGCGAGCCGGCGCGTGACGGCGTTGACTCCTCGGGGCGGTCCGAACTCAAGCGGCCGGACCGAACCCATCACTCGCTGAAGCGCCTCGGCCAGCTCGACCAGGCTGGTCTCGGTGCCGCTGCCGATATTGAAAACCTCATCGGTGGCATCGCTAGCCGCGGCGAGCAGGTTGGCGCGCGCGATGTCCTCGGTGAAGACGAAGTCCATGGTCTGCTGGCCGTCGCCGAGGATGAGCGGTGACTGCCCGGCCTCGATCCGCTCCATCCATCGGATCAAAACCTCAGTGTAAAGCCCGTGGATATCCATTCGCGGGCCGTACACGTTGAAGTAGCGCAGCATCACGTATTCGAGGGCGCGCATCGCGTGAAAGCTCCGCACCAGGCCCTCGTTGAACGTCTTCGCCGCGCCGTACAGGGTGTCGTTGGCGTACGGGTGCTGGCGCTCGGGCGTGGGGAACTCCTCAGCCAGCCCATAAACGGATGCCGACGACGCGGCCACCATCTTGCGAACGCCAGCGTCCACGGCCGCCTCTATTACCTCATAGGTGCCGTTGACAAGCACCTCAACGGCGAGCCGTGGTTCGGTGGCGCACTGGGTGATTCTGATGGCGGCCTGATGGAACACCACGTCGATGCCGGGCATGAGCGACCGGACGAGTTCGCCGTCCCTGATGTCTCCGTCAACGACCCGGACGTTGCCGGTTGCCAGTGCCGTAGTGAGGTTCTCTGGCCTGCCACGGACGAAGTTGTCGAGTACCACGATCTCCTCGGCGCCTGCGGCCGCGAGCTGATCGACGATCGTGGAGCCGATCGTGCCTGCCCCGCCCGTCACGAGGAAACGTTGGCCGGCGATCATAGCGTCGTCCCGATCAGGGCTACGCGTGCGCCTCCCGTGTCCGCACTCCGCGACGCTGCCTCCAGCAGCTTGAGTACGCGCACGCCGGCCTCGGCGTCAGTCAGGGGCCGACGGCCCTCGCTGATCGCCGCGCTGAACTCGGCCATGACGGACATCAGGGCCTCCCGCTCGGGCAGTGCGGGGATAAGCGTATCCCCGGTCCGGTATGAGATTAGGGCCTGACGCCGCTCATCCTGCGGCACGCTCCCGGCCTGCCGCGTATCCACGCCGCGGTCGTGCACGGCCAGGCGTGCTGCCGGGTTGGTGTCGTCCCACACAATGGTGCGGCGGGAGCCGCCGAACACCGTTGTCCGGATCTTGGTCGGGCTGAGCCAGTTTACGTGCACATGGGCGAGGGCGCCGTTCGACAGCCACACTGATAGGTAAGCCACGCAGGCCCGACGGGCCCCTATCGGGTCGCTGGTGTGCGCGGCTACCGCCACCGGGGTGACGTCCTCTGGGAGCACGAAATCGAGAATGGATAGGTCATGGGGGCCGAGATCCCACAGGACGTCGACGTCTGGCTGCACTAGGCCCAGGTTGATCCGAACCGAATCGACGAACTGCACCTCGCCAATCTCGCCTCCGCGGATCAATTCCCTGATCCGGCGCACGGCCGGGGTGTAGCAGTACGTGTGGTCGCACATCAGCACAAGCCCGGATTGGGCCGCCAGCGCCGCGAGCTTCTCCCCCTCGGCCGCCGACGGCGTTAGCGGCTTTTCCACAATCACGTGCTTGCCAGCCTCGAGCGCGGACCTTACGAGGTCAAAATGCGTGGCTGCAGGTGTCGCGATGGCGACGGCCGCGACCATTGGGTCCGCGAGGATCTCGTCGTAAGAGCCTGTGGGCCTGACGGTCGTGTACGGGCCGAGAACGGCTCTGGCCCGCTCGACTTGCAGATCACAGAGCCAGTCCAGCCGGAAGGCCGGCGTGGCCAAGGCGTTCCGGACAAGATTCGGCCCCCAGTAGCCAGCGCCTACTATCGCCAGCCCGATTGGCATGCGAAGTTCCTCCCCTTGACGGGTTCACGAAGTACATCTAAGGAGAGCACTTCTAAGGTTCGGTAAATACCACATCCACCCAGTAGTTGGTCGCGTTGTACGTAGCCGTGGGGAACGCGGGAGAGTTGCTGTAGCCGTAAACGCCGTTGCCGACGCTGACCGACGACTGCAGCGCATGCAGCGGCGGATTGTCGACGCTCGCGCTGGTGAACGCTCCGGAGTCGGCGGCATAACCACCGTTCGGCGCGAAATAGGAAGCCATGTAGGTGGTCCCGGCCGTCACCGGGATCGGTGCCGGGAAGTCCGCCACCTGCCAGCCCGACCCCGACTCGCTGGTGAAGGTCACCTGGCCGAGCAGGGTCCCGCTCGAGGTCCACAAGCTGCCGACATGGATGCCAGTGTTGCCAGCGCCTTTGTAGAAGCGGATGCCCGCGATCCACCCGTTGACATCGGCTGTGAAGTTCACGCCGAGGTTCACGGCCCCCGTATCGCTGACCGAGGCCACCGACGGCTGCGCCGTATTCGACCAGATGCTACAGGGACACCCTGCCCCCGCAGTGGTGAACGTCCAGGAGTCGGGACTGCTCATCGGCGTGCCGAAGGCGTCTTGTGCGCCCGAAACCGAGGCGGTGTAGGTGGCATCCGCCGCCAGCGGGTTCGTGGGCGTGAATGCCGCGACCGTGTCGGCGCTGTTGAACGAGGTCGTGCCGGCAACGGTGTTTCCGTTCGGGTCCGTCACCGTGAACGATGCCGTGCTGGGCACCACCGCCTCGGAGAACGTCGCCGCAGGCGCGACCGTGACGGGGTTGCCAGACGAGCCAGGGCTCGGCGTGACGCTCGACACTGCCGGCGAGAAGGTGCCTGACGGCGTCGTGTATACGACGTCGACCCAGTAGTTCGTGCCGCTGATGCTGTTCGATGGGAACGTGCCCGCGGAGCCGTACGCGTAGACGCCGTTGGACAACGCCGTCAGCGGCCCGCTCGTCATCGCGGACGTCAACCCGTTCGCGGTGACGGCGTAGTGCGCCGCGCTGGTGTGGTAGGAGGCCACATATGTCGTTCCCGCGGTCACCGGCACCGGGCTGGGGAAGTTCAGCTGCTCCCAGCCAGCGGTGGACTCATTGGTGAACGTGCCCGTGGCCAGCATGGCGCCGCTGGATGTCCAGAGGCTACCGGTGTGAGTACCGGTGTTGTCGGGCGTCTTGTAGAAGCGGATCCCGGAAATGGATCCGTCTTGTGAAGCCGTGAACGTGACACCCAGCTCTACGGGGGTCCCGTCGGTCGCTTCGGATACAGCAGATGGCGCTACGTCGGGCCAGATGGCGCAGGGACACACGCCTCCAGACTCAAACGCCTGACTGGTAATGAAGGTGTACGTGTACGGGGCCAGCATTGTCCCGCCGGATGAGTCAGTGGCCCCGCTGATGGTAACCGTGTAGGTGGTGCCGTATGCCAGCGAGTTTGCCGGGATGAAAGTAGCCACAGTGTCGGTGCCGTTAAGGGAGGTCGTACCGGGAACCGCGTTTCCGTTCGGGTCCGTCAGCGTGAACGACACGGTGCTGGGCGCCACCGCTTCGGAGAACGTCGCAGTGGGATCGGTCGAGACCGGGTTGCTGGATGAGCCAGCGTAGGGCGAGACACTTGTCACCGCTGGATGGCTAGGCGGCCGCGCCGTATCGAAAATCACGTCGACTGAGTAGCTCCAACCGTGATTCATCTCAGTCGGCAAGCCGGGCCCGCCCGGGTAGAACACGCCGTTTCCGCCGCCAGCCTGCATGTAGTTGGCTTTCACCGCTGTCAGAGGTGGCGTGGTCACTGCCGAGTCGAAAAGATCCTCGTCGACTGAGTAGTGACCTTCAGGATCGTAGTAGGACACTACGTACGTGGTGTTCGCGCTGACCTGGACCGGGCTAGCGAACAACATAGTCTGCCAGCCGCTGGCCGTCTCGTTATAGAACTGCCCGGTGGCGAGCAGCATGCCGGAGGACGTCCACAGCGAGCCGGTATGCGTCCCGCCGTTGCCCATGCCCTTGTAGAACCGCACGCCGGCCACCCAGCCGGACACGCTCGACTGGAACTTCATGCCGAGCTCGTACGCCCCGGAGTCGTTCGCCGACGTGACGTAAGGCGTCCAGTTCGCGCCGAAAATGCCGCACGGGCAGTTGACTGTCACAGACACGCCCGATCCGGGCGTCTCGGCATTGCCGCTGTCATCGGTGGCACGCGACCTGATCGTCACCGAACCCGAGCCAGCCGCCGACCAGGTATAGCTCCAGGTCACGCTGGTGGCAGCCGCCGACATGGAAGTCACGGGATGCCACGTCGAGCCACCGTCGGTCGATACCTCGACGCCAGCGACGACGCCACCGCCGGAATCGGTGGCTGTGCCAGTGATGGTGACCGTGCTGCCGTTAGTGAACGTGGCCCCGGCGGACGGCGAGATGATCCTCGAGGTTGGAGCGGCGTGGTCGGCGGACGCGGAGGCAGGCTTCAGGTCAGATTCCAGCGTCGCCGGCTGTGCGCCCATGTCAGCGAGCAGGTTGACAGTCGCCTGCTGCATGGCCGGATCGGGCGGATTCTGGGAGTCTCCGTCGTGGTCCGACGCGAGGCCCCACACCCACTGGACCGTACCAGCGTCAAAGACGAGAGCGCCGCTGGCCGCCCGGTACAGCGTCAGGTTGTTGCACGCGTTGTCTGAGACGAACTCCTCTGTGACCGTGTACAGCCTTTGGTCGACCTTCGCACACGTCCGCGACATGTCGATCTCGCCGGCCGGGCGGAACCCGTTGTCGACATCGCTGTCCCACTCGTAGCCGAGCGTCTCGGGCGGCATCGTGTATGTCTGCCCGGATGCCAGGCTCGCCACGGCTGTGTTGCGCCACAGCCGCAGCTTGGAGTAAGCAGAGGGCACCTGATCGGCGTATGAACAGCAGTTGACCGTCCAGAGCTGGCCGGTAAGCGAGTTCTCCGGCTGCGCGTCGGCGGGCGGGCTAAAACGAGGATCTCGCCACGCTCCCGTCCAGGTCGGCGGGTCCGCGGGATCGCTCTGGACACTGTCGAGTGATTCCTTGTAGCTGACTAGCGTCCTGTAGGGCTCGCTGCCGTACTGGCTGCTAGCCCACCGCGTCTTCCACCACATGGTGTTACCGGTGAAGAACGCGAGATTGACCCCCGCGTCCCGCGCCGCCGTGACGTTGGCCCTGTCCGCCGCGTCCCAGTACTCAGAGTGCCCTACGTTCATGAATACCTTGTGCTGCTCGAGCATGGTCGGAGCACCGGACTGGGCGACGTCTATCTGGCTCACGTAGCTGACGTCGTACCCGTTCTTCTCCAGAAACTGAATCATCGGGAATTCGGCGTAGAAGAAGAAGTCCTGCCCATACGGCGTGTCGGAACGGGTTGCGAACGGGCGGTTATAGCTGACCTGGACTGCGCGGCCTGGGTTCTGCGCGCTGCAACACCAGGGGCCGCCGGTCGCGCTCCCGTGGTACAGGTTGTAGCCCCCCCAGTCGTTGTAAGCCTGCCAGGTCTCGTCGGAGGTCATGAACACGATCTTCGAGTGACTCGAGTTGTTGGTCACCACGAACGGGACCTGGTTTGCGCCGGTGATGCCATCGGTCCGGTAGATGCGCGCGAAAAATACACCTGAGACCACGGACGTGGGCACCTTCCAGGTCGCTGACACGCCCCAGTTGCCGCAGTCCGCGAGTCCCGTCGATGTATTCGTGTTACAGGCCGGCTGACTCTGGGACACCGAGATGTTCGGGGTAAGGCTGGTGATCAGACGCGCGCCATTACCGCCGTAATAGCCAATGCGGTAGATGTCGACCTTATAGCTGGTGGCCGAGGAGTTGATCTTGAAGTTAATAGACCCGCTGATGTTGACGCTGAACGGGTCGGCGAAGCCCTGGATGGTCGTGCTCGGCTGGGTCACGTCCCAGATGGACTGCGGTGTCCCAGGTAGCTGATTCTCGCACACGACGGGGTTCGCGCACGCCGCTTGCGCAGGCACTGCATGTACGACGGCCAGCAGGGCCGCAACTAGACCAGCCACCAGCGTCACTGCAGCAAGCCGGGTCAGTCGGCCACGGGCACGCAACCGCCGACGAGCGAGCGCAGGCGTGCGCGCCGGGTCAGCTGCAAGGTCTGTCTTCACGAACCCCCCACCGCCCGGGAACGCGCACATACAGTGCCGTAGAGCGCATCGCACCCATATACAGAGTCGCGTCTCAGCAACAGCGAAATTATGACATGAATTAGACGCCTAGCCAGGGCGTCTGGATGTCATGATGACCGCATTTCTCGGGGCCAATTTTGCCCGGACACCGACGGCGCGCCCGGCGCTGGCCGTCAGCCACAGGGCATGCCCATTCCGTTAGCGGGCTTGCGCGGTGAGCAGGCCGTCACGTTCGTTGTAGAGTTCACCGGTCCGCGGGCACCGCCAGCGACCGCTGGCTTCGGCCAGCAGTCGCTCCCCAGCCCTGCCCACCCACCCGATCTGCCGTGCGGGCAACCCGGCGACAAGGGCGAAGTCTGGTACGTCGCGTGTCACTACCGCGCCAGCGGCAACCATGGCCCAGCAACCGATCACGCGACCTGGCACGACCACCACACGCGCGCCCAGCGATGCTCCCTCTCGGACCAGCACACCACTGGCGTCCCAGTCTGCTGACCGCTTGAGCTTTCCCGTCAGGTCGACCGAGCGTGGGTACATGTCGTTGGTGAGGACCGCCGCAGGGCCAATAAACACGCCGTCCTGAAGCCGGGCTGGCTCGTAGACCAACGCATAATTCTGCAATTTGACATTGTCGCCAATGAGCACTCCGGGACCGACGTAGGCACCCCTGCCGACGATGCACTCTCTGCCGAGGCGTGCGTTCTCCCTCACCTGAGCCAGGTGCCAGACCGTCGTTCCTGGACCGAGCACAGCGCGGGCGTCCACATCGGCACTCTGCTCCACTCGCGCAGCGTCAACCATGCTTCTCCATTCGCCCGGGTGCGGCCGCTTCTCGCCGCGCATCGGCACTATAGCGAGCGCACACACGTCCGACACGTCCGCTGCAGCAAGATTTGAAGCCTCCCGATGACACCTGCCTGCACTTGACGGCTCGTCGAGAGTAAACCAGTAGCCCCGGTCATGCGTCCACGAGCAGTGATGGCAAATCACAGCGCACAGTGAGGGCAAGCACATGGCAGATGGTCGGGGTATGCCTCCGGAGCCGACTGGCGGTGGCGATGAGCAGCCGACCGACTCAGCGTGGGTTTCCTCACCCGGCGAGGTCCGCTCGCGCCGGTTCAGGCTGATCGTGCTCTTGGCGTGTGTGTGCGTCATAGCCGCCGGGGTGTCGACGGCGGTACTTTCCTCCGGCGGCCGCCAGGGCGGTCATATCGCAGACGCGGGCAATGGCCAGGCGGCAACCCAGACGCCGCAGCCATCGGCTGCGGCCGCGTCCAGTCCCGCCGCTACGAGACCCAAGGTCACGGGCGGCACGGCCGCTAATTCCGCCCTGCGCCGGTCACCGCGACTCGAACACCGGCTCCTGCGCTGGAGGGTGGGTCGGGGCGGGGCGGCTCTGTCGGCAGTCGAGAAGGAGCTGGGAACGGCGATGCAATCGGCCGGAGTCAGGCTCTACGCCACAATGAGACTGTCGTGCGTGAGCCTGGCTTTGGACATCCGCACTGCGCAGGCCGGGCCGCCCATCCCGGATGCCGCCCAGCAGCGTCTGTACGCCCGGGCGCTTGCCGGGCTTTCCGGCGCGGCAGCAGACTGCCGGAATGCGATATCCATGCACTCTAGTGGCGACGAGAGTGTCGGCACGCACGTGCACCAGGCCCTCCTAAGCCAGTCAAGGGCGGAGTTCGCCGCCATGTCAACGAAGCTGTATGTGGCCGTTAGCGGTAAATGAGCGGGCGCATCTGCGAGGGCCGGCAGTATGCGTCGATCACCGAGTTCAGCTCGGCCTTTATCAGCGCCTGAGAGATCGTCTCGGCGGCTGCCGGATGCGGTCATCAACCCGGCGGCTTTCAGTGCGTCAAGAACCTTCACCGGTGCCGACTAGTCTCGATCACAACGCGCTCAGCACCGGCACTACCCCACCGACGAGGACGCCGCCGCGCCGGTCAGTTCATCGAGGAATGTGCTTTAGTTCGGCGGTCAGCTTTCCGTCGAGCTGCGGCACATCTTTGATTGCTGCCCGCACGCCCGCTGCAGGGCCCTTGCCGCCGGCTGCGGCATTCACGTGCATAAGCAGAACGTCCCAGTACCCCCTGGGGTCGGCGCAGGCGGGCACTGGGTGCCGAGCGGCCCTGGCGACCGCGGGCTTCGCCTTCTTCAGCGCGACGGTCAACACCTGAGTGCCCCCTGCTGCCTCTGCTGAGCTGATGGCGCCGAGCGCCGCCATGAGCCCCTTACCCGGTCCCCGATTCCAAGTGTGGTACTGCTTGCTGCAGCTAACCGGCACGACCGGGGCGACGGTTCTGGAGCCGGCAGGCGCCGCAGTGGGCGCTCCGGCGGGTGCCGCGGGCTGGCTACATGCGGTCAGCCCGACGAGGGCAACACCTGCCGCCGCGAGAGCGATGCACTTCAATTCATACTCCGTTCGCGGTGTGACGTCCTATGAAGGCGAATAGACAACGTCGACCCAGTAGTTCGATGCGTTGTAGCTGCTCGATGGGAAGACGTTCGCGGAGCCGTAGGCGTAGACGCCGCCGCTGGCCAGCGCCGTCAGCGGCCCGTTCGTTACCGCCGAGGCCAGTCCGCCGCTGGTGAACGCATAGTGCCCGGTGTTGGTGTGATACGAGGCGACATAGGTCGTTCCCGCGGTAACCGGCACCGGGCTGGAGAAGTCCAGCTCCTGCCAGCCGCTGGCCGTCTCGCTACTGAACGTCCCGCTCGCCAGCAACGTCCCGGTGGAGCTCCAGAGAGTTCCCGTGTGCGTCCCAGTGTTGTCCGACTCCTTGTAGAACCGCAGTGCCGAGATCATTCCGTCGCTGACGACCTGGAACTGCACGCCGAGGTTCACCGCGCTGGTATCGGCCGCGTCCACCGCACCCGACGGCGCCGCATTGGGCCAGATGCTGCAGGGGCACGGTGACCCTGACGGTGTCACGGCATTGGATGGCGAGGAAGCCGGGCCGGTGCCGTTGGCGTTGGTCGCCGACACGGTGAAGGTATAGGCGGTGCCGTTGGTGAGGCCGGTCACCGTGGTCGAGGTTGCCGGCGGGCTGCCAGATACCGTCACTGGCGTCTGCGCGGTCGAGCCGACGTATGGCGTCACGGTGTAGCTGGTGATCGCGCTGCCGCCATTGCTGGACGGCGCCGTCCAGCTCACCGCCGCCGATCCGTTGCCCGCAGTCGCCGACACCGCGGTCGGCGCCCCAGGAGCTGTAGGCTGCGAGCTGGTGACCGACACATCGTCCAGGTACATGGAGCTGTCGTCTGGCGTGCTGGCCCCGTCCTGGTGCACGTTGAACCAGAGCACCACGCTCTGACCCGCATAGGGCGTGAGGTCATAACTGATCTGGGTCCAGGTCTGCGAGTTTGAGTTGCTCTTGAAGACAGTGGCCAGCGTCTGATCGGCCGTGTTGCGGATCTGGGCCTCCTCCCAGTCGTAGAGGCACGCATTGCCGGAGCACAAGTCGTCTGCCGTGGCCGGGTTATACCAGAAATGCAGGGTGCTGGTACCCGCCGAAGGGACAGCGATCGTCTCGGCAAGGGTGCTGTCTCCGAGAGGTTCGGCACCAGACGCCGTGCCAAGCAGGGCGGAGCCGGCGCCGGAGTGGACCTTAACGCTGCTGGCGCTCGGCGGATCCACGCCACCAGGCGACCACGAGGTCAGCCCGTTCTCGAAGCCGCCGTTCAGTACGAGCGGCAGGCCCGATGACGGCATTACCGCATTGGACTGCGCGGACTCTGGGCCTGTGCCGGCCGGATTCGACGCGGTGACCGTGAACGTATACGTGGTGCCGTTGGTCAGGCCAGCCACCACGGCAGAGGTCGGTGCCGGGTTCCCGGTGACCGTCGTCGGGGTCTGTGCGACCGAGCCGATGTAGGGCGTGACGCTGTAGGTCGTTGCCACGCCGCCCGACGCCGGAGCTGTCCAGGTGACATTCGCTGAGGAGTAGCCGGCGGTCGCACTGATATTGCCAGCCTGGCCGGGGGACGTGCTGAAAACCTCCGGGGAGAAGACGGGGTCCACCCAGTAATTGGGAGCATCAAAGGAGTTGGCCGGGAAGGTGCTGCTGCCGGAGTATGCGTAGACACCGTTAGTGACCCCGTTGCTGTTCCGCAGCGCATGCAGCGGCGGGCTGTCCACGCTGTTCGCTGATTGCCCAATCGGCGGGACTGTGTAAAAGTAATTGCCGTCCTGAGAGTAATGACCCTTGGGAGCAAAATACGACGCTATGTAGGTGGTGTTCTTACTCAGCGCTACTGGCTGCGCGAAGTTCACCTGCTGCCAGCCCGACGTGGTTTCGTTCGTGAAAGTGGCGCTTGCCAGCAACTGCCCACCAGAGGTCCACAGATTGCCGATATGAGTCCCAGTGTTGGTGCTGGCCTTGTAGAAGCGGATTCCGGTAACATAGCCGTAAGCGTCCGCCTGGAACTTGACACCCACCTCGACCGATGCCGAGTCGCCCGAATCCTTGTTCGTCGGCGCAGCATTGGTTCCCCAGATGGAGCAGGGGCAGTTCACATTGACCGTGACACCCGGACCCGATTTCTCAAGATTACCGCTGTCGTCGACCGCCCGGGACTCGATGGTTGTCGTGGGATTGCTATGGACTATCCACGAATAGCTCCAGGTGACGGAGGTATTAGCCGCGGACATGGTGGTCGCCGGATGCCAGGTCTTGCCGCCGTCCGTCGACACCTCGACCCCGGCGACCACGCCGCCGCCGGAGTCGGTGGCCGCGCCCGAAATGGTGACGGCCGAGCCATCCGACAGGGTGGCCCCTGATGACGGCGAATTGATCGTGGAAACGGGGGCAGTCGTATCGGTGGATGCCGTAGCGTGCGTGAGCCCCGAGATCAGCGAGAACGGCTGTGCGCCCATGTTTGCGAACAGGTTCACGGTGGCCTGCTGCATAGCCGTGTCCGTCCGGCCGGATGGGTTCGCGCTGTCGAGCCCCCACGACCACTGCACGGTCCCTGCGCCGAACACCAAGGCGCCACTGGGAGCGCGGTACAGCGTCAAATGGTGAGTGGTGGTTGCGGTTGTGGTCTGGCTCCCGTAGTCGGTGAAGGGCTGTGCGGTGGTGTCGGTCGTCGAGGACATGTCTATGAGCCCTGGGGGGCGGAAGCCATTGTCGACGTCCACGTCCCATTCATAACCGAGGGTGCCGGTTCCCGAATCGAGCGTGGTCGACTGGCCGGATGCCAGGTTCGCCACCCTGGTATTGCGCCAGAACTGGAGCTTGCTGTATTGAGACGGCACAGTGATGTCTGTTGTGCCGGAGTTGACGGCGAACAACTGGCCGGTCAGCGCGTTCTGCGGGTTCCCGCCGTCCGCAGGCGGGCTGAACCGCGGATCCATCCAGCTGCCCGTCCATGTCGGGGGGTCCTGCGGATCGGTGGGCGCGTCGTAATGCGTCTCCTTATAGGTCACCAGCGTGCGGTTCGCGGTGTTCGAGCCATCGATGCTCGCTTCCCACCTGGTTTTCCAGAACACCTCGTTGCCGCTGAAGAACGCCAGATTGACACCAGCGTCGCGGGCAGCCTCGACGTTCGCGCGCTGCTGACCGGACCAGTACTCGTCGTGGCCAGTGGACATGAAGATCTTGTGGTTTAGGAGCATTGACCCTCGCGTTGCGACATCGAGACCGGTCGTGTAGCTCACGTCGTACCCGTTGGCCTCCATGAAACGGATCATCGGGTACTCGGCGTACATGAACCAGTCCGTGCCGTTGTCAACATTTGCGGTATTGAAGGGTCGGTTGTAAGAAACCTTGGCGGCGCCCTTGTAGGCCTCGGGGTTCCCCGGCGGGCAATTGACAGTGCATTGGTAGAGGCTGTTGCCGCCGTAGGTGTTGTATGCCTGCCAGGTCTCGTCCGAGGTCTGGAACAGGATGTCGGAGTGGCTCGCGTCGTTGCGGACGACAAACGGTATGAGGCTGCTGCCGCCGGTGTCATTGCGGACTAGATGGGCGATGTACAAGCCGGACACGGCGTTACTTGGTACCGCCCACGACGCCGACACAGCCCAGTTGCCGCAGTCGATTAGCCCGGTGGGGGCGGTGTCGTTCTTGCAGGCAGGCTGGGACTGCGGGAGCGTGGCTGTCGGCAGCATCCCTGAAACCACTTTGCGAGCTCCGTTGCCCTGGTAATAGCCAATCCGCAGGATGTCGATGTGGTACGACTTCGCCGGGGTGTTGATCTTGAAGGATTCGGTTTCTCCGACATTCACGCTAATCGACGTAGCGAAGCCCTGGATCGTAGAGTCCCCGGCGCCGCTCACCCGCCAGTCGCTTGGGGGATCACCGGGAAGCGTGTTCTCGCAGGCGATCACGCTGACCACCGGCGGGCCGCATGGGCTTGCTGCAGCCACCGGGCGCGCGCTGACGAGGGACAGCAAGGTGAGAAGCACGGCGAGTATCAAGCCGATGACTGAGCGTCGTACCGGGGCCCGGCGCACGGAAAACTCTATGACTGACACATCGGCCCCCCACGGACAGGATGTTGCCTGACTTCTCCATGAAAGAGACGCGCAAGTAGTCCTTGGTGGGTGCCACGAAGGACATCACGATATGGTCACACTCAGCCGCTTGAGCCAGACCGTCGCCCAGGGAAGAGCATTGCGCCGCGGTGCCTCAGGAGGGCTTGCAGCAGCATGCACAACGTTCGAAGCACCGCCCGCCTGATACGGCCCCGGCACCATTCGGGTGGCGTGTCCGCCGCACCAGAACTTCCTTCGGGCGATGGCCGCGCCGCCAGCTAGCGCAGCCCCTGCATTGGCCGCCTTGCGCCGTATCATCGCGAACTGTTCGCCTCTCGTATACACATCGGGGCGCCTGCGCCCATGCACTGCACAAGCAAGCGTGCAAGCGACGCTGAAGAGGGTGACGAGATGAGGGTCGCCGTGGTCGGTCTCGGCGGCGGACCGGCGCTGACGTGAGCGCGCCACACGAGTCGCGGTTTGGCTGGTATGCGCGCAGACTGGCCAGGATGTCGCCGGCTGAGGTGCTCTGGCGCGCGCACGACAAAGCATTTCAGGTGGCCTGGGTGCGCAGGCAGGTACATCGCGACCAGATTGCCACCGACGCGCACGGGACGTCTGCCGACCGCCGGTTCACAGCGGTTCTTCCGAGTCCCACGGCTGCGCATGTGCCCGAGGCGGCCAGGACGGCAGTCCTGACCGCGGCGGATCGCCTGCTGCAGGGCGAGTGGGAGCTATTCGGCGTCGTCAGGACCGACTTGGTGCTACCTGACTGGTTTCTCGACCCCGCGTCCGGCAACCGTGCCCCGGCCACCCGCTACGCCTTTCGGATCAACCATCGGTCGGAAGAACAGACAGGGAATGTCAAGCAGGTCTGGGAGCTGTCGCGCTTGCAGCACCTTACGCTGCTCGCGACGGCCTGGTTCCTCACCCATGACGATGCTTATGCAGAGCGGGTTGCCGACCAGTTGCGTTCCTGGTGGCAGGACAATCCGTTCCTGTCAGGAGTGCACTGGACGAGCGGCATCGAGATCGGTCTCCGGCTGATCAGCATGACCTGGATACGGCGGCTGCTGGACGACTGGCCGGGCGCGGCCGACCTGTTCGAGCGCAATGAGCTGGCGCTGAACCAGCTCCGCTGGCATCAGCAGTACCTGGCCGCAATCAGGAGCCGGGGGTCCTCAGCCAACAATCACGTCATCGCCGAAGCGGCTGGGCAGCTCGTGGCCAGCTGCGCGTTCCCCTGGTTCCAGGAGAGCGGACGCTGGCGGAGGTATTCCGCGCGCCTTCTTGAGCGCGAGCTGATGCGCAATACGTTCCCGTCCGGGCTCGGTCGCGAACTCGCAACGGACTACCAGTGCTTCGTCGCCGAACTTGGGCTGCTCGCCGCCGCGGAGAGCCAGGTGGCCGGCAGCCCTCTGAGTGCGGCCGTATGGCAGCGGCTCAGCGCGATGGTCGACAGCGGCGCCGCACTGCTTGACGAGAGGATGCGTCCGCCGCGCCAGGGCGATGGTGACGAGGGCCGTGCGCTGTTGCTCGACCCACCGGGATCCAATCGATGGCCTACGTTGCTGGCGCTCGGGGATGCACTCTTTGGACGGCTCGACTGGTGGCCGCAGACAACACCCGACGCGGCCAGTTCGATCATCGGCGGCTTGTTCGGGCCGCCCTGCCGCGTGGTCGGCCGTCCGGGAAAGCGGCCGTGGCGTTTTCCGGACGCAGGAACGACCCTGCTGCGGACGGCGCGAAACCACTACCCGGAGATCTGGTGTCGCTGCGATGGTGGTCCACACGGATATCTCAGCATTGCTGCGCACGCCCATGCAGACGCCCTATCAGTCGAGGTCCGCCATGGCGGCGTGGATGTTCTCGCCGACCCTGGCACCTATTGCTATCACGGCGAACCTGAGTGGCGTTCATATTTCCGCTCTACGACCGCCCACAACAGCGTCGAGCTCGATGGGCGGTGCCAGTCCATCGAAGGTGGGCCATTCCTCTGGCGGCGTCACGCGAACGCAAGAGAAATCGACGTTCAAGACATCGGGGATGCTGTCGAGTGGACAGCGGAGCACGAGGGTTACCTATCACTGGACCCGTCCGCACAGCACCGTCGCTGCGTCCGGCTAGACCGGGCCTCGCATACCCTCGATATCGTCGATGAGATTCTCGGTAGCTGCCACGACGTCCGGGTCCTATTCCATCTTGGCCCGGACGTGGACGCCGAACTTGATGGTGGATGGGCGATGCTGCGCTGGCCCGCTGAACCCGCACCCGGCGCGGCGCGACTAGAACTGCCGCGCCAGTTGACGTGGAGCCTGCATCGCGGCGAGACAGATCCCATCCTCGGCTGGTACTCCACCGGCCTTGGACGGCGCGTTCCCGCCTTCACCGTCGTCGGACGCGGCCGCTCTGCGCCCGGCGAACCCATCAGCACACGTCTGGAGTTCCTCGACGTCAGCACCAGCGGCCACGCCCGCATTCACCTGGCCCAGTCAGTGTGCGCATCCGACGTACTGGCCCGAGGGTTGCTTAGCGATCAAACGGATGCCAGTTGATCCCGCGCGCCTCAGGGGGCCTGCAGCAGCACGCGTAGTCGCTCGATGCACCGGCCGCGAGTGGGGCCTATGCTGCCCACGGGCAAGCCAAGCTGGCTCGATATTTCTGCATACGAGGCCGGCGGGTCTGTCATGAGCAGCTCAAGCAGTCGTTGCCACCGCCACGGCAGCCGGGAGAGCGCCTGTCTGACTGCCTCTGCACTCTCGGCTGCGAGCAGGCGGTCGTCTACATCAGGCTCATGAGTGACAACATCATGGAAGGCGAGGTCGTCGTCAACCAAGATCACCCTCTTGCGCCGTGCTACGTGGCGCAGGCATTCGTGCCGAGCGGTGGTCGCTAGCCAGCTTCCAACCCGATCGGGGTGCTCGATGCGATCGATGTTCTCAAACAAGCGGAGCCATGTCGCCTGGGCCACGTCTGCGGCGTCACTGTCCGCCAGCTTGAAGTCGCGGGTCATCGCCCAGATCAGCCTTGAGTACTGGCTGACCAGTTGCTCCCAGGACGACCGGTCCCCGAGCGCCGCGCGCCGCACAAGTTGCGAGATGTCCACCCTGCCGTCGTCACGCCGAGGCGTCGGTGATTCAGCACTTCGAACGAGTGCCGTCACTTCGTTCATTTCCGCTTCACGACGGCAGGCAGTAGCGACCTGCCCGCTCACGCAATCCCTCCCCTAATTAGATTCGCCTTCCCGACGCCGCGGTCGGCGCTGCCGTTTCAGGGCGGGCGCCGAATCCGCGCTGCATGCGTAATAGCCGGTGTTTTCTGATGCTGGTGTCCCGGGCAGCAGCTGCGGGAGCTGCCGCTCAATAGGCACCGTCCCCTCGCGTGACGGCCCCCCATGTCTTCCACAAGATCTGCACATCCAGGAAGAATGACCAATTCTCGACGTAGCGAATATCGAGCCTGACGGTCTCTTCCCACGGCAGGTTCGACCGGCCGCTAACCTGCCATAGGCCGGTGATTCCTGGTTTCACCGCAAGCCTGCGCCGCACGTACTCGCCGTACTTGAGCATTTCGTCTGGCAGGGCAGGCCGCGGCCCGACGAGGGACATGTCACCGGTCAGGACGTTGACGAACTGCGGCAATTCGTCGAGCGAGTAGCGCCTGAGCCAGCTGCCAATGCGGGTAATCCGAGGGTCCTTGCGGATCTTGAACAGCAGACCATCGCTCTCGTTGAGCCGCAGGAGCTCCGCCTTCCGGTGCTCGGCGTCGACGACCATCGTGCGGAACTTGAAGAGAGTGAATGGCTCGCCGTCCTTGCCGACGCGCGTCTGCCGGAACAGAACGGGTCCGGGGCCGTCCAATCTGATCATTGCGGCGATGGCGGCGAAGACCGGAAGCAAGAGTACAACTGCGACGAACGCCACGACGCGGTCAAAGGCAGTTTTGATGAGACGCCAGATCCCGGTGAACTCCGGGTGGTCGACGTGTAGCAGGGGCAGCCCCGCGATCGGCCTGATCGTTGTCCTGGGGCCAGCCACGTCGAGCAGGGCTGGAGCCACGCACAGGTTGGTACCGAGCTTCTCGAGCTCCCAGGACAGGTCCCGCAGCCGGACAGCGGTCATCTCGCGACATGCGAGCACGGCTACGGTATCGGCCTGGACGCGCTGAACGACATCCGCAACCGCCTGCAGCCTGCCGATTACAGGGATCCCGTCAATGGCGGTCGGCTGCTCGGCGCCAACCACACAAGCGGCGACTATCGACAACCCGTGGTAGGTATCCCGCCGCAGAACGGCGGTCAGCTCGGAGATCACATCCGGGTAGCCGACCACCAAGACCTTGCGCATATTGGCGCCAATAGCCCGTAGCCGGTGCAGGCGTTTGCGCAGCAGGTAGCGGCCGAGCAGATCGAACGCCGTTGCGCACGGCAGGGCCACGACCACATAGCCGCGAGCCACTTCGATACTGGCCGCATACGAGAAGATCGCTACTACGGCTGTGAGGCACACCCCGGCATTGGCGACGCGCCGGAACTCGTCGGAGCCCACTCCGACGAAGCGGTCGTCGTAGGCGCTGGCCAGTTCCAGGGCTACCAGCCACAGTACGGGGAGCACCAGACCAAGCCAGATGTAGGCATAATCATCGGCGTCGACGCCGCCGAAGCGCACCTCGAACGCTAGCCAGCCGGCCGCAAGAGCCGCACAGGCATCAACTATCAAAAGCTGGCGCCGGTATGCGCCGGCCCAGGCCTGCACCCGCTGCACGGCGAGCCGCGTCAGCGTGCCGACCTGAATCTGTTCAGGGACAGTAATGTCCTCTGTCAACGCCCCACCCCCCAGGCGCGCTGCCAGGCTCCTGGCATGCGACCGCCGCGCTTTGCTGTCCGTGTAACACACCGGAGACGCGCAGACACATAGGGCGGTTGACAGCTATTTTCACGCCACGGCCATGCAGTGGTCATCAGGCACTCTGCTGGCAGGAGTTATCGCAGGTCACGGCATTTAAGTTACGGAGAGTAACCAATGTGAATTCTTAGGTTCGTGATCTATGAGCGGTACACGCGAACCGAGCGCAACAATCAGAGATTTCTTTGATAATCAACATAGTAGCGACATTAACAATATTCTACCCAAAATGGTAACTACGACCGCGCCTTTGCGCGCGCCGCGACAGCCGATGACGTGTCGGCAGGACGAGAACCAGGCGGAGACCTTGGGCTGGCAAGAGTCCAGCTCGGGCCCCGGATGCTGGCGGCCACACTAAACTCGGGCAGGTGATAGAGCCGGCGCTCGGGCCCGAGGACCTGAAGATCATCACACTTGCCCGCGCCGCCCGGGCTCGGGTTGGCTCGGCCGAGGGCGCCGCCGTGCGGGATGAAACCGGTCGGACATACGCTGCCGCGGCCGTGGCACTGCCCTCGCTGCGGCTATCGGCGCTGACGCTGGCAGTCGCAATGGCGGTCTCCAGCGGGGCAGCGGCGGTCGAGGCAGCGGCTCTGGTCAGCGACGGCCCTGGACTGGCGCCGGAAGATATCGGTGCCGTCAAGGACATCGGCCCTGGCGCGCTCGTCATTCACGCCGGATCGGACGGTACGGTCAGGGACATGCTGCGCCTCTGACCTATTCCGGGGTGACTGCCATCGTGTTCCGGGGTGACTGCCATCGTCCTGCGCCGGATCTGATCCGGCGGTAAGGGAGAATCACCAGGGTGGACGCACAGCCCGGACAACAGCCTCGGGCCAGCGACAGCGGAGAGTTCAGAGCCGGCTTCGTGTGCTTCGCGGGCCGGCCCAACGTCGGCAAATCAACGCTCATGAACGCGCTGGTCGGCGCCAAGGTCGCGATCACGAGCAGCAAGCCGCAGACAACGCGCCGGGTGATCAGGGGCATCCTGCGGCGGCCGGACGCCGAGCTGATCATCATCGATACGCCAGGGCTGCACCGCCCGCAGACCCTGCTCGGCGAGCGGCTAGACAGCCTAGTCCGCTCCACGCTGAGCGAAGTAGACGTGATCGGGTTCTGCGTGCCGGCCACCGAGCGGATCGGCCCGGGCGACAAGTACCTGGCACGTGAGCTGGCCGGGCACGCGAGCACGCCGGTGGTAGCGATCGTCACCAAGACCGACCAGGCGTCAAGGGAACAGATCGCTAGCCAGCTGACGGCCGTTGCCAGGCTGGGTGACTGGGCTGACATCGTGCCGGTCTCGGCGGTGACGGGCTTTCAGCTCGACGAGCTGGCCGAGGTGCTCATCGGCCACCTTCCGGCTGGCCGGCCGCTCTACCCGGACGGCGAGCTGACCGACGAACCCGAGCAGCAGCTCGTGGCTGAGCTGATCAGGGAGGCGATCCTGGAGGGAGTCCGCGACGAGCTGCCGCACTCGATCGCCGTCGTGGTCGAGGAGATGGCGGCGCGCGCGGACGGCACCGATCTGATCGATATCCATGCGGTGCTGTACGTGGAGCGGCCAAGCCAGAAGGCCATCGTGATCGGCTCCAAGGGAGCCAGGCTTAAGGAGGTCGGCTCGCGGGCACGGCACCAGATCGAGGCGCTCCTCGGCAGCCGAGTGTTCCTGGATCTGCGGATCAAGGTCGCCAAGGACTGGCAGCGGGACCCACGGCTGTTGCGCAGGCTTGGGTTCTACGACTAGCAGCTCGGAATTTCGCAGGTCAGACGAGCACAAACTGATAGCCCGCAGTACCGCGAATTCAGCGGAATAGCTGACCCAAGATCGCCGGGCATGTGATGATCGGGTCTCCGGCGTGCGGTTCACCCGGCTGGCTAGTCGCCTGGAAGGGCAGGCTGGAGGGATGTAATGCTGGCCCTTGTCGGGTCGAGAGTCTGTTACCGGACGATTGGTAGCGGCGTCTTCCACTGCGAGCGCTGCGGGGGAGACCGGCCTTACCGGCACCGCTCTGGCCGGCGCTGGGCACACCTGTTCGGGATCCCGCTCGCCTTGCTGGGCGGGACCGGAGAGCACTTGCGCTGTGCTGTCTGCCACACCTGCTACCGGGTGGAGCTGCTAGCCGTTCCGACCATGGAGCAGATGCTTGCCGCCCTCCTGGTCGGCACGAAAGCAGCGGTACTGGCCATGCTCAGGGCAGGCGGTGCAGGCAGCCCGGCGGCCAGGCGCCGGGCCGTCCAGATGATCAGAGCGGCCGGCGCATCGGACTATCACGACGGCCCGCTGCTGGCTGCCCTGGCCGACCACGGCGCATCCGGCGCCGCGGGCGGTCCCGGCATGCCCGGGCCAGGACGGACCGTGACGGGAGATGACGGCCTGGTAGTGGGCCTGCGGCCAGCGGTTGAGGCCTTCGCTATTCAGCTTGAGCCACACGCGAGGGAGTGGTTCCTCGCCAAGATCGTCGAGATCGGGCTAGCCGACGGCCCGCTCAGCGCGGACGAGCGCGCGGTAGCCGGAGCGGTCGCCCGCTACCTGGGTATGACTGCCGCGCATGGTCGCGACGTCATCATGCTCACTGAGGACGCCGCACAGGCCGGATAACGACGCGGCGGTGCCGCCCGGTGCCGTGCGGCATGCCGCAGCAGCCGGTTAGCCGCCCGCATGGGCGAGAATGACAGCGTGAGCATCTACCGCGACGACGGGATCGTGCTACGCACCCAGAAGCTGGGTGAAGCCGACCGCATCGTCACCGTGCTCGCCCGCAAGACCGGCCGGATCAGGGCGGTAGCCAAGGGCGTGCGCAGGACCAAGTCCCGGTTCGGCGCTCGCCTCGAGCCGTTCACCCATGTCGACCTGCTGCTGTATACGGGACGGAGCCTGGACGTCATCACGCAGGCGGAGACGCTCAGGAGTTACGGAGAGGCACTGGCCGGCGACTACCCGCGGTACACCACGGGCACCGCGATGCTGGAGACGGCCGAGCGGTTCACCGCGGTCGAGAAGGAGCCTGCGCTGCGGCAGTTCCTGCTGCTCGTCGGCGGACTCAGGACGCTCGTGGACGGCGGGCACGACCCGAGGCTGGTGCTCGATGCCTACCTGCTGCGTTCCCTGGCCGTCGCCGGATACGCGCCTGCGCTTGACGAGTGCGCGATCTGCGGTACCAGGGCCCCCGGGGGTCCCACCCCTGACCAGAGGACAGTTGACCAGACCACGGCGCATCAGGCCACGGTCAATCCGGTTGCGACGCGTCCGGCCACTGGGCGCAGGACCTTCGGCGTTGCCGCGGGCGGGCTGGTCTGCAGGTCCTGCTGGGCGCCCGGAGCCGCGACCGCCTCCGCGCCAACGATCGACCTGATGAGCGCGCTGCTGCGGGGTGACTGGGAACTTGCCGACAGCAGCGAGCGGCGGCACCAGGTGGAATGCAGCGGCCTGGTGGCCGCGTACGTGCAGTGGCATCTTGAGCATTCGATCAGGTCGCTGCGCCACGTGGAGCACGCGTGAGCCGCGGCGGTGTCGCGTCCGGCCGCTCCGGTGGCCCGGCCGGACGCACCTGGATCAGGCCGCCTGAGCCACATGCCTCCGGTGCCAGGCCTCCTGCCATCCCGCCAGACCTCGTGCCCCGGCACGTGGCCCTGGTGATGGACGGCAACGGACGGTGGGCCAAGCAGCGCGGCCTGCCCCGCACCGAGGGCCACAAGGCGGGGGAGTACTCGCTGTTCGACGTGATCATGGGTGCGATCCAGCTCGGCATCCCCTACCTGTCGGCCTACGCGTTCTCGACCGAGAACTGGCGGCGATCGCCCGAGGAAGTCCGGTTCCTGATGGGCTTCAACCGCGACGTCATCCGCCGCCGCCGCGACCAGCTCGACGAGATGGGGGTCCGCATCCGGTGGGCTGGCCGCAGGCCCAGGCTCTGGCGCAGCGTGATCAACGAACTCGAGGACGCGGAGCAGATGACGGTCGGCAACTCGGTGCTGACGCTTCAGTTCTGCGTCAACTATGGCGGCCGCGCCGAGATCGCCGACGCCGCTGCGGCGATCGCGGCCGACGTGGCGGGTGGGAAGCTACGCGCCGACAAGATCGACGAGAAGGTGTTCGCGCGATACCTGGACGAGCCTGGCATTCCCGACGTGGACTTGTTCGTGCGGTCCTCCGGCGAGCAGCGGACATCCAACTTCCTGATCTGGCAGTCTGCCTATGCCGAGTTCGTGTTCCTCGACACGCTCTTCCCCGACTTCGACCGGCGGCACCTCTGGCGAGCATGCGAGATTTACGCGAGCCGGGACCGACGGTATGGCGGAGCCGAGCCCAACCCCGTCCTGGACGCCGACATCGGCGCGTGAGCCTTCGGCGCCAGAAGCTCGCGCCTGGCGCGGGCGTGCGCCAGAGTCAGTGCAGGCCGCGGAGGATCGCGGCGATCAGGATTGCCGCCGTCGCGACGACTCTCAGCAGGCGTCCCTGCAGCGACAGACGGGGCCAAGACACTGCTGCGAGCCAGCCCAGCAGGCCGGCGAGCCCGCACAAGGCGATTGCGCCGCCCCAGCCGGACACGGCCAGCCCGGTTACTAGCAGGATTAGCCCCAGGACAGGCAGGAGCCAGGCAGGCAGCTGATGCATCCACAGCAGCGACGTAGCGCTGCGGTGCTCGATCGAGGCCCTCGCCGGTGAGGCGCCCGGAGTGAACAGGGTATTGCCCTGAGGCAGCGGCCGTGGCCGGCGCTGGCGTCCGCGGCCGGCCTGCGCAGGCCGAGTGCTGTCGCGGTTCGTGCTCACGCGCGGTGGTCCTTCCCTGGCGGCAGGCTGACATGGGTACCCGGCTGTTGTTACCGACTGTAATGAGATGCGGCCTGCCAGGTCACCGACCACGATAGCGGCACCACCGGCACCCCGGATCACGGCTAAGCTTGCAGGCACCGCCGCCTCCCTTGCCGGGATCGAGCGTGCCGGTGAACCCGTCAACCGCCGAACGTGTTAACCGCCGCAAGGCGCTGGAGAATTCTGATGGCTCGTCGCAGCGACCGCATGGAGACCATGGTCAGCCTCAGCAAGCGGCGCGGGATCGTGTTTCCGTCCAGCGAGATCTACGGTGGCCTCAGGGCCTCCTGGGATTATGGTCCGCTGGGCGTGGAGATCAAGAACAACATCAAGCGGCAGTGGTGGAAGTCGACAGTTACCGAGCGCGACGACATCGCGGGCCTGGACTCCAGCGTGATCCTCGCGCCCGAGGTCTGGCAGGCGAGCGGGCACGTCACCGAGTTCGTTGATCCGCTCACCGAGTGCCAGTCGTGCCACCGGAGATTCCGCGCCGATCACCTGATCGAGGCGTACCAGGAAAAGCACGGCGGCAAGGAGCCCGCCCACGGGCTGGCCGACCTGGCCTGCCCGAACTGCGGTACCAGGGGAGCGTTCACCGAGCCGCGGATGTTCAACGGGCTGCTCCGTACCTACCTTGGCGCGACCGAGGACGAGTCCGGCCTTGCCTACCTGCGCCCCGAGACGGCCCAGGGCATCTTCATCAACTACAAGAACGTCCAGCAGACCTCGCGGAAGAAGATCCCGTTCGGCATCGGCCAGATCGGCAAGTCGTTCAGGAACGAGATCACGCCCGGCAACTTCATCTTCAGGACCCGCGAGTTCGAACAGATGGAGATGGAGTTCTTCGTCAAGCCGGGCACCGACGAGGAATGGCACCAGCGCTGGATCGACACCAGGCTCGCCTGGTACGTCGGGCTCGGCCTGCGCGAGGAGAACCTCAGGCTCTACGAGCACCCGGAGGACAAGCTCTCGCATTACTCCACGCGGACCGTCGACATCGAGTACCGGTACGGCTTCCAGGGCAGCGAATGG
>Ga0070707_100000916_pt1 | contig 29234 bp, 24 predicted proteins | sample KBSK5502metaG_FD_65468 | JGI IMG/M metagenome (GOLD analysis project Ga0070707, IMG submission 65468) | Corn, switchgrass and miscanthus rhizosphere microbial communities from Kellogg Biological Station, Michigan, USA - KBS K5-50-2 metaG | ecosystem: Host-associated > Plants > Roots >... | reverse complement strand
AGCCACAGGCTTGGCTCAAGGCTGAATAGCGATCAAGGTGATGAAGGAGGAAAAAGTAGTAAAAAGAGGCTGACACCGGAGGTGTATGGCCTATCGAATTATGCGACACGGCCTAAATAGGCCCGTCATGGGCGTCGTGATGCTCGCTTTCTCGCTGATGTTCACCCTGTGCGGTGCGCGGCAAGAAGAGAAAGGATTTATCGTTGATGTGCCGTCGTCGCCACTCCCCGCCCAGTGGAGCGCCCAGACTCGCTCAAGCAGCCAGAGTTTGGAGCGGAATGAGGTTGACGGGTGGACCGTCCAAACTTACAAGGGCAATCGAGGAATGGAGCGGGTCGAACGAGCCATCGATCCTTACAATCCCAACAACCATGTGTTGAAGGCGTTCTGCAACCTCAATCCAGCCCGTGAGGAGAAGGGAGAGATCATCTGCAGCCTCTACCCGGTAGGCGGACAGATGATACCTCTCATCGGAAACTTTCAGGGCGCAACCATCAAAGCCAAGGTCTTCGTCCCAACCGGCGGGCTTGGCAGCCCCGACGCCCCATCGGGTTTCCAACTGATACTTAAATCTCGGCCGGGATATAAAAATTACTATTCTTATTGGGAGAACGTTCCTGAAGAAAGGCGATGGTTTGGGGTCTCGGCTACGCCTCCGGTAGGTGGGTGGGTCGATGCGGGATTTGATGCTAGCCGGGTTCTGATGGTCGGTGTCAAGATGGGGCTCAGCAGTGATGCTACTCGCGAGTTCAGAGGCGAGATCCTCATTGACGACTTCGAGGTCACTGGACCGGACGGCAAAACTATCGCCAAGTGGGATTTTGAGCCGAAGGGATAACAGAGGTAGCAATCTGCTGTCGCCATCCTTCGCGCTTTCGGAAAATAGAGGCCGGCCAGTACGTGGGCGAACTCAATCCAAAGGCTTTTCAAGGGACGCGTTGCGTACTGACCGCCTGATTTGCATTCCTGGGTGACGACGAACTATGGCTCCAGGCCTATCTGAACCTGTCTGTAAAGGAAACAAGGAAGGAGAACAATATGTCCATAGCGCAAGTTAAGATTCTAGCAAGGGGCTTGATGGTCTTGGTGCTCTCTATGCCGCCGCTCCATAGAAACAGTTTCCAGGTTAACTCGGGCGCCGGTGAGTCGGGGTCAGCATCGCGGGTAAAGGTCTCTCTGTCGTCCGCGAGGAAGTTTTATCCCGCATGGAGATCTGGCCGCTCGGATGGTCAGGCAACAATAACCGCTAGTAAACCCCGTACAGCCATCTTGGACGCGACCCCATTCAACTCCTTCTTTCATACAGAAGGGCGCGACATCGTTGCCGACTCTACGGGCGAAAAGGTGGTTTTCCGTGGCATCAACGCCGACGGCCTTGAGTATGGCACCCTGTTCAATCACAAGCCTGGCACTCCTCTACCGCCATATCCTGGGGTGTTGGGTACAGATTACTTTATGCCACGGCCCGAAGACTTTGACGAGGCCAAGGCCTTGGGCTTCAACCTCATCCGTGTGCCCTTTGAGTGGGCACGTCTGGTGACTGGCTGGAAGCCAACTGATCCCTTGCCCACTACGTTGAATCCGCAATACCTTGGCCTGCTTACCCAGGTTGTTCAGATGGCGACCGCCCGACAACTCTACGTAGCCCTTGATCTCCACTCGTTCTTGAAGTACTGGTCTGGACCATCGACACAGGAATGTGTTGACGATACCGATCCTGCCCGCCCCTATCAGCGGCTGCTTGAGCAGACCTGGGTCCTCCTGGCCGAGCATTTCCGTGAGAATCGCATGGTCTTTTATGACATCATGAATGAGCCGGAGCGCAAGACGGGATCAGGTTCGTGCGGTTCCTGCAACTGGCATGCGATTGCGCAGTCAGTTGTGAATGCCATCCGCGCGGTGGATAGCAATCACCTGATCTTTGTCGAGGGTCCAAATTTCTCGCTGGCCAGCAACTGGCCGGTCGAAAACGGGAAGAAGCCCTTTATCACGGACCGTGTGAATCCGTCACGGATCGTCTATTCGCCGCATGTTTATTTCGATTTCAATAACGATTCGCAGTATGAAACCGGCGAGGAGATGGGGCCGGTTGGCCAGTGGGAGTATTATGTGCGAGATCGCCTCCTTCCGGTTATCAATTGGTCAATTGACAACAACGTCCCTCTCTTCATTGGAGAAACAGGGGTCCCTTGCACGGCTGCTTGGGCGCAAATGCTAGACTACATCTTTTGTAACTTCATTGAGCCGCTTCGTCTCTCTGTGGCGATCTGGCATTACATCAATCCCCAGCGCTGTCCTCTTGTCGACTGCCCCTTAAACCTCTTGGCTTGCCCAGAGAGACATCAGTTGAACGTCTTGAAAAAGTATCCTGGCGGGGTATATCGGGAAAGAGGTGCTTTCATAATCACCCCGCCTGATTCCCACATTTATGACGATTTCCGGGTCAATCCTTGGGATGCTGGTGACGGTTTCTTTGGCGACGTTACATTGAACTTCCGTGCAAAAGCCCCAGAACCCGTATTTGAAGGAAACAGTTCCGCCAGGGTCCATTTTGATCGGAATAACTTTGCCGCCGTTAAATTCATCCACCACTTCGGATTGGACACCAGGCAATTTAGGGAATTAAAGTTTCGGATTCTTCTGACCGGCGCAGGCCAGCAGAATTTCAAAGTCTGGACTACTGCTCCTCGACCTGATTGCAGCCCAGGGGCTGATCCAGTCTATCCCCGGACGTTCTCAGCGCAGCCTGAGTTAAGACAATATCTTCAGGCGCCGCAGCCTGACCAGTGGCAGGAAGTGAAGATCCCGCTGAAAGACATCGCTGACCCGGTGGAGCCTATCATCAACGGCATTGCTTTCCAGAACATGGGGATGAGCCAGGCAGTCTTCTATCTGGATGATATTCGCCTTGTTCCAGAGAATACCGACACAGTCGTAAGCGTATCAGCCGCGAGCTACAGCGGATCATTGTTCGCGAGCAAGTCCATTGTCGCAGCCTTCGGTACCGGTTTGGCCACAACCACCCAAAGCGCCTCTTCCCAACCGCTCCCGACTTCGCTGGGTGGAACGACCATTAAGGTCAAGGATTGCACGGGCACCGAGCGCCTTGCTCCACTCTTCTTCGTCTCACCACTTCAGATTAACTATCAAATCTCACCGGGGACTGCCGCTGGAGCAGCCACCGTGACCGTGACCAGCGGAGACGGACGTATCGCGACCGGGATCCTGCATTTGACGGCCGCCGCGCCAGCTCTTTTCACGCTTAACCAGAGCGGATCTGGACCGGCAATCGCCCTTGATGCCTTCTCGTTTACGGGCGAGCCTTTTGCCGCTACACGTGCGAATGGTGAGCCAAACATCATAGCGTTCTTCGGGACGGGACTCGGTGCGGATGCCACTGATGTAGACGGGAATGTGAGTGCTAGCGTAGAAGTGATGATCGGTGGCAAGCCAGCGCCGGTCAGTTACGCTGGCCGCGCCCCCGGCTTCACTGGGCTCAATCAACTGAATGTGATACTTCCAGTCGGGATCACCTTGGGGAGACACGCGGTGGTTGTGACGCGCAACGCTGTATCAAGTAATATCGTCACGGTTGCAATCAAGTAAGGTCACAGTCGCGGTCTTGTCAAGGCGATGAACCCGGCGTAGAGCCGGTCAATCATGTTGTTCATCGCCGAGGCAGAGTTGGCCGAGGCCGCGCGAATGACCGGTCATAGCCTGAGAGCACAGCCGAACGGTTCGGACAATTGTCTTGTGAACAGATTGTCGGAGGAGTTGTCGCGGTGGCTGCGCGATATGGACGCGGGCGAGTTGGTGCTGATTGTGGACGCTTGCCACTCTGCGGCAGCGGTCGAAGGCACGGAGTTCAAACCGGGACCGATGGGCAGTCGCGGCCTGGGGCAGTTGTCGTATGACAAAGGCATGCGCATCCTGACGGCGACGCAAGCCGATAACGTCGCGCTGGAAGCTAACAAGGTGCGACAGGGCTTACTGATTTACGCACTGCTGCAGGATGGGCTGGGCGCATGGAAGGCGGATTACAAACCGAAAGACAAATCCATCATGCTGGCTGAGTGGTTGGGCTACGGTGTTGAGCGAGTGCCGCGTCTCTATGAAGAGGTGAAAGCTGGGGTTGTCCGTGGCACGTTTGACCCGCGTGAGTTGGACAACGACAAGATACAACAACCATCGCTCTTCGACTTTGCGCGACGACGGCGCGAAGTGGTCTTAGCGCGTCAGCCGTAGCGCGGAAATTGACGAGGTTGGTCTGCGGTTCTACTATATGGCCTATGATGAACAGAAGTAAGAAAAACGGCAAACTGGTCACGGAGATGGCGGGTGGAGAGCCGTATCAATACTATCCCCTGGGCAAGTATGTCGTGCGCGCTATCGGCGTCTGCGGAGGGCGACCGACGTTCAAATATACGCGCATCGAAGTCACGGGCACATTGGAAAGACTGGCCGCCGGAGAAAGCATGGACGAGATTGTGGCTGGCTACCGGGGGCGCGTGTCGCGCGAGGCCATTCTGGAAGCTGGGCGCATTGTGACCAAGCAATTCCTTGCCACCTTGCCTGAATTGGCGGCCGCCTGATGATCGTGCTGGATGAACAGTTGCTCGGACGAGGGTTGGAAGCTGAGATTGGCGCCTGGTACCGCGGGTCGGTTTGTTTCATTCACGAATTGCGGCCTCACACAGTCGTGAAAGACGATGTCATTCCGGCTCTGCTTCGCCTGCCACGACAGCCTACTTTTGTGACGATTAACGACCATGACTTCTGGCGGAAAGTCGAGGCGGATGCGCGTTTCTGTATGGTTTGCTTTGACTTCTCTGATTCGGAGGTCAGGCAGATCCCGCCGACTCTCAAACGCCTCTTGCGCCATCCAAAATTCAAAACCAAAGCGCAAAGGATGGGGTGTGTGATTCGTTATACGCATGTTTCGGTCAGTTATTACACGCGTCGCGACCGAACTGTCCGAACGGTTGTCTTGTGAACAGGCTGTCGGATTACTCTCAGCAGGAAGTTTGGCGCGGCAGGCTACGGCGCAAAGGGATCATCGGGATCAAGCTGAGAGCGAAATCATGAAGATCAGAAATCAGTGGCAATACCTTCACGCTAAAGCGCAGGCCAAGAAGTTTGCGGAGGTCCTGGCTCACTTCGATGAGCGCCCGGAAGCGCATCCCGGCGTCCATCCGCGTCTGATTCGCGCGCAAAAGGAGACCGTCGCCAGCGAACTGGAAGTGTTGCGTGCAGAGATCAGGAAATACGAGAAATTCCGGTGAAAAAAAGTCGGCCTGAACCAACTGAGAGTCATCTCCGAGCTGCCAGAGGCACTGGTGCAGGCGCGCATCGCGGCCGGGCTCACCCAGGCGGCGTTGGCCCGCAAACTGGGCTTGAAGCCCCAGCAGATTCAACGCTACGAGGCAACCAATTACGCCCAAGCGAGTCTGGCGCGAATTCAGCAAATCGCCCACGTCATTGAAGCCGCTGCCGAGCAGCGTTAAGAAGTGGTCCCGCGAGTAGCCGATTTCCCCACCGATCATCTGAGGATGAGTAATATTCCCCAACTATGAGGCGGCCTGACGCCTTTTTCTGAAGATCCCGCCGGGCACACCCGTTGCCTTGCACTTGAGCGAAACTGCCGGAATCACTTGACGGCAAAGCAAAAGAGCTGAGCCAGGCAGCCGAATTTTTAAGGAAGCCAGAGCATGTCAAAAAGAATCTTTACGACCATTGACGGCAACGAAGCTGTCGCCTACGTCGCCTACCGGACTAACGAAGTCATCGCCATTTATCCGATCACCCCCTCCTCGTCCATCAGCGAGTGGGCCGATGCCTGGGCCGCGGCGGAGAAACCGAACGTCTGGGGCACCATCCCTTCGGTCGTGGAGATGCAGAGCGAAGCGGGGGCGGCGGGGGCCGTGCACGGGGCGCTCCAGACCGGTTCGCTGACCACGACCTTCACTTCGTCCCAGGGGTTGCTGTTGATGATCCCCAACATGTACAAGATCGCGGGGGAACTCACGCCGATGGTCATCCATGTCGCGGCGCGCTCGCTGGCGGCGCAGGCGCTCTCGATCTTCGGCGATCACAGCGACGTGATGGCCACGCGGGCTACCGGCTTCGCCATGCTCTCTTCGGCCTCGGTGCAGGAGGCGATGGACTTTGCGCTCATCGCTCAGGCGGCCACGCTTGAAGCCCGGATTCCGTTTCTACACTTCTTCGACGGCTTCCGCACCTCGCACGAGGTCTCGAAAGTCGAGCTGCTCTCCGAAGACGATCTGCGGGCGATGGTCGATCTCAATCTGGTGCTGGAGCATCGCGCCCGCGCCCTCTCGCCCGACCACCCCGTGCTACGCGGGACGGCGCAAAATCCGGATGTCTATTTCCAGGCCCGCGAGACGGTCAACCCCTACTACGCCCGCGTCCCGGAGATTACCCAAAAGGCGATGGACAAGTTCGCGCAGTTGGTGGGACGCCAATACCGGCTCTATGAGTATCACGGCGCTGCTGACGCCGAGCGCGTGATCGTGCTCATGGGTTCAGGCGCCGAGGCAGCGCATGAGACAGTTGATTATCTCAACGGGCGAGGCGAGCAGGTCGGCCTGCTCAAAGTGCGATTGTATCGTCCATTTGACACAAAGTGTTTGATTGAGGCGCTGCCCGCCACCGCCAAAGCCGTCGCCGTGCTCGACCGCACCAAAGAGCCGGGCAGCGCTGGCGAGCCGCTCTACCTTGATTGCGTGGCCGCGATCCACGAAGGCTTAGGCCAGGGGTGGGGCGAGTTGCAGTCGATGCCGAAGGTCATCGGGGGCCGCTACGGGCTGTCTTCAAAAGAATTCACCCCGGCCATGATCAAAGGCGTCTTCGATCATCTCGCCTCCGCCCGGCCGAAGAATCATTTCACCGTCGGCATCGATGACGATGTAACGCACACGAGCCTCGCTTACGATCCGGAATTTTCAACCGAGCCGGAGAGTGTGATCCGGGCGCTGTTCTACGGGCTCGGCGCCGACGGGACGGTGGGCGCCAACAAGAATTCGATCAAGATCATCGGCGAGAATACGGACCACTATGCGCAAGGCTATTTCGTCTACGACTCGAAGAAATCGGGCGCCGTGACGGTCTCGCACCTGCGGTTCGGCCCGCAGCCGATCCGCTCCACTTATTTGGTGACTGAAGCCAACCTCGTCGCCTGTCATCAACCTTTCTTCCTTGAGCGTTACGAGATGCTCACTCGACAAGCAGAAGGAGTTCGCGGCCGAACTGCTCAAAAAATTGTCGGGGGCAGTCGGGGAGAATTTGGCCCAGGCGATCCTCACCGCCCGACAGAGCGATGAGGCCGAAATCTACGACCAGCGCGAGCGGGTGGCCTTACTCAAACAGAGGTTGCTGGGCTTTGATTCAGATGAAGCGAAGCAGCTGCTGAGTCTCGCCGACGTGCTCGTCAAAAAGAGCGTCTGGATCATCGGCGGTGACGGCTGGGCCTACGACATCGGTTTCGGCGGGCTCGACCACGTCTTGGCCAGCGGGCGCAACGTCAACATCCTCGTGCTCGACACCGAAGTCTACTCCAACACCGGCGGGCAGATGTCGAAGGCCACGCCGCGCGGGGCGATAGCCAAGTTTGCCGTGGGCGGCAAGCCGGCCGGGAAGAAAGACCTCGGCCTGATCGCGATGACCTACGGCAACGTCTACGTGGCTAGCGTGGCGATGGGCGCCAGAGACGAGCACACGCTCAAAGCCTTCCTCGAAGCTGAGGCTTATGACGGCCCGTCGCTCGTCATCGCCTATAGCCACTGCATCGCGCACGGGATCAATATGACCACCGGGATGCAGAACCAGAAGGCGGCGGTCGATGCCGGCCAGTGGCTGCTCTACCGCTACCACCCCGAACGAAGCGGGAAGGGCGAGAATCCGCTCGAGCTCGATTCGCGCGCGCCGAAGATCCCGATCGAACAATTCATGGCCTTGGAGAATCGCTTCAAGATGCTCAACCTTAGCCGGCCGGAGGAGGCCAAGCGGCTCTTCGCCGAAGCGCAGAAGGACGTGACTGCACGCTGGCGCATGTACGAATACCTGGCCGCGCGCCAGCCGACGAACGGGAGCAATGGCCATCAGCCAGAGAGTTGACGTCCGGCTGTCGGGCGAGTGAAAGGAAGCAGGGCATGGATTTGACGACGATATATCTGGGCCTGACGTTGCGCACGCCGCTCGTACCATCGGCCTCGCCGCCCTCGGAAGAGATCGACAACATCAAGCGCATGGAGGACGCGGGCGCCTCGGCGGTGGTGCTCTTCGCCATCCCCCGCACGGCCGGGTGGATCGCCCAGTGGGAGGAGATGCTGTTGTACGCTGAGCAGAAGATCGCTCGCCCGCGTCAGCTCTATCTGGGGCACGGGCAGCGTGACTACGTGCCGATCAAAGAGCGGCGGCCGCTGAAGGCGGATTCCACAGGCGCTCGACGAGCGATCCGGGCTATCGCGCTGTCGGCCGCGGCGGGTGTGGTGAGAAACAAAGAAGCCGATTGATGCGGGGCATCTCCACCGCTGTTCAAGTCATGGGCGAGCATAACGTTTCACAAGCACTGGACGACCGTGAGTCAAAGGCTTTCATGAAGGCCCTGCTCAGCGACCTGGCGGCCTTGGAGCGGATGCTCGAGGTCGGGCAGATCGAAAGCGGGGTCCGCCGCATCGGGGCGGAGCAGGAGATGTTTCTGGTCGGCCAGAACCTACGCCCCGCCCCCATCGCGCCTGAAGTTTTGCAGCGGGCGGGAGACGCCAGGCTCACGACCGAGATCGGGAAATTCAATCTGGAAGCCAACCTCTCGCCGCAACCTTTCAGCCATCGCTGCCTCCGCGCGATGGAGCAGGAGCTTGAGGAACTCATCCGCCTGGCCGGCGAAGGGGCCAACGCTTACGGGGCTGAGGTGCTGCTCGCCGGCATCCTGCCGACACTGCGGCAATCCGACCTGAGCCTCGACAACTTGACGCCCAGCCCGCGCTACTCGGAACTCAGCCAGGCCATGAGCCGATTGCGTGGCGGCAGCTTCAGCGTTCATATCAAGGGCCTCGACGAACTCCAGATCACGCACGACAACGTCATGTTGGAGTCGTGCTGCACCAGCTTCCAGGTTCACCTGCAAGTCGGCCCGCAGGAGTTCGCGCCGCTTTACAATCTGGCCCAGATGATCACGGCCCCGGTCTTGGCCGCGGCCGTGAACTCGCCGCTGCTGCTCGGCCATCGCTTGTGGCACGAGACGCGGGTGGCCTTGTTCCAGCACTCCGTCGATGAACGCTCAAGCACGCATCTGGCACGGGGGCGCCCGCCGCGCGTGAGCTTCGGGGAAGGGTGGGTCAAAGACTCCGTCCTCGAAATCTTCCGCGAGGAGATCGCCAGATTCCGGGTGATTATGACGGCGAAACCGGAAGAGGATCCGATGGCGGCGCTGGCCCGAGGCGAGGTCCCGCAACTCTTAGCCCTGCGCTTGCACAACAGCACGGTGTGGCGCTGGAACCGGCCCTGCTACGGGGTCACCCGCGGCCATCCCCATCTGCGGATTGAGACACGCGCCCTCCAGTCGGGCCCGACGGTGCTTGACGAGATGGCCAATGTGGCCTTCTTCCTCGGTCTGATGTCTGCATTGGGTGATGAGTACGGCGACGTTCGTCAGGTCATCGCCTTCGACGACGCCAAAGACAACTTCTTCGCCGCGGCGCGCTATGGCTTGAAGGCACAATTAACCTGGGCCGGCGGGCGCCGCTACACCGCCCCCGGACTCATTCTCGATCACCTGCTGCCCTTAGCGCGGGCCGGGCTCAAGCAGTCTGGCATTGACGCTGGTGATAGCGACCGCTACCTCGGCATCATCGAGGAGCGCGTGCGCCGCGACCGGACCGGGGCGCAGTGGACTCTGAGGTCGCTGGCGGCGATGGGTGAGCAAGGCACGCACGATCTTCGCTACCGGACCCTGGCTGCCGCCATGCTTTCGCATCAGCAAAGCGGCGAGCCGGTTCACGGCTGGGCTGAAGCCAAGCTGGAGGAGGAGTCTGGACTGAGCCAGAATTACCGGACCGTCGGCCAGTTTATGTCGAGCGATCTGTTTACCGTGCGACCCGACGATCTGGTTGACCTGGCCGCCAGTGTCATGGACTGGCGGCACATCAGACACGTGCCCGTGGAGGATGACCAGGGCCGGCTGGTCGGCCTGGTCTCCCATCGCGACCTGCTGCGTTTGCTCTCCCACGGTCTGTCGCCGAGCAACATCGGGCCGGTGACCGTGCGCAGCATCATGAAGCTCAACCCCATCACCGTCACCGCCGAGGCATCGACCCTGGAAGCCATCGCGATCATGCGCCGCCACAAAGTGGGCTGCCTCCCTGTGGTCGAGGGTGACCGTCTGGTAGGCATTGTGACCGCCTATGACTTCCTCGCGCTCTCGGCCAAGCTGATTGAGGAGCATCTCAAGGGAAGTGAGCGGGCGAGTGGCTGTGCGGTGGCACCTCATAAATAGTAGTTGCTCTAGAGGTGCCGGATCACTCTGGCGAGTTCACACCAAGCCATGCCGGGTCATCCGCAAATTGCCTTTGCCCCAGTTATCCCCCCCGCACTTATTTCCGCTTGAAGATAATGCTCCGCACCAGTGTAGGGAAATTTCGCGCCCGCCGCTGCGGAATTTCCCACACCCTACATAGCTTCAACGCCTGGGGCTGACCGCAATTACACCAATTAGAGGTAGGAATGAGAGTTGCTCTAAGGCGGGATGAAATCCGCGTTGGCGGGATTGGCTCAAGCCTGCCAAGCCTATTTCGCGAAGTAGACAATAGCCATCTGGCTCTCGGCAAGGAGAAAACACTATGAATCCCTCCCTGAGATCTTTTAGGGCGATCAAAATAGCGCTGGCCAGCGTCTGGGTGATTGGGCTCCTCTGGGTGGTTCCAGGATCATTCTCGAAATCCGCTGATTCTGGCAAAACAAAGGAGGCCAAAACGACGACCGCAAAAAAGGACGCCAAGGCGCCAACCACGAAGAAAGAGAAGATAGTCAAAGCCAAATTCAACCCTGAAGACTATACCGGCAGCGAGTCCTGCAAGGCCTGCCATGAAGATATGATTGATAAGCTTTCTAAGACTAAACACGGAAGGCTGCTGGCCAATGTCATTCAGGGAATTTCAAAAGAGCAGGGTTGCGAAACCTGCCACGGTCCGGGCAAGGCCCACATCGAGGCCGGCGGCGATAAGACCAAAATCATCCGGTTCCTAGGCGAGCCGGCCAAGCAGGTCTCCGAGACCTGTCTGGAATGCCACGCCGGTAAAGAAGAACACAATAACTACCGCCGTGGCGAACACTGGCGTAACGATGTCGGCTGCACGGATTGCCACTCGCTGCACTCAAGCAGCCCGTCAACGCCCAAGATGCTCGCGGCCAAACAGCCGCAACTCTGCCTCTCGTGCCACACCGAGATGAAGACGGAATTCTCCCGTCCGTTCCATCATAAGGTGCCCGAGGGGGCGATCAACTGCACCGACTGCCACAACCCGCACGGCGGGTTTGAGCAGAAGCAATTGCGGACGGCGACCGGCGCCGACGCCGCTTGCCTGAAGTGCCACACCGACAAGCAAGGTCCGTTCGTTTTCGAGCACGTGCCGTCGAAGGTCGAGGGCTGCACGATCTGCCACTCTCCACACGGGTCGAACAATCCTAAGCAGCTCAAACGCAACAATGTGGCTCAACTCTGCATCGAGTGCCACAGCAGTATTGGGGCGAGCATCGCGCCCGGTACGCCTTCGTTCCATAACTTGTCCGACGCGAGGTTTCAGAATTGCACCTTCTGCCATGCGAAGATTCACGGATCGAACACGAGCGCCGTGTTCTTCCGTTAAGGCCAAGTCTGTCAAACCGTCAACGGTTTTTTGGAGGACTGATCATGAAAAGCAAATTTACCTTAGCGCTTGTGATGGCGGTGGGCTTGGCTCTTGGATCAGTGACGGCTTATGCCCAGGACCCTGCGCCTACCACCCAACAACAGCAACCGGCGCCCTCGCCCACGCCCACCCCGGAGAAGACCTTTGGGGACTACACCGTGACGACGAGTGTGGAAGCCGGCTGGCGGTTTTTCACCACCGGCGGAAATCTTAACAAGTATCGGAGCGATTTGAATTATGATCGCGGCCCGCGCCTGCTCAGCTTCGATTTCCTGGCCCGGTCGAAGGATGGGCAGGGAGGGGCGTTCGATTTCTTGCAGGTGAACGCCACGGGCTGGGGCGGCGACCCCAGCGCCTACTTACGCGTCAATGTCGAGAAGAAGAAATGGTATCGCTTCGACGGCAACTTCCGGAAGTTCGATTACTTTAACAACCTGGCGAATCTTGCGCTCGGTCAGCACATCTCCGACACCGAGCGCCGGTTCGGCGATTTCAACCTCACCCTGCTGCCGCAGAACGACCGGATCAAATTCAACCTCGGTTACTCGCTGGATCGAAGTCATGGGACATCCTTTACGACTTACCACATCAACCGGGATGACTTTCAGATCTTCGCGCCGGTGCGCAACTTCGCGCAGGATTTTCGCTTCGGGGCGGACGCGAAGCTCCTCGGGTTCGACCTCTCATTCATGCAAGGTCTCCGCCGCTTCAAGGATGACTCGACCCTCTTGATCCCGGGACTCAACCCGGGCTACAACACGACGAATACCTCCGTGCTCACTGCGCTTCAGCGCCAGCTCCCGACGCGGGGGGACATTTCGTTCACGCGCCTGAGTGTGCACCGGCTGATCAATCAGAAGCTCGACTTCACTGGACGGTACATCTACTCCAGCGCCACGGCGAAATTCAACTACTATGAGACCTCGACGGGCGTGGATGCCTCGAACAATAACATCAAGCTCGATCAAATCACCACGAGCGGTACGACGAGACGGCCGAATGGGGTCGGCGACGTCGGCCTCACCTTCTATGCGACCGACAAGCTGACGATCTCCGAGACATTCCGGGTGAATAACTTCCGCACCAACGGCGGCGAGGTCTTAAGCGAAGCGATCTTCAAAACCAAGAACACGTCGTCCGGGGAAACCGCGCTGCCGACGGTACTCTCCGACCTGCTCTCACTGCGCTCGGTTGGTTACCGCCAGTTCCTCAATACGATTGAGGCGGATTACAAATTCAGCAAACGGTTTGTGGCCCACGTCGGCTACCGTCACGGCGAGCGCAGGCTCGTTTTGGGTGCCGTGACTAACGTGGCGGTCGGGAAAGATTATGCTCTCGCCCCGGAGGTTGAGCGGAATAAGACCAACGCGGTCTTTGCCGGCTTCAAAGCCGCGCCGATCTCGATCTGGAAAGTCTACTTTGATGCCGAGCACGGGACCGCCGATAACGCGTTCACGCGCTTGGCCAATTACGACTATACCAACTTCCGCGTCCGGACTAACATCAAGCCCACCCGGACGTTGCTCATCAATGCTTCGCTCGTGACGAAGAATAATAATAACCCTTCGCTGTCGCTCGATCAGAGCACGCCGACCGGGCTGGGTGTGGATGTCAAGAGCCGCGTCTTCTCCACGTGGGTCGATTGGACGCCGCCCGGCAGGCTCGCTCTGAGCGGGGGCTATACCCGCACTCAGATCGATACCCGCGCGGATATTATTTTCTTCCTGAGCGGTGTGCAGCAGAATGGAACCAGCTTGTACTTCATGCGAGACAATTCCTTCTTCTTCAACACACGCATCCAGGTGGTACCGCGGGCGACCCTGTTCGTCGGCTACCGCATCAACGATGACACCGGTCAGGGCGACCGCGTCTCGGCATCGCCGGCGCAGTTGCTCTCATCCTACCCGCTGCGCTTCCAATCGCCCGAAGCGAAACTCAAGATCAAGATCTTTGAGAAGGTCGAGTGGAATGCGGGCTGGCAGTACTTCGGTTACAAGGAGAAGTTCTTCAGCAACCAGAACTATCGCGCGCATACGGCCTACACGTCACTGCGCATCGGCTTCTAACAGTACCGGGAGCGGGAGCGACCGGCCAGCTTTGAGCAGCACCGCTCCCGCTCCCGGTACTCTACCGCTGAGTGATCCCAAGAAAGGTTGAATGAAATCATGAAATTCTCAGTGAAGACAGTGAAATTGGCAGTCACAGGGTTAGCCATTCCCGCCATCGGGTTGGCCTGCTTACTGACTCTCCCCTCGCCGCTCAGTGGCGCGACGGTCAACGGCGCGGAGGCGACTTTTAAAGCCAAATGCGCCGCCTGCCACGGCACGGACGGGAGTGGCCAGACCCCCGTCGGACAAAAGATGAGCCTCCGCGATCTGCGTTCGGCCGAAGTGCAAAAACAGTCGGACACTCAATTGTTCGAGATCATCGCGAAGGGCAAGAACAAAATGCCCGGCTACGAGAAGAGCCTGGGGGCGGAGACCGGCAAACAGCTCGTGGCTCATATTCGGGAGTTGGGCAAAAAACGCTGAGCCGGTTCGTCGCTGACGACTTTCACTACTTGACTCTTATGATCGGACCAACCACCATACTGATCGCCGTTATTGTCATCAGCATGGCCCTGATCGCCTTCCTGGTGATCAGGCCTTCGGTGACGGGCACCCGTGGGGGCAAAATCTTGGCCTTCATTTCACTCTTTATCTTCCCCATCCTGGCCGGGTCGATGGGTGCCGCCGAGCATGTCGAGCACTCGAAGACGACTGAGTTTTGCCTCTCTTGCCACGTCATGACTGATTACGGTCAGAGCTTACGCGTCGGCGACAAGGGCTCGATCCCGGCGGTGCATTTCCAGAACCACCTCGTGCCGCCCGATCAGGCCTGCTATACCTGTCACACCGACTATGCGATGTACGGCGATGTCCGGGCGAAGTTGAGGGGGCTGAGGCACGTTTATGTGCAGTACGCGGGTAAGGTCCCCGAGACGGTCAAACTCTACACCCCCTACAACAATCGGGAGTGCTTGCACTGCCATCTCGGGGCCAAATCCTTCGAGGAAGGTGTGGTCCACAACCAGGACCCGGAGACGCTGCCGAAGATCAAGTCCAACCAACTCTCCTGCACGACCAGCGGTTGTCACGAGGTGGTGCACAATGTCAAAAGTCTCAGAGAGGCGACTCGCTTGAAGGAGGTGGCCAAATGACGCTGCAAAAACTTGGCCTCAAGGGGCGACTGCAAATCTCCGGCCTGCTGATCATCGCCGGCTTGCTCGTTGAATTGGTCACCCTCAAATGGTCCCACCCCACGGCATTCCTTTTCTTCCTGCTGCTGGGCGGGTCTTTGATGGGGGCAGGCATCCTCTTCTACCTGTACTCACTCCTCACCGCCGGGCAGACCGTTCTGCCTGGAGATCAGAAGTAGTCCTGATTGCGAGTCAGGACCGCGAGCGTCGCGTCACAAGAGATCCGCCGTGGGAAGTGACGCTCGCTCCCGCTCGCGGTCCTGATCCGTCCGCACAGGTCGAATAAGCCTCAGCTTGATGCCCGCGCATATACAATGCGCTGGCATCAAGCACAGCCCTCTGGCGGTCGAGTGGAAAATTCCCCGCCCACTGCGTAATTCAACCCAACTGCCAGCCTCGGTGTGCGACAAGTCCTTTCAAGACAGCAGGCATAGCTGTTGCCTTGGGAAGGTGTCTGAATCGGTCAGACTCTTTTTGAAGCATTGAGGATCAAGAGATGAAAGTTGCGAAAAATCCGCACGGCCCGGCCGAGATCAAAAGGAAGAAAAGCCAGCCAGCCGAGGCTCGGAGTCTGGTGGCGTCCGCGCCGTTAGCCGAGGTGGCCATCGCTGGCGTCCCAAGCGAGGCGACCGTGACGAGGGTTAGGAATGAGCATCAGTCGATCATCGATCAGACCCTCCGCCTGCTGAGTTCAGTGCCGTTTGGGCTGATGCTCCTGGCCCTGCTGATCGTCGTCTGTATGATCGGGATGCTCATTCAGCAGCAAGAACTGGAGAGCTTCGCCAACTACTACGCCGCCCTCACGCCGGCCGAGAAGTTGGTTTACGGGCGACTCGGCTTCTTCAACATCTATCACACCTGGTGCTTCAACCTGTCACTGTTATTACTGAGCCTCAACATTATCCTGGCTTCGATTGACCACTTCCCGAAGACGTGGAGCTTCATCCGCCGCAAGAAGCTCACAGCCTCGCCGCCCTTCACGCAGGCTCAGCGCGTGCACGACGTGGTAGAGCTGCGCGGCGTCGGGCGCGGCGAGATGGTGGACCGCGTCCGCCAAGCCGTCCGTGCCCTCCAGTTCAAAGTGCGAGTGACTGAGGAGGAGACGAGGACCACGGTCTTCGCCGAGCGCGGCGTGTGGAACCGGCTGGGGGCTTACGCGATCCACACCGCCTTACTGACGATCTTCCTCGGCGGGTTCCTGACGGCGAAGTACGGCCACACCGGCGGGATGTGGCTCGCGCCGGGCCAAACCCGGAGTCAGATGACCCAGCAGGTCTACAACGTGGACGCCGCCACCAACAACTTCGCCACCCGGGAGCAGTCGCTCCAACTCCCGTTCGAGGTGAAGTGCCTGGACATCCAGCAGAAGCTGATCGACCAGAGCCGGTTCATCGATGCTATGAACACGATCGATTGGCTGACGCGCGTGGAGATCAGCGACGAGACGGGCAAGCACGAGGCGCTCATTCATCTCAACAAGCCTTACGATTATCGCGGCTACCGTCTCTTCCAAGCCTCCTTTCAGGCGGTCGGCAGCGCCCGCCTCGTCAATCTGCGTGTGACGCCGGAGGCGGGCGGAGCGCCGCAGAACGTGGCGCTCAAACTCAACGACGAGGCGACGCTCGCCGACGGCACCCGCATCCGCTACACCGAATTCAACCCTGACTTCCAACTCGGTCAAGACAAACAGCCGGTCGTGGCCTCGGCCGGGTACAACAACCCGGCCGCCTATCTTGAAGTGACCCGGCCGAACGGGGATCGGCGTGAGGCCTGGGCTTTCACCGAAAGTTTCATCAAGACCGTGGCCGAAGCCCCGGTGATGAAATCAGCGTTGCTGAATACGCCTGGCTGGCAGTTTGTCCTGACCAATTTTGAGAAGGCGTCGCAGGCCCACATGCTCTCGGTCCAATATGACCCGGGCTCCGCCGTCGTCTATCTCGGCTTCGCGCTCCTCTGCCTGACACTGGTCTGGGTCTTCTTCACTTCGCACCAGCGTCTGTGGGTGGTCGTTGAAGGCGAGCAGGTCTACTTGGGCGGGGAGGCGAACCGCAACCGCCTGGGATTTGAGGACCGGGTCAGGAAGATGGCGGCCTTCGCGAGCCAGTCTGCGGAGTGCGGTGAGCTCTGATACTGCTGGCGAATCAGTACCGCGAGCGGTAGCGAGCGTGCTTCCCGCAATTAACCATGTCCGAGAGCCACGCTCGCTACCGCTCGCGGTACTGATTCAGCGCCCTGACTGAATTCGCCAGCAGTATCAGTTCTCACCGCTTTGGTAGTCTCCGGCGAATGCGCTTCCGAAAGACTACCAAAGCTGCGCCGGGCCGCAGCACTCCACCGGCTTCGCCGATTTGAGGCACAGCTTTCAGTTAACCAGATTTCTTCTTGAGGACAGATTATGAGTAGAGCAATGAGATCGATCCACCTTCCGGCGACGGCGCAGCTTGAGCTGAAGCCTGCGGGACTGCTGACTTACCTCCCCGCGATTCTGCCGCTCATCGGGGCGGCGCTCGTGGTGGCTGAGCGGATCCAAGGCGGCCCGACCAAATTCCTCGACGATGGCGCTTTGATCGTGCTGGCGCTGCTCTGTTACATCACGGCGGCGGCGATGCACCTGACGAACCTCTACGCGCCGATGAGCAACCTGCATAAGCTCGGCTTGTGGACCACCTCGCTCGGCTTCTTCTTCAACCTGTCGAGCTGGCTCGTCCGGTGGGTAGCGGCCGGGGACCGCGAGAGCTGGGGCAGGCTGGTGGACACTGAAGGCGTGCGACACTCCTGGTGGGTTTTCAGCTACATTCCGTTCGCCAACCTTTACGACCTCTCAATCGCCTTCGCTTTCGGGGCGGGCTTCGCGACCCTGCTCATCGGGCACCGGCCGAACACCCGCTTTATCGGAGCGCTCTCGATGCCGCTCGTGGCGCTCGTGCTGCTGCTGGCGATCTTCATCGGCAACGAGATCGCGAGCCTGCCGCCGATCCTCGACAGCTACTGGCGGCCGATCCACGTCGGAGTGGCCTCGCTGAGCTATGGCGTCGCTCTGGTGAGCTTCGCGATTGCCGTGATGTACCTGCTCAAGGACGGGGTCAAGCCCGAATCGATGGGCATCTTCGTGACGCTTTTTCTGCTGACAGGGTTCCTGCTCCTCAGCAACTCATTCGCGGTCGGCTCGCTCACCTATCGGCTGAGCCCGGTGAGCTTGAGCGGGCGAGGGGTGATGCCGATTACTCCGCTGCGGGTGCCGGTCGCTGGCGTCGGTCCGTGGATAGCCGTTTCCCTGCTGCTGCTCATCGTCGTGACCGTCTGCTTCCTGCTCTACGTCTTGAGGGGCAACCAACAGACACGCCGCTTGGGTCACCTGGCACTGCGCGGCTCGCTCGTTACTCAAGGGGTAGGCATCGCCTGGCTCTTCTACCAGATCAAGCACCTGGGCAATGTCGGCTCGCTCGTTGACCCGAGGCAGTACCGCGCCCTCGGCGAATGGCTGGCGGGCAAGGAAGCGGCGCAGATGACGGCGCAGCAGCTCGTGCAAGGGGCAACCAACTGGATGCAGGAGAACGGCCCGCGCCTCACGCTCGACGTGCGGTCGAACCCGGTCGAGCTGGGGGCGCTGGTCACGGCCTTCGTCGCGACCCTCTTCATCGTCCTCTTCAGCTTCCGCACCGAGCGGCTGCGCGAGAGCCTCCCCAGCTTGGAGAAGCTCGACAGCCTGATCTACAAGACCGTCGGCGTAGCCTTCGCCGGGATCGCGATACTGCTGGTGACCGGAGCGGTCTGGGCCAACGAGTCGTGGGGCAAGTACTGGAGCTGGGACAGCAAGGAGGTCGGGGCGCTGGTGGCCTGGCTCGCCTACGCCGGCTACCTGCACACGCGGGTGGCGCACGGGTGGAGCGGGCGGCGCAGCGCCTATTTTGCGCTCCTCGGTTTCCTGCTCGTCATCTTCACCTACTTGGGAGTGAGCTATCTGCTGCCGGGCCTCCACTCCTACGCTTGAATATAGTGGCTCGCAGTTGAATGTGACCGCTTCTCTTTCTTTGCGGCTTGGCGAGAGGCAAGGTCTCTCAAGTCTGTCAGAATAAGGTTATGAGCGTGAACGAGTCATTAGAGGTCATGATTGGCGGCGAGCGGGTGGCAATCTCTCCCGCCCTGCTGGAAAAATACAACCAGCCGGGGCCGCGTTACACTAGCTACCCGACGGCGCCGGAGTGGGATGATGGTTTTGGGCCGGATGAATTGCGGCAGGCGTTTGCAGAGGCGAATGCCAAATCCAAACCGGCGCCGCTCTCGCTCTACTTTCACCTCCCTTTCTGCCAGTCGCTCTGCCTCTTCTGCGGCTGCAACGTCGTCATCAGCAAAAAGCATGAGGTGGCCGTCCCCTATCTCGATCACCTGAAGCAGGAGATCGATTGGGTGGGTGCGAAGATCGATCCATCTCGCCGGGTCGAGCAGTTGCACTGGGGCGGCGGCACCCCGACTTATCTTTCATCCGAGCAGATCGCGGACCTCTACGGCTACATCGCCGAGCGCTTCACCTTCGCGCCGGAGGCCGAGATCGGCATCGAGGTGGACCCGCGGGCGACGAGCGAAGAGCAGTGTCGCGTCCTGCGGCGACTCGGCTTCAACCGCCTGAGCATGGGCATCCAGGATTTCAACCCGCTCGTCCAGCAAACCATTCACCGCGTGCAGCCGTACGAGATGACCAAGGCGCTCTTCGATCATTGCCGCGAGTTGGGTTTCGAGAGCATCAACATCGATCTGATCTACGGCCTGCCGCACCAGACGGCGGAGAGCTTCGGCGAGACCGTCGACAAGATCGTTGGGATGAAACCCGACCGGATCGCGGTCTTCAGCTACGCCCACGTGCCCTGGCTGAAGAAACAGCAGGGCAGCTTCGCGCGACACCTGCCACAAGGGCCGGAGAAGTTCCGCATCTTCTCCACCGCGATCGTGAAGTTGACTGAAGCGGGCTACCGCTACATCGGCATGGATCACTTCGCCCGCCCCGATGATGAGCTGTGCCGCGCCCAGGACGACCGCACACTGCACCGCAACTTTCAGGGGTACACGACCAAGGCCGGCTGCGACCTCTACGGCCTCGGGGTGAGTTCGATCAGCGGGCTGGAGGATGCCTACGCGCAGAACCAGCGCGACCTGCCGCGCTACTACGAGGCGATTGACGCCGGCCGCTGGCCGACGATGCGCGGGATGCGTGTGTCCGTGGAGGACAAGCTGCGCCGCTCGGTCATCAACCGGATTTTATGCCACGGAGTGGTAGTGAAAGCCGAGGTTGAGCGCGACTTCGGCATCGGCTTCGATGAGCACTTCGCCGCGGAGCTTGAGCGCCTGCGCGAGCTTGAGCGTGATGGGTTGGTGCGACTCAGCCGCGACCGGATCGAAGTGGCCGGGCTGGGACGCATCTTCATCCGCAACGTGGCGATGGCCTTTGACGCCTACCTGAACAAGCCCGAGCCGCAGAAGCAGCAGGTCTTCTCCAGAACACTTTAACTCACCCCTGAAGTGGGACGAGCAACCGAGGCGACGCCGATGATGAGCGGAATGGAAACGATCAAAGCCGACGGCCCGATCCTGGTTAGCGAATGGGACCCCGAGACGTTTCACCGGCGAGTGCTGGAGCTTGAAGCCAAAGGGTATGTCGCGCGGCGTGAGACCTATTGCATTACGCCGGAGATGAGCCCGGAGACCGGCCACATCAGCCATCTGCACAGCATCGAGATGATCAAACCTGATCCAGGCCGGGCCTGATAGCCTCACGGGCCGCTCACCAGTCTGACGCTAGTGCCACGAAGCGCAGCATCCGGAGTTCGAGATGTGGAACTAGGGCATTGGTGTCGCCTGCGCCGACGGCCACGTGCCTTAGATAACCAGAGTGAACGCTGCCGCTCGGAGCAGTGATATTACTCAATAAGGCGCTTACGGTTTGAGATTATGGGGTTTGAGATTTTGTTCTGAGCTTGTCGATGATACTGAGCAAGTTCACTCCTATTCCAATGCGATAGTAGTCGCGGGCACTTGGCGGACTTGTTACGATGAGCACATTCTCCGCCGGTACAGCGACTTGGCCGGTGGCCCGCTCCAGGACGAGTGGATCAACAAAGTTGCTACTCCGATGCAGCTTCATGAAAGCCGTTCCGAACAAGTAAATAAAACTGGGATCCTTGTCCGCTGAGATCGGCAAGGGAAAGAAGCCATCCAGGCGTAAGACGGCACCTTGTAAGCCCCCGCCGGTAACCGTTTCGTTCTGCCCGACCATCACATCAAATATTGCAGGTGGATTGAACTTGTCGATCCTAGATGTCTGGAAGTATTTGGTCTCAAATCGGACGCCACCATAGTACTGCCGAAAGAACCGATCCCGGTCTGGGGCGGCAAAAGCAATGAACTCTTTTCCGGTAAAGCTCCCCGCGGTGAATCGGCAGGTCTCTGGTCGCTTGCAAAATTCCGGCCGCTTGAGGAGCATAGCTACAGCATCTGTATCCTGCTTTCCATCCTTTTTCGTAGGGACTTTAAAGATATCTGTCACGCCACTGACTGAGGAACGTGTAGTCGTGGCCCCGCCGCCCGCAATGGCATAGAAGTGGAACTGCGTAGGACCGACCTTCAAATCAAAGGGTAGGCGGTACTGCAACCCTGCCATGTATACAACCGCATCGGCAATCTGGTTAACTTTAGTTCCAACAGCGTTACTGGCGAAAGAGCTCACAAAATCTTTAACGCCAGACTGAATTTGCTGAGGCACGCTGGTCAGCCGCACGTCGCCCCACACTCGAAAATTAGGACGTAGCGCCCCTGGACGACCAATCGGCCTCGAGAAGAATAGGTCTAGAAATGTGTGCTGCTCGGTCCCCGATGAATTCGCACCAATCTGCTCCACTCCTGCAATCGCACGATAGAATTCACCATCACCCTCACGCTCTAACCTAATTGGATCTAGCTTCTTGAGTTCACCGTTGGAGACCATGATCTGGGTAATGAAAGGCTTGAAGTTAAGGCACAATACCGTCATGTCATAAGTGCCGTTTGGCACGTAAACGGTGAATTTGCCTTTGCCATCCGTAGATTTGGTGTAGAGTTTATTGATTGACCCGCCCGACGAATTGGAAGCTTGCAGCTGAACAGTGGCATTGGCTAGCCCCTTAATTGGTGGCGATGAAGCATCGTAGACTTCTCCAGTGACAATTGCTGGGTCATCAGGAGTAACCTTTCCTTCGTCATTTCGTAGCTCTTTGGTTATCACGAGGTCATCTTTGAGGGAAAGCTCCTTGCCGGGGTCTAGCTTCTGTGGGGTAGAAGTGAAAACCTTGTAACCAGTGGCTTTGACCACAATATTATAAGTGCTTGGCGGGAGGTTCGCGATATTGAATTTACCATCTTTATCGGTCACGCCACGACCGGCGATCTTGGTAGCGTTAGCTGGATCTTGTAGCTCGATAGCGGCTGAAACTATGGCCTCATCGAGCTTATTTTTCACCTTCCCCGTAATCCTGGCCTTACTAGGCTCTAGCGTGATCTCTTTAAGCTCTTCGATCTGCGCCGCAGTAAGAGGTAGGTTGATGCGTTGCCGGGGGCCTTGAAAATTCTTGGCGCTGACGGTTAGCTCATATTTACCGGGCAGAGCTGAAAAGCTGAATTCACCATCAATATCAGTAGATCCCCCGAAAGTTTCCTTGGTTGTCAGGTTTTTAACCGTAACCTGAGCGTCTGGGATACCATTTCCCTTTTGATCAATTACTTTTCCTTCAACCTTGAATTGATCTTCCTGACTTTCTGAAGGTGTAGAATCAATCCTGCTAGGGGCCCGTCGCAGGGAATGATGGGAATCAAGGGCGGTGACTGAGGAGAGCCGGCGAATTATTTCCTGAGAGTCGTTGGCTTGAGCTTGCAATTCGGCTAGGTGGGAAATGAGGGTTTTATGGACCTTGCCATCTGCAATCGTGCGTAAGGCTTGTTCAACCGCATCAATTTGTTCTTTTTGTTCTTTCAGCTTTGCCTCGTACCCTTTTCGCAAAGTGATCATTTCCTGATTTGTAGTTCTCTCCCGAGCTTGAATTTGATGGTCGCGTCCTTTGGCAGTTTGAGCCCAAGAAGTTATGGACATCCAGTTCGCGACCAGCGCAATACAAACCAGCAATTGCATTCGTCGATTCATGAGTTTCTCCTGTTTGAGGTCTTTCTTGTTCGATCTGCTTGCCCACTTGAGTAATGCAAACCGGGGCAAAACATTTCGCGCCTAGATCAATATTTGCGAAAATAATTCAGGGCGGTTAAGGCGGCGGGGCGTTCTCACTTGAGAATTGCCGCGCTTGCCCTATAATTCCTGCTGGCACGTAAGCTCGTTTCACCTCAACCATATGGTCGCCCCGATGAAAAAAGAGTGGGATATTACGGAAGAAGCCTTCAACCAGTTCCTCTCCTGGCTCGACCCGGACCGCGAGCAGGCCGGGCTGAAATACGAAAGCATTCGCCGCAATCTGATCGTCATCTTCAGGTGCCGCGGCTGCGCGCTGGCCGAGGATCTGGCCGACGAGGCGATCAACCGCGTGATCCGCCGGGCGGAGAAGGTGGCTGAGTCCTATGTCGGAGATCCGGCCCCTTACTTCTATACCGTCGCGCAGAACCTCTACCTCGAACACTTGAGGACCACGCCCGCATTCTCACCGCTGGCGGAAGCGCTTCAGAGTTCGGGGCCAACGTCGGACCCGGAGGAGGAAGAGGTCTATGAATGTCTGGAGCGGTGTATGCAGCGGCTGCCGGCTACCGCACGGGAGCTGGTGATGGAGTATTACCGCGAAGAGGGCCAGGCGAAGATCAACTATCACCGGGAACTCGCCCGCCGGCTGGGCATCGCGGTCAACGCCCTGCGGATCAGGGTCTACCGGATCAGGATCTCACTCGAAAACTGTATCGATCGCTGCCTGCTGGGAGAAACTCTTCCTGAAATGAATTGACGCTGGAATCATTATTCCAGTGGATGGGGTCAGCGGGCAGGAAGGCGAATGCCATGACATTTAAGCCTGATGACGAGGAGCCGCTGCGACAGTACCTGCTCGGAGCCCTCGCCCCGGAAGAACAGAGACGGCTGGAGGAGCAGTTGCTGCTCGATAACGAGTTGGTCGAGAGCCTACTCGTGATCGAGCAAGAGCTGATCGACGACTACGCTCGCGAGGCGCTGCCGACTGAGGAGCGCGAGCGGTTTGTCGCTCACTTCCTCTCTACGCCGGAACGACGCAGGAAAGTAGGAATCGCCAGAGCCTTGCAGAAATATGTCGTCACAGAGGGGGCCGAGATTGAACCGCCAGCGGCGCGGGAAGGCAAGCCCATGCCGTCGCGCCTGCAAGCCTTAGCTCAGGCATTCCGGGTTCCGGCTTGGCGACTACCCGTGGCGGCGGCACTCGTGCTTGGCTTCGGGCTGGGAGTCTGGTGGCTGCTGTTTCATCAATCCCCGCTGGAGCGCGGCGTCGCGGCTCTCAAGCAGGCCTACCGCGACCAGCGACCGCTCGAAGCCCGCATCTCCGGCTTCGGTTACGCGCCGTGGTCACAAACGCGCGGCGGCCCGCGGGAGTCGGGGGATTATGTCGCCCGCGACCGTGCGGAAAGACTGCTGCTTGATGCGGTGGGCGAGCATCCCAGCGCGGAGGCGCATCAGGCGATGAGTCGGCTCTACCTCGCGCGGGGTGAGTTCGACAAGGCGATTGATCAGTTCGAAGCCGCGCTGAAAACTGAGCCGCGGGATGCACAGTTGCACAGCGACCTTGGGGCGGCACTGCTGGAGAAAGGCAAGGCGATGTCCTTGCCGGAGGATGCCGGGCAGAAGCTTGAATTGTTTGCCAGAAGCCTGGAACAACTCAGCAAAGCTCTGGAGTTAAACCACTCACTGCCGGAAGCCCTCTTCAACCGCGCGCTCTGTCACTACTACCTCGGCCTGCCGCAGCCGGCTGCAGCCGACTGGCGGAAGTACCTGGAAATAGATCCTCAGTCTTCTTGGGCTGAAGAGGCGAGGCGGCGGCTTGGCTCTTTGGAGGAGCAAAAAAGGAAATCGGCGCAGACCCGGGAGCAGACACTGGATGACTATCTCAATGCCTGGCGAGCGGGGGATGATGAGAAAGCCTGGAATATTGCTTGCCAAAACAGAGAGTCAGCCACAGGGAAGCTGATTTTCCAGCAACTGGCCGTCGCGTACCTCAAGGCTAAATTCAAGGAGCAAGCTGACACCGCAGACTACATTAAGGCCCTATCAGCATTAGGTGAGTGGGAACTTCAGAAATCGAATGATCATTACATTACTGAACTAGCCGATTTTTACCGCGGACTGAGCCTGAAGCAGACATCGCTGCTCGTTCAGGCGCATAACCTGCTTGAACAGGGACGCAGTAGTTATCTTGCCGCCAAGTATGAGGAAGCTCCGAAGCTATTCGCGCTGGCCGCACAGACTTTTAGGCAAGCAGGTGACCGTTGGGAAGCGCGATTTGCTACTTACTTAATTACCAGTTGTTATCTACAAACGTCGCGGGCAAAGGAAAGCTTGTTGCTACTAGAGCCACTGACCCGACAGTGTGAGAGTGAAGGACATCAGTGGCTGCTGGCACATTTACTCGCTACAACAAGTCGCGCTCTAGGTGGCCTTAATCAGTATTCAAAGTCAACGGAATATATCAGCCGTAGCCTTGACATCTCGAAGCGTATTAGCGATACGTATAATGTTCAGAAGAGCCAGTTACAGCTCGCCCAACTATACAATATTCTCGGCAACCCTCGACGGGCACTCACATTTCTTCAGAGCTGTTTGGAAATGACCGGCGATCACTGGCCGGGCGCAAGACAAATGGGACGGACTTATGACATAACAGCACTCGTGTTCACCACGCTTGATCTACAGGTTGCTGCTGCTGCTTATGAGCAAGAAGCTCTGCGCCTGGCGACAGAGGAGATCAAAGACCCCTCCTTCAGCTATGTTTCTTACGTCAACCTAGGATATATCTGCGGAAAAATGCAACGCTATGCTGAAGGTGTACAGCATATCCGGCGAGGCTTGGAAATTAGTCAATCTATGTCCAACGAGACTGCGGTAGCCTGGTCACTGCTACAGCTTGGGCATATGTGTAGACAGAGCGGCAATTATGGAGAAGCGAACGTATGCTATGACCAAGCCATTGGTCTTGGCGAGAAGTTGAATGCCAAGTGGATGAGTTATGACGCGCACAAGGGCAGGTTACTTTGCTACTTTGCCCAGGGAGACGACATATCTGCGAACAGAGAATTGGAAACAGCTTTAGCCCTGCTTGAGCAGGATCGCTCCGCCATCGCTGAAGAAAGCAGCCGCAACACCTTGTTCAATCGTGAAGAGGACATTTATGACCTGGCAATCGATTTTGAATACTCCCGCAGAAATGACAAAAACCGTGCATTCGAATACGTGGAGACTTCGCGCGCCAGATCATTGCTTGACTTGACCAACGAAGATAAGCAAGTGGTAGCGAATAACACCGAAGCCGAGATCAGACTGCAAAACGTGGCCAGGCCGCTTCGCCTGGTTGAGATTCAGGGGAGAATGCCAGAGCAGGCACAAATTCTTCAGTACTCGGTACTGGCTGACAAGCTACTAATCTGGTTGCTCTCAAGGTCGCGGTTTGAAGTGCAGGAACAAAAAATTTCCCGGCAGGAACTCAGCGATAAAGTTACTGCCTGGCTGAAGCTGATTTCGCAGTCGTCACTTTCTTCGACTGAAGAAGTAAGGCAACGAGCGGAAGAGTTATACAGGGTTCTGATCGCACCGGTCGAGCCGCTGCTCGACACTAGCAAGCTACTCTGCGTATCTCCCGACGAAGAGTTGAACTACCTGCCGTTCGGCGCGCTGGTCGCGCCGCAATCAGGCCGTCCACTGATCGGGCAGTACCCATTGATCCTTGTCCCAAGCTCGACGATCTTCGTCGCTAGTTCAAGCCTCGCCCGCCAGAAGGAAGGCGCGCGTGAAGAGAAAGTACTCAGCGTAGGCGATCCGCACTTCGACCGGGCGGCGTTTCCTTTTCTTTCCTACCTACCCGATTCAAGTAAAGAGGCGGTGGCGGTGGCCGGGCAGTACCAAGTGGCGTGGCCGCTGACGGGGGATAAGGCGACGAAAAGAAATGTCAAGCGTGACATGGAGCGGGCAGAAGTGATTCACATTGCCTCGCACTATGTGATTAGCAGCCGCTCTCCGCTGCTTTCACAACTGCTGCTGACTGCCGAGCCGTCAGCAGAGACTGCCGGTCGTGACTCTGACGGAGTCCTGCACGCCTGGGAGATTTACACGATGAATCTGCGGCCCGCGCGGCTGGTCGTACTTTCGGCTTGTAGGACTGGCGTGGAGAGATACTATCGCGGTGAAGGAGCGATTGGGGCCGCACGGGCTTTCCTTGCTGCTGGCGCGCCGCTGGTGGTCGCCAGTTTATGGCCAGTTGATTCCAGCACCACAGCGGAATTAATGACTGATTTTCACAGCTATCGCAAACAGCTTCACTTGTCATCAGTGGAGGCTCTCAGACAAGCGCAACTTAAGATGCTCAACAGTGGCCGTTACCAGCAGCCGTATTACTGGGCGGCTTTCACCGCCATTGGCGGATACTCAACCTACTAACAAAAGTGAGAAGAGGGAGGAAGATTTATGCCAGGTTCAGAGGTTACGCTGTTGTTCGACGGTCTCGAGATTATCTATTTCAGGCCAGATGGCGGAAGGCTCGCAGGTACCGTATTGTTGCTCCAACGCGATGATCACACCCCCAGTATAGACATTCTGAAAATTACTGAGACTGAGGTAATCCCAGTTAATCATGATCTTGACATCAGTGAAGGAATCAACATCGCTTTGGATACCGTGCAGGGCGTTGATAAGCGTTACATTGGGCCGGTACTAAATCTCCAGGGCTCGGATTTTCATGATAGCAATTTGAGATTTAGGAGAGGCCTTCTTAATCCGCCGATCAAAGTTACCGTCAGAGACGGCACATTCTTCACCGCGTTCACAAATCCGAAGTTTCCCACGCGGTTTGAGGTGCATAACCCGCCGTTGGCGCCAGACCGACATATAGATCCCTTCGCTGATGTAGTTGGGGTCAACATTACCATTCCAGATGGAAGCAATATTTCCATCGGGGGACAGATACTGCGCTCTGAGCCCAGAACAAGATACAGCGTCCTCATCAAAAATGGCCCCGCCCCTGGCCATCAACACATGCTCAATCCCCACCCAAACAAAAGAGAGAAAACTCATTTCTATTTTTATTACGATGTGCTTGAGGATATCAGGGATACAGGTTCCAATGCCCCCTACCAATTCGATCTTGAGCCTCCTCCTCCAGTACTTCCTCCGGAGAATTGTGATCCTGTCTATCTCGACCCGCCTCCACCTAATGATCCATAGACGAAGCTTCATCGCATCGTCCAGCACATTCTGTTCGCTGGCATTAAGGCGATTACTTGGCGACAGAAAAGAAAAGAAGTCATGGTGACTGAAGACGCAAGTGCTGAGGTGTATAACTTCTCTCAGCACTTGCTGGCAGAGCTTCGGTCGCATTGCTCCTGATCGGTGGTTCGTTTGCTCCCACGGGGAAGGCTAAAACTTCAACCAAGCAGAGCGTGGTCGTTGAGTTTCCGGAGAAGGTGAAACTCTTGGACGTCTTTCTCAAGGGCGAGTATGTGTTTGTGCACGATGAAGAAAAGATGGCCCGCGGGGAAGACTGCACTTATGTCTATACCTCCGTGTCAGGCCAGCCGGGCAGTCTCGTCGCCTCCTTCCACTGCCGGCCGACGCAGCGAAAGAGGGCGGACCACTTCACCATCGTCACCACGCGCTTGCTGCCTGACCTGTTTGAATTGCAAGAGTATCAATTCGCTGGCAGCACTGAGGGGCATCAGGTCCCCCGATCATAGCTGGGGAAATTTGCGCGGACCACTGTGGGACTTTCCGCAATCCCTCCTGGTCGCTAAATAGAGGCTCTTTGTTACTCGTCGTAAAAGCCCACAATATTTTGTGCAGTCAATGAGCAAAAGCATCAATCCCGTTCAGGTCGAGCCAGATGCGA
>Ga0070707_100000913_pt1 | contig 29275 bp, 20 predicted proteins | sample KBSK5502metaG_FD_65468 | JGI IMG/M metagenome (GOLD analysis project Ga0070707, IMG submission 65468) | Corn, switchgrass and miscanthus rhizosphere microbial communities from Kellogg Biological Station, Michigan, USA - KBS K5-50-2 metaG | ecosystem: Host-associated > Plants > Roots >... | reverse complement strand
GCGGAATCAAGGTCTGCCCTCAATAATTTAAACGACATAGCCAAGACTTGGTAGAAGCACCTTACCAACAATTATTGCATCAGTGCCGAAAAATGTAATATGGAAAATGGAAAATGAAACCCCTCGTTCATTTCGCGACCGACTGACTATCTTTGCTTCCCGCGCTTGAGCGCCAGCGCGACCTGCGCGACCCGCTCGCCGAGCCGGCGCCCCTCCCCCAACTCCTTCTCGCCGAGCGGCGCTTTGCCTTCCCCGGTCGTGGCCGTCGCCCCCAGCGCTTGTCCCTCGCTGAGGACGATCATGCGGTTGCTGAGCATGGCGGCGAGGATGGTCAGCAGGGCCACTTCCTTCCCGCTCGACACCTCGCCGCCGGTGACGAAGGCGGCGCCGACTTTGTCTCGCATCGGGAAGGCAGGCGGCAGCACCTGGCATTCAGTCGTCCAGCGGTCGAAGAAGGTCTTCACCTCCCCCGCCATATTCGACCAGTAAACGGGCGAACCGACGACGACGGCGTCAGCCGCCAACAAGTCAACGCACTTGACCTCAGCCACGGATTTGACGGTCACCTCGGCCCGCTTATTTTTCTTCGCGCCCTCCTCGACCGCCCTCGCCAGCGCCGCCGTGTGCCCCGTGCGCGAGTGGTAAGCGATCAGGATTCTCACCGTCTCCGCGCCTTGATTTGACTGCGGCTGCGCGACCGAGGCTAGCCTGCCGACCGGCAGGGCAACCATCCCAATGACACCCAACATGGGGAGTATCCTTTTCACGCCTCTTCTCCTTTCCGCCAAAGGCATCCTGCCTATCGGTGGCGCAGCAGAGCGCTTCCAATCGATTCAGGTCCAATCGCATCTCGCTCATCACCATTCTCTCGGCTTTCTTCCGCCAGTCCGGCCCTGACATCTTAGCCGGTTCCTTGAGAGAGGGCCACCGAGTGTTGACCTCTCGGGACCGGGGCCATAGAATTGACGGCTGTAGCTATTCCCGAATCCTAACTGGTTCCAACACACGGAGGCGTAATCATGGGCTTAAGAGAGATCGAACAACTGCTGGGCGAAGGCGCACAACCACTGCTCACTCACCAGTGCCAGACTATCCCGAAGGAGTCGCTGCATCTGCCCGGCCCCGACTTCATCGATCGCGTGTGGGTCGGGTCGGACCGCTCCCCCGTCGTCTTACGCAACCTGCAAACGCTCTTCGATCACGGGCGGCTGGGGGGCACCGGCTACGTTTCCATCCTGCCGGTGGACCAAGGGATCGAGCATTCGGCCGGCGCGAGCTTCGCCCCGAACCCGGCCTATTTCGACCCCGAGAACATCGTCAAGCTGGCGGTCGAAGGCGGCTGCAACGCCGTCGCTTCGACGCTCGGCGTGCTCGGCGCCTGCTCGCGCAAGTACGCCCACAAGATCCCATTCATCCTCAAGATCAATCACAACGAGTTCCTGTCCTACCCGAACAGCTTCGATCAAATCCTCTTTGCGAGCGTGGATCAGGCATTCGATATGGGCGCGGTCGGCGTCGGCGCGACGATCTACTTCGGCTCCGAAGAGTCGAAGCGCCAGCTTCAAGAGATCACCACGGCCTTCCAGCGCGCGCACGAGCTGGGCCTGTTCACCGTGCTCTGGTGCTACATGCGCAACGCGGCCTTCAAGACTAAAGAGAAAGACTACCACGTCGCAGCCGACCTGACGGGCCAGGCCAACCACCTCGGCGTGACGATCGAAGCTGACATCATCAAGCAGAAGCTGCCGGAAAACAATGGCGGCTACAAAGTGCTTTCGAGCAAAGAGAACCCGTACGGCAAGATCGATGAGAAGGTCTACACCAAGCTGACCACCGACCACCCAATCGACCTCACGCGCTACCAGGTGGCCAACTGCTACATGGGCCGGGCGGGCCTGATCAATTCGGGCGGCGCTTCATCGGGCGCGAGCGATTTGGCCGAAGCCACCAAGACCGCGATCATCAACAAGCGGGCCGGCGGCACGGGGCTTATCTCCGGCCGCAAAGCGTTCCAGCGGCCGATGAACGAGGGCGTGAAGATCCTCAATGCAATTCAGGACGTGTACCTCGCCAAGGAGATCACCATCGCTTAAAAATGAAATAAGTCCGCCCGTTGTCCTATTCCTGTCAGGTTGCGGAAGCTTTCATTGAAGGGGCTGATGGAGGTCAAAGGGTTGAGTGCGCAGGCAGCCGCAACCTGACAGGAATAGGACAGGTGGTTCTTGAATCCTATAGTCAAGGCCGCGCGCTGATGGCATTCAGCGCGCGGCCTTCTTCGTGGGATGCGCTGCTGAGAGTAGTTATCTAGGAGCGCTGACGCGGATCGTGAATTCCGTTCCGCTCATCAACTCAAGATCATCACGTCCCTGAATAAAGACCGAGCCGGCGCCGGCACCGGCGCCAACCGCCGCGCCAATCGCCGCGCCTTTGCCGCCTCCGGCAATCGCGCCGATCAATGCACCGACGGCAGCGCCAACTCCGGTACGTGTCACGGTGCGCCCGGTTTGGCTATCAGCATCCTTGACGCTCCCCTCGTTATCCACTTTGACGTTTTCGCCATTCGGCGTCCGCACGCCTTCGATGTAGCCGGCGAAGGTGTAGCTGCCGCCGTTGCGGAGACGAATGCGCTCGAACTCAAGCGACAGGTCGGCTCGGCCGCTGACCCGACCTGAGCGATTCACCTTCGAGACATAGCCTTCGATGATCGCCCCGGAGTATTGCGCCGGCGAGCGCACCGTCATGGTGAAGCGCTCACCCTCACGCGTGTTTTGCGTGGTCAGGTTAGTGTTGAGGACCGCCATCAGCTGAGTCCCATCGGGAATCGTGAAATTACCTCTGGGCCGGCCAGCGACGGTCGAATTGGTCTGGCTCCCGGAGTATAGATTCAACTGCGCGACATCCGAGGTCTTGTCGTAGACGCTCGTCACCACGATCGGCTGGTTGAAGCCCTCGACGTAGACGCGACGCGTGACACGCAGCCGGCTGCCGTTGTCGATCGGGTCGAAGGTCACGTTGAAATCACTGCCCCGGTCACCGGTGGTACTGATGACTAACTGGTCACCGGTCAGCGCGGCGTTGACCTGCACGGTGCGGCCGTTGGGCAACTGCTCGGTCTGCGTCCGCTGGTCCGCCTCAAAAGTAATTTGAGGTCCGCGTGAAGAAGCGATGGTGACGCTACGACCGCGCTGCTCGATGGCGAGCGTGTCGGGCGATTCCAGACGGCGCAGGGTCGTCTCGCGGACGCGCTGCCGATCCTGATATGGGAGACTGCGAGTCGCGCGGTCAACCGCATCCGCCACGTTGTCACTGCGTGAAACATCCAGCCGGTAAGTGCCCGTCAAACCCGTCGTCGAGTAGTTGCCCCGGTTATTCGGATACCGGTTGTCGTAGTCTCGGTTACTTGGGTACCTGCTATCATAATCCCGGTTACTCGTGGACCTGTTATCCCGATTGGATGGGTAGCCGGCCTGGGCGTCCCAACTCCATGAAATGTTGTAGTAATTGGCCAACTGGTTCAGGTCCGTGCGCAGAGTATTCCAATCGCTCTCAGCCTGTCCCCCGAGTTGCAGGCGCCCCATAAAATTATTGATGCGCAGGGCGCGGTCGAGCACCTCCTGAACATCCGCCGCCGCCACCGTCTGCCGATTTCTGAAGCGATCCCTCAACTGATTCGTGGTCGCTTCAAAATCCGCGACGAACTGCTTGATGTTCTCTTCCCTTCTCGGATTATCCAGACGGCTCTGATTGAGCGTGTCCTCCAGACTCTGGCGGAATAGGTTCGTGTGGGTCGCGATCCGGCCTAGCAGTAGGTTCACCTGCCGATCATTGACTTGGTATCGACGTTGTTGTGCCGACGCAGTCAGGCCGGTGCCACTGAGGACGATCAATAGCACTCCTAACGCTACATTCCTTATCCTATTAAGCATACCTTCACCTCCGTTGAGTTGATTCTTTCATGACCTTCAACCGTCACAGCCAAGCCGCGGCTGAGGCCACTACTTTTCGTGCGTGATGCTTATGCACAGAAGGGGGAGATGCATTCAAGGCTTTGACTACTTTACAGAACTAAGCTGCCCTTGATATGTAATAATTACGATTACCCAACCCGCCATCGCGAGCTTTTTACCAGTTCATTAAAAGCCAGCGAGCTCTATACGCCCGAAATTACTTATCGTTAAAGGACGTGACTAATCTCTCGTTGGTTATTGTGCAAGGGTGGTGCCAAAGAAAGGGCAGTCAGGTTCTCACCCGGCTCCGTGCATTTTCGGGATGAGGGGGAGGGATGAGGGTCATTTGCAGGAATAAGTAGGGGTTAAAATTAAAAAAATAGGGCTGCACCTTAGTATTTAAAAGTGTGAAGAGATGACGGTCGAAACAGAAACCATACAGGTGCGGGATTGAGGTGTAGTGGTTGAGTACTCCCATCTCCTGCTTTGAAAATGTGGAACAAGATGGCATCTTGTTCCACCGTTGGCCAAGGTAATGGCTCAGATCGGTAGCTTGAAATGGGGAGCCTAATCTTTACGGTCATCTCCACTGCCGAAGACAGCGCTCCCCGCACTAGTCAGCGAACCACTACTAGCGCACTTAAGCTAAATGCCCAGTCATCGAACTTATCCACTACTTTAATGCGGTCAATGCCGTGGATGGTTGCGCGCCGAAGAGCTTGGCAAAGCTGCTCCCAAAAATAATGATTAATTGCTGGGGGAGAGCCGGTTAATGAGTTTGACGCCCATAGACCAGGCTTGGCAACGCCTGGTGGAGTAGCCGCCAGTAGTCCGGCCTCGTTCAGGCGGCGACACCTTGTCAATTTTATCTGCCGCGCCAGGAACCGCGGCAGAATTGGCCATATCAATCACCTGCGCCAGAGTCTCTGCCGACTGTATGGCGCTGGTATCAGCCGCCGGTAGTTGATCAGACCACTGGCGGCTCTTACCACAATCGCCAGACTCCAAGATATTGGGCATAGTTCAAGACGGCCGGCCAGACTTCAAGCCAAAGCTTTCTCACACCCTTGACGTCGCTGCTCCCCCTGGCGCAGTATCGGTGCATCCCCAGCATAAGAGGTCGAAGCACTCCGGCCGGATTGGGCCGGGCACTTCAACCTGAGCAGCACTCTCCCGATCCATCGCTCCCAGAAAGGAACTCGGCCGTGAAAAGAGTAGGGCACATCCTTCTGGTTTGTGTAGCCATCTGCACGCTCACCGCTGTCGGGCGGGGGCAGAGCCGTGGTCGCACCAAGCCTAAATCACCTAAGCCAGCGGCGCCTTACCCCGCGCCGGACGCCGCTCCCACACCATCCTCAGTCAAGCGGCGCGTAGTCGTGAAACTCAAGCAAGGCGATCCGGTGACCGGGAACTTCATCCGCGCTGACGCAGAAATGATCCAGGTCGACGTTCAGAGCGGCCGTTTGAACATCCGTCTCGATGACGTCGTGAGCCTTTCTTTTGCCGAAGAAGAACCGGCGAGTAAGGCCAGCTATGAAGAAACAAACAAGCCGGCGCCGACAGCCCTGGCACAAAACAACGCTGTCGCGCGCGAGGCGCTCAAGGCGCTGCTGAAATTGGCGACTGCCGCCGAAGTGAGCCTCCCCTACGGACAATACGGGAACCTCATGATAGAGATCAGGGCGAGCATCCAGGAAGCCTTGTCGAAGCTGCCGGCCGGCACGCTGAAAACCGAGATCAGCCAGGCGATGGAAGCTTATGCGGATGCGGGACAGGCTTGGAGCAAGATGCAGATGACGGGTATGTTGCCGCTGGCAGACGAACTCGCGGCGTCATTGATGCAGAAGTATACGATCAAGCCGAGCCCGAATGCTTTCGGGAAGGAAGATCACCTCCAGCGCGACGTGGTCTTGAGCACGATCTGGGCGGCGGCGCGCAAACACCTCGATAATCTTTCCGAGATCCTGGGTCAATGACCGACAGCCGAGGCGGTGACGGGATGGATTGACAAAACAAGGCCAAGTGTGAGAAGTAGCAGAGCACACGAGCGAGTGAAGTTCATAGCTCCTCCGGTTGTTTGATGTGACCTGACCCGAGAGCGGTGCGGTGAGCCAGTCTCGAGTATCGACCGCCGCGGCATCGGACACAAGCGCGGATTCACAAAAACCAAATGGTCCACGAAGGGCGCGAAGGCCGCCAACCACCGAGTCGAAAGCGCGACTGACGAAAACTTATCGGCCTCTCCTTTCGTGTGCTTCGGCCCCTCCGCGGACCCCATCGAGGTGAATCGGACATGGCGGATTACATCCTAGCCTTAGACCAAGGGACGACCTCTTCGCGCGCGATCCTTTTTGACCGCGCGGGCCGTGCGGTCCGTGCCTGCCAGCAAGAATTCCCCCAAATCTTCCCGCAGGCCGGCTGGGTCGAACACGACCCCGAGGCGATCTGGCATTCGCAGCTCGAATGCGCGCGCCAGGCGATGGCCGCCAATCACGTCCGCGCTCATAACATCGCCGCCATCGGCATCACCAACCAGCGTGAGACGACCATTATCTGGGACCGAGAGAGCGGCCGGCCGATTCACAACGCCATCGTCTGGCAATGTCGCCGCACGGCGCCGATGTGCGAGCGGTTGAAGAGCGAGCAGTTCGACCGCGTCATCCGCCGCAAGACCGGCCTGGTCACCGACGCCTACTTTTCCGGGACGAAAGTCGGCTGGCTGCTCGACCATGTGCCCCAGGCGCGGAAGCGGGCGAGCGCGGGCGAACTCGCTTTCGGCACCGTCGACACTTGGCTCATCCATCGGCTGAGCGGCGGACAGGCGCACGTCACTGACCCGTCCAACGCCTCGCGGACGCTGCTCTACAACATCCGCTCGCAAAAATGGGACGAGGAGATTCTGGAGAAGCTGCGCATCCCCAGGTCGCTGCTGCCTACGGTCAAATCATCATCCACGGTCTACGCCGAGACCGCCCCTGACGTGTTCGGGGCGCCGATCCCGATTGCCGGCGACGCGGGCGACCAACAGGCGGCGCTCTTCGGCCAAGCCTGCTTCAAACCCGGGATGATGAAGAATACTTACGGGACGGGCTGCTTCTTGCTGATGAATACGGGCGAGAAGGTGACGGCTTCCCGGACCGGGCTGCTGACGACCATCGCCTGGCGAACGCAGGGTGAGACTGAGTACGCGCTCGAAGGCAGCATCTTCATCGCCGGGGCGGCCGTGCAGTGGCTGCGTGACGGGCTCGGCATCATCGCGAGCGCGGCTGAGACCGAAGCGCTCGCGACTTCGGTCACCGACAATCACGGCGTCTACTTCATCCCCGCCTTCGTCGGCCTCGGCGCCCCGTATTGGGATTCGGATGCGCGTGGGGCGATTGTCGGCCTCACCCGCGGGGTGACGCGGGCGCATCTCGCTCGCGCGGCACTCGAAGCGATGGCCTACCAGACGCGCGACGTGGTCGAGTGCATGGAGCGTGATTCGGGGATCAAAGCTCGCGAGTTGCGGGTCGATGGCGGGGCGACGGGCAATAATTTCCTCTGCCAATTTCAAGCGGACATTCTGGGCATCCCGGTCGTGCGCCCGGTGATCACGGAGACGACGGCGCTCGGCGCGGCTTACCTCGCCGGCCTGGCCGTCGGCTTCTGGAAGAATGAGCGTGAGATTGCGGCGCAGTGGCAGGTCGAGCGGAAGTTTGAGCCGCAGATGAAGCGGAGTGAGCGCGAGCGGTTGTATGAGGGATGGAAAGAAGCGGTGGCGCGGGTGCGGAATTGAAAAGCACGCAACGTCGGTACAGTACCGGGAGCGTGAGCGACCGGGTGCTCCCGGAGAGCGCACTTCACGAGTTCACTCGGTCGCTCACGCTCCCGATACTGTACCGACGCCTGTCCCAGTATTGTGTGGTTCGATTTAGATTCCCGCTTAACTCAGCCCTGTCTCCCAACGAGCGTGTCTGCTACAATCCCACTGCCTAGTAAATGTACACGGCAGCCTAGATCGCCCTGCCGTACACCGCTCTGAAACATCTCAGCATCAGAGGAGGGTTCATGGATTACCAGATCGCTTTGTCGCCGGACCTCGGCGTTAGCCCTGAAGATTTTGTCTCAGCCTGGAATGAGCTGCCGGAATGTTGCGCGGTCGCCGATGCCCGCGTGGAGGCCGAAGCGCCGCGCTCCTTCGAACCTTTGACCGCAGGCGCGATTGTGATCGGCCTGGTGTCGGGCATCGTCACGAATGCGCTCTACGACCTGATCAAAAAAGCGCTCGTCAAGAAGGGCGTCCGCGAGCAAGTTGAGCTGAGCCAAATCGAACGGCCAGACGGCAGCCGGATCATCGTGGTCAAGATGATCAAGGAGTGACCGATGCACACCATCAGCATTCACGAACGCGGCGGCGAGGCCGAGAGCCCGAACGCCGCGGTCAGCTTCGATGGCGAAGGCGAATACCCGATCACGGTGCGCAACCCGTCTTCGCCGCAGGAAGAGAAACGGCTCGAATGGTACTTCGAGCAGCACCTGCGCTTCCCTTTCGCCGATCAGGTCGAGGCGCGGGCCGCCGCCGCCAGCGTCACGGCCTACGGCGAGACGCTCTTCAACCAGGTCTTCGCCGACCGTGACGCCTACGCACGTTACCAAGAGGCGCTGCAAGCGGGCGTCGAAAACCTACGCTTCGAGATCGTCGGCTCGCCAGAGTTCCATCAGCTTCACTGGGAAGCGCTCAAAGACCCGCGCCTGCCGCAGCCGCTCACCCTGCAAGCGCCGATGATCCGCCGCACGCCGAAGACGCAGACGCTCGCCGCCGCCGCGCAGACCCTGCCGACGATCAATCTGCTGCTCGTCGTCGCGCGGCCCGACGAAGGGCGCGACGTGGGCTATCGCACGATCTCGCGTCCGCTGGTCGAGACGTTGCGCCAGTCCGAGTTGCGCGTGCAGGTGGATTTCGTGCGCCCCGGCACTTACCAGGCGTTGGTCAAGCATCTGGAAGACGCCAAAGAAAAGCACGGCACGGGCTATTACCACGTCGTTCACTTCGACGCCCACGGCGCGGTCCGCACGCACGAGCAGTTGCTCAAAGCCAACGCGCAGGCTGAGCGGCTGATCTATCAAGATCGCTTTGGCCGGCGCGACCTCGAAGCCTACGAGGGGCAACGCGCCTTCATCTTTCTGGAAACCGAGCAGGACGCGAAGTCCGATCCGGTGGAAGCCGGAGAGCTAGCCAACCTGCTGCTCACGCATCGCGTGCCCATCGTCGTGCTCAACGCCTGCCAATCGGGCAAGCAGGTGGGCGCGAGCGAGACCAGCCTGGGCAGCCGGTTGCTGCAAGCGGGCGTGCAGATGGTTTTGGCGATGGGCTACTCGGTGACGGTCAGCGCCGCCGAACTGATGATGCGGCGGTTGTATGAACGCCTCTTTGCGGGCAGCGATCTTCCGAACGCCATTCGCCGCGCAAGGCAGGAACTCTACAACGACAAAGGGCGGCGTGCATATTTCAATCAGACGGTGGAGCTGGAGGATTGGCTGCTGCCGGTGGTCTATCAGAACCGCGAACAGCGGCTCGCGGTGCGCGACTTCACGCCCGCTGAACAAGCCGCCTACTACGAGCGCAAGGCCGTGCGCTACAAGTTCACGGAACCGACTTACGGTTTTGCCGGGCGCGATCTGGACATTCTGCGGATCGAGAAGAAGCTGATCGGGCGCAATCTGCTGCTCGTGCGCGGAATGGGCGGGGCGGGCAAGACGACGCTGCTGCATCACTTGGCCGCGTGGTGGCAGACGACGAACTTCGTGGATCGCGTCTGCTACTTCGGCTACGACGAACGCGCCTGGTCGCGGCAGCAGATTCTGGACGACGTGGCGCGCAAGCTGCTCACGCCGGTCGAATATGCCACGTTCCAGCCGCTCGGCCTCGATGCGCAGCAAGCGCTCATCGCCGAACGATTGCGTGCCCGCCGCCATCTGCTCATCCTGGACAATCTGGAATCCATCACCGGCGCGCATCTGGCGATTCAGAATACGTTGCCGCCAGCGGAGCAAACAGCATTGCGCGGACTGCTGGCCGATCTGGCGGGCGGCAAGACGCTCGTGTTGCTCGGCTCGCGCGGCGGCGAGGAGTGGTTGCGGCCGGGAACGTTCGACGACAACGTTTACGACCTGCCGGGGCTCGACTCCGAAGCCGCTTCGTTGCTGGCCGAACGCATCCTGGAGAAGCACCTCCGGGAAAAGCGCCAAGCCGCGCAGTACCGCGAAGACGAAGATTTCAAACGGCTGCTCGAACTGTTGGCCGGTTATCCGCTGGCGCTCGAAGTGGTGCTGGCGAATCTGGCCCGGCAAACGCCCGCGCAAATTATTGCCGCCCTGCAAGCGGGCGACGTCAAGCCGTTGGACCGCGGCGATGCCCAATCGAAGACCGAGAGCATCCTGCGGTGCATAGATTATTCGCACAGCAACCTCTCGCCCGAAGCGCAGGGTCTGCTCTTCTGCCTGGCGCCGTTCTCTTTGGTGATCTTCGAGGAATGGATGGAGCAATACATCGCGCAGTTGAAGCAGCAACCGGCGCTCGCCCATCTGCCATTTGATCGCTGGGCCGAAGTGTTGCGCGAGGCGGAGAACTGGGGATTGATCAGTCCCGATGCGGACGTGCCCGGCTACCTGCGCCTGCAACCGATCTTCCCCTACTTCCTGCGCGCCCACCTGAACGCGCCGGAGAAGGCTGAGATGCGGAGCGCGGTGGAGACGGCCTTTCGGCAGCATTATGATGAAGTGGGCGGAGCCATCGTTGGGTTGCTTCAGTCCAAAGAGCCGGACGAAAAGCAGATGGGCCGAGTGCTGGCGCGCCTGGAATATGAAAACCTAGTGACGGCTCTGACCCTGACGCTCAACGCGGAAGAGTCTGTTTTCAATATTAACTATACCCTTTCACTTTATCTCGACACCACGCAGGATCATCGCAGGGGGTTGGAACTAAGGGAGATAGTGCTGACAGGATTGGGGAAATACCCGGCCGAGAAACTAACAGGTCGATTGGGGGCAGAATTTGCTGGCATCATTGATGGCATGGCCAAACGTCAGCTTGCGCTCAAGCAGTACGCTGCGGCCGAAGCGTCATATCAAAAGGCGCTGTCCATTTGGCTTGGGAACAAAGGATTCGAGGCAAGCCAAATAAGACACGGATGCGCTTCGATCTATCACCAACTCGGCCGTGTGGCGCAGGAGCAGCGGCAGTGGGCGCAGGCCGAGCAGTATTACAAGGAGGCGCTCGCCATCAAGATCGAGTTCAAGGACCGCTACGCGCAGGCCGATACCTATCATCAGCTCGGCATCGTGGCGCAGGAGCAGCAGCAGTGGCCGCAGGCGCGCGACTACTTCCTCAAGGCGTTAGAGACCTTCGCCGAATATCAAGACCAACACAACCTGATGATTGTGCTGCGCAGCCTCGCCCGGCTGTGGCGGGAGAGTTGCGATGGCAGTCTGCCGGGCCTGGCGGCGAGCCGGTTGGGCGCTACGCCTGATGAAGTGGAGAACTCGTGGCGCAAGCTGTTGGAAGATGAGTAGTCACGCTATGAACGCGCCATCGCTGCCTGCCCGGCGCAGATCGCAAGCCCGCAACGCCGGGGGCGTGCGAAGTTGAAGTGCGCTTCCGGCCAATCAGCTTGCTGGCCTAGTCAACAACCAGTAAAATACCCTTGGTCCGAAAACACTCAGCGGGAGGAAAGATTATGGCCGCGACCATGGAAACTGCTCTTGATCCTGAGAAGTCCTACGAGATCGTCAATGGGCAACCGGAGGAGAAGGAGATGCCAGGAGGTAGACACGGGGTAACCAGCGCGCGTCTCATCGTCAGGCTGGGCGCGTATGTTGAAGCTCACAATCTCGGCGTGGCAAGCACGGAAGCCAACTTCAAAATCGGAAAGAACGAACGCATCCCGGATGTTTCCTTTGTCGCGGCTGAACGCATCCCGCCGGAGGGGATTCCTGAAAGCGTTTGGCAAATGCCGCCTGACCTCGCCGTCGAAATCATCTCGCCTAACGACCTGCACGAAAAAGTGAGCGGCAAGGTGCTCGAATATCTTGAGGCCGGCGTGCGTCAGGTCTGGCTGGTTTCTCCCGAGCATCGCACCGTCACGATCTTCCGCTCCCCGACCGAGGTCCAGGTCTTCGCCGGGGACGGCGAACTGGTGAGCGAAGACTTACTGCCCGGCTTTCGTTGCCCCCTGAGAGAACTTTTCCAGCCGCCCGCGCACGCTCAAGGTTGATGACTAAGGAATCATTGCATTTTGGAGATCGGCCTAACTTGGCCGTTAGCCTGATCGGCCTGCTTAGCGCCCGAGTGAGGTGACTGCTCAATCAGCTAGCGCCGATGGGACTTCCGTTTGAATTTCCCTACCCCGCGTGCTAGGCTGCCCTTCGTTATTGAAAAGGTTTGCCTCTGTCTCTCAATTTATCGGTTACCGGCGCAATCGCTCGCTCCTATTTCTCACGGTGACGCTGACCTCTGGAACCAGTCTTGGTCCTTACCAGATTCTCTCGCTGCTGGGCGCGGGCGGGATGGGCGAGGTTTACCTGGCCGAAGATTCCCGCCTCGGTCGCAAGGTCGCCCTCAAGTTGCTCCCGGCCGAGTTCACCCAGGATGCGGACCGGCTGCGCCGCTTCACGAACGAGGCCAAAGCGGCTTCGGCGCTCAACCACCCGAACATCCTCACCATTTATGAGATCGGCCAGATGGAGGGCATCCATTTCATCGCCGCCGAGTACGTCGAGGGCCGGACGCTGCGCCAGCACATCACGCCCGCGGGGATGGAGCTGCCGGTGGCGCTCGATGTGGCGATGCAAGTCGCTTCGGCCCTAGCCGCGGCCCACGCCGCCGGGATCGTGCATCGCGACATCAAGCCCGAAAACGTCATGCTGCGGCCCGACTCCTTGGTCAAAGTCCTCGACTTCGGCCTCGCCAAGCTGACGGCGCGCCAGGTGGCGACCCCGGATCCTGACGCGCCGACTATGGTCAGGGATCAGACCCAGCCGGGGATAATTATGGGCACGCTCGCCTATATGTCGCCGGAGCAGGTGCGAGGGCTGGAGGTCGACGCGCGCAGTGACATCTTCTCGCTCGGGGTGGTGGCCTACGAGATGATCGCGAGCCGTAGCCCATTCGAGGAGGCAACGACGAGCGACGTGATCGCCGCGATCCTGAGATCGGACCCCCAGCCGCTCATCTACTACTCGCCCACGCTTCCCGCCGAGCTGCAACGGATCATCGGCAAGGCGCTGCGCAAGGACCGTGAGGAACGCTATCAAGGGGTCAAAGACTTGCTGCTGGACTTGAAGAATCTCAAGCAGGAGTTGGAACTGGAGGCCAGACTGGGGCGCCCACTCCAGCCGGAGTTGAGCGGCGGGCAGAGGGCCGAGAGCAGCAGCGGGCAAGTTTTAGGGACGACGGCCGAGGGGCGAACCGATAGCTCTTCCGGCTTGAGGCGCGGGGCGGCCCCGCGCCGCCGGCCGTCTCGCAAAGCCATCAACTCATTGGCCGTCCTCCCACTGGCTAACGCGAGCGCGGACCGAGAGGCTGAGTATCTCAGTGACGGCATCAGCGAAAGCCTGATCAACAGTCTGTCACAGCTCCCCAAACTGCGCGTCATGGCGCGCAGCACGGTCTTCCGCTACAAGGGCCGCGAGGCGGACCCGATCACGGTCGGCGACGATCTCAACGTGCGGGCGGTGGTCACCGGCAGGGTCCACCTGGTCGGCGACCGCCTGGAGATCGGGATTGAGCTGGTTGATACGCGGGATGGATCGCTCCTATGGGGCGAGAAGTTCAATCGCCGTCTGGCAGACATCTTCGCCGTCCAGGAAGAGATCGCGCAGGAGATCACCGAGAAGTTGCGGTTGAAATTGACCGGCGAGGAGAAGAAGAAGCTTCAGAAACGGCACACCGAGAACACCGCGGCCTATCAGCTCTATCTCAAAGGACGCTTCCACTGGAACAAGCGGACGCCGGAGGGATTCAAGAAGGGAATCGAATATTTCCAGCAGGCGATTGAAAAAGACCCCGACTATGCGCTGGCCTACGCCGGCTTAGCCGACTCCTTCAACATCCTGGCGACCTACAGCGCCATCCCGCCCCGAGAGTTTTTCTCGCAAGCGAAGGCGGCGGCGATGAAGGCTCTGGCCATCGACGACCAGTTGGCCGAGGCTCACACCTCGCTGGCCTACACGACCCAACTTTATGACTGGGACTTGTCGGCCGCCGAGCGGGAATTCAAGCGGGCGATCAAGTTGAATCCGAATTATGCCAACGCGCACCATTGGTACTCGGTCGCCCTGGTCGTCATGGGGCGGGTCGAGGAGTGTCTCGCGGAGATGAAGCGGGCGCAGGAGCTGGACCCGCTCTCGGTCATCATCAACGCGACGGCGGCCTGGTTGTATTACCACGCCCACCAGTATGACCGGGCGATCGAGCAGGGCTTGAAGGCGCTCGAGATGGACGCTGCCTTTTCCACGACCCACTTCTTCCTGGGGCTGGCGTATGTGCAAACGGGGAGGTATGCGGAAGCGATTGCCGCTTTGGGCAAGGCCGGCGCGCGCTCAGGGGGACTGCCGGTCACAGTTGCGGCGCTCGGCCACGCCTACGCGGTCTCAGGCCAGCGGGACGAGGCGATCAAGATCCTCGACCAATTGATCGAACTCTCAAAGCAACGCTACATTTCGCCCTATGACATTGCCAGAATCTATGCGGGGCTGGGCCAGAAGGAGGAGGCCTTCGCCTGGTTGGAGAAGGCCTATGAGGAGCGTTCCAGTTCGATGACCTACCTCAAAGTGGAGCCACAATTCGATGACCTCCACTCTGATCCGCGTTTTGCCAGCCTGCTCCAACGAGCGGGCCACACGCCGTGAGACGATGAAGGAATGAGCCAGATGAAGGAGTCGCTGCCGGGTGGACTCATTGGCTATGGCAATTTCGACCTCTCGATGATAGACCGCGCTCGCTATCCGACACCTCAGGAGGCCGCCGACTATGGCCGTCGCTGCCGGGACCCGTTTCGACCCCGCGCGGCGTGGCCAACAGCGGTGTGGCGTTGATCAGCAGGTTCAAGTGAGATGAAACGAAAGCTTACGTTGGCGATTCAGAAATAATGCTCAGGCCGCTGACCTGGACGAAATGGCGGCGATTGTGAGTGACCAGCGGCACATCGTAGAGCAGCGCGGTAGCCGCAATCCACGCATCCGCCGTGTCGAGGTGAGAGCCGCCACGTTGAATCTGATTCTTGACTTCCGCCCACTTGCGGCACAGCTCACGGTCTGACTCGATCACTGTGTAGGGCTGAAGGAAGGCTGCCAATTCAGCGCGCTTCCGCTCTCCCCAGTTGTGCGCATTGGCCCACAGGTCAAGCTCGGCCATCGTCATAAAAGAGAGGCACAGCAGCTTGCCATCAAGATGAGGCCGGTAGAGATGGTGTCTGGTATCACGTTTAAAAGTGAAGGAGACGACATCGGTATCCACGATCACGAAGTCCATTACTCAAGGCTCCGCTGTCCGCTGTCGCGTCGAGCTTCCCGAATGAAGTTCACCAACTCATCTACACTTTCATCCTCCGGGAAGAATTCTCCCAGCTTGAGCAATTCATCAAAGTTGACCGGTTTCTTTCCCTGCTCAGCGGCAAGCTGCTTGAGCGTCTTGCGTGGTTTGATTGGCTGCCTCGCCGAGAGCAGTTCGATCAAGCGGCGTTGATCATCCAGGGAGAGCGCCAGCGCGTTGGCTAAAACTTTTTCGAAGGTCACGTCTGCCATTGCTTCTCCTCCTGCTCGGGTGTGTATCATCAGGATAGCCGAGGTCTGGTGACCAAGCAATCAAATTCGTTTGTCCGCGTGATGACAGGGTCGTCCTCTCTCTCTCTCGGCGTAGTCCATGATTGTTTGACTCGATTTAGTTCTGTGCCTTCGCGTCCGACACCGCCGTCTGGAAATTCACCTCGCCGGAAGAAGTCTGGCGGAGATGGTCCGATCTCTCCCGCCATTTCGGGCGACGCCATAGCTTCCGGGAGTCTCTCCTCGACCGCTGGCACCAAGAGGGTCTCATTGGCAAGTAATAGGCTCAGCACCCTTCAGCGAGAATGCCTGAACGCCTTCTTCAGGCGTGAAGACCGGTTCTTTTCGACCGGCGGGGCCGCCCTCGCAGGTTTTCATCTTGGCCATCGCGAGACCCACGACCTCGATCTCTGTACCCTCAGCGACGCCCTCGACGACGGCTCCGCTTTAGTCGGGGAGAGCCCGGCAGGGCGGGGCTTCACTCGAATCTCTTCAGACGGCCCCTGACTTTCGGCGACCGCTACTGCGTCGCGGAGAGGAGTTGTCTCGCGACCATAATCTATCTAACGAGGCGCACGCCTGACTTGCCCGGCCAAAGCCTGGCGACTCCTACTCCCATCCGACCCCTTCGAATCAAGCCGACTGCCCGCGGCCCGTCTATCACGAAGCTAGCTGACTCAGCGGCTCCTGGCGGGCTAACGGCATTTCCCGACCGCGGGCTGTCACACGCTCCACCCCGACCACGTGACCATCGACCACGAGCAGGGCATGATCGAAGTTATTGACCGTCGGGCAAACATGCCGGGGGAGGAGATAAAGAATCTCGCCGATCCGCGGGGCCGCCGAGTCGGGCGGGACTTCAATCGGCAGGTGCTCCTCACTCGGCCCCATCGGCTGCAGCTCAGGGAAACCCATCACCCCGCAGGTAGGCACGCCGGCATCGGCGGAGACTGCCTTGTGGCCGGCGTCGCAGGTGATGCGGTGCGCAGTCGGATGACTGACGACGGTGGAGACGACGAGGGCCGCCGGCCGGTAGCCGTACGAGCGCGGCAGTTGCGCGAGGCTGGTGTAATCTCCGTAGACGACCGTGCCCGGCGACACCTGATGGACGAACGGCGCATCGGCAAACTTCGTATACGAGAGCGCCCCGGAAAGCGCGGGCGTGCCGGAGGTGATCACCTCCGGAGTGGGAAGGCCTGATTTATCCAGGGCCGCGATAATCTCCATCAGCCGGTCATACCCCCGGTGCGCTATCGCCTCACGCTCCGCCAAGTCAAACCCGCCGAGATGCCCATCGTAATAATGCAGCCCGCGGAAGACCAGGCCCGACGATTGGATGAAACTCGCGACCCGGGCCAGTTCGTCTATTCTTTCTTGCTCGATCCCAGTGCGATTCATGCCGGGGTTGACGTCGATGAAGAGGCTGACCTCGCTCCCGGCCCAGGCTCCCGCCTGGCCGGCGTTCTCCACCAGCACCGAGATGCGGACTCCTGGAAATTGGCGAGCGATCTCGCGGACCCGGCGGGCGTTTGCCCCGACCACGGGGTAGGCGACGAGGACGTCTTTCGCCCCAATCTGGCAGGCCGTCAGCAGCTCGAGCGTGGTCGCGCATTTGAAGTTGACGACCCCTTGCTGGACCAGCCTCTGCATAATGAAGGCGAGCTTGGACGTTTTGACGTGAGGCCGCCACCGCCCCGGCTCGCCGCCGAGCAGCCGTAATGTGGCGGCGATGTTTGCCTCCACCAGCTCAGGGTAGACGGCGAGGGCGGGAGTTAAGACTTGGTCCACATCAGTAATCCGGTAAGACTCATCAGCAGTCAGCGCATAGTCTGCTTGTTTTAGATCGATCATCACGCACCTTTCTTATCTCTCGTGATTGATAGCTACCCCATCGCCCGCAACTCTTCGAGCGCTTTGATAGCGTATGGCCGCGCCATCTGTTTCCGCCAGTTCATCATGAAATCAGTGTTATCAAGGGGGCGCGCTTTCAAGTAACACGCCTCCGCCGCGGCCTGAATCCTTGCTTCATCGAGCGGGCGGCCGACCAATACCGCGGCGGCTTCTGTCACCTCAAGCGGAGCCGGGGCCACGCCGCCCAAGACCAGCTTGGCGTGGCGGACCGTCCCGTCTGCGGCAAGGTCGAGCGCGGCGGCCACTCCCAGTACGGGAAAATCAAATGCTCCACGCCGCCGCAGCTTCTTGTAGGCGGCGCGAAGTCCGTTGCAGGGCGGGAGGTGAATCTCTGTCAGAAGCTCGTCCGGGCGCTTGTGCAAGAAGTGAATCCCGTCGTGATGGTAGAGGTCGCCCGCGTCCAGCCACCGCTCACCGCTTGAGGAGACGAGCCGCATCTTGGCTCCGATCGCGACCATGACCGGCGCCAGGTCGGAAGATTGAACCGCCCAGCACTTCGGGCTATTGGGCGCTACCCAACACGTCTCGCCGTCCTTCTTCAGACAGAAGTTGATGCCCTTCCGCCACTCGTAATTCTGGTCGTAGTAATTGCAGCGCGTATCCAGCAGCAGGTTACCGCCGATGGTGCCCATATTGCGCAGGATCGGCGTCGAAATCAGCCTCGCCGCTTGCGCCACCACCGGGTAGTCGCGAATGATCACCGAGTGCTGGCAAATCTCGGCGAGCGAGACCGCCGCGCCGATGACGAGGCCGGCGCGGCCGTCGTCGTGGCATGTGTGAAGCTCACGCAGCCGCGTCACGGAGACGACGGTCGTCGGCGTCTGCTGGCGCCGCTTCATCTTCGGGTAGAGGTCCGTGCCCCCGGCCACGAACATCCCCTCCGGGCCGGCATCGGCTATCATCCTGACCGCATCTGAAACCTTCTTCGGCACGCGGTAGGTGAACTTTGGCAGTCGCATCATAAGGGTTCAGCCTCAGCGGTTGCGCGCATAGACTGCTTAACTGCTAAGCGAAGCATAGGCATAAATCGTCAAGCGCGGCAACGCCCTGGGAGCGCACGCATCTTGCGTGCTGGCGCTCGGCAGTGGGCCCATTGGTTCTCAACAGACGCTTTGGAAAAGTCCGGCACGCTGGAAGCGTGCGCTCCCAGGGCTGGGCTGACCAATCACAAATCACAGTACGACCTCGACGCCGAGGTTATCTTCCAGGGCTCGCTCGTAAACCGCGTGCGAGACGGCGACGTCCTGCGCGGCGTTGCCGACCGACTTGAAGTAAGTGATCTCCTGAGCGCTTTCTCTGCCGGCTTTCAAACCCGCCGCGAGCTCGCCGAGCTCGCCGTAAACATCACTCATCTGAATTACCCCCTGCGCCAGCGCGATCAGTAAATCCCCGGCTTCAGAGAGTGCGCCCTCTCGCGAATCGACGACGAGCTTCGAGGCCCGTTTGAGCGTGGTGAAGTCAACCTCCTGCATCTGCGGCGTGAAGGAGCCCACGCCGTTGACGTGCGCCCCCGGCTTCAAATCCGCCCCGTCAAAGACCGGAGTCGCTGAGGTCGTCGCCGCGCAGATGACATCCGCTTCGCGCACGGCCTGCGCCGGCGATTGGGCCATGATCAGTTCGACCGGCGGCCTGAGTTGCCCTTGCATCTCGGCAATGAATGATCGCACCTGCTGAAGCCGGGGGGCATAAACCCAGGCTCGCTTGACTCGCCGGACCGCACACACGGCCAGCAGTTGTGTGCGAGCCTGCGCCCCGGCGCCGAGAATCGCGGCGACTTCGGCATCCTCCCGGGCCAAGAGTTCAGTGGCCACGCCGCTGGCCGCGCCGGTGCGGAGGGCCGTGAGATAACCTCCATCCATTGCCGCTAGCGGCCGTCCGGTCGCCGAGTCAATGACGACGACCAGAGCGTGAATTAGCGGCAGGCCTCGCTCGCGGTTGCGCTGATGGACCGAAACTAGCTTGACCGCGAGCGCGTCGGACCGGGCGAGGTAGCCCGGCATGACCAGAGTCAAGCCGTGAGTCTGCTCCTGCGGGATGGCCACGCGCACGGGCACCTGCGCGCTGCCGGTCGCCAGCTCGGCGAAGGCGAGTTTGACTGCGGCAATGGCGTCGCGCATGGAAAGCGCACGCTCGACATCTGCGCGGGCAAGGATGCGCATCTCTACTCGTTTGGGTGTCCGGGGTTTGGAGTACCGGCTTGCGGCCGGGTTTTGCAATGGTGAAAAGCAAAACCCGGCTGAAGCCGGTACTCCAAACACCGCGCTGAAGAGTCGCGCCTATTCTTTAGTCAAAGTCTCATCAAGGTTCAGCAGCACATTGGCCACCACTGTCCATGCCGCCAGCTCAGGCACGCTCGTCTTCAGGGATGAATCTACTTGCCCCTTGATGACTTGCTCGGCGGCCGGCGCGTGCTGACTGAAATGACGGACTTGCTGCGTATACAAAGCCACGAGGCGATCCAGCTCTTCCGCTTTCGGCTGGCGGGAGACGCAGAGCCGGAAGCCGTAAATTACCCGCGACCTCGCGTCCTCGCCCGCTTCCGCAACCACCCGCTCCGCCAGGCTGCGGGCCGCCTCGAAGAATGCTTCATCATTGAGCGTCGTCAGCGCCTGAAGCGGCGTGTTGGTGCGAACCCGACGGACGGTGCAGAACTCACGGCTCGTGGCGTCGAAGGTCATGAAGGCCGGGTAGGGCGAGGTGCGGCGCAGGAAGGTGTAGAGACTGCGGCGGTAGCGGTCCTCGCCTTTGCTCGTCGCCCACTTCGCGTCGCTGTAGGGATTGCGCCAGATGCCTTCGGGCTGCGGCGGGTAGACGCTGGGGCCCCCGACCTTGCGACTCAGCAGGCCGCTTGCGGCGAGCGCTATGTCGCGCACCATCTCCGCCTCCATGCGGAAACGCGGGCCACGCGCCAGCAAACGGTTATACGGGTCGCGTTCGAGCAAGGCTGGCGTCACCGCGGAAGCTTGACGGTAGGTTGCGGAAGTCACGATCAACCGGTGGATCGATTTTATGCTCCACTTCTGCCGCACAAATTCCGTGGCCAGCCAATCGAGCAACTCCGGGTGCGACGGTGGCTGGCCCTGCGAGCCGAAGTCTTCGCTGGTCTCGACCATCCCGCGGCCGAAGAGCTGCTCCCAAAAACGATTGACCGTCACGCGGGCGACCAGCGGGTTACTCTCATCCACCAGCCAATGGGCGAGGCCCAAGCGGTTGAAGGGCTGACTCTCCGGCATCGGATGCAGCACCGCCGGCACTGCGGCGTAGACCTTCTCGCCCCGAGTGAGATAGCTGCCACGCTCGCGGAGATAGGTGAATGGCCGCTCGAACGATGGGCGCTCCGCCATCACCAGTGTGCTGACGACTCCGAGTTCCTTGAGTTCATCACGTAACTTGGCGAGGCGTTCACGCGCCGGCTTGAGCAGCGGCGTCGCGGCGCGGAACTGCGCGGCGAGGTCATTCTTCTGTTTCTCTGTGCGCTTCTCCGGCGGGATTTCCAAAGCGGGCCGGAGGACGGCTGAGATGCCGACAACGCGCAACGGGTCGTCGCCGGTGGTCACCGAGAGGCGGAAACGCCCTAGGCCCTGCCCCAACGCCCCGCCAAGGTGCGCGAGTTTGATGGTCAAGACCGTCCCTTGCTCAAAGCCGATTGGCTTATCCGGCGTCAAGACGAGTTGGCGAGGGACCCGCACGGCGTCACGCGTGGCATTGATCGTCCAACCTTTGGGCCGATCCATGACCGCGGTCTGAACCTCAGCCTTGAGGAAGCCCTTCGCCTCAAATTTGAATGCCGCATCATCCACGCCCGCGTTACTGAAGACGATGGGCTGGGCGCTTGACGGATGATCGAGCGGAGCCACTTCGGCCTCGACGCTCGTGAGCAAGAAGTGGCCGTAAGGGTCGCGGCCTGGCCCGCCTTTCGGCAGGCTCGGGTCAGTGAGCGCTTCCAGACGGATGGCGGTGATCCCTGTCAGCTTGCTTTGAACGACGACGACGTAAGTGTCCACCTCCGGGTTGGCGCCGCTGGCGAGGATGGATTTATCCGCGAGCTTAGTGAGCGTCGTGCCGCCGGTCGATTTGAATTCTAGCGGGTCGAGCACCGTCCACTGAGACGGCTCGGCACGCATGCCCTGCTCCCATTCCGCCTGGGCCGCATCCAAGGCCGGGGTCTGAGTCTTCAGTTGCGCCTCTAGCCCGTCGATCTCTTTCTGAAGTTTGCCGCGCTTGGCCGCCTGTTCCGGCGTCGGGAGGTCGAGTTGCGGCTCGACGAATCTTTCGGTGTGGTCCGCGCCGCGCACGGTATAGTCGGCGCTGTCGAAGAAGGCCAGGAACTTGTAATACTCTTTCTGAGTGAACGGGTCGTACTTGTGGTTGTGGCACTGCGCGCAGCCGAGCGTGCTGCCCAGCCAGACCGCGGCCGTCGTGTTGACGCGGTCAACCATGACCTCGAAGCGCGCTTCCCCCGGATCGATCCCGCCCTCGTCATTGAACATCGTGTTGCGGTGAAACCCGGTCGCGATCTTTTGCTCCGTCGTCGCGTTCGGCAACATATCGCCGGCGATCTGCTCGACCGTGAACCGGTCGAGGGGCAGGTCTTGGTTGAGCGCCTTGATCACCCAATCGCGGTACTTCCACATCGTGCGCGGCTGATCCTTCTCGTAGCCGTTCGTGTCGGCATACCGTGCCAGGTCCAACCACGGCCGCGTCCACCGCTCGCCGTAGTGCGGCGAGGCGAGCAACCGATCAACGACTTTCTCGTAGGCATCGGCGCTCTTGTCGGCCAGGAAGTCATCCACCTCTTTGACGCTCGGCGGCAGGCCCGTGAGGTCGAGGTAGACGCGGCGGAGGAGAGTCGCTTTGTCAGCCTCGGGCGACGCGGCGAGCCCTTCTTTCTCCAACCGGGCGAGGATGAAATTGTCGATCGGGTTGCGCACCCAGCCGGCATTTTTCACCGCGGGCGGCGCGGGCCGCGTAGGCTTGATGTAGGCCCAATGCTTCGCAACCTTCGGCCCTTGGTCTTGCTCCTCGCCCGGCCAGATGGCGCCTTGGTCGATCCAGGCCCGGACCAAGTCGATCTGCGCCGGAGCGAGCGGGTCGCCGCCCATCGGCATGCGCGGCTCATTCCCCAGGCCGAGGAGGCGTTGCACCAGGCGACTCTCCTGGCCCTTGCCGGGAATGATCACCGGCCCGGAAATCCCGCCCTTGAGCGCGAGTTTCTTGTCGTCGAGCCGCAGTTGGCCCATCGCCTTCTTCGGGCCGTGGCACTGGTAGCAGGCTTGTTGGAAGATGGGTTGGATGTCGCGGACGAAATCAACCGCCTGGCCGGCCGCTTTGCTGTTTGCCGGTTGCTGCGGCAGATAGACTGCGGCATAGCCGAGGGTGGAAACGAAGAGGCCGCAGACGAGGCCCTTCAATCCTTTTGTTACCTTGCTCGCCATGAGAGGTTGCTCCTTCGCCGATCTCGTCAAGGGCTTGCCTGATCACCCGCATTTGAGGTAACAAGTAGTGCGATGCTTGTCTGCCAGGGTCGAGCCCACTCAAGAAGGGTCAGAGGTAATAATGTGGATTCCGGCCTGGAATTGCAAGCACTCGCGAATCATCTAAGGAGGAATCATGAGCGACCCCAGATCGAAGCCAGCGCCGAGCAGCCGAACCCTGATGATGATCTTCTTGCTAGCCTTCCAGGCAACCGTTCAGGCCCAAGACCGCTCGTCACTTCCGAAGGCTTACATCCCCAGACTGGAGAAGAACCTCAAGGAGAACATCGCCCCCTTCTGGTATACCAAAAGCCTGGACCGCAAAAACGGCGGCTATATCATCAACTTCGGCCCACGCGGCGAGCCGAAGGGCGAAGGGACGAAGATGATCGTCACCCAGTCGCGCACGGTCTGGCTCTTCTCGCGGATGGCGAGGGCGGGCTACGGCGGCAAAGAGTATCTTGACGCCGCTGACTTGGGCTACCGCTTCCTCAAAGAGAAGATGTGGGACGCCAAGCACGGCGGCTTCTACTGGGAAGTCGATGCGACCGGCAACCAAAAATTGAAGCCCCGGAAGCACCTCTACGGGCAATCCTTCGCGCTCTACGCCCTCTCGGAGTACTACCTGGCCAGCCAGAAGCAGGAGGTGCTAGATTTCGCCATTCAATTCTTCAACCTCCTGGAGGCCAAGTCACACGACCGCACTTATGGGGGCTACGTCGAATTCTTCAATGAAGATTGGACGGCCCCGCCGTCGGGCGAGCCTTCTTATATGGGCGGCGAGCCCGGCTTCAAGCTGATGAACACCCACCTGCACCTGCTTGAAGCGATGACGACCTTCTACCGCGCCAGCAAGCTGCCGCTGGCCCGCGAGCGCCTGCTGGAACTCATCAACATCGAAAGCAACGCCGTCGTGCGCAAAGACCTGGGCGCCTGCACCGACAAGTACGAGCGCGATTGGAAGCCGAGGCTGGAGGGGGATTTTGCCAGAGTCTCCTACGGCCATGACATCGAGAACGTCTGGCTGCTCATCGACGCGTGCGATGCGGCGGGCGTGTCAACCTATCCCTTCCTCGACCTCTACCGCGCTCTGTTCGACTACTCGCTCAAATACGGGTATGACCGGGAGCAGGGCGGGTTTTATGACAGCGGCCCGTTCAACCAGCCCGCGACCAATCGCAACAAGACCTGGTGGGTCGAGTCCGAGGCCATCGTCAGCGCCCTGTATATGTACCGCTTGACGCGGGACCCGAAATACCTGGCGGTCTTTGAGCAGACCTACGACTTCATCGAGAAGTACCAGGTGGATTGGGAGCACGGCGAATGGCACGCCACCATCACCCCCGAAGGCCAGGCGCGGGGCGATAAGGCGCATGTTTGGAAAGCCGGCTATCACAACGGCCGGGCGATGATCGAATGCCTGGGGATCCTCAACCATTGGCCTGGGCAAAGCGATACCTTAAAGTAGTGCCGGAGGGCGCAGTAACGCGCGCCCTCTGAGCCCACGAATTCCCTTCCCCTCACCCACACACGAAGCCCCGTTTTGAGTGAGACCGGGGAGCGCAGGCAGGTCGGATCAACCCGCAGTCTTAAAGGGAATCTTCAAGCTCACCACTAGCCCGCCGCCGTCAGCATTCACCAACTCAAAGCGGTGTGCGGCGCCATGAAGTTGTTGGAGTCGAGCCCGCGTGTTGGCCAGGCCGATCCCCTCATTGAGCGCGCCCTCATCCCCGTTCGGCAAACCCGGCCCGTCATCGCGCACCTCCAGTTCAAGCATCCCGTCCTCGCGTCTGGCGCGAACTTCGATCCGGCCCGCCTCCTCGCGCGAGGCGATCCCGTGCCGGATCGCATTCTCGACCAGCGGCTGCAACACCAGGTTGGGCACCTGAGCGTCGAGCGCCGCCGGGTCGATCTCCAGCTGCACACTCAGCCGATCCGCGAAGCGGGTCTGCTCGATTTCCAGGTAGCGCTCCAGGAATTCCAGCTCCTGCTTGAGCGTGACCTCCTGCGCGCCGACGTTATGCAGGGTCAGGCGCAGCAGGTCGCTCAGCCGGGCGAGCATGCGGTCGGCGGCTTCGAGGTCGGTGTACATCAGCGCCGAAATCGCATGCAGCGTATTGAATAAGAAGTGGGGGTGGAGCTGCATCTTCAAGGCCTCGAGCTGAGCTTGAGCCAGGCGAGCTTCAAGCTGCAAAGATTGCATCTCCCGCTCCCGGTATTTGCGGTAGTAATCGAGGGCGAGGCTGAAGCTCACGATCAGCCAGTAGGTCAGGACGTTCCAGGGAAACTTGATGGCGAAGGCGGACTGAAACCGCTCCAGGAAGCCGTAAGCGGGAACCGAGCCCCGCCAGAGCCACTGGGTCAATGCGACCAGCAGCAGCGGCTGGAAGAGCGAGATCAGCACGCAAGCCGGGAGGTGGATTCTCAGCGCTTGAGACCAGCTCTGATCGTCCAGGTGCAGCAGCCGCGTGAGCCGCAGCACCAGCGGGGCCAGCGCGGCCCAGATGTACCAATCTAACAAAGAATAGCTCAGCGCTTGCCCCCACGGGATCGGCTGCCCGTAGACGCGAGTGTTGATGAAGTAGATTTGGACGCTGAAGGAGAGCCCGAGCAACGTCCAGAGGCCGAAGATGAGGCCCCACTTCACCCAGCGTCGCTCGATCACTAACCCGTCTTTCATGCTGGCTTGCCTTTGGTCTTGAACTTCGCGCGCCATCGTTGCCTTTACCACATTCAGGACCGGATCATATCATAGGCGCCCGGTCACCACGGGTGTTTAGAGTACCGGCTTCAGCCGGGCTTTTCTCTTTGCCATCGCAAAGCCCGGCTGAAGCCGGTACTCTAAACACTCGTACTCGAAGTGACCCGGACACTCAAGCGGAAACTTTGGGGGCGCCGTTTTCGCAGGGCGGCCGGAGAAGTATAATCGCGCAGCGAGGAGCGTGATATGGCGAGGGTCTACGTTTCATCAACCTATCTTGATTTGCGTGAGTGCCGCGAACAGGTTCGGCTTACCTTGCGGCGATTGGGGCACGAGGACGTGGCGATGGAGTATTACATTGCCGAAGACCAGCGGCCCGTCAACAAATGCCTGGCGGATGTGGCCGCGTGTGATTTGTATCTCGGGATCTTTGCGTGGCGGTACGGTTGGGTTCCCAAGGAAAATAACTCCGAGGGACTTTCCATCACTGAAATGGAATACCGCCAGGCAGTGGAAGAAGGCAAAACCTGTCTGATTTTTCTTCTGGACGGGAAAGCTCCCTGGCCGCCCGACTCCACCGATAGGGATCGAACAAGAATTGAGAAGCTCCGTGAGGAATCCAGTGAGAGACATGGTGGAATGCGGTTTACTTCAGCCGAGAATCTCGCGGTTCAGTTGGGAGCCACCCTCCAGAAGTGGCAAGAGGATAGCCGAAGGGGGAAGGAGGCGGAGACATTTGCGAAATACCTGGACTACCTCATCGAGCGCAACACCTACGTCGATCCGCGCGGGATTATGCAGACTGTGCGCTCGGTCTCGCTGAAGTTGGATGAGGTGCACGTGCTGCTGACGGCGGAGCGAGAGGTGATCAAAGACCAGATGCTGGATAAGCGGATGCTGCGGTTGCGCGCCGGTCTCGCAGTCGATGAAGTGATTGATGTGTCCGAGTTGGATGTCGGCTCGCCCTTCGCCCGGTCATTGATGGAGCCGCGCACGGAGCGGGTAGACCTGGCCCAGGCGGTGCGCGAGCATGCGCGGATCGTCGTCTTGGGCGACCCTGGGGCAGGGAAGACGACGCTGATGCGCTTTCTCGCTTTGCAGTTTGCGCTCTCGGTGCGGGATGCCGCCCCTGGAGTCCGTGACAAGGAAGGGCACGAATACGGCGAGGCGCGGATGCCGATCCTGGTGCGGATCGCCGAGTACGCGGATGCCTTCGCGAAGAATCATCACTTGAGGCTGCGTGAGTTCTTGCCCCACCTGTTCGGCAACATCGAGGCGCCGACGGAGGAGATTGCGAAGGTCTTGCACCAGGCGCTCAGCCGGGGCCAGGCGCTCGTCTTGCTCGACGGGTTGGACGAGATCATCGATTCGGGCGACCGGGCGCAGATCGCGCGGCAGATCGAGGATTTCGTAGCCGGGGCCGACCCGCGCAACCGGTTCGTCGTCACCAGCCGCATCGCCGGCTACCGGTCCGCAGCGCTCGGCGGCGAGTTCGTGCACTTCACGCTCCGCGATCTGGAGCGCGAGCAGATCGAGAAGTTCCTGAAGCGCTGGTGCATGGCCGTCGAGCGGTTTCATATGCCGGATGCGCCGGAGGCTGAGATCACGCGGCGGGCGCAGCGTGAGATTGACGGCATTCTGAATTCGGTGGATGAGAACGTGGGCGTCGAGCGGCTGGCTGCCAATCCGCTGATGCTGACCATCCTCGCGCTGATTCACCGGCAAGGGGCGCGGTTGCCGAGGCGGCGAGTCGATCTGTACGAACTGGCCACCAAGACGCTGCTCGAGGATTGGCGGCTGGCGCAAGTCCCGGCCGCGAAGGTGGTGCGTGAGAATGAAGCCTTGCGGCTGTTGGGGCCGCTCGCCTACTGGATGCACGCGAATAAGCCGTCGGGCCTGGCGCACGAGCGTGAGGTCAAAGACAAGCTCGCGGAGGCGCTGGCCGTCACGCGCAACCTCGCGCCTGATGATCCCAATGTGCAAGATGCCGTGGATGATTTCTTGCAGCGGGTGCGCGAGCACACGGGCATCTTCGTCGAGCGGGCGCCGCGCCAGTTTGGATTCATGCACCTCACCTTTGAAGAGTATTTCGCGGCCCGCGAGTTGGTGCGGCGGCGGAAGGAGGCAGCCACACGAATCTACCAGTGTCGTCATCAGCCTCGGTGGGAGGAGCCGATCCTGCTGGCGATTGGTTTTGTGAGTCACGCTTATCCTGACGAGGCGGGCGAGTTGATCCGGACGGCGATTCTGGCCGAGGGTGAAGAGGCGGCGGAAGAAGGATTCAAGCCGAGCCTTTATGAAGACGTGCTCCACCGCGATTTGCTTTTAGCTGCCAAGTGCATTGGGGATTGTGCGGAGGTGGAGGTGGGCTTGCGCCAGCAGGTGGTCAAGAACCTGGTCGATCTCTATTTGGAAGACAAAGGAGCAGGCAAATACGTACCGCTGCGCGAAAGGGTGATAGCCAGTTTAGAGTATTTTGTCGGAAGTGAGGCTGGAGGGGACGCCGCTAATTTTTTGCTAGCTGCGTTGCGCGATGAGAGCGCGGCTGTGCGGAGTAATGCGGCGGGGGCGCTGGGGAAAATCGGCACACCGGAGGCGGTACAGGCGCTGGTCAATGCGTTGCGCGACGAAAACGCAGATGTGCGACGTTATGCGGCGGGAGCGCTGGGGAAGATTGGAACATTGGAAGCGGTGCAAGCGCTGGTTAGTGCGTCGCGCGATGAGAACGTAGTCGTGCGGCGTATTGCGGCATGGGCGCTGGGAATGATGAAGGCAGGAACGCCAGAGGCGGTACAGGTGCTGGTTAGTGCATTGCGTGATGAGAGCGCGGCTGTGCGGGTTACCGCGGCAAGAGCGCTGGGAGCGATGAAGGCAGGAACGCCAGAGGTGGTGCAGGTGCTGGTCAGAGCGCTGCGCGATGAGAGCGCGGATATGCGGAGTAATGTAGCGCGGGCACTGGGGAATATCGGAGCGCCGGAGGCGATGCGGGCGCTAGTCAGCGTGCTGCGCGATAAGAAAGCGGCTGTGCAGCGTAATGCAGCGTGGGCACTGGGAGGGATGAAAGAGGGAACGCTGGAAGCAGTGCAGGCGCTGGTCAACGCATTGCGCGATGAGAGCACGGCTGTGCGACGTACTGCGGCAAGGGCGCTGGGAGGGATGAAAGGGGGAACGCCGGAGGTGGTAAAGGCGCTAGTCAGTGCGTTGCGTGATGAGAACGCAGATGTGCGACGTAATGCGGTGTGGGCACTGGGAAAGATTGGGGCGCCGGAGGCGGTGCAGGAACTGATCGGCGCGTTGCGCGATGAGAACGCGGATGTGCGGAGTAACTGTGATCACAAAGGGTAAGCCACTGGTTCGACCAGTGCGACTTGAACAGCTTTGAGCGTTCCGGGAGTAAGTTCTCCTTTGGGTGGCTTGATGAGCCCACACCAAAGGAGAACTTT
>Ga0070707_100000911_pt1 | contig 29327 bp, 31 predicted proteins | sample KBSK5502metaG_FD_65468 | JGI IMG/M metagenome (GOLD analysis project Ga0070707, IMG submission 65468) | Corn, switchgrass and miscanthus rhizosphere microbial communities from Kellogg Biological Station, Michigan, USA - KBS K5-50-2 metaG | ecosystem: Host-associated > Plants > Roots >... | reverse complement strand
GCGCCGAGCCCGCGAGCAATAGGGCCCCACTCAGCGCGCCCGCAAGGATGCGATACCTCCCGCCGGGCGCGCTCACGTCCGGCGAGCGTAGCACCCGCGGCCTTGACAGGCAATCGCGCGGGGGGGAATATGCGACCCATGCACTTCGGAATTTCGCTGCCTGGCCGTGGACCGCTCGCCACGCCGGACGCGCTCGTCAAGCTCGCCGAGAAGGCCGATGCGCTCCGCTTTTCTTCTCTCTTCGTAACCGATCACGTCGTGATCCCGACAAGCTACAGCTCGCCCTATCCGTACTCACCAACGGGAAAGTTCGCCGGCGACTGGACCAATGGCTATCTGGAGCCGCTGGCGCTGATGAGCTTTCTGGGCGGAGTGACCACCCGGATCCGTCTCGGCACCAGCGTGCTGGTCATTCCGTACCGCAACCCGGTGGTGACGGCGAAGATGCTCGCTACGCTCGACGTGATGTGCGGCGGCCGCGTCATCCTGGGCGCCGGCGTCGGCTGGCTCAAGGAAGAGTTCGAGGTGCTGGGCGCCCCGTCCTACGCCGAGCGGGGAAAAGTCACCGACGAGTACCTGCGCCTCATGCGCGCGTGCTGGACCCAGGAGCCCGCGGAGTTCAACGGCCCCCACTATCGCCTGCCGCCCGTCAGCGCGTTGCCGAAGCCAAAGCAGAAGAATGGCATTCCCATCTGGACCGGCGGCCACACCGACGCTGCTCTCCGGCGCGCAGGCGAGCTGGCCGACGGCTGGCATCCCATCGGGATGCGCGCGCCCGCGATGCTCTACCAGGCCGAATACGCGGAACGGGCGGCGATCGTACACGGCTGGGCGCGGAAAGCGGGCCGGGACCCCAAGAGCATCACGCTGAGCTTCCGCGTCCCGCTCGATCTGGTACCCAAGCGGGCCAAGCCGGCAGGAGGCGACCGGCTGCTCTTCCGGGGCACCGCGGCCGAAGTGATCGAAGACATCCGGAGCTACCAGGCGCTCGGGGTGACTCACTTCGTCTTCGACCTCGCGCCCCAGGACCTCCGCGGCGCCCTCGGGCTCATCGATCGTTTCGCCGAAGACGTCAGACCCAAAACCCTCCGGGCCACGAAGTAATCTGCCTCATGCCGTCAATTCCAGCTTCGGTCGCCGGCTTCATTTCCGCCGGGCGGGTCGGTCATCTGGGCACCGCCGACGCCTCGGGCCGCCCGCTCGTCGTCCCGATCTGTTATGCCTTCGACGGCGCGGCGCTGTTCTCCGCCGTGGACGCGAAGCCCAAGTCGGAGGCGCCCGAGCGCCTCAGGCGGATTCGAAACATCCGGGCGAATAAAAAGGTCTCGGTGGTCATCGACCATTACGACGAAGACTGGGCCCGCCTGCGCCATGTGCTCATCCAAGGGGATGCCGAGGTTCTGACGGGTGGCGTCGAATTCTCCCGCGGCGCCGATCTCCTCCTCGAGAAGTACCCGCAATACCGGTCGATGGGGCTGAGTCGCGACACCGGAGTCATGATCAAGGTCACGGCCGCGCAGGTACAGGAATGGCGTTACTCGAAGTAACGGCGCTGGACCGCGCGCTCGACCGGGTTTGCGAGGGGCGGACGCCCGGCGCAGACGAAGCCGCGGCGCTGCTCGACACACCCTCCGCGCGGATGCCGGCGCTGCTCGCCGCCGCCGCCGCGATCCGGGATCGCGGCCACGGCCGGCGCATTACCTTCTCGGCCAAGGTCTTCGTGCCGCTCACGACCCTCTGCCGGGATTACTGCGGCTACTGCACGTTCCGCAAGGATCCGGGCGAGCCGGGCGCGCTCTCCATGACGCCGGACCAGGTCCTCGCGCTCGCCACGGCGGCCGAGCGGCTCGGCGCCAAGGAAGCGCTCTTCTCGCTGGGCGACAAGCCTGAGGCGCGTTTCGCCGAGCATCGCGACTTCCTGCGTCGCCTCGGTCACCGGACCACCCTCGAGTACCTTCGGGCCGTGAGCGGGCTCGTGCTCAGCGAGACCTCGCTCCTGCCCCACGTGAACCCCGGGCTCATGACCGAACGTGACCTCGCGGCGCTGCGCGAGGTCAGCGTGAGCATGGGTCTCATGCTCGAGAGCGTATCGGAGCGCCTGCTGGAGCGCGGCGCCGCCCACGACCGGGCGCCTGACAAAGTGCCGGCCCGCCGCCTCAAGACCCTTGTGCTCGCAGGCAAGCTCGCCATCCCATTCACCACCGGCATCCTGATCGGGATAGGCGAGACCAAACGGGAGCGGGCCGACTCTCTCCTCGCCATCAGGGATCTCCACGAGCGTTACGGGCACATCCAGGAGGTCATCATCCAGAATTTCCGGACGAAGCCGTCCATCCCGATGCGGGACTGCCCCGAGCCCGGACCGGAGGATCTCCTCCGCACCGTCGCGGTCGCGCGGCTCCTCCTCGGCCCCAGCATGAACATCCAGGCACCGCCGAATCTCACGGCGGAGGGATACGAGCGCCTCCCGGCCGCCGGGCTCAACGACTGGGGCGGCATCTCACCCCTCACGCCAGACCACATCAACCCCGAGCGACCATGGCCCATGCTGGCCGAGCTGCGCCGGCGCACGGAGGCCGCGGGACACCAGCTGCGCGAGCGCCTGGCGATCTATCCAGGGTACGCGACCCGCGCCGAGTTCCTGGACGAGCGGCTGCGGCGGCGAGTCTCGGCGCTCATCGACGACGACGGCTTGGTGAGACCCGAGCTGGAAAGGTGGAGATCGTGGTGATGCAGACCGACGCCGCGCAGTCCATCAACCTCGACTGGGCCGGCCGCGACATCCGCCATGTCCTCGACCGGGCGCTGGATGGCGGCGAGTTGTCCGTGGAGGACGGGATCCGACTGACGGCGGTGACAGGCCGGGATCTCCAGGCGCTGACGCTCGTTGCGGACGAGCTGCGACGGCGCCACGCCGGCGACGTCGTGACCTATGTCGTCAACCGCAACATCAACTTCACCAATGTCTGCATCAAGCACTGCACCTTCTGCGCCTTCAGCCGCGACCACCGCGAGGAGGAGGGCTATTTCCTCCCCATGGACGAGGTCGTTCGCCGCGCGATCGAGGCCTGGGAGATGGGCGCGACCGAAGTCTGTATCCAGGCGGGCCTGCCGCCGAAGCTCGACGGCGATTACTACATCGATCTGTGCCGCGCCATCAAGGCCGCCGTGCCCGAGATGCACCTGCACGCCTTCTCGCCGGAGGAAATCCTGTACGGCTCGACGCGCTCCGGCATGCCGATCCCGGCGTACCTCGCCGAGCTCAAGCGCGCGGGGCTCGGGACGCTCCCGGGCACGTCGGCCGAGATCCTGGATCAGGGGATCCGCGACCTGATCGCCCGAGGCCGGATCACCGTCGCCCAGTGGGTCGAGGTGATCACGGCGGCCCACGCCCAGGGCATCCGCACGACTTCCACCATCATGTACGGCCACGTGGAGCGCACCGAGCACTGGATCCGGCACATGAGCCTGCTCCGTGACATCCAGAAGGAGACGGCCGGCTTTACCGAGTTCGTCCCGCTCTCCCTCATCTACCAGGAGGCGCCCATGTACCGGCGCGGGCTCGTGCCCGGCGTGCGGACCGGCGCGACCGGACTCGAGGTGGTGAAGATGCACGCCATCGCGCGCCTCTTCCTCGGTCCCACCTTCCGCAACATCCAGTGCTCGTGGGTCAAGGAGGGACCCAAGCTCGCCCAGTATCTCCTCGCCGCCGGGGCGAACGACGTGGGCGGCACGCTCATCAACGAGTCCATTTCAACGTCAGCCGGCGCCGCGCACGGCCAGCTGGTGCCGCCCGTGGAGCTGCGCCGGCTCATTCGGGACGCGGGGCGCGTTCCCGCTCAGCGCAATACGGTCTATGAGCTGCTCAAGCTCTACCGCAGCGAGGCGGACGATGAGGACTCGCCGCTGGACCACGTGGACGATGCCGAGGCGCGCTTCGGCTCCTATCGCCTGCTGGCCGCGTCGGGGAAGTTCCGCTTCCCGCACCCGCTGCGCAGTTCGGAGGGGTGACGCCGCGAGCGGTTCGACGCAAGGTTGCTGTTGAGGAGGCCGCGCCGGTTGAGTAGAATACGGCACTGGCTTCGCGGAATCCGCGACTGACCTTGACGGCTCTGCCGTTCACTCTCAACCTCACAACGGAGAGGATCACATGGCCAAATCGATGACCAAGTCCGCCATCATCGCGCATCTCGCGGAGAAGACCGAGCTGTCCAAGAAGCAGGTGACGGACGTCATGGACCAGCTTCTCGCGCTCGCCATGAAGGAGGCGAAGAACGTCTTTGTCGTCCCCAACTTCGGCCGGCTCGTGCTCGCGAACCGCAAGGCGCGGATGGGCCGCAACCCGCAGACGGGCGAGCCGCTCAAGATCCCGGCCAAGCGCGTCGTGAAGTTCCGCCTCGCGAAGTCGCTCAAGGACGCGGTGCTTGGAAAGAAGTAGGACCTGGGGGGAGCTCGCCTTTCGCCCTCTGGCGGCGCCCTGGAGCGAGGCGCTTGAGCTGTTCGGCTTCGCTGGCGCCTCCGCGCCGGCGCCCGCCGGCGTGGAAGCCGGCTGGGGCGCGTGGGACGGCTCGCGACTCGTCGGCGCGCTTCTGTTCGAGCGCTCGGGCCCCGTGGCGCTGCTGCACGGGCCGGTGATGGTCGCCCCGCCGACCACCTCTCCAGAGGCCGTGCTCGATGGGGCCGAGCGGCTCTTGACCGAAGCCCTGGCTCACGCCGAGCGCGCCGCAATCGCCACGATCTTCACCCGACCGCAGGGCCTGGACCGGCTCTGGGTGCGGGCGGGGTTCATCCCGGTGCCGGAGGCCGAGCTCCCCGGCGCCCTTCGCGGGCGGCCGGGTGTGGGGCTCTTCGGCTGGCGCGGCGGCACCGCCCTCTGGAGCACGGCGAGCCGCGGCGCCCCGCGCAACAATTCGATAGCCTCCGACCGCTGATCCGGAGCGCCCCGTGCAGCTCGTCGCGCTGGCCGGCGGAACCGGGGCCGCAAAGCTTCTCCGCGGCCTGAGTCGCCTCGTGCCGCCGCGGGACCTCACCATCGTCGTCAATACCGGCGACGACACCGAGCTTTGGGGCCTGCACATCTCCCCCGATCTCGATACCGTCTGCTACACGCTTGCCGGCGTCATTGATGCAACCCGCGGCTGGGGGCTTGCCGACGAGACGTTCCAGGCGCTCGGCCAGATGGCGCGCTTCGGAGAGCCCAGCTGGTTCAGCCTGGGCGATCGCGATCTCGCGACTCACCTCCACCGCACCCGCCTGCTCCGCGAAGGCCGCACCTTGAGCGACGCCACCGCCGCGATCGGAGCGGCGCTCGGCGTGAAGTCGCGCATTCTCCCGATGTCGGATCAGCCGGTGCGGACCCGTGTGCTCGGGCCGGACGGCTGGCTGGACTTTCAGGAGTACTTCGTTCGGGAGAAGGCTCAGGTCGAAGTGCGCGACGTCGCCTATGACGGCAGCAGCGCGGCCAACGCGGCGCCCGGCGTGCTCGAGGCCATCGCCGGCGCGCGCGCGGTGATCGTCTGCCCGTCGAATCCCGTCACGTCCATCGGGCCGATCCTCGCCGTGCCCGGGATCGTCGATTCCCTCACCCGGAGCGCGGCCACCATCATCGCCGTGAGCCCGATCGTCAGCGGCAACGCCGTCTCCGGCCCCGCCGGACGTCTCATGGCGTCGCGCCGTTTGCCCGTCTCCGCCGCCGGCGTTGGCCGCCTCTACGCGCCCTGGCTCGACGTGCTGATCCTGGACGAGCGGGACCGCCAAGAAATCCCCGAGGTCCTCCAGCTTGGTGTCTCCCCAGTCACTGCGCAGACCATCATGGCGACGCGCGAGGACGAAATCGCTCTGGCGCGCCGGGTGCTGGAGGTCCTCGCGTGAGGCTCCTCGCGGCAGTGCCCGTCAAGGACCTGGTCAATGCCAAGCAGCGCCTGATCTCCTTCCTCTCGGCCAGAGAACGACGGGAGCTGGCGCGCGCGATGCTCGACGATGTTCTCGAGGCTCTCGTCTCGGCTCTTCCCGGGTCCGTCGTCGTGGTCACGGCGGATGCGGAGGTCATGGAGCTGGCGCGGCGCCGCGGCGCCGACTGCCTGATCGAGAGCGCCAACCGCGGCCATACGGAGGCCGTGGCGCTCGCCCAACGGTCGGCCCGTGCGGGGGGCCTCGACGGATTCCTCACCATTCCAGGCGACGCGCCCTGCGTGACGGCCGAGGAGGTCTCGACGCTCGTCGCGGCGCTCCCGAACCAGCGCGGTGCCGCCTTCGTGCCGTCGCTCTCGGGCTTCGGCACCAATGCCGCGCTGCTCGCGCCCCCGAACCTCATGCCGCTGAAATTCGGGGAACCGTCCTTCGAAAATCACCTCGAGGCAGCGCGCGAGCGCGGCCTCAATCCCGTCGTGCTGCAACTGCCCGGAGTCGGCCTTGACATCGACTCCCCCGAGGACTTGCGGCTGCTGCTCGGCGGCGGGACTCCCACCCGGAGCGCCGCGCTGCTGCGGACCTGGGACATTCCCGCCCGCCTCGCGCTGCGCTCCTAGCCGTGCCGCCGCGCTACGAAGTCATCGGCGTCGAGGGGCTGCCCGAGATCACCCGCGGCGACGACCTCGCCCGCCTGATCCGGGAATCGGCGGCGCGGCAAGGCACGCCGCTGGCAGCCCGAGATCTGTTAGTCGTCAGCCAGAAAATCGTCTCCAAAGCGGAGGGCCGCGTCGTCCGGCTGTCGGCCGTCACGCCCTCGCCCCGGGCACGGGCCGTCGCCGCCGAGCTCGGACGCGATCCCAGGTTGATCGAAGTGATCCTCGCCGAAAGCCGACGCGTCGTACGCCAGGACATGGGCGTGCTGATTGTCGAGACGCACCACGGCTGGGTATGCGCCAATGCCGGCGTGGACCAAAGCAACGTGGACGCCGACACGGCCTGCCTGCTGCCCGAAGACGCCGATCGCTCGGCGCAAGCGCTGCGCGAGCGGCTCGCGGCACTGACGCACCTCGATCTCGCCATCGTCGTCGCGGACACCTTCGGGCGGCCGTGGCGCGAAGGCCTCACCAATGTCGCCGTAGGCGTGGCCGGCTTCCGCCCCCTGAAGAGCTACCTCGGCGAGCGGGATCCGGCCGGCCACGTCCTGCAGGCCACGATCCTCGCTCTTGCCGATGAGCTCGCCGGCGCCGCCGAGCCGGTCATGGGTAAGCTCAAGCGGATCCCCGTGGTCATCATCCGCGGGCTGGACTGGGAGGCCGGCGACGGCAGCAGCCGCGAGCTTCTCCGCGACGCCGCGCGGGACCTGTTTCGTTAGCCGCCGGGTCGAGGAAGGGGCGCATGCGCATCGGCATCGTCGGAGGGACCGGCAAGGAGGGGTCAGGGCTCGGGCTGCGCTGGGCAGTGGCGGGGCACGAAGTGATCATCGGCTCGCGTGACGCCGAGCGTGCCCGGGGCAAGGGCGCCGAGCTCGCCGCCGCCACGCCCCACGCGCGAGTGATCGGGATGTCCAACCGCGACGCGGCGGCGGCCGCCGACGTCGTGGTTCTGACCTTGCCGGCGAATGGCCTCGGGGCAATCCTGCCCGACATCAGAGACGCCTGCCGCGGCAAAGTCGTGATCAGCACCGTCGTCCCGCTGACCTTTGGCGGCGGCCGCCTCTTCACGCCGCCGCCTCAGGGGTCGTCGGCCGAGGAAGCGCAGGACATCCTCGGCCCCGATGCCCGAGTCGTGGCAGCCTTTCACCACATCGCCGCCCACGAACTTGCCGCCGGCGACCAGCCGATCGACTGCGACCTGCTGTTCTGCGGAGGCGACGCCGACGCCAAGCAGCTGGTCGCCAATCTGGCCTCCTCCATGGGGCTTCGCGCGGTGGACGCGGGTCCCTTGAGCAATGCCGGGCCGCTCGAGGGCATCACCGCGGTGCTCGCCACCATCAACCGCCGCTACAAGCTGAAGAACTCTGGCATCAAGATCACTGGTCTCCCCTAGACAGAGAGGATCGAGGTATGGCCGAAGAGCCCGTCGTCGTTTCAGCCCGGCGCCTCACCGACTTCATCGTCTCGGTGCTGGAGGCTCTCAAGATGTCGCCGAAGAACGCCGCCCTCACCGCCGAGCTCATGGTGCGCACCGACCTGCGGGGCGTGGACTCTCACGGCATCGGCATGCTGCCCAGGTACGTGGAGTGGACCCGTGCCGGGTTCATCCATCCCTGGGCCGAACCGGCGGTGGTGCGGGACGAGCTGGCCACCGCCCTGGTGGATGGGCAGAAGGGCCTGGGCCATCCCGTCTCGGTCATGGCCATGCAACTTGCGATCGCCAAGGCCGAGACCTACGGCCTCGGGATCGTGGCCGTCCGAAACTCGAATCACTTCGGCGCCTGCGCGAACTACTCGATGATGGCCCTCGAGCGCGGCATGATCGGCCTCGCGTTCACGAACTCTCCCTTCGTCGCCATGGTGCCCACCTTTGCCAAGAAACCCATGATGGGGACCAACCCGCTGAGCCTGGCCGCGCCCGCGGGCAGCCATGCGCCCTTCGTTCTCGATATGGCCACGTCGACTGTCGCGGTGGGCAAGCTCACCATCGCCTCGCGGTGGAACAAGCCCATCCCCGCCGGCTGGGCACTCGACGAGACCGGAACGCCGACGACAGACGCCAGGGCGGCACTCGCGACGCGGCTGCTCTCGCCGCTCGGCGGCACCCGCGAGCTCGGCGGTCACAAGGGTTATGGCCTCGGCGTGCTCGTGGACGTCCTCTCCGGCGTGCTATCGGGCGGGGTTTACGGCAATCTCTTCGACCGGACCGGCATGCGCGCGAAGCAGCAGCTCAATACGGGCCACTGTTTCGCCGCGATCGACATCAAGCGCTTCCGGCCGGTCGAGGAGTTCCAGGCGGCGATGGACGACATGCTCGGCGCGCTCAACGCCGCGCCCCGGGCCGACGGGCAGGAGCGCGTCTACACCGCAGGCGAGCCGGAAGCGGGAACCGAAGCCCTGCGCCGCCGCCACGGCATCCCGCTGGCGCCGGCGCTCGTCGCGCAGGTGAACGGAATCGCCGCCGATCTGAGCGTCGGGCCCCTGACTGCGGGGCTCGCCTAGCGTCCGAGCAAGACCTGCGCCACCCGATCGACGTCAGCGAGGTCGTCGAAGAAGAGATCTGGCTGCTCGGCGAGCAGCTGCTCGCGCGCGTATTGACCGGTGGCCACAGCCACCGCCACGGCGCCAAAGGCCCGGGCGCAGTCGATGTCGTGCGGCGTGTCGCCGATCACCACGACGTCTGGCGGCTGAAACGCGTGCCCCACGAGGGCCTGGGCCCGTCGCGCGGCCAGCGAGGGCAAACGTCGTCGATCCAGATCGTCCGAACCAAAGGCCCCGACGGAAAAGAAGGGCCAGAGGCCCGCGGGTGCGAGCTTGATGCGGGCCCCTTCCTCGATATTGCCCGTCACGAGCCCGATCAGCGCGCCCTCGGCGCGATCGAGCCGCCGCACGAGCTCGGCCACCCCCGGCAGCGTGATCACGGCCGAGCCGTCGCCGATCTCGGCAGCCAGGCCGCGCGCGTACTCCTCGAAGACTTCGTCGAGCCGCGGCTTCACAGCCTCTTGCGGGACCCCCGCCGCCTCCATCACGTCGAACACGATGCGCTGGTCCGTCCTGCCGCGGAGGTCGTACTCGTCGATCGCGCCGGCCGTGCCGAAGACGCGCTCGAGGGCAGCCTTGAAGGCCCGGCGGCCCGCGCCCCGGGCGGACACGAGCGTGCCGTCGATGTCGAAGAGCAGGAGCCGCATGCAGGAGCTAGCGCGGCAGCGTCAGGGCGAGAGAGCGGAGGCGCGACACGATGGGCGGGAAGCGCTCCAGCAAGGCATCGACGTCGGCCGCCGTGCTCCACCGCCCCAGGGTGAAGCAGAGCGAGCCGGCCATCTCCTCCGGCGTGCAGCCGACCGCGCGGAGGACGTGGGACGGAGTCTGAGTCAGCGACGAGCAAGCCGAGCCTGAGGAGGCGGCAACCCCGGCCAGGTCGAGATCGAGCAGCACGCTGTCGGCCTTCACGCCGCGCAGCACGACACTCACGTGATGCGGCAGGCGCGCGGCCCGCGATCCGGTGAGACGGCAATTCGGAACCGCCTCGACGAGGCCCATGATGAGCCGGTCGCGGAGCGATTTGAGTCGCGCCACCTCCTCGTGGGTCAGCGTGCGCATCAGCTCCGCCGCCACACCCAGCCCGACCAGGCTCGGCAGGTTCTCGGTGCCGGAGCGCAGGCCGCCCTCCTGGCCGCCGCCCAGCAGCTGCGGCAGAAGCTTGATGCCGGGCCTGACCCAGAGCGCGCCCGTGCCGGGCGGTCCGTAGATGTCGTTGCCCGAGAGCGTGAGGAGGTCGACGCCGGCGGTTTGCGCATTCAGCGGCACGCGGCCGAGCGCGCCAACCGCGTCGACGTGGAACGGCACGCCCGCCGCCCGCGTGAGCCGGCCGATCTCGGCGAGCGGCTGGAGTGTGCCGATCTCATTGCTGGCCGCGCCGACCGAGACGAGAACGGTCTCGGGAGTGAGCGCGCCGCGGACCGCCTCGGGATCCACGCGTCCGTCCCTGTCAACCGGAAGAAACGTAAGCGCCGCTCCGGCTTTCTCCAGATCGCGACAGGCGTTGACGACCGAAATGTGCTCGACTGGCGAGAGCACCACCCGGGCCCCGTGCGCTTCGCGTGCTCGGAGCGCGACTCCGCGGATCGCCAGGTTGTTGGCCTCGGTGGCGCACGAGGTGAAGATCACGCCGGCCGGCGAGCCCCCGCAGAGACGACCGACCTTTGCCCGCGCCGCGTCCAATGACTCGCGCGCCTCGGCTCCAAGCGAGTGGCGCGCGGAAGGGTTGCCAATGCCGGCCTCGAGGAAAGGACGCATGACCGCCAGCACCCGAGGATCGACAGGAGAGAAGCCCGAGTAGTCCAGGTAGATCCGCTCGGGCTGGGCCGCGCCGGGCTCCACGCCGCTACCGTGTCTTCCGAACCAGGAACCGGTAGATGCCCTCTTCGTGCAGCAGGTCGACGAGGTCGTGGCCGGTGATGTGGACCCAGCTCTTCATGTCGGCCTCCGAAGCGGGATCATCGGAGCGCATCTCCAGCAGCTGACCCACGGCCATCTGCTGGATGGCTTCACGGGTCTTGACGATCGGCATCGGACAGAACAGCCCAATGCAATCGATCTGCTTGTCAGCATTGAAGACTTTGGACTCCTGCGCCATAAGGCGATACCGTACCCCAGGCCTTGCGGCCCCGTCAAGGAGAGGGGCTGGAGCCTACCCGGCCCCCGAAATATTCCTTCCGGGGGCCCGGGACCCCGCTATTCTGAAGGGCATGATCGACGGCCGAGCGGTACACCTCCCCGACCGGACGAACTGACCAGCCCCCATGGCCGAGCGCCGTAGATCAGTCCCGAGCTCCGCCGGGCAGCGCGTCAAGCGCAAGGTCATCGTCGCCCTGGCGCTGACTACCTTCGTTCCGCTGCTCGTCGTCACCTACTGCTTGTACGCCTACACGTGGCCGTTCCTGACCCCGGAGCGCCAGGCCCAGGACCTGCCGTGGATGCTGCTTCTCCTCGCTTTCACCGGCGTCATGATGACCGCCGGCAGCTTCCTGCTCTGGGATCTCGCCAAGTCCGTGGCGCGGACCGCCGAAGCCGTCGCGGGAGCGAAGAAGCCCTCCCTCGCGAGCCCGCAGGTGGCGGCCGCCTCCAACCCCGAGCGCGAAGCGGTGAGACAGTACGTCCAGCAGAACGACGAAGTGGATGCCCTCATGCTCTCCTTCTCGCGGATGCTCAGCACCATCGAGCAGCAAGCCGCCGATGTCAACCAGTACTCGAAACGGCTGGACGCGGCCTACAAGGAACTCGAATCGACCAACGCCCGTCTGAAGGAGTTCTCGTTCAAGGACGAGGTCACGGGCCTGTACAACCGGCGCTTTTTCTCGATCCGGCTCGAGGAAGAAGTGTCCCGCTATCGCCGCTTCAACCACCCCGTGTCGGTGGTCCTCTTGGACCTGGATGGTTTCAAGGCCGTCAACGACGACCTCGGCCACGCGGCGGGGGACGAAACGCTGCGCGGCATGGCCGACATCCTGCTCAAGCAGTCGCGCGGGATCAACGTGATCTGCCGGTATGGAGGCGACGAGTTCGCCGTCCTGCTGGTGGAGACGTCCAAGAACGGCGCGAGGCTGTACGCGGACCGCATCCGATACATCCTGTCCAGCTCGACGTTCAGCCACGGGAGGCGCGTGACGGCCAGCTTCGGCATCGCCTCGCTGCCGGAAGACGTGACCCCTTCGACCGAGGAGCTGATCCGGGCCGCCGACGAAGCGCTCTACGCGGCCAAGCGGGCGGGTAAGAACCGCGTGTCGGTGCATGAGGACATCGGCGCAACCCCGACCGTGCGGCCGGGCGCCAAGGTGGAATGAGCCCGTCCGCGATGCAGAAGCACATCCTGATCGTAGAGGACGATCGACAGGTCCAGGCGGCGCTCTACGAGGTCTTCGTTTCAAACGGCTACTCCTGCCAGGTGACCAGCAACGGCCTCGAAGGGCTTCGCGCCTTCGAGGCCTCGCGCCCCCCGCTCACGATCACCGACATCAAGATGCCGGTGATGGACGGCCTGCAGTTCCTCAAGTACGTCAAGGCCAACGAGAGCGATGCGGCCGTGATCGTGCTGACCGGCGTCGGGGACGTCAAGACGGCCGTGGAGAGCCTCAAGTACGGCGCTTACGACTTCATCATGAAGCCCGTCAACATGGACCAGATCCTGCTGGCCGCCGAACGGGCTCTCGAGCGACGGCAGCTGCTGATCGAGCGGCGGGAGTACGAGGTGTTGCTGGAGCGGCGTGTTGCCGAGGCGACGCGCGACCTTGCGCGCACGCTCGAGGAGCTCGAGGCCACCTACCAGGCCACGCTCGAGGCCCTGGGCTCGGCCATCGAAACCCGGGACGTGGGCACCGAGCTGCACTCGCGCCGCGTGCACGAATACACGCTGTCGATCGCGCGCGCCCATGGGATGACGGCCAGTGAGCTGCGCCCGCTGGCCAAAGGAGTCCTGCTCCACGACATCGGCAAGATCGGCATCCCCGACGCGATCCTGCTCAAGCCCGGCCCGCTCACCGCGGACGAGTGGCGAATCATGCGCACCCATCCCGACCTGGGCCGCCGAATCCTCGAGCGCATTCCGTTCCTCCGCGACGCGATCCCCATCGTCTACCATCACCACGAGCGGTGGGACGGGACGGGTTATCCGCTCGGGCTCAAGGGCGAGGAGATCCCACTCGGCGCGCGCGTGTTCGCCGTGGCCGATGCCTTTGACGCGCTGACCTACGACCGGCCCTACTCCCGCGCCATCTCGTTCGAGGAGACGCGCGAGCGGATTCGCGACGCGGTGGGCACGCACTTCGATCCCGGTGTGGTAAAGACCTTCCTGGCCATGCCGCTGAAGATCTTCGAAGAGATCCGCGACCGCTCGCGGAATTGGTCAGTCCGTTAAGCCGGTTCTTTCAAGCCGTACTTCTCCACCGCGTAGGCCTTCTGTTTGTACTTCTGCACCTTACCCGATCCGGTGAGTGGGAACCGGTCCACGATCTCGACGTATTTCGGCACCTTGAAATTAGCGATTTTGCCGTGGGCGAAGGCGACCATCTCATCGGGGGTCAGCGCCTCGCCCTCCGCGCGGTCCGGAAATCGCTCGGCCGAGCGGTCCAGCATCTCGCCCAGCGTGAGGGCAGGGCCCAGCTCCATCACCGCACCTGCGCCTGGTCGATCCGTTCGACCAGCTGCCGGGCCTTGTTGGTCGCCGCGTCGAGCTCTTCCTGGGGGATGCCTTCTTGCCGGGCGCGCTGGATATGAAGGATCAGCCGCTGCACGCGCTCCACGGCCGGAGCTCGCGCCCCTTCCGCGAGGAGTCCCGGGATCGCTCCCGCGTCAGCCTCGGCAATGCCTTCGAGCGTCCGCACCAGGGCGTCCCGCACCTGACGCTGGCGCCGGGCATCGATCTCGCGCATGCCCAGGGCATGGAACAGCGCCTCGACGGCCGCATCGAAGCTGCCCGATTTCAGCCGCCGAAGGCCCAGCTTCGCGTAGCCGCGCCACAACCGGCGAATAATGGCCGTGCTGTGCGCCGGCAACGTCCCATCGCCGAGTCCGGCCAACATGGCCTGCGCCGTCTCCAGCGCCACGACGGCCTGAGTCTCGTCCGCGATGCCACGGATCGCGGGCAGCGTCAGCCGCTCGATCTCTTCGAAGAGCGCGGCCGACAGCGTCTCGAGCAGCGTCTGGCCGCGATCGGCGGGAAGCTCGCCCCGGTCCACGCCTTGCTGCACCAGTGCGCGTGCCTCACCGAAGTCACGGCGCCGAATCAGAGCCCCCGCCACCTCCCAGTAGCCGTCGCCGAGCGCTTCGCTGGCGTGCTCGAGCAGGGCCGTGGGAACGCCATCGCCCGGCACGGCGGCCAGCCGCCACCGCAGCCACACCTGGGCGAGTCGGGGGCTGGTGATACGCTCCTGTGCGCCCTCGGGCGCGCGCTCCGCGAGCTCGAGCAGGCGACGACCCACGCGGACCGACAGCGCCGCCACGCGGGGTGGGCAGGCTGCCCACCCCGCCCCTTCGGGATCGTCCAGCGCCGCGACCAACGCGGCCTCGAACGCGAAGCGCGCGTCGCCGTGCTCGGCGACGGCGTGATGGGAAAGCCCGACCAGGGTCCACAGCGCGGCCATCGCATGGGAGTGGGAGAACACCTGGCGCTCCTCCCCACCCGTTCCGCTGACACGCAGATAGGGCTCGGCGGCGGCGAGCAACTCTCGATGCTTGGCGCTCTGGTAGAGGGTGACGGTAGCCTCGAGCAGCGCGAGCTGGGGATCGCCGGGGACCCGCGAGTCCGGCGCGCGATCCGCCTCAACGCCCTCGGTCTCGAGCAGCGAGACATCCTCGGGAGCGGCTACCGCGCGGCGGCGGAGGGTTTCACGCGCCGCGGGCTGGCCGGACGAAGTGGCGGCGCCTGGCCGCTGCTGCCGGAGGGGTTCGACGGGGCGGCGCGCCCGCCGCTCGAGCGCCCGTGGGCGGTTCTCAAGCGCCTGCGCCAGGCCGATGAACAGCAGAAGCCCCGCGCCCAGCGCCAGCAGGGCAATCAGCGCCTCTTCGACCGTCACGCCGCCTCCTCCGACGAGCCCCTCGCCCGCGGTTTCTCCGTGGCCAACCCTATCACGCCGGGCGGAGTTTCCACGATCCTTTGGCCCGCCGCGCCGGGCCACGGCACCTTTGAGTTCGGGGGTCGGCTGGAGGTATCATGAGGCGCGGTCCCAACCCACATGGCTGAGGAGGCTGAATGCGTCGAGTCGCCGTGATTGGAGTCGGCGTCACCAGATTCGGCAAACACGACCTCACCAGCGCGGAGCTCTTCGCGCAGGCGGCTCGCGACGCCATCATCGACGCCGACATCTCGCCGTCGGCCATCCAGGCCCTCTATTACGGCAACGTGACCGGCGGCGAAGGCGAGCACCAGCTCCACCTCGGCCCGCTGGCGGCCACGCTGCTGGGCCTGCCCACGATCCCGACCACCCGGTTCGAGAACGCCTGCGCGACGAGCCATGCCGCCTTCCGCCATGCCGTCACGGAGATCGCCAGCGGCAGCTCGGATGTCGTCATGGTCGGCGGCGGCGAGCGCGTTCTCAATGTCCCGACAGAGGCCGCGACCGAATACTTCGCCTACTGCTCCGACGCCTCCTTCGAGCAGCCCGCCGGCCTGACCTTTCCAGGCGTGTTTGCGCTGATCGCGCGGGCCCACATGGACAAGTACGGCACCACCGAGGAGCAGATGGCGCACGTCGCCGTGAAGAACCACCGCCACGGGGCCTTGAACCCCAAGGCGCAGTTCCAGAACGAGATCACGCTGGAGACCGTGCTCAAAAGCGCATACGTGGCGGACCCACTCAAGCTCTTCGACTGCTGCCCGTTCACCGACGGAGGCGCCGCCATCATCCTGGCCGGCGAGGAGGTGGTCAGAGCGCGGAAACGGGCCGTATGGGTGCTCGGCACCCAGGCGGCGACCGACACGATGTTCATGCACGAGAAGCGCGACCTGAGCCGTGTCCCCGCTACAGAGCGGGCCGCCGCGGGCGCCTACCGCCAGGCCGGCTTGGGCCCTGCCGATGTGGATGTGGTCGAGCTGCACGACTGCTTCACCATCGCCGAAATCGTCGCCACCGAGGGGCTGGGCTTCTTCGAGCCGGGCACCGGCGGCTTCGCCGCCGAAAAGGGCTGGACCAGTCTCGGCGGCAAGCTACCCGTGAATCCCTCCGGGGGACTGAAGGCCAAGGGCCACCCGATTGGTGCCACCGGCGCCGCCCAGATCGCCGAGATCGCCACCCAGCTCCGGCGGGAAGCCGGGCCCAGGCAGGCGGACGGCGCCTCGATCGGCCTCGTCCACACTCTCGGCGGCAATGCCGCCACCGTCCTCGTGAGCCTGTTCGGCCGTGACTGAACGCGTGATCACGCTCAAGAACTTCTTCGAGGAAGCCCGCGCGGGACGGCTGACGGCCATCAAGTGCGGGCATTGCGGCGAGCTGGCCATCCCACCGAAGGAGTTCTGCCCCGGCTGCCAGCAGCGGGCGTGGTCCGCCGTTCCGCTCAGCGGCATGGGGACGGTCGTGTCGTTCACCATCATCCGGGTGCCGCCCCGCGGCGCCCCGGCGCCAGCCCCCTACGCCGTGGCCGTCGTGAAGCTCGACGAGGGAGTCTCCCTGCTGGGCCGCGTCGTGGACATCCCCTTCGAGGCGCTCAAGGCCGGCCTGCCCGTCCGGTTCCGCCCACTCGTAGCCGAGCATCAGACCGGGATCGGATTCGGCCCCGCCTAAGTCCAGTCTGAGACGGAGCCGTCATCGCTGACATCGTCGCGGCAGCACTCACGGCCCACGCGCCCCTCATCACCGGGAGGCCGGAGGTCTCGAAGCCCGAGCAGCGCGATCGGCTCCACGCCGGCTTCCACGAGCTGCGCCGGCGGTTCGCCGCCGCGCGCCCCGATCTCCTCGTGACGTTCGTGAACGACCACCTCCAGAATTTCGCCTACAACAACCTCCCCGCCTTCTGCGTCGGCCTCGCGCCGACCTACGACGCTCCGAGCGAAGGCGGCGCGAAGCTGATGCGGATTCCGGCGCGGAAGATTCGGGGCCATCCGGATTGGGCCCTGGCGCTCCTCGAAGCCGGGCTCGACGCCGGAATCGACTTCGCCTACTCGTACGAGATCGAGAGTTGGGACGAGATCTCGGTTCCGCTGCACTTCCTGATGCCGGACGGCGACGTCCCCATCGTCACCGTGTACACCAATTGCGCCGCGCCGCCGCTGCCGACGCCGCGACGCTGCCGCGAGGTCGGCGCGTTCGTCGGCCAGTTCATTCGGACCCGGCCGGGCCGCGAGCGCGTTGCCCTGCTCGGCACGGGTGGTCTCTCGCACTGGGTCGGCACGCCGGAGACGGGGCGGATCAATCCCGACTTCGACCAGCGCGTGCTCGATTACGTGACACGAGGCGACCTGGAGCCGCTCATCCGACTCACCCACGATGAGATCGAGCGAGAGGGCGGCAACGGGGGACAGGAGATCAGGAACTGGATCGCCCTGCTCGGCGCCATTCCGGGCTGGAAGGGCGAAGTCCTCGCCTACGAGCCGGTGGCCGAGTGGATCACCGGCTGTGCCACCGTCTGGGTGCACCCATGATCAAGACCTCCTACGGCCTGAACAAGATCCTGACCGCGATCGCCCGCCAGCATCTGATGAAGGACGGTCTCACAGACGCGGAGATGACCGGCCACGAGCTCAGCGACGCCGAGCGGGCCGCGCTCAGGTCGGGAGACCTCGGGAAGCTCTACGAACTCGGCGCGAACCCCTATCTGATCCGGCGGGTGTTCAGGCGCCGCTTCACGATCTGATCGTCCTGTCGCTCCCGATGGGGCAATTCGGGATCGGGCAGGCTGTCAAGCGGTTCGAGGATGTCCGGCTCCTGCGCGGCGAAGGCCGGTATCACAACGACGTCAACCTCGCCGGCCAGGCTCATGCCATCATCGTGCGCTCGCCGCATGCCCACGCGCAGATCCGCTCTCTCGACACGAGCGCGGCCCTGCGCGCCCCGGGCGTGCTCGCGATCTTCACGGGAGAGGACATCTCCCGCGACGGCCTCGGGACGATGCGGATGACGCTTCAGCGCAGGCGGCCAGACGGGTCGCCGATGTTCGCGCCCCCGCACCGAGGCCTAACCGCGGGTCGCGTCCGCCACGTCGGCGACCCCGTGGCTCTCGTGATCGCAGAAACTGCTGCACAGGCCAGGGACGCCTCCGATCTCGTCCAGGTGGACTACGAGCCGCTACCGTCGGTGACCTCGACGGCCTCGGTGGGGCCCGGCAGCCCCGCCGTCTGGGACGAGTGCCCCGACAATATCTCCAATGTCTTCGAGACCGGGGACAAGGCCGCGACCGATGCCGCCTTCACCCGGGCCGACCATGTCATCCGGCGGCGCTACGTGATCACCCGGGTGCACGCCCAGTACATGGAGCCTCGGGGCGCGCTCGGATCCTACGATCCCGGCGAGGACCGCTACACGCTCTACGCGGATGTCCAGTACCCGCACCGCGTCCGGAACGCGCTGGCGAGCATGATCTTCAAGGTTCCCGAGCATCACATCCGCGTCATCGCCGGCGACATCGGAGGCGCCTTCGGCGCCAAGGGCTGGCAGTACCCCGAGCACCGGCTGGTGCTGTGGGCGGCCCGGAAGCTCCGCCGCCCGGTGAAGTGGGCCTGCGAGCGCCACGAGGCCCTCATGGCCGACGAGCACGCGCGGGATAATATCAGCGAGGCAGAGCTGGCTCTCGATCGCGACGGACGCTTCCTCGCCCTGCGTGTCCGGACCACCGCCAATATCGGTGCCTATCTGTCTTCGGACCGGAACCTGCTCGCGACGTTCCTCAATGTCGGCACGCTCATCGGCGTGTACGTGATCCCGGCCGCGCACGTCCAGGTGACGTGCGTGCTCACCAACACCAATCCGACCGCGCCGTACCGCGGCGCGGGCCGGCCCGAGTCGACCTATGTCATCGAGCGGCTGATCGACGATGCCGCCCGCGCGCTGGGGATGGACGCGGTGGAGCTGAGGCGGAAGAACCTCATCCCGTCCTCCGCCATGCCCTGCCGTACCGCGCTCGGGCTCACCTACGACTGCGGCGAATTCGAAAAGAGTATGGACGCCGCGATCGGGCTCGCTGACGTCGCGGGCTTCGCCGCCCGGCGTGAAGAGTCACGGCGGCGCGGTCGGCTGCGGGGCATCGGCATCGCCAATCCCATCGAGCGGGCGGCGGCGCCCGGCCTCGAGTTCGCGGAAATCCGCTTCGACGCGAGCGGGACGGCGACCATCCTCATGGGAACGAAGAATCAGGGCCAGGGTCACGAGACCACCTTCAAGCAGATTCTCAACGAGCGGCTCGGCCTCGACCCCGGCGACGTCCGCTTCATCGACGGGGACACGGATCGGGTCGCCTTCGGCACGGGCACCATGGGCTCCCGCTCCACGGTCATCGGCGGCACCGCGCTGTGGCGGGCCGCCGACAAGGTGATCGCGAAGGGAGCGAAGATCGCGGCGCGCCAGCTGGAAGCGGCCGAGGAAGACATCGTGTTCGCTGCCGGGCGGTTCTCGGTGGCGGGAACGGACCGCGCCGTCACCCTTCGCGACGTCGCCCGGGCCGCCTTCCAGATCGCCAAGCTGCCGCCGGGTGTGGAGCCCGGACTCTTCGAGACCGGGACCTTCTCCCCACCGGCCGACACGTTCCCCAACGGCTGTCACGTCTGCGAGCTCGAGATCGACGCCGAGACGGGCGAGATCGTGCTCCTCAACTACACCATCGTGGACGACGTCGGCACGATCATCAACCCGCTCACCCTCAAGGGACAGATCCACGGCGGCGTCGCCCAAGGTGTCGGTCAGGCGCTGATGGAGCAGGTCGTCTACGATCCGGACTCGGGCCAGCTCATGACCGCTTCGTTCATGGAGTACTGCATGCCGCGCGCCGACACGATGTGCGACATCGCGGTGGAGCGGAACTCGGTGCCGACCGGGCTCAACCCGCTCGGGGCCAAGGGAGCTGGAGAAGCCGGAACGGTGGGCGCCCTGCCGGCCGTCATCAACGCGGTCATGAACGCGCTGGCCGCGGTGGGGGTTCGGGAGCTCGACATGCCCGCGACGAGCGAGCGGGTCTGGCAGGCCATCCAAATTGCTGGGCGAGCTGCAGGACGTAGCGGGGCTGGGGCCCCGCCGTCCGAGGCGAGCGAATCCAAGAAAGCCAAGTCGAGCTGACCGCAACAACAACGAAGGGACTGCGGGTTCCCCCGCAGTCCCTTGGAGTATATGGAGCGGCCGACCGGATTCGAACCGGCGACGTCCAGCTTGGGAAGCTGGCATTCTGCCACTGAATTACGGCCGCCTGTGCTCCCTATTCTAGTGTCGGGCGCCTCATTGTCAAATTCCGCGCCCCGCTCCCCCTACTGCTTGAGCGACATGTCGTAGGCGCGGATCCGCTCGTCGCTGCGCGCCTTCCAGTTCAGCCGCCGGCTGGCGCCGTAGAGGTCCATCTGCTGGTAGAGCGGGACCGCCGGCATCTCCTCGATCCAGAGCTTATTGATCCGGTGATAGATCTCCAGCCGCTTCTTCTCGTCCATCATCGTCTGCGCCTGGTCCACCATGCCGTCGAAGTCCGGGTTGTGGTAGTTGCCCAGGTTGCTGCCGGTGCGGAACAGCGGCGCATAGACGGTCTCGGCATCGAGTGTCGGCGTGCCCCAGCCGATGAGCCACACTGGACCGGGTTTGTGCGGATAGACGTAATTGTTGAGGTAATTGACGAACTCGAACGTCCGCAGCGTGGTCTTGATGCCAGCCTTGGTGAGTTGGCCGGCCACCGCCTCCGCGACCTCCTTGTCCCTCACATAGCGGCCCTGCGGGCTATTGAGTGTGATCTCGAGCCCCCCGCCGTGTCCGGCCTCGGCCAGGAGTTTCTTGCTCTTGGCCAGATCCTGCTTGATAGGCTTTAGGCCCGCGTCGTAGCCGAAGTGCAGCGGCGTCAGCATGGTCGCGGTCCGAATGGCTCGGCCGTCCAGCACGGTCTTGATGATCTCGTCGGCGTCCAGCGCATAGGCAATCGCCTGACGCACCCGCTTGTCGACGGTGACCCCCTTGTAGGGGCCGACCAGCTTGTGCTGGGCGTCGTACTCGTGGGTGACGAACATGAGCTGAAGCGTGCGGATCGACGGCGCCGTTGAGAGGAAGACCTTCGGGTGATTGGCGATGATATTGGCCAGGTGAGGCGGGATGTTCACCGCCACGTCCACCTCACCGTTCTGCAGCGCCGCCACACGTACCGCGTCGTCGGGAATCGGCTTGAAGACTACCGTCTTGATCTTCGGCGCTCCCCGCCAGAACTGGTCATTGGCCTCGAGCACGATCTCTTCATCCTTGCTCCAGCGCACGAACTTGTACGGCCCCGTGCCGATCGGGTTCTTCGAGATGAAGGCGCTGTCCTTTCCCGCGTAGGCCTTGGGCGGATACATGGCCGGTTGGTCGAACGTCATGATCGTGATGAAGGTGGGCCAGGGCTTGCTCGTGTGGACGCGGATCGTGTATGGGTCCACGATTTCGACGCGATCAATGGGGCGGAAGTTTGAGCTGGCCCGAAGCGCCGGAGTCTTTACGCGCTCCAGGCTGAATTTGGCCGAATCGGCATTGAACTCCTCGCCGTTGTGGAACTTGACGCCCTTGCGGAGCTTGACCTCCCACACGGTGGGCGAAACCAGCTTCGGCAGCTCCGCGGCCAGGTCCGGGATGACCTTGAGGTTCGGATCCCGCGTCACGAGCCCCTCGAAGATGTGGCTGCCGACGATGCCCGCCGGCGACTCCTGCTGGTTCATGATGTCCAGCGTGCTGGGGTCCACGCCCTGGGCGATGACGACTTTCCCCGCAGGCGCGGCCCAGACCAGCGCGGGCGCGACCAGGAGCGCCGTCAGAACCGCAAGCAGACGTCTCAAGACCATAGGAATCCTCCTTGGAGAGGTGCACGTTGCGGAGGAAGTGGCAACACTCTAGGGGCCTTCCGGTGAAGTGTCAAGGGCCCCGCCGCGCCGCAGATGCTCGAGCGCCTCCTCGCGCGTCGAGACGAGGCCCAGGGCTTGGGCCTCGCGGGCCCGCTCGAGCAGCCGGCCCACCTCGGGGCCGGGCGCGAGACCGAAGCTCCGCATGACGTCCTCGCCCCTGAGCAGCGGCGCCGCCGCGGCCGTTTCCTCCACCCCGCTCATGAGATCGCGCACGATCGCGCCGCCGGCCCCCATCAAGACGGCGAGGGGCGGCTCTCCCCTCACCGCGGCGGCGTCGGCCAGGGCGAGCAGCAGCAGATCCGGCGCCTCCTCTCCAAGCGCGCGGTGGAAGCGATAGCGCGCGCGCCGACTAACTCCGCCCGACTGGGCGAGGTGCATGGGGCGCAGGTGCTCGCCGACCAGGCGCTCCAGCACCTCGCCGGCCCGGCGTGAGAGCCGCCAGCGGCGCGCGATGTCGGCTGCGCGCGCGGCGCCGATCGCGTCATGGCCGATGAACCTGATGCGCCCCTCGGTAACCGTTCGCGTCTCGGGCTTCGCGACGTCGTGAAGGAGCGCTCCGAGCTTGAGCGTTTCGCGACGAGTGAGACGGTCGCCCAGCTCCTCGGCCAGGTGAGCGCTGAGAGCCTCGCCCCAGGGCGCGAGCGCCGTCAGGTTCTCCAGGAGGGCGTCGGCGGCCTCGACGGCGCGCAGGGAGTGCTCCCAGACGTCGAAGCGGTGGGGCGCGGGCTGCGCCGTGTCGCGCATCGCCCGGCTTTCTGGTAGGAGCGCCGGGAGCACGCCGAGGCGATCGAGTGTTCTCAGGCCCGCCCCAGCCTTTGGCCCCGCCAGAATGGCGACGATCTCGTCCCGCACCCGCTCGGCCGAGACCTCGACGATGCGCGGCGCCACCGCGGCCACGGCAGGCTCGGCCGCAGGGTCGAGCCGCCAGCCCGGCCGGAGCGCGAACCGCACCGCGCGGAGAGCGCGCGCGGGATCTTCCTCCAGGGAGCGCGGACCACACGGCCTCACCAGTCGCGCGCCCAGATCCGCAAGGCCCCCCGCGGGATCCTCGATGACGGCGGCGCCCCGCTCCACGAGGTCGGACACGGAGACCCCCAGGGCGTTGATGGTGAAGTCGCGCGCCCGAAGGTCGTCGGCCAGTGTAGGTGCCCGGAAATCGGTGAGGTCTACCTGGACCGGCGGTTCGTCGCCCAGCAGGACGCGGCAGGCTCCGCGCGCCTCATCGAGGGCGACGAAGGCGCCGCCGAGCCGCGCCGCGAGGGCGCGACCCAGCGCCAGCGCCCCACGCGGCACGGCCACATCGAGATCGAGCGGCGTCGCGCCCTCGAGCGCGTCCCGCACGGCGCCACCAACCAGCCAGGCAGGGGCGCCGCCCAGCAGGGCGTGCAGGAGGCGCATGGTATCGCGCGCCGACGGGGCGAGCGCGTCGAGCCCGAGGCGGCCGCCCAAGGAAGTCAACCCAAGCCCAGAAGCCGGGCGGCGTTGTCGTGAAAGATCTTCCGGTATACCGGCATGGGAAGCCCGCGCCGCCAGAGCGCCTCCCGCTCGTCCTCGTAGGGGTATGGGAGATTCGGAAAATCGCTGCCGAAGAGGATGCGATCCTGCCAGCGGATCAAATCCTCGTTCGCGACGTCGATCTCGTTGAGTCGCGTGATGCCCTGATGCTCGGGCCGGAAGGGGGCGAAGGCCATGGTGGTATCCAGGCAGAGATTCGGGCAGCGCTCCATGAGATGCAGGAAGTCCCGCGTTTCCCACGATCCCATGTGCGCCACCACCACCTTGAGGTCGGGGAAGCGCTCCATGACGCGGGCAAAGCGGGGAAAGCCGTCGAACTCGTTGGGCCAGGGGGCCGAGCCCACGTGGATGAGCAGGAAGCGGCCGCGCTCGAGCAGCCGCTCGTACACGGGCAGCACCCTCGGGTCGTCGGGGTGGAAGCGCTGGACATTGATGTGGAACTTGAAGCCCGGGAACCCGTACTCGCCGAGGGCCCGCTCCGCCGTCTCGGGCATGTCCGGATCGTCGGGATGCAGCGTGCCCAAGGGAATGCCGGCCGGCAGCCGCTGGGCCGTGGCGTGCAGCCACGCGTTGATCTCCCGCGCAATGCCGCGCTTGTGCGCGTAGGAGAAAAAGACGAACCGCTCCACGTCCCGCGCCTTGAGGAATGCGGCCACCCACTCGGGATCGGTCGGGTACTCGAGCTTCCAGTTCGAGCGCTCGGCGAACCACCGACGGATGGCGCGGGCAAGCCAGTCGGGATGCAGGTGCGTGTGAACGTCGATGTAGCGAAATCCCGCCGGCGGAACGGTCATGATCGACTGACAACCCAATGACCCGGCCAGCCCGCGACCTCGACTCCGGTTCGCAGCGCTCCTCGCCGCTCCAGGCGGGCGAGCGAGGCCTCCACCTCGCCTCGCGGCACGGTGAACAGGCGGGCGAGGCGGGCTGGCGTCGAGTACACGGCACCGCGGAGGTAACGATCCTGCAGCCGATCGAGGGCGGCCGCCCGGGCGAGGCGCCGGCCCTCGGCCGCGGCGTCCGGCAGCCATCGCTCGAGGAGATCCCACCGATACGAGAAGGTGGGCTCGTAACGTTCCTCGGTCTTCACGATCCAGAGTCCCTGCTGCAGCTCCGCCATCGCGCGCTCGAACTCCCGAGTCTTCGACGGCTCGAGCATGAAGCTTTCTGCCCGCAAGCCGCGGGTGTACTGCGGCGACTCCCGCACGAGACTCTCCATGAGCCGCTTGGCCGTGACCGACAACCGTCCGGCCTCGTACTCGGTCGCGTAGTTCCGCGCGCGCTGGGTGCCCCGCACGAGCGCATAGAATGCCGGAAAGAGATCGAGCGCGACCAGCACCGGCCGGCCCTTGACGAGCTTGCCGTAGTACACCCGGCGGCGGGCCGGCAGCGTGTCCTTGAGCTCCCACGTGAGCCCGATACCGGCGTCGTGGTGGGACCGGCGCGGCCAGCGCGGATTGGCGCGCCCCGCGACGGCCTCCCAGAGGCAGGCTGCACCCTCGGGGAATCGGTAGAACGTGGAGCAGAACCCGACGGCGTTCACGAAGGCCACGGCCGCCCGCTCGGAGCGCAGCCGCAGGGCGGGCCGCTGCCGGAACTGCTCGCGCCGCCGCTCTTCGAGCGGGCCGGGCGTCACGGAGCCGCTACGCGAACTCGATGCCGCGCTCGCCGACGCGGAACTCGGCGATCTCATCGCTCATCGCGCTGCCCCGGTGCTTAACCACGCAGAGGAAGCGACCGAGCCGATTACCCATGCGCTCGCTCCCCATGACGAGGATGGTGTTCGCGACCGCGCCGATGTCGCCGGTCGCGACTTTCCGCGCGACGAGGTGCTCGATCTGGGTCTCCTCGGTGGTGACCAGCAACAGCGTGGTGACGGTCGCGTGGTCGTACCGGTGAGAGTCGATGAACTCACGGTGCTGCCAGACGGGAAGACAGATCTCCATCCCCAGGGTCTCGCTGTCCCTGTGTATCACCTTGCGGTACAGCTCGTCGAAGATGTACGGCTGGATGTAATCGCCCGGGACGTCCATGGGCTCGACGCCGTCCACCATGATGCGGCGGCTCCCGGTGCCCAAATGGAAATAGACGAACGGCCGCACGGTGTACAGCGCGTGGCCGTAGACCGCCTTCCAGTTCCAGTCGAACTCGAATCCATCCGGCGTCGGCACCTGGTAATCGCGGAGTTTGCCCACCCACGAGAGCTCGTCGCAGTAGAACGCCTCCATCTGCTCGGGAGGCGGAAACGGCTGGGCCATGGGCGTCACCGTGTGGGACCAGCGCCGGAGGTCCCATCCGTACAGGCGCGCAGCATAGGCATGGTGCTGCTGGGAGTCGCCGCGGGCGTTCATGTCGAACACGAGCCCCGGGCGTCGGTCGGCCTGCCGCCCGTGATGGCAGAAGGCCAGGCCGAGATGAGTTTTGCCGATTCCTGTCGCCCCGTACACAACCGTCAGCGTGCCGGGCAGCAGGCCGCCGCCAAGCATCGAGTCCAAGCGCTCACTGCCCGTCGACACGCGCATCGTCATAGGCCCACGATTCTATCGGGGTGGCGCGGAGAGGGTCAAGTCGGGCTTCGAGGCGCGCCTTGACACGCTCACGAAAGGGGCCCTACGCTCGCTGTATGGCACGCCGAGTGGTCTGGTACCTGCCCGGTTCCGCGGCGGCGTCTCTGCTCGCCCGGCTTCCCGATGATCTCGAGGCCCGCCCGCTACCCGCCCATGCGCTCTCCCTGCCCGTCGCGGACGAGAGCGCGGTGGTCGTCCTGGACCTGGTAGCCGGCGACTCGCCGGCCGCCGTCGAGGTGGCCACGCGACGATCGGGGCTGCCCATCGTCGCCCTCGTGGACGCGACCGCTTCAGGCGCGCCGCCGGCGGCCTACGCGTACGTCGCCAAGCCCGTCACGCCGTTCATCCTGGCCAAAACCCTGCGGAATGCCTGCGAGCACTTTCGGGTCGGACGAGAAATCGAGGAGACGCGAAAAGAGCTCGAAGAGCTGAACGCCATCGGCGTGCGGCTCAGCGCGGAGCGGGACACCGACGCGCTGCTGGACCTGATCCTCACCAAGGCGCGCGAGATCACCCACAGCGACGCCGGCTCCATCTACCTGGTGGAGGAGCCGGAGCCGGGCCAGCGCCGGCTTCGCTTCAAGCTGACTCAGAACGACTCGGTGACGGTCCCCTTCGCCGAGTTCACGCTGCCCATCGACGAGGATAGCGTGGTCGGACACGTGGCCCTCACGAGCGAGATCCTCCAGATCGACGACGCCTACATGCTGCCCGAGGGCTCGCGCTTCCACATCAACCGCGACTTCGATGACAAAGTGGGATACCGCACCAAGTCCATGCTCGTCGTGCCGATGAAAACGCCGGCCGGCGAGGTCATCGGCGCGCTTCAGCTCATCAACTGCAAGCGCGACATGGGGCTGGTCTTCTCCTCCGCGGAAGCCGCCGAGCGCGAGGCGCTGCCCTACCCCGAGCGCCGCCGGGACCTCGCCGCCTCGCTGGCCTCCCAGGCGGCCGTCGCGCTGGAGAACAGACGGCTCTATGACAGTATCCGAACGCTGTTCGAAGGGTTCGTCCAGGCCTCGGTGACCGCGATCGAGTCGCGGGACCCGACGACCTCGGGTCACTCCTTCCGCGTGGCCGAGTTGACCGTGGCGCTTGCCGTCGCGGCGGACCGCGCCGACCATCCTCCCTTCCGCGGCCTGCGCTTCTCGCCCGACGAGCTGAAAGAGTTGCGTTATGCCTCCCTGCTCCACGACTTCGGCAAGGTGGGGGTGCGGGAAGAAGTCCTGGTCAAGGCCAAGAAGCTGCACGCGGCCCAGTTGGAGCAGATCCGTCAGCGCGCGGAGATCCTCAAGCGGGGCCTCGAGCTCAAGGTCGCTCGGCGCAAGCTGGATCAGCTGCTCGAAAATGGCCGCGAGCGCTACCTGCGCGAGGCGCCGGCGCTGGACGCCGAGCTGGCGGCACTGCTGGCCGAGATGGACCATCACCTGAAGGCCGTGGCCGCCGCCAATGAGCCCACGGTGATGGCCGAGGAGGTCCTCACCGGGATCCGGCATCTGGCCGTGAAGACCTTCGTCGACCACTTGGGCGAAAGCCACACGCTGATCACGCCCGACGAGGCCCGCATCCTGTCCATTGCGCGGGGCAGCCTCACCGAGGAGGAGTACCAAGAGATCCAGTCCCACGTGGTGCACACCTACCAGTTTCTCAGCCAGATCCCGTGGACTCGCGAGCTGCGCCGGGTGCCGGACATCGCCCGCTGGCACCATGAAAAGCTCAACGGGTCGGGCTACCCGGAGGGACGGCGCGACACGGAGATCCCGGTGCAGGCCCGCATGATGACGATTTCGGACATCTTCGACGCCCTCACGGCGAGCGACCGGCCCTACAAAGCGGCCGTGCCGGTCGAGCGCGCGCTGGACATTCTCGACCACGAGCGCCGGGCGGGCGCGATCGATTCGGCGCTGCTCGATCTCTTCGTCGCGGTGGAGCCGTGGAAGCGGAGGCCGGCGTGAAGGCCCAGGGCCTCGCCTGGGCCGCGGCGGCGCTGCTGGCCGGCTCGGAGCCGGCCGTCGCCCAGACCCCGCGCAGCGTGGGCGTGGTCGCCACGCTCTCGGGGGAAGCGACCGTGGCCCGACAGCCGACGGCCAAGTCGCAACCGCTCCGGTTCAAGGACGACGTGTTCACGCGCGACCGCATCAGCACAGCAGAGCGGTCCATTTTGCGCGTGCTCCTCGGCGGCAAATCGCTGGTCACCGTCCGCGAGCTGTCGGTGCTAACCATCATCGACGAGGCCGACCGCTCCTCGCTGGACGTGGACACGGGCAAGATCGCCCTCGGCGTCTTGCGCCAGCGCATGCGGCCGGGCGAGGCCGTCCAGGTGCGGACACCGAACGCCATTGTCGCGGTCCGCGGTACGGTGGTCCTGGTGGAATACGTGCGCGCCCAACGGCGGACCGATGTCTACGCGATCCGGGACGCCGTGGACATATTCCTGCGCAACCTGCCGGGCGCCCCCGCGCTTCGGCTGGTGGCTCCGCGGGCCATCAGCATCGTGGACGACATCCCCGGGCCCATCATCCCACTGGGCTCGGACGACATCTCGCGGATCACCCTCGATCTCCAGGTCCACGAGCGCGCGGGTGTGCCCTCCGAGGCGGGCCCGGGCGCGCGGGACCGCGCCTCCGCGGAGCGCGAGGCCACGGAGCTGGCCGGCCGGGGCCTGGGCGCGCAGGGCAAGTGCACCAGCGCTTTCGATCCCTGCGCGACTGAGCCTGGCTTCACGCCGCCCCCGCTGATTCCCCCGATCCAGCCACAACCGAAGATCTGCCCGCGCGGGCAGTCGCAAGGGTGCTAGTGCGGGCCGCGCGCGTCCGCTAACTCCCCAGCAGCGACAGCAGCGCTCCCCAAGAGATCATGGCCGCCAGCATGGCGGCGGCGCCAAGCCAGGAAGCCGAGCGCAAACGCCTCTTCACATGTTGAGCGCGCCGGCGCAAAAAAACACGACGTCCTGGCTGCGATCGGTAAAGCCGGGCGGCGGGGCGGCCGGATCGGCGCGGGGGAGCGCGGCGGATGGGACGGCGGGTCTTCTGCACGGCGATGAACATGACTGCCCTCCTCGTGGCGCTTGTCTGGCTACAAAGTCCGGATGAGGCCGATCACCTTGCCCAGGATGCGGAAATCGCCCCGGTCGGGCCCGAC
>Ga0070707_100000909_pt1 | contig 29346 bp, 26 predicted proteins | sample KBSK5502metaG_FD_65468 | JGI IMG/M metagenome (GOLD analysis project Ga0070707, IMG submission 65468) | Corn, switchgrass and miscanthus rhizosphere microbial communities from Kellogg Biological Station, Michigan, USA - KBS K5-50-2 metaG | ecosystem: Host-associated > Plants > Roots >... | reverse complement strand
ACGACCGGGCTGGCGGAGCTGGTGCTGATCGTCGAGGACGTGCCGCGCGCGGCGCAGTTCTATCGCGAGGTCGTCGGGCTCGAACCCGAAAGCGAAGCCGACGACGAATGGGCGTGGTTCTTCGCGGGGGACGACGGGCAGTCCCAACGAATCGCGCTGCACAGGGGCGCCCTTCTGTTCGAAGAGCACTCGCCCCATCCCGCAGGAGAACGCTTCGGCAACATCCATCTCGCACTCGAGGTTCCCCGCGCGCGGTTCGACGCAGCAGTCGAGCACGTGCGCGACAGCGGCACTGCTGTCTACGGCCCGACCAGGTTCGACTGGATGCGTGCGACGTCCTACTACTTCTATGACCCGGACGGAAACCTGCTCGAGTTCTGGTCCCCGGACGAATCGTGAGGCTCGACTACACGATCCACCTCGGGCTGGTCGGGCTGTTCGCAGAGCACCAGGCCCCGGCGTAATCGCTGGCCGCCGGGGCCCCAGGAACCTCGACCTAGGCCGTGAGGCGCTTCCGGGCCTTCTGCACGGAGGGCAGGGCCGCCTTCGCCTTCGCCAGAGGCCGCGCCTTGAGGGCGACGGAGGCGGGCTTCGCCGAAATCGTGATCTCCTCGCCGGTCGCCGGGTTGCGACCCTGGCGCGGCTTCGTCGCCTCCTTGACGCGCACGACGAGCTGAACGACTCCGCCGATGCGAACCTTCTCAGCGTCCGCGAGTTGCTCGAGAACGACTTCCTCCAACGCCGTGAGTGCGGCCTTGGCATCGCTCTTGGTCAGGCCGCTTCGATCGGCGACTTCACTTGCGAGTTGCGTCTGGGTCAGAGCCATTGGACTCCTTCGGTTGTGGGCGGAATGAGGAAGGGATTCAAGCGAGAGTGCCAGACGGAGATCAGGTAACCACGCGGTAGACCTCGAAAACCTCTGCAAATTCACGGTTCACGTTGATTCCGTGGGTGCGGGCAACATTCCGGATGTATTCCGGATCGCTGTAGCGGCGGTGCTGCTGGGATGCGTATTTCGACAGGGCTACGACTTTCTTCTCGACGTGCGACTCCTGCAGCGCGAAGTACGCCTGGTACGCGAAGTCGAAGTTGTTCCACGGGATCTCGTAGCCGAGGATCGTCGTGCGCTTGAACGCGCGCAGGCCTTCCGCCGCGATCACCTGGTGGTCCTGGTGGATGTCATGGAGGCTCGGCTGGAAGACGGCGTCCGGCCGCCAGTCCTCCCAGAGTTCCACGAGCAGCTCGAGGATGTCCTGCCGGTGTTCGGGGAACGTACGGACGCCGAAGTCGTGCACGGTCAGGTTCTCGGGCGAGATCCCGAGCTCGGCAGTGGCTGCCCGCACCTCCTCGGCCAGCGTGTCGGGTGGGAAGCCTGCGGGCAGCGAGCGCGTGGCGATCGAGAACGCCACGTAGCGGACGTCCGCCCCCTCCTCGACCAGGCGCGTCATCGTCCCGCCGGCTCCGAACTCGCCGTCGTCGGTATGCGGCGCAAGCACCAGTACGCGCTCCCAGGTACCGATCACGCGGCCCTTCCTATCACGATCCTGCTACGCCACCGCTTGCAGTGCCGTCGTCAGAACGGGCGGGAGGTCCATAGTCTCTGTCGCTCATGCCCCACGGCGACCTGGCTCAGCTCTCTGCGGTAATCGGCGGGCTGGGAGCGGCGGCGATGCTCCTCTCACGCACACGCGCTCAGCTCCTGGCCGGATTGGCCGTGACCGCCATTGGCGAGGCGACCCTCGCCGCGGCGCTGATACCGGGGGCGGATCTGAAGCTGCTCGTCACACCTGCCAGCCACGCAGCTGCTCTCGTGGTCGGCTTCGTCGTCGTCGGCGCGGGTGCGGTCGCCCTCGCTCGGTATCCGGCGATCGTGCCGGTCGCCCTGCTCGCCGCAGCGCCGTTCCGGATCTCCGTGTCGATCGGAGCGCAGAAGGCCTACCTGCTCGTACCGCTGTACGTCGTCCTCGCGGCCGCGTTGCTCGCGCTCCTGTTTCGTGCACTGCGCGGCGATAGCGGGAGTCCGCTGCCGGCACTCCTGAAGGTGCCCGCAGCGGCGTTCGTCGCCCTCGCCGGACTTTCGCTGCTCTGGACCCGCGACCTACGCCAGGGCACGATCGAACTGCTCTTTTTCCTCTTTCCGTTCTCCGCGCTGGTCGTGGCCGTTGGACGCTCGCCTTTCCGTTCCTGGCATCCGCGCGCGCTCGCGACGACACTCGTCGCTCTGGCCGGACTGTTCTCCGCGGTTGCGCTCTTCCAGCGACTGACGCACGGACACCTCCTCGCCGGGGACGTCGCGCGTGCGAACGCGTACACGACCTACTTTCGCGTGACGTCACTCTTCAAGGACCCGAGCATCTTCGGTCGGCACGTCGTGATAGCGATCGCCGTGCTGCTGGTCGCCGTCTGGCTCGGCCGGATCGGCTTCTGGGCCGGAGCGGCGCTGATCGCATTTCTGTGGGCCGGTTTGCTCTTCTCCTACTCGCAGTCGAGCTTCGTCGCGCTCTTTGCGGTGGCCGTCGCGGTGTCGTACGTGCTCGGCGGGCCGAGGATGCGTCGCGTCTTGCTTGTCGGTGGGGCCTCGTTCGTCCTCGCCGGAGCGGCGTTCGTCGCCGCGACGGCAGTGAACGACTCTGCACGCCAGGCGACGAGCGGCCGGACGCGGCTCGCCAGGGTGACGTGGGTCGTGTTCACGAATCACCCTCTGGCCGGCGTCGGAATCGGCGGCCAGCCGCAGGCCAGCAAGGACGAGGCGAAGACCCAGCTGTCCGCAAAGCGCGACCGGTCGCATACGACGCCGCTGACGGTCGCCGCCGAGCTCGGCATCGTCGGCCTGCTCGTCTACGCAGCGCTGCTCGCCGGAGCCACACGGCTGCTCTACCGGCTGACTCGTTTGAACCGCGCTCTGGGACTGGGAGCGTCCGCAGTCTTCCTCGCGTTGTTCGTGCACTCGCTCTTCTATGCAGGTTTCTTCGAAGACCCGGTCGTCTGGGGCGTGATGGTGCTCGCCGCCTGGGCTTGGGCGGCGCCGGCAAGCCAACCGGTGGCCCGGATCCGATTGGAGCCGGAGGAGCACGCGGGAGACGGAACCCCACAGTTAACGGCTCCACAACTGCGGCATCACACTCCGCTGGCAGACTGATCCCGCCTGGTGCGCCGCCGGATCCTCCTCATCGTGGCTGTCTTCGTGCTGCTCGTTTTCGGCGCGGCTGCCGCCTTCGTCATCAGGTCGCTCGACCGTCCGACCAGCAAGATCGACACCGAGCTCAAGGGTGTGTCCGCCTCGGTCGCGACGAACGCTGCCGTCCCGACGCAACCGCGCAAGAAGAAGGGCAGCTACCACGTCGTGGACGACAAGAGCTGCTGGAACAACTTCGGAGCCGATCCGCAACGGACGCTTGCTCGGCCCGGCATCGATATCGGCCTGCCGCTCGAGCACTTCTGGGTCGTCGGCCTCGGCTCGTACATCGAATACCCACCCAGCTACTGCAGTGGGATTCTGTACGTCAACACGTTCGGGGGGCGCACGGTAGCCCTCAATGCTCACAACGGTCACTTGATCTGGCAGCGATTCGGAGGGAGGAAGCCGTCGACGCCCGCGATTGCCGGTCCCCGACTCCTGGTCAGCTCCGACGACGGCGACGTGACCGCATACAACCGGTTCAACGGACAGCTTCTGTGGCGAATCAAGCTGCGGGACAGGGTCGAGTCGTCTCCGGTTGCGATCGGGCGCGTCGTCTACTTCGGCGCCGCGGACGGGCGCCTCTTCGCGGTCTACGTGCGCACCGGCCGCGTGAAGTGGGCGTACGACACGGGTGGCCGGGTCAATTCGAGTCCCTCCATCTTTGGGAATCGCATTTTCATCACGACCTACGCCGGTTCGATCTTCTGCCTGCGGACGAGCGATGGGCACAAGATCTGGAGCACTTACCTGAAACGCGACCCGGTCCAGTACGACAGCTTCTACGCCAGCGCGTCGACAGACGGGCGGCGCATCTTCACGATCTCCCGGTCAGGCAAGATCTACGCGCTGTCGGCCAGCACAGGCCGCGTGATCTGGACCTCTCACGTCGGAGGCTACGGCTACTCGACGCCGGCTATCTCGCAGGGCCGCGTTTTCATCGGCGGCTTCGACGGCGGTCTTCGGGCATTTCGGGCGGCGGATGGAAAAGTGCTCTGGCGACGAGATCTCCGCGGAAGGATCCTCGGTGGCTCCTTCGTCGCCGGAAACCTCGTCTTCACCTCGACGTTGGAAGAGCACACGTACGCCATGCGAGTCTCGGACGGAAAGATCCTCTGGCAAATTCCCATGGGGAAATACTCACCTGGAATCGTCACCGAGCGTCACTACTTCTTCACTCTGAACGGAATCGTGATGGCGTGGCACGCCCGGCGCAGCCCACAGATCCTCGAAAGCCGGCGGCGTAAGGCGAAACACGCCGGTGCGAAGAAGTCGTCACCACACGGAGCAGCGACGACTACGTCAAAGCGGTGAGCGCCGGGCTCGCAGTCACGGACGGCGCACGCGCACGATGACGACCGGGGTCGGCGCAGAGCGATTGCCGGCCAGATCCTCGGCGACGAGCCACACCTCGTGACGACCCGCACGGATCGCTCGGCCGTGCACCTTGCCGGACCAGTGGAGTAGGTATCGCAGGCGCTTCGACGCCGTGAGCACCCGACGGCTGCCGTCGACGAAGAGCAGTGCATGGGCGTGCTCGGAGACGGTGTAGGTCGCCGTCAGGTTTTGCACGCCCGGCCGGAACACCCTCGGCCGCAAGCTCCTGAGCCGGATCGACGGCCTGATCGTGTCCACGCGGATCGGGTTCGGGAGGTCGATCGACCTGCCGGCGCGCTGAAGCTCCACGATTGGGTAGTAAACCCCGTCTGGAACGAGCTCCCCGGAAGCATCCCTCCCGTCCCAGCGGACATGCACGTCGCCGCGTGGAAACGATCCCTCGGCGACGGTCACCTCGCCTGAACCGGTCCGAACCGCGATGCGAAGGTGGTCTGCCCTGCGTAGCGCGAACTGGATGTTCGCCGCCTTCGTCGCACAGCGACACACGGGCGAGAACACGGCGGAGACGCTTGTTCGGGAGATCGGGCTAGGCTTGAGCTTCAGGCGCTGCGTCACCGCGAATGCCGTCGCGGTCGCCACGATCAGCAGAAGCGCGAAAATCGTCGGCGCGTTGCGTCTCATCGGAGCGCGATTGTACGCCGCGCATGCCGGTGGCCAGCCAGACCACGAGGGCCGTCAGCCCCACACCGAAGCCGATCGCGATCACGTAGGTCGCGCCCGGCACGTTCAGCAGCTTGACGCCGCTGAGCGCCAGTACGCCGGCGAGGCCGAGCCGGAGCGCATCCTGCGGGATGTGCAACGTGAACCGACTCGAAATCCAGATCCCAGGGATGGAGCCGAGCAGCAGCCAGCCCATGGCGTGTAGATCCACATTTCCCTGCAGGAGATGGCCCAGGCCGGCGACCCAGAGCAACGCGGCCGCATGGAAGATGTCCGTACCGACGATCCTCGCGATCGTCAGTGGATAGACCAACACCATGACAAGGCCGAAGAACGTGCCGCTACCGACGGACGTGAGGCCGACGATGAAGCCGAAGACGGCGCCGATCACGACGGCGCGGATCTTGTCCTTACGCTGGAGTACGAAGCCGGCCTCGCTCGGCTGGATCCCCCGCTTGACGAACGTCTTCGCAACGAGCCCTGCGGCGCCGAGCACGAGTGCGGCGCCGATCGCATAGCCCTCCGCCGATTGCACTCCGTCGCCATAGGAGCGCGCGAGCCAGCCGGCGACGGCCACTCCGAGCAGAGACAGCGGGCCCGACCCCGCGAACATCCAGAGGGTGAGATGCGCATGGACGTTGCCGAGCCGCCGATGCCGCACTGCACCGAAGCTCTTGAAGACAGCCCCGTGGAGGATGTCGGTCCCGACCGCGTACGTCGGCTTGAAGCCGAAGAGGATCACGAGGATCGGCGTCAGCAACGCGCCGCCGCCCATCCCGGTCAGGCCGACCAGGATGCCGATCAGCAGACCCGTGAGGGTGAACTGCCAGGTCACGAACTCTCGTAAGCCTGGATCAGTACCTCGGCCACCTCGGGCCGTGAGAACTCCTCGGGTGGCAAGTCCCCGGCTTCGAGCATCGCTCTCACCTTGGTCCCGGAGAGAAACACATGATCGTCGCCACCATGCGGGCAGGTCTTCGCGGAGGCCATCGAACCGCACGCCTTGCACCAGAACGAGTGCTCGAAGAACATCGGCTCGATGTCGAGCTCGTGCGCCTGGAACTCGTCGAAGATGAGCTGCGCGTCGTAGGTGCCGTAGTAGTCGCCGACACCGGCGTGGTCGCGGCCGACGATGAAGTGCGAGCAGCCGTAGTTCTTGCGGCAGATCGCATGCCAGATCGCCTCGCGCGGCCCGGCGTAGCGCATCGCGGCAGGAAACGCGCTCAAGACGACTCGGCCCGAGGGGTAGTAACCGTCGAGCAGGACGCGGTAGCACTCCACGCGCGTAGCCGCGGGAACGTCGTCCGACTTCGTGTCCCCGACGAGCGGATGGACGAGCAACCCGTCGACCGTTTCGAGCGCGACCTTCGTCAAGTACTCGTGCGCGCGGTGGATCGGGTTTCGCGTCTGGAAGCCGACGACGCGGCGCCAGCCTCGCTCCGCGAACTCCGCCCGGGTCTCCGCCGGATCCTTCGCCAGCTCCGGGAAGGACGGCTCCGCACGCTCGAAGACGGTCACCCGACCGGCCAGGTACAGCGGCTTCTGCTCGTAGAGCCGTGCGACGCCGGGATGCGCCTCGTCGGTCGTGCGAAACGCGTGCTGCGCTTCGCGCTGCTTCTCGTACTCGTACGTCTCCTCGACCTCGAGCACGGCGAAGAGCTTGCCGCTCTCGTCCGCAAGCGCGACCCGGTCGCCATCAGGCACCGAGCCGACCGCGAGGCAGACGGGTAGCGCCCAGGGCACTCCGCTCGCGAGCCGCATCGTGTCCAGGACCGCTTCGTAGTCGTCGCGGGCCATGAAGCCTTCGAGCGGTGAGAGCGCGCCCGACGCGATCATGTCGAGGTCGGAGAGCTCCCGTGACGTGAGCGTCACGACCTCGAGCGTGTCGACGTCGTCCGGCCGGTCTCCCGTGCGATCGACGAGCGAGCCTCCGTGCGGCGCGATCAGCTTCGTGTCGGTGACGACGCTCACGCTGTTACCCCGGCCGGGATCAACCCGCGCTCCTCGAGGTGCTGCAGGATCAGCTGTGCGCTTTCCTCCGGCTCGTGCTGCTCGGTGTCGATGCGCACGTCTGGATCGGCCGGCTCCTCGTACGGATCGTCGACACCCGTGAACCCCTTGATCTCGCCCTTGAACGCCTTCTCGTAGAGACCCTTCACGTCACGGCGGGCGCACTCCTCGACCGACGTCGCAATGTGCACCTCGACGAACGTCCCCCACTCCTCGACGAGCTCGCGGGCCTTCTGCCTCGTCTCCTCGTACGGGGAGATCGCCGCGGCGATGACGGCGGCGCCGTGGCGGGTCAGGCGCGCCGCGACCCAGCCGATGCGCTCGATGTTCGCGTCGCGATCCTCCTTCGAGAAGCCGAGCCCCTTCGAGAGGTGCGTTCGCACGGTGTCACCGTCGAGGTACTCGACGATCGGCCCGCGCTCTTCGATCGCGGGACCGAGGAGGTGCGCGATCGTCGTCTTGCCGGAACCGGACAGGCCCGTGAACCAGAGCGTGAAACCGCCGTCGCGCCTGCGCTCCGTCTCCGGATGCTCGTGCGCATAGATGTGTTCAGTCATTGCTCTCCTTCACCAATCGCGTATTGCCATGGATGCCGCACTCGAGCTTGTCCGAGCCCGACCAGCGTCCCGCGCGTTCGTCCTCGCCCGCGAGGACGGGTCGGGTGCACGGGATGCAGCCGATCGACGGATAGCCCGCGTCGTGCAGCGGGTTGTACGGAATCTCGTTCACGTGGATGTAGGCCTCGACGCGCTTCGCGTCCCAGTCGACGACGGGCTGGATCTTCCAGACGGCGTAGCGCTCCGACCATTCGACGCGCTTCGCATCTGCGCGCGTGAGCGCCTGCTCGCGGCGGATGCCGGTGATCCAGGCGTCGTACGGCGCGAGCGCGCGCTCGAGCGGCTCGACTTTGCGGATGTGGCAGCAGCGGTCCGGGTCGCGCTCCCACAGATTCGGGCCCTCTTCGATCGCCTGCTTCGCGACGGTGATCACTTCGGGGCGCTCGAGCGTGAGCCCGTAGCGCTCGACGAGGCGGTCGCGCGTCTCGTAGGTCTCCTTGAAGAAGAGCTGCGTGTCGAGCTCGACGACCGGAATGTTCAGGCCGAGCTCGCCGAAGACCATGTGCACAAGCACCGAGGACTGTCGCTGCCACGAGCACGTGAGGCACATGCGGTCGCCGAACTGCTCGTACGCCCAGAGCAGGGCCTCTTCCGCGCTCATGGCTTCGACGTCAGGAAGCTGGAGTGCCGGCGCGGTCGCCAAGGAGCACCTCCTTCAGCGTGTCGCCGCGCAGCCCGAGCCTGAGAGTCGCGAGTGGGATCACTTCGTCAGGCGGGATGTTTCCGAGGTTGACGGAGGGACCGAATTGCTTGATGAACCACACCTGGGCTGCCTTCGTCGGCGCCTCGAAGATGACGTTCGCAGGCCCAACCGCCATGGCGATCTCGCCGATCAGCTCCGTCCGCATTCCACCGGAGGAGTCGAAGATCCCCGAGGTGCCGCCCTCTCGCGCTTCGGTGATCACCTTCCAGGCACCGGCGTCGAGCTCCTCCTTGAGCCACTGCACCCACTGCTCCGCGCTGTACTCGACGGAAGAGTCTTTCGACCCCACTTCCGACAGGACGGTGAAGTCACGCGCAAAGTCGGCGATGAGCTCGAGCTTCCGCTCGCGTGGGATCTCAACGGTGCCGTCCGAGATTTCGACGTGCCGCAGCCCGAGGCTCTGCAGCCACGACTTGTACTCGTCGAGCCTTCCCTTTGCGTAGATGACCTCGAAGTACGTCCCGCCGATCACGACGGGCTTCTCGCGCAGCACCTCGAGCTTGCGCTCGAGGTTGGCGGTGACGGCTGCGGTGCCCCAGCCGAGCTTGACGATCGAGATGTGATCTCCTGCGACCTCGAGCACGTCCTCCCACGCGCGCCGGCCGAGGCCCTTGTCGATCACATGGGTCAGCCCGTGGTGCGGTTCAAAGGCGAGCATCGAGCTCCTCCAGCTTCTTCTTCGCGCGCTCCTGCACGTCGTGGAAGAGCGAGTTGCCGTGTGAGTCGATGCCCACGGTGAGCGGGCCGAAGTCCTTCACCCGGAACTTCCAGAGGCACTCCGGCATGAGCTCCTCCCAGGCGACCTCTTCGATCTCCTCGATCTGGGTTGTCTCGAGCGCAGCCGCCCCACCGACGATCGCGAAGTAGACCATGCCGAGCCGCTGCATCGGCTCGATCGCCTCGTCGGGGAGACCGCCCTTGCCGCAGATCGCGCGGACGCCGTACTGCGCGCCGAGCCCTTCCGTGAACCGCACCATGCGCGCGGAGGTCGTGGTGCCGATGCAGATCTTCTCGTACTTGCCGGGACCGAGCTTGCGCACGCCGGGCGCCGTGTGCAGAAGGAACGCGCCGCTGAGATCCATCGGCGGCGCGATGCCCTGGTCGAAGATCCTGATCTGCGTGCGGTCGCGGATACCGATGACGTGGCCGTCGACGGTCACCTCGTCCCCCGCGCGCAGCTCGCGAACTGCCTCGTCAGTCGTCGGGAAGGTGAGTCTCCTAGAACTCACGATCGAACTCCGGCCGCGTAGCGGCCTGTCCGCGCAGCGGACCGGTGGAAGGGGTCCCGCATAGCGGCCTCTCCGCGCAGCGGACCGGTGGAAGGGGTCTGGGGGAACCGGGAGGTTCCCCCAGCGGGTCGCAGTGGCGTCGGCCTAGAACTCACGATCGAACTCCACTTCCCCATTGGCGGCCACGTGCGCGCTCGCGCGGCGCGCGGCCCAGCACTGGTAGTTGACGGCGACCGGGTTCAGCGTCATGTGCGTGTCCGCGTGCTCGACGTGACACTGCAGAACCGTCACGTCTCCGCCGAGGCCCATCGGGCCGATGCCCGTCTCGTTCAGCAGCTCATACAGCTCCTCCTCGAGCTTCGCGACGTGCGGATCGGCGTTGCGAGTGCCCACCGGGCGGGCGATCGCCTCCTTCGCGAGATACATCGCGTAGTCGGCGCTGCCACCGATGCCGACGCCGACGATGCCGGGCGGACAAGGCTTGCCACCGGCGCCGACGATCGACTCGAGCACGAACTTCTTCACGCCCTTCACGCCGTCTGCGGGGACGCACATCTTCAGGAAGCTCATGTTCTCGCTGCCCGATCCCTTCGGCACGCACTTGACATCGAGCCCGTCCCAGTCGGGAATGAACTCCCAGTGCACGATCGGCAGGCGGTAGCCGGTGTTCGGTCCGGTGTTCTCGCGCGTGATCGTGTGGACGGCGTTCGAGCGCAGCGGATGTTCGACCGTGGCACGCTCCGTGCCGGTCTTGAGAGCAGCGTAAATTCGGGCCGGATGCAGGGGAAAATGCTCGCCGACGCGACACGTGTAGACGGCGATTCCCGTGTCCTGGCAGACGAGGTTCTTCTCGCTCTCGGCGACGTTGACGTTCTTGAGAATCGTCTGCAGCACGCGCTGTCCAGGCACAGATGTCTCGCGCTTGGCCGCATCGGCGAGCGCATCACGCAGGTCCTGCGGGATGTCCTTCAGCGCCCAGACGTAGAGATATGCAGCAGCGTCTTCGACCGCAGCTTCGAGATCGGTGATGGTGATTGTGCTCATCCTTTTGCTTTCTCCGCGGCGGCCTTGCCCGCGCGTCGACCGAAGACACAGCACTCGAGCAGCGAGTTCCCCATCATCCGGTTGCGGCCGTGCGTGCCGCCGGCGATCTCGCCGCACGCGTAGAGCCCTTCGAGCGTCGTCTCGGCGTTCGCGTCGATCACGAGGCCGCCGTTCTGGTAGTGGAGGACGGGATAGGTGAACAGCCGTTCGCGGAGCGGGTCGATCCCGCCCGCGCGGTACCGGCGCAGCATGTACGGCAACGAGACGTTCGCATCCGCTTCAGAGATGCGAGTCGTGTCGAGATAGACGGCGGGGCGGCCGTCGGGGGTCTCGACGCCTTTGCCCTTGTCGACCTCCTCGACGATTGCCTGGCTGACGGCGTCGCGAGGGCCCAGGGAATCGGTGAACTCCTCGCCGTCGGCGTTGAGCAGGACCGCGCCGTACGCGCGGGTCGTCTCGGGGATCGAGTAGCCCTGCATATTCTGCGGCCAGGCTCCGCCGTTGGGGTGGTACTGCAGCGCGTCGAAGTCGCGCACCTCGGCGCCGAGGCCGACGGCGATCCGCGTCACCTCGCCGGTCGCTCCGGGATGGTTCGTCGAGAGCTCGCCGCGCTCTGCCGCTACGCGGAAGCACCGCCCGCCCGCTGCGAGGACCACCGTCGTGGCGTCGATGGTGTGGTCCCCGCAGCGTGCGCGCCAGCCGTTCTCGGTCCGGGCGAGGTCGGCGAGCGGTGACTTGGGAAAGGTCTGGATGCCGGAGCTCTCGGCTGAATCGCGCAGCGCCGTCGTGATCGCGTGTCCCGTGCGGTCGCCGACCTGCAGGAGCCGTTTGCGCGACGCGCCGCCGCACCGGGCCAGGCGGTACCCGCCGTTCTCGCGGGTGAACTCGACGCCGAGCTCCTCCAGCCAGTGGATCGCGGACCGGGCCTCGCTGGTGAGAATCTCCACGAGACCAGGGTCGGCCGTCTCGTGCGACGACGTCCAGACGTCTGCTGCGTGCTGCTCAGGCGAGTCGTCTTCGCCGAACGCGGCCTGGATGCCGCCCTGCGCTTTGGCTGAGTTGCAGGACTGAAGCGCGCCCTTCGTCGCCAGGGCGACCCGCGCGCCGGCGTGCTGCGCAGAGACTGCCGCTGCGAGCCCGGAGGCTCCGCTGCCGATCACGAGCACGTCGAAGGGGGAGTCCGCCACGACCACCAGACCTTACCACGATTCAGCTAATCCGATGTATTAACGTTCGTTATTCAGTAGATGGAGCGCAACAGCTCTTCGACCTCTGCCACGCTCGCCGGCCTCGGGTTCGCCTTGGCCCCGGCGCGCTCGACCGTTGCGGCTGCGATCTCTTCGAGTTCCTGCTCCGGCACTCCGAAGTCGCGCAACCGCTCGAACCCCCCGAGCCGCGCAAGCTCTTCCACGCGGGTAGCCGGATCTGCTGTGCCGAGCGCCTCGCCGAATCTGCGCACGGCTTCTGGGTCGACCTGCGCGTTGAAGCGCAACGCCGCAGGCAGTGCGAGGGCGTTCATCGCGCCGTGACGCAAGCCATAGCGTCCGCCGAGGGCTTGCGCCAAGGCATGGCCGAGGGCGAGCATGGACCCGCCGAGGGCCATACCGGAGTGCATCGCGCCCTCGAGCAGCTTCGTCCGCGCCTCGAGGTCCTGCGGCGCGTCGACGACGCGCGGCAGCCATTCGCCGATCAGCCGGGCGCCGGCGAGCGCGTGCACGTCCGCTTCGGGGTTGTGGCCCTGGACATAGAGCGCTTCTGCACTGTGTGCGAGTGCGTTGAGCGCTGTGCCGACGGTCTCGGCACGCGGGAGCGACAGCGTCAACTTCGGTTCGTAGACAACGCCGGCGAGCCGGGCCCCGGTACCCCCGCCGCGCATCTTGCGCTCAGGATCGCGGATCCCGTAGAAGGACGTCCACTCGGCTCCCGCGTACGTCGTCGGGACGGAGACGACCGGCACGCCGGCCTCCGCAGAGACCGCCTTCCCGAAGTCGATCGCGCTGCCGCCGCCCACTGCGATCACACCCTCCCCGGCCTGCTCCACGGCAGCTGCGACTCGATCGGAGGGAACCTCGGTCCACCGCGCCACGACGGGCAGGCCGAGGTCGGTTCCGGCCCAGCGTTCGCTCGCGACGAGCAGCGGCTGCGTGATCCCGAGCTCGCCGAGCGCACCGGGGAGCTCGGCGAGACCCCAGCGGACGATCACGCCGGCAGGTGCTCCCGCGCAAAGGACGTGAACGCGCGCGCGGCGCGGGTCTCGCTACGCCCGTTCGCGCGGGCCAGAAAGATCTCGCGCACGGGGTCGAGCCCGCGGACGCGCGCGATAGCGATGCGGCCGGCGTCGAGGTCGGCCTCGATCGCGAGCCGGGAGATGAATGCGATGCCGTGTCCCGCGACGACGGCGCTCCGCACCGATTCCTGCAGGCCGAGCTCGAGCTGGACGTCGAGGTCGCGCAGCCTCATGCCGGCCTTGCGCAGTTCGTCCTCGATGACCTGGCGCACACCCGCCCCCTCTTGCATGACGATCAGCTTCTCGCCCCTCAGGTCGTCCAGCGAGACCGTCTTGCCCCCGAAGCGATGACCGGACGGGCAGGCGAGCACGACCTCGTCACGAAAGAACGGCTCGAATGCAACGCCGCGATGGCGGCGTCCCGCGCCGACGATCCCGAGCTCGAGCTCCCGCTCGGCGACTTGGTCGACCACGGTCTGAGTGTCCGAGACGGTGAGTCGCACACGCACCTCCGCATGCTGCTCCTGGAACTCGCAGAGCAGTAAGGGCACAACCGTGCCGCCGGGACCGGTCGACGCGCCGAGCTCGAGCGTGCCCGTGATCGAACCCTGGTCGTCCGCGGCGAGATCCTCGAGCAGATGCTCCTCGGCGGCGAGGAGGCGCTGCGCCGACGCGTAGAGCCGGCGGCCGGCCTCCGTCGGTTCGACACGGCGCCCGGAGCGGTCGAGAAGCTGCCGGCCGAGCCGCTGCTCGAGCGAGCGGATCTGCAGGCTGACGGCCGGCTGGGTCACTCCCAGCCGCTCCGCGGCCTGGGAGAAGCTCTTCCGCTCGACCACCGCGCAGAAGGCCGCAAGCTGGCGAGTGTCCATAAGCTTTCAGGGGACTATGCACTTGACGAACCCAAGCGCTAGACCCTGATGGTCTCCCTTCGCATAAGCAGAGGTTATCCAGCTGCCGCGCCCCAAGAAGGCGAGCCCCCGGCAGGATTCGAACCTGCGACCTCTCAGTTCGACCTGAGCGCTCTTCCGACCTGAGCTACGGGGGCCGGAGCGCTGGACTTTAGAAATCTGTTCGGACGGAAAGGTCCTGGAAATTGGCACTTTTTCTGAAAAGCCCTGCAAATCGAGCTAGACACCGTCCTGCGGCGTCCCTATTCTCCGGTCTGTTCGACCTGAGCGACCGAGCTACGGGAACCAGCTTGGCTCCCGCCAGCGAAGGTTAGGAGCGGTCCTTTCGGGGGCCGCTCTTTCCTTTGGGTGACTTCTCCGGCGGTGGCGGATTCGTCTCAAGCGCTGCTTTAACCGCCTCTTCGAACGGAATGGTCACCTTGAAAACCTCAGGCTCCGGGCCTGGTTTCTTCTTCTCAGCCATCAGAACTGTCGGGCTAGACCGTCAGGACGGACTACGCAATAGACGGGCCCAGGAATAGTGGTGCGACGATAGATCGCCACACGGTGCGCGTGGAAACGATCTGCTTGCTCCTCAGCGGTGAGGCTCGCATTTGAGGAAGCGAAAACGTGTGCTGCGCTGCTCTCGATAGCTGCCCGAATGATCGATGAGCGGCGCATGGCGTCGTCAGTCGTCAGGATGTTCCACCCCTCGTCCACGATGCGAGGTATCCACACCTCGTCGGCTAGGTCCTGGTCGGACGGATCGGGATAGACCTCGAGCCAGCCTCTGATGCGCCAGCCCTGCTCTGTGAGCAACTCAGCAACCCTGCGTCCCCCGAAGCTTCGCTCTGCAAAGAACTCAGGCGGCTCATCAGGCAATCGCCCCCTCGCGCGGGGCATGGGCAAGATCTAGGACCTCGTTGACGGAGAGGCCGAAGTCGTCGGCGATGTACTCAACGGATTCTTTCTTGAGTGCATAACGCTTGGCTACGTCTCGGACCCTCACGCCGCTCCGCCTGACTATAGGTTGTCCTGCGGCAACAAACGGACTGACAACTACCTCCGTCTCAAACGTGGGAAGCTGAATCCGGTCTGGGTAGTAGTCCCGGCCGAACTCCACAAACTCGATCTCGTCCTTGACCGCCTCGATCATCTGTAGCTGGCGGTCTCTGGCTCGTTCGTACTGATCGGTGTGGGGATGCTGGACACCTAGGTAGAGCTTGTTGTCCATGTAGATGAGGCGATTGGCCAACGCATGCTCAATACCCCAGTCACGGCGAATCGCTTGGATGCCCTCTCGCAACTCTTTCGCGCTGAAGCCGCGCTTCCTCGCCGCCGCGACCAGGAAAGCCTCGGCGAAGCCGATGAAGGACAGGCTCGGCTGATGGCCCTTGCGGCGCAAGGTGGACACAAGAGGCTCACCCTTCGTCCAGCTTTGAAGCGTGCTGTTTGGGACGTTCAGATAGCCGGCTGCTTCGTTGATCGTGTAGAGAGGGAGGGAGACTCGCGGGTCACTCGGCGGAAGCTTCTTTAGCTCCATTCTGATCCCCGCTGTGATGAGTCCGCGTACATCAGCCGCTTCCCCACCGCGCCTGCAATAGCTCGCCTGGTCCGTTCGGCGTCGTCCACACCGTTTGCGGATCGGTTGTTGTAACGAAAGTCGAATTCGCTCAGGTAGCGATGTAAGTGCGCTTCGCTGACGTGGTGATAGGTGCCATTGATGCCACGCTTCAAGATGGAAAAAAAGTTCTCTGCGGTGTTCGTGTGGACGTCGCCGCGCACGTACTCAAAGTCTTGGTGGTTCACGACTTCGTGCGTGGCGAACTCATGCTCCAATCCGCGATAAGACGGGTAGGCGTCTGTCATGATCTTCGCGCTACGGGCGACGTGTTTCCGAATCACACCCTTGAGTTCAGCTGCGGTTACGTTGGCTACATGGGCAGAGCGAGCACGACCGTTGCGCTCTACTAGAACCATCACCGGAGACTTGCCCGTGCCCCGTCCCGTCCTTTTGACGCCCTGGTACCGCTTCCTCTTGTTACGAACCTTCCCGCCGATGTATGTCTCGTCGGCCTCAACGACGCCGGATAGCAGCTCGGTGACGGCAGGCTCAGTCATTGCCCACCTGATCCGATGGCACATGAACAAGGCAGTCCTGTAGCTGCCGAGCTTGAGCATCCGCTGAATTTGGAGTGCGCTTATGCCCTTCTTGGAAGAACAGAGCAAATGGAAAGCTAGTAACCACTTGTCCAGCGTGATTTTGGAGTCCTCGAAAATCGTCCCCACCGTCACCGTGTACTGCGCGCGGCAGGCGGCGCATTTCCAGAGCTTCCGCTTCGTCCCTGTCCACCGTAGGAAGTAGGGCTTCCGGTCGGACTCGCCGCACTTCGGGCAGGTGTGAGCCTCGGGCCAACGCAGGCGCTCCAAGTACTCCACAGCCGCTTCGGGGCTGCGGAGATGCGGAGACAGCGTGTGAATGTCTAGCTCGTCGGCGATCGGCTCTGGGTTCGTCATGTATCAAGATAGTACATCTGTCCTGTGGGTTTGTCAAGTGCATAGTTCCGAGCATTCATTATGCAAGTCGTGGCCGAGTGAGGCAGGCTCTACGATCCTCGAGTGGCCGCGCCGCAGACGAGCGACTCCTTCATCCTGCGGTTCTCGGAGCTCACGGAAGGAAGTGAGACCCGGCCACGTGACGCTGCACTACGTGCCTTCGACATCGTCCTGTCGGCGTTCTTCCTCATCGTGACGCTGCCGATCACAATGCCGATCGCCGTCCTTCTGCTCGCGACCAGCGGACGGCCGCTCTTCTACCGCGGTGAGCGGGTCGGGCGCGGTGGCCACGTCTTCGAGATGCTGAAGCTCAGAACGCTGCGGCCGAACGCAGAGGAACGGCTCGGCCCATACCTCGGCGAAGAGCTCGTACAGCGCACGCGCGAAGAGACGACCGCGATCGGCGGCTGGCTGCGCGCGACTCAGCTGGACGAGATCCCGCAGCTCTGGAATGTCGTGCGCGGCGACATGAGCCTCGTCGGTCCGCGACCGATCCGGCCCCGGTTCTTCGCGGAGCTCGTCGAGGAACTCCCGGCGTACTGGCAGCGACTCGTCGTCCGCCCGGGGCTCACCGGCTTCGCGCAGGTGCGACGCGGCTACGAGACCTCGATGGCGGAGAAGCTCGCCCACGACCTCGAGTGGATCGCCGATCGTTCGTTGCGTTTGTATCTGCGCACGCTCGCAACGACCGCGTGGCGTGTGCTAGCCCAGTTTGCGCGCGGCCTCGCCGCGCGCAGCTAGCGCCCCTGCCGGTGACGCTGCCGAGTTTCTGGGTCGCGAGCACCAAGCCAGAGGCGGCACTCGCTCGCAGCCAAGGCCGGACCGCCTTGGTAAGAGCGAGGGTGGACTCTGGCGCCGCGTGATCGCGGGCCAGAAGCCGGCACGTGTCGCCGGTAGGGGCGCTAAACGTCGAGTCGCGCGTCCTCGAGGTCGAGATCGCGGTGGAGGCGACGTTCGACGTCGCCGCTGATCACGCCGTTTCGGCGGAGATCGACGATCTCGGCGCGCTCGGCTTCGAGCAGTTCTCGCCGCAGACGCTGGTAATTGAGCGACTGCTCCTCGATCCCCCCATCGTCGTCCTGATCGAAGCGCGACGCGAACCTGTTCCTGCGGAAGCCGTACAGCCCGCGTAGACGCTCGGCCGTGTCGTCGCGAACCCACTCTTCTCCCGTCAACTCCTCCAGTCGCCGGAGCGCCGCATCGGCCGCCTTGATCCGCGCCTTCGCGTCCTCCTTCTCGTCGAGGTGGTCGGCCTCGATCCCGAACATCCTGATCACGAGGGGGAGCGTCAGCCCCTGAAACACGAGCGTGCCGAGGATCACGCAGAACGCGAGGAAGATGATCAGATCCCGCTCGGGAAACGGACCGCCCGAGTGCGTGGTCAAAGGGATTGCCAGCGCGGCTGCGAGCGACACTGCGCCCCGCATGCCGGACCACGCCACGACGATCGGATGGCCGATCGTGGCGCGCCCACGCTCGACCCGCCGAGAGAGCAGCTTGGGTAAGTACAGGAAGACCGGTGCCCACACGAGCCTCGTGCCGATCACGGCGGCGGTCGTCAGCAGCCCGTAACGGATCAACGTCCCCGCGGACTGTCCGGTCAGGACATCGAGGATGTGCGATAGCTGGAGGCCCACGAGGGCGAACAGCAAGGCGTTGAGGACGAAGACGAGGATCTCGAACACCGCGACTCCTTGCAGGCGCGTCTGCACCGAGGTGAGCTCGGGCGTTCGCCAACCGAGGTAGATCCCGGCTGTGACGACGGCGAGCACGCCCGACGCGTCCGCCGCATTCGCGGGGATGAAGGCGAGGTACCCGGTCATGAGCGCGATCGTCACCTCGACGGGGGAATTGTCGAGCCGCCGCCGCACTGCAGCGACGAGGAAGCCGACGACGAGCCCGATTCCCACGCCGCCCACGACGCTCCAGATGAAGTGCCAGGAGGCGTTCCAGAACGAGAAGGCGCCGGAAACCGCGGCGGTCACCGCGACGCGGTAGAGCACGAGTGCGGTGCCGTCGTTCACCAGCGCCTCACCTTCCACCACGGTGACGATCCGCCGCGGGACGCCCAGCCGTCGCATGATCGCCGTCGCAGCAATGGGGTCGGTGGGAGAGACGATCGCTCCGAGCACGAACGCCGCGCTCCAGGACATGGAATCGACCGCCGCGTGGGCAACCACAGCGACGACCGTCATGGTCGCGATCACGAGCCCGATCGCCAGCATTCCGATCGGACGGGCGCTCGCCCGCAGGTCCCGCAGCGAGGTGAAGAAAGCCGAGGCGTAGAGCAACGGCGGCAGGACCGCGATGAGGACGACGTCAGGCGGGAGCTGCAGCGTCGGGACCCCGGGGATGAAGCCGAGCGCCAATCCCCCCAGCACGAGGAAGATCGGATAGGGGATGCGCAGCAGCGGCGCGGTCACGAGCATTGCCGCGACCGCCAGCAGCAAGCCCACCAGCAGAAGCTGCTCGTGCACCCCGAAGTGCATCCGGGGAAGCCTACGCCGCTCCTACACTGCTCCGCATGTGCGGCATCTGCGGCATCGCCTCGACCAGCGGCTCGGCCGTGACCGACCGCGTCGCGGCGATGAGCGCGACCCTCGTCCACCGGGGCCCGGACAGCTTCGGCGAGTTCAGTGACGGGGACGTCGCGCTCGCAGCCCGGCGGCTCTCGATCATCGACCTCGAGACGGGCGACCAACCGATCGCGAACGAGGACGGGACCCTGCACGTCGTTCAGAACGGCGAGATCTACAACTACCGCGAGCTGCGCAGAGAGCTCGAGCGCGCAGGACATCGGTTCCGCACTCATGGCGATACCGAAGTGCTCCTACACCTGTACGAGGAGCACGGCGACGCGTTCGCCGAGCGCCTACGGGGCATGTTCGCGATTGCAATCTGGGACACACGCCGGCGGCGACTGGTGCTCGCGCGCGATCGCTTCGGGATCAAGCCGCTCTACTACCGCGCTGCCGACGGCGAGCTGGCGTTCGCCTCCGAGCTACGCGCTCTGCCCCGCGGCGAGATCGACCTCGACGCGCTGGAGGCGTTCCTCGCGTTCAACTCGATCCCCGCGCCTCTGACGATCTTCACCGAGATCCGCAAGCTCCCACCGGGCCAGCTGTTGCTCTGGGAACGGGGCCGCCTCGAGTTGAGGCGCTTTGCCCGGCCGGCGCCGATCGAGCAGCTGCGCGAGGACGAGGAGGCGGAGCTCGTCGAGGAGCTCAGGTCACGACTCCGGGACTCCGTCCGCGCACACCTGGTCAGCGACGTTCCGGTCGGCGTGCTGCTCTCAGGCGGGGTCGACTCCGCCTTCCTCGCAGCACTTGCGGCGGAGGAGAGCTCCGAGCCGTTGCGGACGTTCTCGATCGGCTTCGAGGAACGCTCGTTCGACGAGCTCGCCGACGCACGGCTCGTGGCGGAGCGTTACGGGACGGAACACCGCGAGCTGGTACTCCGCCCCGACGCCGCCTTGCTCCTGCCCGCTCTCGCGGACGCGTTCGACGAACCGTTCGCGGACTCGTCTGCCCTGCCGACCTACCTCGTGTCGCAGCTCGCGGCGAAGGACGTGAAGGTCGCGCTCTCCGGCGAAGGAGGTGATGAGCTCTTCGGCGGCTACTACACGTACGCGGCGGATCTCCTGGCGGCCCGCGTCGGCGGCCTTGCGCGTCGCGCGGGCCCGCTCGTGGAGCGGTTGCCGGCGTCGGCCTCCCGGGCGAGCTTCGACTACAAGGCGAAGCGCTTCGTCCGAGCGGCGCACCTGCCGCCGCTCGAGCGTCACCACGGCTGGAAGGAGATCTTCTCGCCCGACCTACGCGCGGAGCTGACCGGCGGCCGCTCGGCGTTCGATCCGGTCGACATCCTTCGCGCCAGATATCGCGAGACTGAAGGGGCCGACGAGCTCGCCCGGCTGCAGGACGTCGACCTCGGCATCTACCTGATCGACGACCTGCTGGTGAAGACTGACCGTGCGTCGATGGCGCACTCCCTCGAGGCCCGAGTGCCGTATCTCGACACGGTCGTGACCAATCTGGCGCTCGCGCTCCCCACCCGGCACAAGATCCGCGGTCTCTCGAAGAAGGTGCTGTTGCGGAAGGCCGCCGCGCCGCTCCTGCCGCGTCAGATCACACATGGCAAGAAGCGCGGCTTCTCGATCCCGGCCGCCGCCTGGTTGAGGGGCGAGCTTGAGCCTTTCGCGCGAGAGACGCTCTCGCGGGCGACGCTGCAGCGGCAGGGCTTCTTCAGCCCAGATGTGGTCGGGCGCCTGGTCGACGATCACGTCGCGGGCCGCGAGGATCGCAGCCGCCAGCTCTGGGGTCTGCTCGCGTTCACGCTCTGGCACGAACGGCGCGTCGAGCGATCGCCGCAGGAGGCGCCTCCCCCGGAAGTGCTCGTCGAGCGCTGACCCAAGGCGCCGACTCGGCGGCGCCGCAGAGAGGCCACACGGGCTTCGCCCGAGTGGCCGTCCAAGCTAACGCCTGGCTCGCCGCAGACCGGCGACCCCTCGTAGCGGCGCGCCTAGACTCAGGCGAATGGCCAGCCGACCTCTCGTCGTCCATGTCGTCGGTGCGCGGCCGAACTACATGAAGGTCGCGCCGGTGTACGCGGAGCTGGAACGACTCGGGAACGTCGAGCAGCGGCTGGTCCACACGGGACAGCACTACGACGCGATCATGAAGGACGTCTTCTTCGCGGAGCTCCCTCTCCCGAGGCCGCACGTGGCGCTGGATGCCCAGACGACCGAGGACGCGTTGGACGATCTGGAACGTGTCTTCGGTGAACTCGAGCCGGATCTCGTGGTCGTGGCGGGAGACGTCAACTCGACACTCGCCGGCGCGGTCGCCGCGTCGAAGCGCGGACTCCGTATTTGTCACATCGAGTCCGGCTTGCGGAGCGGGGACTGGTCGATGCCGGAAGAGCGCAACCGCGTCATCGCCGACCACCTGTCGGCCCTGCTCCTGACACACAGCGACGACGCGGACAAGAATCTGGTCGCCGAAGGCCTCAGCGAGAGGATCTCATTCGTCGGGAACACGATGATCGACACACTTCGGGCGAGCGAGGACGCAGCGCTTGCACTCGAGGCCTGGCGCGAGTTCGGGCTCGAGCCCGGAGGCTACGTCCTCGTCACCCTCCATCGCCCCAGTCTCGTCGACGACGCCGACCTGCTAGCCCAGACGATGGCCGCGCTCGACGACGTCGCCGAGTCGTTGCCGGTGATCTTTCCGGTGCATCCGCGGACTCGACGGAATCTCGACGGCTCGACGCGGGTTCTGCTGACGGAACCACTGCCGTATCGGCAGTTTCTCTCGCTCGAAGCGAAAGCCGCCGCAGTCGTGACAGACTCGGGGGGAATCCAGGAAGAGACGACGGTGCTCCGGGTCCCCTGCTTCACGCTGCGCCAGAACACCGAACGCCCGATCACGATCGAGCTCGGCACGAACAGGCTGCTGGGCCTCGAGCCGGAACGACTGCGCGAGGTGCCGACCCTGTTGGCGGACCCCAAGCCGGGGCAGATCCCGCCACTCTGGGATGGGAAGGCAGGAGAGCGGGCCGCGGAAGCGATCGAGCGCTTGCTGGTCGGAGTCACGGCCTGAAGGTCTGGGTGGACATGACGGCGTCGGCACACGTGCTCGTGTTCCGACCGTTGATCCAACTGCTGCGCGGGCGTGGTGACGAGGTGGAGATCACCGCGCGGGACTACGCACAGACGCTGCAGCTGCTCGATCTGCACGGGCTCGACGCGACGGTCGTCGGCCGCCATGGCGGACGTTCCCGGCTCGGTAAGGCGCGCTCCCTCACGTCACGTCTGCGTGCGCTGCGCAAGTGGGCGAGCCCTCGCGGCTTCGACCTCGCGCTGGCGCACGGGTCACATGAGCTCACCATGACCGCGCGGCGGCTCGGGATCCCTAGCGCGACCACACATGACTACGAGTTCGCGACGCTGCAGCATCAGCTCGGCATGCGTGCGGCGACGAAGGTGGTCGTGCCGGACTCGATTCCTCCCGAGCGACTCACTCGCTTCGGCGTCGAGCCGCCAAAGCTTCTGCGGTATCCCGGGCTCAAGGAGGAGTACTACCTCTCGGACTTCGAGCCCGACACTGCAGTGCCGGAGCAGCTCGGAGTCGACCGGGACCGCGTCCTCGTCGTGCTGCGCCCACCGCCCGACGTCTCGCTCTACCATCGCCACTCCAATCCGCTCTTCCCGCAGACGCTCGGCTTCGTCGGCAACCTCGACTCGGTGCACGCGGTCGTCCTGCCGCGAACCGACGAACAGCGCGAATACGTCCGCGAGCTTTCGTTGCCGTCCGTGATCGTCCCGGATCGAGCCGTCGACGCCCAGAGCCTGATCGCGCTCGCGGACGTCGTCGTCTCTGCCGGCGGAACGATGAACCGCGAAGCGGCCGCGCTGGGAGTACCCGTCTATACGACGTACGGCGGACGGCTGGGTGGGGTCGACGAGGAGTTGATTCGCCAGGCCCGGCTGAAACCGCTCACCGACCCCCGGGCCATCGAGCTGCAGAAGAGGGAAGCCGGTTCAGGCAGCCGCGTCCGCCGCGATCCGGGTGTCCTGCTCGATCTGCTGCTCACCGCACGTGGCCACGACGCGTAGGACGTCTCCGCCGTAGCGATCGAGCTTGGTCGGCCCCACGCCCGGCACGGCCGCGAGCTCCGAGAGATCACGCGGACGGCGTCCGGCGATGTCGGCGAGCGTCGAGTTGTGGAAGACCACGTAGGCCGGCAGGTCGTCGGCCGTCGCGCGCTCGAGTCGCCACCGCTTGAGCGCCGCGTAGAGCGGATCGTCGGGCTCGGCGGCCCGGACCGGCCGGGCTGCGATCCCGAGCTCGCCGAGAAACCGGCTCGGCTTGCCGCTCCACGTCAGGGCCAGGTATCGCTTCGCCCGCGTCAGTCCGACATAGAAGAGCCGCCGTTCCTCGGCGATCTCATCCGGCTTCTTCGCCTGTCTGATCGGCAGCTCCTTCTCCTCGACACGAGGGATGAAGACGGCCTCGAACTCGAGCCCTTTCGCACCGTGCAGCGTGAGGAGGTGGACGCCGCGGCGGTCAGCCCCGGTCGACCCGAAGCGAGCCTCCAGGTCTGCTATGAACTCACGCGTGGTGCGAACGCCGTCGTCGAACTCCTCTGCAAGGCGAACGAGCCGACCGAGATCGGACTGGCGAACAAGCTCCCGCTCGCCGAGCTTCTCCGGCAACCGCTCGCGCCAGCCTGCATCGTTGGCGTAGCTCCGCACCGTGACGGCCACGTCCGTCGAGTCCACGCGCCGCAGCCGACGGAGCAGCTGGCGCGCGGCCTCGCGCCCGAGCAGCGACGCGCCCTGGAACGGGATCTTCGCCTCGTGCAGCGGCTCCTCGAAGTCGGCCAGCCGCGCGTTCGTGCGAGAGAGGATCGCGATCTCCTCGAGCCGGATGCCCTCCCGGTGCAACGCACGCAGACGTTCGACGACGAACGCGACTTCGCCCTCGCGCGCGGGAAGCGACTGAGTGAGCGGCTCCGGTCCCGCACCCCGCGTGGCCCGCAGGATCTTTTCCGCGCCGCCGAGCGTGGGGACGATGCGGTTCGCCAGCGCGAGCACCTCCGGCGACGAGCGGTAGTTGTCCTCGAGCCTGATCACTGTCGTGTTCGGAAAGCGCGCGGGCAGGCCGAGGAGGTAGGCAGGCGTGGCGCCGGTGAAGGCATAGATGGACTGGTAGTCGTCGCCGACGGCGCAGAGCTCGTCTCGATCCCCGAGCCAGCGCTCGAGCAGCGTCTGCTGCAGCAGGTTGACGTCCTGGTACTCGTCGACGGTGAAGGCGCTGAAGTGCTCGCGGACCTCTGCCAGCGTCTCCGGACGCTCGTCGAACAGGCGGATCGTCAGCTCGAGCACGTCCTCGAAGTCGACGAAGCCACGCTCGTCCTTCTCGATCTCGTAGCCGCGGAAGATCCGGAACATGAGATCGGCCGGAATCGGCGGCTCGTGGTCACCGAGCTCGGCGAGATACGTCGCCGGCCTCAGCCTGCGGTTCTTCGCCCACTCCACCTCCGTCGCGAGGTCACCCGCGGGACGGAACTTGTACGGCGGCGGCAGCGTGTTTCCGAGCTGGCGCAGCAACAGCGCCTTGGAGGCCATGATGCGATCGGGCGGATCGCCGAGCCGGTGCAGCTGACGCAGGGCCGCCGAGTGGAACGTGCGCGCCGCGACGCCACCGACGCCCAGCTTCTCCAGCCGCCCGCGCATCTCTGTCGCCGCCTTGTCGGTGAACGTGACGGCGAGGATCTCGTGCGGCTCGAACTCCCCGATCGCAACCTGGTTCGCGATCCGGCGCGTGATCGTCGTCGTCTTTCCCGATCCCGCGCCCGCAAGGATGCAGACTGGCCCGCGCACCGTCTCGACGGCGCGGCGCTGCTCCGGGTTCAGCCCGGCGAAGACGGGATCCTGGTCCACCCGTGCACCGTAAAGACCGGACGGGACGGCGACTGTGCCGAGTTAGTGGAGGGTGTCTTCCAGGATTGCCGCGCCGGCCCGTTTCGGGTCGCGCAGCATCGCGGTCAGCCGCGAGATGACGTCGAGGGTCTCCCCGCGTTCCACCATCCGCTCGAGGTCGCCCAGCCCCTCGTCGAGCCACTCGGCGTCGATGGGCGGACGCGCGGCTCGAAGGATCTTTGGGTGTGACGTCGGCCCGACCTTCTCGCCGTCGGTCCAGAGCTCCTCGTGCAGCTTCTCGCCGGGGCGGACGCCGACGAAGGTGATGGAGATGTCCGTCTCTGGGTCCCGGCCTGAAAGCCGGATCATGTTGACGGCCAGGTCGAGGATCTTCACCGGCTCGCCCATGTCGAGCACGTAGACCTGGCCGCGGCCGCCGATCGCGCCCGCCTGCACGACGAGCGACACCGCCTCGGGGATGGTCATGAAGTAGCGCGTCATCTGCGGATGAGTGACGGTCACCGGCCCGCCCTTCTCGATCTGGCGCCGAAAGATCGGGATCACGCTCCCGGAGGAGTTGAGGACGTTGCCGAAACGGACGGCGACGAAGCGGGTGCTGATGTCCTTGCGATGGCCGTACGCCTCGACGATCCATTCGCACAACGCCTTCGACTGGCCGAGGAGGTTCTTGGGGTTCGCAGCCTTGTCGGTGGAGACGAGCACGAAGCGTTCCGTTCCGTACTCCACTGCGACGTCGGCCATCACCCGCGTCGCCAGGGTGTTGTTCCGCACTGCCTCGAGCGGGTTGGCCTCCAGGAGCGCGACATGCTTGTACGCGGCGGCGTGGAAGACGACCCCCGGCTTGTAGCGCTCGAAGACCTGGCTCATCTTGGCCCGGTCGCCGCAGTCGCCGAGCACCGTCGCGACCGCTGAGAAGTCGCGCTCGCCCACGAGCTCGCGCTCGATGTCGAAGAGCGCCCCCTCCGAGTGTTCGACGAGGACGAGCCGCGCGGGCCCGACCCGTGCGATCTGGCGGCAGAGCTCCGCGCCGATCGAGCCGCCGGCGCCCGTGACGAGGACGGTCTCGCCGGAGAGGTACTTCGCGATCGAGCCCATGTCGACCTCGACCGGCTCGCGGCCGAGGACGTCCTCCACCTGAACCGGTCGAATCTGCCCGGCGAGGTCGAGGTCGCCAGAGATGAGCTCGTAGAGGCCGGGCAGCGTCTTGACGGGGACGTGCGCGGCCTGCGCAATCTCGACCACCTGCTGGCGGATCTCTCCCGACGCGGACGGGATCGCGATCAGAACCTCGTCCGGCGGGTTGTCGCGCAGGATGTGCGGCAGGTCCTGGGTCGTGCCCAGCACGCGGATGCCGTGCAGGCGGATGTTCTTCTTGCGCGGGTCGTCGTCGATGAGGCCGATGGGCGTGTACCCGCCCGCAGGGGTCTTGAGCATCTCGCGAACGACGAGCTGAGCCGCGTCGCCGGCGCCGACGACGATCACTTCCTTGCCCCGCGCCACGAGCGAGGCGGCGCCGGGTCGTTCGATGAGGCTCCGCGCGATCAGACGTGTGCCGGCGACAAACGCGAGCAGGATCAGCCAGTCGAGCACGGCGATCGACCGCGGCAACGGGAACCCGTGGATCGGATGGGCGAAGTAGACGACGAGATCGGCGACGATGGACGCGGCGGTCACTCCCCGTGCCGCGCCCCACATGTCGCGCGTGGAGACGTAGCGCCACCACCGGTTGTAGAAGCCGAACGCGATGAAGATGGCGAGCTTGATCGCGACGACGACGAGGATCGTGTCGATCATCAGCCGGTGGTACGGGCCGGGCACGCCCTTGTCGAAGCGCAGCCAGAACGCGAGCCACCAGGCGACCGCGATCAGCACGGCGTCCGCGAGCAGCTGCCAGAGACGATGTCTGTTGACGGGGATCACGAGGCGACCGGCGCCGTCGCCCGAACGACCGAGACGACCCGCTCCTGAGTTGTCGCGTCGAGGCCCGCCCAGATCGGGACGGAGAAGTTCTCCTGCGCGAGTAGCTCGGTGACCGGCAGGGCGCCGCGCCCGTAGCCGAGTGCGGCAAAGGCGGGCTGCAGGTGCAGCGGTGTCGTGTAGTACACCGCGCTGCCGATTCGCGCTTCCTTCAGGGCCGCACGGATGACGTCGCGCTCGGGCGAGCGGCAAACGAACAGGTGATACACATGGCCCGGTTCGTCTTCCGGAAGCTCGCACACGGCGCCGAGCCCGAGGTCGGAGTATCGAGCCGCCGCCTGTCGGCGCGAGGCGACCCAGTTGTCCAGCTCCGCCAGGAAGATCCGCAGCACCGCTGCCTGGATCTCGTCGAGGCGCGAGTTGTAGCCGATCAGCTCGAAGTCGACCTTGTCGCGCGAGCCGTGGAAGCGAAGCATCCTGACGCGTTCTGCGAGCTCGAGATCGTCCGTCGAGACGAGCCCACCGTCTCCGATGCAGAACAGATTCTTGGTGGGATAGAAGCTGAAGGTGGAGGCGACTCCGCCTCGCGCGATGTCGGGCGAACCGAATGACTGTGCTGCGTCCTCGATGACGGGAACGCCGAGCCGCCCGAGCTCGGCCAGCGGCGCCGGGCGACCGAAGAGATGGACGGCGATGATCGCCTTCGTGCGCGGCGTGACGCGGGCAGCGACGTCCTCGGGATCGAGATTCATCGTCGCGGCGTCGACATCCGCGAAGACAGGCGTCGCTCCGCGGCGCGCGATCGCCTCCGCAGTCGCGTAGAACGTGAACGCCGGACAGATCACCTCGTCTCCGGCTCCGATCCCGAGCGCGTCCAGCACGAGCACGAGCGCGTCGGTGCCGTTGGCGACGCCGACTGACTCCTTGACGCCGAGATAGTCCGCCGCCTCGCGCTCGAACGCGGCGACGTTCGGCCCGAGGATGAACTCGCCGCTCGTCAGCACGCCCTCGATCGCCTCACGGATGCGAGGCAGGAGAGGCTCGTACTGTGCTTTGACGTCAACCAGTGGGATCGGAGGCACGATCGGAGAGTCTAGAAGACCGCTTCCGGCGCACCAGTAGATAGGCCGCGAGACCGACGATGGCGGCGACGATCGCGTATTCCACGTAGCCGAAGTCGTGGTGGAACCGCTCGTAGCTGCGCCCGAGCCCGTAGCCCGCTCCCGCGAGCCCGAAGGCCCAGATCGCCGAGCCGATCAGTGTCAGGGCGTTGTAGCGCCAGAGCGGCATTCTGAAGATTCCCGCGGGGATCGAGATGAACGACCTGACCACGGGCGTCACGCGGCCGATCAGGACGGCGAGGTCGTCCCAGCGGTCGAACCAACGCTCGGCCCGGTCGAGGTTCCCCGGGCTCAGATGCAGCCAGCGTCCGTGGCGCTCGAGCAGCGGCCGCCCACCGTAGAACCCGATCGCCCAACCGGCGATCGAGCCGACCAGATAGCCGAGCGTGCCTGCGAGCGCCATGACGGCGTAGGCCCACAGATGCGAAGAGATGCGCGTCCCGAACAGATCGACGTGCTGTCCTGCGAATGCTCCGGCCGCGAGCGCTCCTGCGTAGACCATCACGAGCTCGCTCGCGGCCGGGAACACGGCGTCGATCGCCATCAGAGCGAACACGGCGTAAGCCCCGTGGTTGCCGATCAGCGAAGTGAGTGAGCTGGTGACGCCGGCGACCGGCACGGACGGAGCTTACTCATGACCCATGTCGCGGATGAGGCCTTGCTGGCGCGCTACGACTACGGCCTCGAGCCGGGAATGGGCGCCGAGCGCCTTGAGGACGTGCCGGATGTGGTTGCGCACCGTTTCCGTCGTCACGTGGAGCTGGGCGGCGATCTGTTCCGTCGATCCCCCCTGCCCCAGGAGGTTCAGAACCTCCTGCTGGCGCCGCGTCAGGTCCACCTTGACGACGGGAAGTGGTTGCTGGTCGAGCAGGGCAACGGCGAAGACGGCGCGGTCCGGATCGTCGCCGGGAATCGGGACTGAGCTGACCATGGCCCGCGCGCGTAGCCCATCACGCGTGATGACATCGACCTCGTAGTCGGTGAAAGGGACGCCGTCCAGCTTGCGCTCAAACTGTCGGCGCGCGAGCGCGGCGTGTTCGGGCGCGACGGTGTGCGTCAGGGCGATGACGCCCTCGAGATCGCCGAACAGCGAGCGGGCCGCTTCGTTCATCCAGGTGATGCGTCCCTCACGGCTCACGATGACGCTCGGGAGCCCGAGGTGTCCGAGGGTCGCGGTCAGGTCGACACTTTTCTCATTTTCGTTCGCCATTTGCTCGACGCCCACGCTAGCCGCCAGGCGGTTGTGTGAGTCACCCCATTTGGGTCTGTTCTCTTCGGCGCGCCCCTGCAAGGGTTGCCGCAGTGACCAAGGCAGGCTCGACGGTCGTGATCGTCGAGGAGAGCGCGGCGGTGCAG